>ERZ772764.2669-NODE-2669-length-10253-cov-7.030202_pt1 | contig 10253 bp, 10 predicted proteins | sample MGYA00512163_ERZ772764 | MGnify/ENA primary metagenome ERZ772764 (study PRJEB29015, sample SAMEA2737903) | human oral metagenome | biome: human oral; feature: human-associated habitat; material: dental | place: China | collected 2094 ...
GCCGCTGCCAGGTCGGCATCTTCGCCGAGGCGTCAACCCACACGAACCCCCGAAGGGCCTCTTATTATCGACAGTTCCTAAGACGAGCGGCGCCGAATCGTTCGAGGTCGGCGGAACGTGGGAGACCTGGCCGACGATCACGCTTGTAGCTGAGGCCGGGAGTGCAGTCTCCGTGGGCGACGGGAGCTCTTCCGTCGCTGTCTGCTAGCTTTTGCAGCTCCTTTGCGCACCTCTCTAGGTACTTGGCTGCCTTCGTCATTGATTTGACTGCTTTCCGGTTGCCCTCTTTGCCTTTTGCCTTCTCAGTGTCGATGTCCTCAAGGCACTTGTCGCGTACTCGCTCGATTTGGTCCTTTGCACGGAGTATGAAGGAGCTTGTCGAGCTGCTGTCCTGAGGTAGCTGCTGGCAGACCGTGAGCAACTGTGCGCACTGGTTCAGAGCATATTGCTCTGCATGCTCGCCAAGACCGCTGATAAGTGCAGCACTGCCTGTGGTGGCCATGCCTAACAAAGCGCCTCCACCGGTAATTATCGCCGTGCCACCCGCCGTTCCCAGGCCTCCTGCGGCAAGCGATCCGCCGCCGACGGCGGCAAGGCTCGCACTGGTGAGGGCCGCACCAGATAGCCCTGCAACCGCTTCTCCGGCAATCATGGGTGCAATGACCGGGGCAAGAATATACGCGGTGCCTGCTGTTGCAACGCCAATCGCAACTGTGCCCCCTGCAAAAATTGCCGTCTTGGTTCTGCTACCGGCAAGCAAGCTTGTAAAGCGCTTGTAGGCTTTCTTCACCTCATCGATCTTCTTCTTATCGATGACGCCTTGTGCATTGGGAAAATCCTTCCCTGCATAATCGTTCTTGTATTTGACGCCCTTCAGACGCTCTTTCCAGTCGTCATCGAAGGGATAGTACGGCTTGAAGAGCCAGAGCTCCATGGCGAGCAGCGTTTCCCACGAGGAAATGTCCTCATCGGACGCTTTCTGCATATCTTCTGCCGCACTCTCCTCGTCGAGGAAGTATGTTGCCGCATCGCAGCTCATCTGGTCTGCTTGCCTGGTCTTGAACTCTTCAAGCCAGGCGCTCTTCGCATCGCTTTGATCCCTATTCTTGGTAAGTTCGATGTCTTTCTTGACGGCGATTGCCTGGTAAGAGAACAGGAGGCGCGCCTCTCGGTCATTCAGCCTGAGCAGCTTGAAGTCCTCCGTAAACGCATTCATCTCCTTGGCGCGCTTATTGAGATAGTCCTTCAAGTCCTCGGCGATGTACTTAGAGTCGCTTGCGATGGCCACTGCCATTCGGGCAATTCCGACGAAATTCAGGTTGAGGAGTATCCCGCCTGCAAACCTCTTGGCATCGCCCTTGGATGCTAGAGCGGCCTTACCCACGGCAATTCCCAAGTTGGTGAGGACAAACACGGAGCTCGAGATAGTGAGCATGCGAGTAAGAGAGCACTCGTTGGTCGGAATCACCCTCTTCACATCTATGCGCTCGAGGTCTTTCAATGAACGCACGTCGTTACGTGAGAGCTCGTCCTTCAGACGGCTCAGGAAGTAATATCCCCTGACGAGGCACTCGTTGGCTATGACTGATTTCGCCTGCGAGAGCACCTGGTCGGCAACTCCAAGCTCGGTTCTGAAGTCAATGCGGATGGGGTTGCCGTCCGTATCGCGAATCAACGTGCCGTTGAACAGCTTCGAGATCCATTTGGAGAAGGCGTTGTCTGCTCCCTCGTTCTTGAAGACTGAAAGTGCCGAGAGTTCTTTTAAGAACGAAAGAATTGGGCCGGGTATGCCAGCGCCCTCGCCCAATGCCCCGCTTGATCCCGCCATGTCGCTCACCAGGTGTCCCGCCCAGATGATCGCCCCGTAGAACACTTTCTCAGGGAAGGTCTTTCCTATGAGGGCGTCTGCTGGAAGGTCGAGTATCACGAACGCGCCGCTCGTATCGGTGCCATAGCCCTTGCCCGTGAATTGGGCAAGTATCGACATGAGAAGACCGACAGGTGAGGGGTGATGGGCGAAGTCCCTCAGGTGATGCTGGAGGCCACCGCCAAACTCGGGAGTCAGTTTGTCGCTTGCAAGGGGAAACATGTCCTCAAGGAAACGTATTGCGTCCTTCAGGTCTTTCCCGTCCGGCTTGAACCCTGAGCTCTTTGCGACATCGAAGACAAAGCCTTCTGTCTTTTCTTTGCCCCATGCGTGAGCTTCGGACAGGTCGAACTGCTTTTGCCAGAAGATGTTGAGTACGCCTGAGAAAGCACCTATAGCCGCAGCGACGATGTAATCCGCTCGCTCTGCCTTATCGATACTCTCGTCGAACTCGATGCGGGTGGGCTCGCCTTGACCTTGAGCGCTGAAATCATCCGTTGCACCAGGTGGAAGCGCTGGCAATTCCTCGAAGGAGAACTGAACTTCGGGCCTGTCTTCATCGTTAACGTGCATGGTGACTCCTGATGGACGCACTTTACTTCAGGAGAAATTATTGCATTTGTGAGGTCCGGCTATACGTACTTCTAGGTAGGTGGATCCTCGCTGAGCCTGCCATCAGCATCTTCTTTATCGGCATCTGTCATCTCCGATAAATCCTCCATCAGCGCGTACGTCGCGGGGTCGAAGCCCGTCAGACGACAGACCTCGGCTTCCACGTCGATACCGTCTGTATCATTGCCCATAAGCATGCTGAGCGTGCGATGCGCCGAGACCGCCTGAGCGGGCAGGCCGTCTGCTATGCGAGAAGCCCAGGCAAGGCGATTGCAGTCCACGGGGCCGTCTCCCACGCGCAGGAGCGCGAGCTCGCCGTCCACCGTCACCATGGAAAGCTGCGGTACGTCCTCGCTGTCCGCTACGACGATGCAGAGCCCGTCGCGCCTGCGGGCTATGGGGAGGCCCTCCGGCCCGGCGGGTGCGTCCTGCCCCGGTGCGGGGTACCAGCGCATGGAGAGGAGCAGCATGCCACCCTCGCGCATGGCGCCGGAGAGGTCGAGCGACCAGTTGGCGGCGACGTTTCCGCGGTACATGCTCGCGTCGGTGAGGTTGGCGGTGTCGAACACGTCCATGCGCCCGTCCCGGTAGTAGGTCTTCACGATCATCGCTGGCTTTCCCTTCCTTCGTTGCGCTGGTGAGCGCGTTGGTGCTCGCTTGCGTGTTCCGGGGCGCCTCGCGGGAGCAGCGTTTGGGCGCACGGAAGGGGGGTCCTTGACGATGGTCCGGAAGGAATTCTCTTGCGGGACGTATGCTCGACCAGATCGCAGGCCTGCTTCTCACTATCCGCTCAACTCCTGTGCCGAGGAGTTGAGCGCCCGTGTCGAAGACGAGCTCTTAATGGGAGGACATGGCCGGATCTCGATTCCTCCAAGGCAGATCTGCTGTAGGTACAGATCATACAATGGAAGATGATTGTGATGACGGAAGCGGCTCGGACTGTGCTTTCCTCTGCGCTTGCAGCTTTGTCTGTTATGTATTATTGTTTATAATACATATAATACAGAGATCGTTGGAGGCTCACACCATGCTCCTGCAGCTGGACTTCTCAACCGCGACACCCATCTATCAGCAGATCCGCGATCAGATCGTGCGGGGCATCGCCGAAGGCGAGCTCGCGCCCGGCGAGCGCCTGCCGACCGTACGGGCGCTCGCATCGGAGTGCGGCGTCAACGCCATGACGGTGAGTAAGGCCTACCAGCTTCTCAAGCAGGAGGGACACGTGCGCGGCGACCGGAGGGGCGGCACCTTCGTGTGCGAGCCCGACGGCAGCTCAGACCCCGATCCCGGTACCGTGGACGCGCTGCGGATGCGCCTGGCTGAGCTGGTGGCCGGCGGTATGTCAGGCAAAGAGGTTCTCGCGCTCTGCGAGCGCCTGCTGGATGAGATTGCGTATCGCTAGAAGGAAGGAAGTTTATGATGAGCACTGCGACTATCCTATGGCTCTCCTGCAGCTGGATTCCCCCTCTTATGTGGTGGCTCCTCAGCAACGAGGCCCGCTTCAAGAAAAACATCGTCATCGGCGTCACCTTCCCACGCGAGGCGCAGGAGGACGCGCAGGTAAAGTCACTTCTTGCCAGCTACCGCCGCCTGCAGCTCGCGTGCGCCGTCGTGCTCGTGGCTGCGGCGCTTGGCGGTGCGGCGACGGGCACGGTACGAGCGTGGGCCGGGCCGAGCATGCTCTGCTGGAGCGTCTGGATACTTGTGATCTGTGTCGTGCCCGAGGTGATCTACGCGCTCACCAACCGCAGGCTCGCGGCCCTGAAGGACGAGCGCGGCTGGCGGATCAGAGGCGCCGCGACCCAGCGCGTGACGGTGGCCGATATCGAGGCGGCCGCGCAGTTGTACCCGCGCGTCTCGAGCATATGGTTTGTCCTCATCTGCGCGGCGAGCCTGGTCCCCGCCCTGCTCGACCGTGACAACGTGGCAATCTACCTGCTGTTTTCCGTATCCGCGCTCATGATGTGGGCGATCTTCCGTTGGTGCTACCGCGACCGCAGCGAGGTGGTGGACGACAACACCGCCCTCACGCAGACGCTCACGCGCATCCGCCGGCGCGCCTGGGCGCGGGTGTTCCTCATTGCGGCGGCGTCCTTTGCATTCATGAGCTGGGCGCAGCTCCTCTTCCAGGGCTCAGCCAATCTGTACTTTATCGGTATGATGCTTCCCTGCACGGTCCTCGGAATCGTGGCGCTTGCAACCGAGATGCGCGTGCGCAGCCTGCAGGAGCGTCTCACAAAGGCCAGCGGCGAGGGTCTCTACGTGGACGAGGATGATCACTGGGTCTTTGGCATCTTCTACTACAACCCCGACGATACCAAGCTCATAGTGAACGAGCGTGTGGGCATCAACACGTCGGTCAACCTGGCACGGCCGGCGGGAAAGGCGATTGCGGTGGTCCTCGCTTGCTTGCTGCTCTGCCTGCCCGTGGCGGGAGCGTTCATGGCGGAGGAATTTGGAGCTCCCGTGACGCTCGAGCTGAGCGAGCAGACGATCCGGGCACACCACTCGCTCACAACCTATGAGATTGACATGGACGACGTGGCGTCTGTGGAGCTGGTCGACCAACTTCCCCAGATGACGCGCACGTTTGGCGGCGCGAGTGAAACCTTCCTCGAAGGTGACTTCTCAAGTGACGTGTACGGATCGCTCAAGGTGTGCCTGGACCCCGAGGTCGGCCCCTGGCTCCTCGTGCGGACGAGGAGCGGCGCAACCTACCTTCTGGGCGCGAGCGACACGGCGCAGACCGAAGGCGCTTACGAGGAAGTCACCTTGGCCCTCGTCGATATATAGCGGGACATGTCACCGACTTCCCGGCCAAAAACGTCTAGTCCTCCCAGAAGAGCTCGTCCAGCGTTCGGTCGAGGGCCTTGCAGATGGCGCGGCAAAGCCTGATCGTGGGGTTGTAGTTACCGCGCTCGATGGAGGATATGGTCTGCCGCAGTCCCGACTGACCCGGAAAAGACCTCGGCTATGCCCACGAGGGTCATGAGAAAGGTTCAGGTTTTCCAGGCCCCGCTGATGCCGAAGTAGACGACCTGCCCCGAGCCCGAAGGTCCGGGGCAGCCGCTTCAGGGTCACCTCCCGTCGTTGAGGACGTTCTTGTGGTGGCGCAGGAGGGCCTTCTCGGAGCCCGTCACCAGGAGGCTCACGATGTCGTAGCGGATGCTGGTGAGGCCCTCCACATCGGCCTCGGCGAGGTATGCCGCCGCGATGCGCTCGAAGCGCTCCTGGTCGGGCTCCTCGCGGGGCATGTCGAAGCCGCCGCACTTGGTCGTGGTGTCCACGAAGACGAGCTCACCTTCGTCCATGGCGATGAAGCCGATGCTGTCCGAGCCGTGCGCCCAGCTCTCCTCTAGGACCTCGATGCCCCTGTGCCTCAGGTACGCGCGCACTGCCTCGTGCGGCCTCTCGTCGATGCTCTTTCCCATGGCTGTCTGCCTCCTCGTGTTGGGGCTCGCCCCCTGGGCGCGCCTTGCGGGGCGGATGGTGCCTGCGGGAAAGCGGCAGTGCAAGGGGTGAAAGCGAAACGCGGAAGCGCTGGAGTTTCCCGAGGGGCGCCTTGTGCCTCTCGGGAAGTTTCGCGGCCCTTGCGCGGAAGCGACCGTGGGCGAGTCTTCGCTCCCAAGGCGAGACGGGGTGGGGCGTGCGCGGAGGCCGCCCATGGGAATGTGGCGATGGGGTTTGCTGCGGGGCGTTGCGTGCCTGGGTGCTGGGGCGTCTGGTGGAGTGTGGTGCGCTGGCCGGCTGCCGGCGGCTTCGCTGGGCGATGGGGTGCTCATCTGGATGCCGCGTCATGTGCGGTAGCCATGTCCATGAGATGTACGGGGTGCCTCGTGCCATCGTGGTGTGCCCGCTGGGGCGTGTGGGGGCTTCAGTGTCCGCTATGGCATTGTGCCTGGTGGCGGGTTGAGAAGGCTGGTGCCCATCGCATCGATTTTCTCAACAAGAAGGTTGCCCATGCGGCTGTCCTTGGGCCTTCGGGCTCGGGGCAGGACGTCCTGCAGGCGTAAAGACACGGAAGTGGGTACAAAATGTCCCCACTTCCCCTTTAGTTGCACTGCAGGGTGTTGGCATGCCTGTGAAGCGTCATGCGTGAGGCTGGCGCTATCGTTGTTGTTTAAGTTCATCGATTAAGGTCGCAATTTGCGACCTTAACAGCTAGGCGCTCTGTTCACCTACTTGCCAAGCGCGGCGACAATCGAGTCAACGATGGCGGAGTCCTCAAGCTTGGCGACGGCGAAGCTCTTCTTGCCTGCGTCCTTCAGCGACGCTCCCACCAGGTAGCCCTCGGCTCCGTCCAGGATGAGGAAGCGGTCGTGGAACGAGGTCGTGCGCCCGACCTCGAGCGTCGGGTACTGCGCGTTGAAGGTTGCCGCATCACGTGCGGTGAGGCTGGTCCTGGGGTGCGTCCACACGGTGATGGAGACGCCCGGCTCCTTCTTCGCGAGGATGTTGAGCGTCCCCGTGTCCACGTAGCCGTCGACCAGGACGATCTCGCGCTTTGCCCCTTGCACGAGCGACACCAGAAGCTCGAACGCGTCGTAGACCTGGCCCTCGAAGAAGACCTTCTGGCTCGGCGTCTTGTGGGTCTCCATGTAGTCGAAGACGTGCTCGAAGCGCTCGCCGGTCGAGCGTTCGAGACTATCCAGCCTATGGTCGATGCCTCTGATTTGCTCGAACATATGAGCGTTGTCTGCGATGAAGTGTCGCATTTCGACGAAGGCGCGCATGATGCGTACGCTTGTGTCGACCGCGGCCTTGCTGCGGAGCACGCCCGAGAGCATCGCCACGCCTTGCTCGGTGTACACATAAGGCATGTAACGACGACCGCCAGATGCGAATTCCCGCAGGTCATCGCTTGAGATGCCAATTTGGCATCTCAAGTTTTCGTGCTCATCGTCAGCGAGCCTGAACCGGAAGTCCTCGGGGAAACGGTCCTCGTTGCGCTTGGCTGCACGGTTGAGTGCACCGGTCTCGACCTCGTACAGTTCGGCGAGATCGCTGTCGAGCATCACCTGCTGTCCCCGCACGGTGTAGATCATGTCCCTGATCTGCGCGTCGCCTGAGAGAGCGATTGATGTCTCAGTCTTGGCAGGTTCTTTGTCGGGCATGGCCGTAGCCTTTCTCCTCGAACCGTTGATGCGATTCTATCAAGCGTGCTCACATCCACCGCGAGACGGCGCGGAAGAGCCAGCGCACGAGGCGCCAGACGAGCCTAAGGACGCCCATGGCCCGCCTCCCTCTCCTCTGCGGAGGCGAGCATGGCCCTGAGCCGCTCCACCGAGAACGTGAGCGCGCCAGTACTTGTGCTCGACGCCGTGGCGGGGGCTGGGGAAGTCGTAGAGCGGGTCGAGGTCCGCGTCGAGGGAGTCCGCCACCTTGCCCACGGCCGCCCGCTTGGCGTCGGGGTCGACGCCGGCTAGACGTCCGGGGCCATCGACGCGCTCGCGTGTCCCAGGCAGCTCGCCGCGGTCCTCACGTCGCAGCCGCCCGCGATCATCATCGTGGCGAGGGTGTGCCTGAGGTCGTGGAAGGTGCAGCCAAGGCCGCTCATCTCGCAGGAGGCGGCGAAGTCCTTGCCGAGCCGCGTGGGGTTGTAGGGCCGGCCCCTCTCCTCCTGCGCGCCCAGTGTGTGGGGGCCTCCCAGCGCCACGCCCATCTCGCGCGCCACGCGCTCCGCGTCGCGCCGCCTGGAGGAGAGCGTCGTGTCCAGGTGCTTGGTGAGGGGTATCGTCCTGGCGGAGCTCCCGGCCTTGGGCTCCTTCACGTAGAAGCCGCCGGGGCCGTTCCCCAGGGCGTGGCTCACGGTTATGCTGCCGTCGTCGGAGAGGTCGGGCCACCTGAGTGCGCAGGCCTCGCCGCGCCTGCCCGTGGCGAGCGCGATCTCCGCCGCAAGGCCCAGCGGCTGGGGCTCAGCCTCCATGGCGAGGCGAAGCATCCGCGTGCGCTCCTCGCGCGAGGGGGCGCTTATCGGCGCCCTCGCGCGCCTGGGCGGCTTGCGGAAGCCGCAGGGGTTCTTGGATGTGGGGTCCTGCGCCACGGCCCACTTGAGCGCCTGCTTGAGGAGGCGGAAGGCCTTCGAGCGGCTCTTGGGCGCGTAGCCGTCCGCGCCCATGTCGCGCATCCAGGAGGACGCGTCCGGTGTGGGGGCTCTGCGCGCCTCACGCTGCCGGGGTGGCGGCAGATGATGCGCGTCCCGGCGCGGTATCCGTGCGCGGTGGAGGGCTCGATGGCGCCGGAGCCCTCCTTGTGGCGCATGAACGAGGCCATGAAGTCGCGCAGGGAGACGCTGGGGAACGACGCCCCTCCCAAGAGCCCGAGCTCCACGATGAGGGCGTCGCGTGCGCGCTCCGCCTGCCTCTGCGTCTTGGCGACGAGGGTGTGGTAGGTCCTGATGGTAGCGTCGTGAATGTTGGTGTAAATCCGTAAGCGAGGCCGGGCTTGGCCCGGCCGAGCGAGCGGATCGTCGAAGAGTCTGAGACCTTGGCTGTATCCTATGCCACTTCCATCCTGTCCGCAAGCTCGAGACTTGCCTCAATGGCTTGCTTGGCGATGAGACGCAGCTCCTCTTGCCGTTCCCTCGTGGGCGGTGTGTGTCTCGGCCTGTCCCCGTAGAGTTCCGAGATCTTTTTCTCTGAGAAGTAGCGCGATTCCGGCCACTCCTCGTCCCGCTCGCACATCACGGCCCCCACCAGGCGTGTGAGGGACCCGACGGAGGGAAGGACCTGCACGACGCGGCTCCTGCGCTTGGTCTCCCCGTCGGTCCTCTCCCGCGCGTCGCTCGCCCTGGGCCCTCCCGGCGCGATTGAGGGAGGCCCAGATAGGCCAGGGCGTCGGGCTCTGCCTCCCCAAGGATCTTGGCCGCCTTGGGACGGCATCTCCCGGGCATCTCGCATGCCGGGCGATACGTCGCCCTGACCTGGCCCGCGTCCCTGGCGCGGAAGACCGGGGCCACGATCCGGGCGACACGACGCCTGAGCTGCTGGCTTGTGGCCTCCCTCACGCAGTCGCGCATCAGGTGCACGACGCATCGCTGCCAGGCCGCACCCCGGGACGTCTCCTGTATGGCCCTCTTAAGTCCCTCGTGGGCGTCAGCTCCGAAACCGCATGAGTTCAAAAGCTTGGTGATTGGATTATCTACCTGCTCGTTCTTTTTAACAGTCTTTCTGACAACGCTGTTAAAAAGGGTGTCAGATAGCCTTGTAGACGCGCCCCTTGCGCCCGCCAGTCTTCTCGAGAAGCCCCTCTTCGACCATGGCGTTGAGAAGCCTCCTCACCGTGTAGTCTTTCTCGCCTAGAAGCTCCGTTGCCGCAGCCGTGGTTATCCCGTCGTGCGAACGCGCATAGCGAAGGACGACAGCTCTGGTGTCCTCCTGTCGGCGGTTATCGGCGGACGTCGGCGAATTGGCGGCAGCGATGCCCTCGGAGCGGGTGAAGGTGACATGCACGCCATGCCTCGACTGCGTGACCGAGAACGGCACCTTCGCCTCGTCGCAGGCGGCCTTGATGCGCTGCAGGCCGGTGCCGTAGATCTCGATGTCGCCCGAGCGGTAGAGCGTCGTGGCGATGAGCCTGTTCCTGGGCTTGGACGTGCTCTCCTCACCGGCAAGGTAGCCCTCCGGATCGTACCCGACGGGGAACAGCCCAGGGCTGTAGATGTCGACGTGATCCCAGAAGATGTCAATCTGGATGGCGGAGTCATCCTCGTACTGTCGATGTTATCGGAAGCCCCGCGTTATGAGAAGCCGCCAGGCAAGCCCGCAGGTCGCGG
>ERZ772764.2674-NODE-2674-length-10237-cov-8.154685_pt1 | contig 10237 bp, 9 predicted proteins | sample MGYA00512163_ERZ772764 | MGnify/ENA primary metagenome ERZ772764 (study PRJEB29015, sample SAMEA2737903) | human oral metagenome | biome: human oral; feature: human-associated habitat; material: dental | place: China | collected 2094 ...
TCCCAACAGGAGAGGATGCGTCCTTAATAATACTTAAACCAGCCTATTGCTTAAATTTAACATTGGCAATAGGGGTTAAAGATGAGTCTGGATGTGATTTTTTTTATACTAATATTTTTAATTTAGGGATGATTCAAAGAGAAAAATTATTAATGATAAATAAAGGGATAGTTATTGACCTTTATACACTAGATGAAATAGAAAATCATTTGAAAGCTATAATAAATAAAATATCTGGAGAAACCTGGAATGATATTGTTATTCAATTGAAAGAATATTTTGATTGGGAATATCAATAGTTTGTAATTGCGCCATCATGGGGTATGTTTGGTCTAAAGGTCAACGATCAATAAAGGAACCCAAAAATGACAAATAATTTATTTTTTACCTGTGGATTTCAAAGAGAAAAGGATTGGATTGTAGCATCTAATAGGGAGAGAGTATCTTCTATTGATAAAGAGAAAATGATATCTATACTGAATAATATTGAACTAAATGAGGGGGCTGCGGGGTTAGAGTTTATCCCAGAGCCGGAAGTTGGAATTTCAGCATTATCAGTTCAATGTGACGGTGAAAGATATTTATTTACTTTAATTGAGTATGGAAAAGATGGGGAGTTCCTAATTAGAACAAAATCTGACTTTAATGGCACTCCTGAATTGGTTTACTTTGAAGGAGAATCCTATCCGGCTTGTTCGGTGATAGAAGACTTTGATTTTATTAAAAGAGTATTTGTTGAGTTGCTAGAAACAGGAAATGTTTCTTATGAGTTAATGGATATATAATTTATAACGTTGATAGTGTAGCTCTCATATTGTGCTAGTTTCCTATCGTACTGCAAAAATATTTAGTTATTTGATATTTGAATAGCATATACTTTAATAAAGAGCGGTCAATTTTCAAAAGGTTTTAAAACTCACGAAAATTGACCGCTCTTTCAACTTAAAATTCTAAACGCTGCGTTAAACCTTCTTCCGGTTCTTGGCTTTCCACCCGACACCGCATTCCCAACCTGGAAAAAATCTTTCTACCTTAACAGCTAAAGCAAGATGTCTTTCTACATCATTCTTACTGTTTTCAATAACTTCAATCGTTTTGTTATTTTCTGATTGAACAAGCAGATCAATCTGTGAACGCTGGTCTGCCGGTAATTAGGAATCAGTCTGCTCGCCAATCAGCACCGCATTGAAGGGTGCCGAGCCTGATTTTATTAATCCGTGCCGCCAACGGTAATTTCATCGATTTTTAAAGCAGGTTGGCCGACGCCGACTGGTACACTTTGGCCGTCTTTGCCGCACACGCCGATGCCGAGATCAAGCTCACTTTCATCGGCTACCATGGAAATTTTTTGCATTACTTCGATGCCGCTGCCGATTAATGTAGCGCCTTTTACCGGTTTGGTGATTTTGCCATTTTCAATCAGGTACGCTTCGGAAGTGGAGAATACGAATTTGCCGGAAGTGATGTCCACTTGGCCACCGCCGAAATGCGGCGCGTAAATACCGCGTTCGACGGAAGCGATAAGATCGTCAAATTTACTTTGCCCGGCCAGCATATAAGTGTTGGTCATGCGTGGCATCGGCAAATGCGCGTAGGATTCGCGGCGGCCGTTGCCGGTCGGCGCAACGCCCATTAAGCGCGCGTTCATTTTGTCTTGCATATAGCCTTGCAAAACGCCGTCTTTGATTAGTACATTGCATTGGCTCGGTACGCCCTCGTCATCCACGCTAAGTGAACCACGGCGATTTTGCAAAGTGCCGTCGTCCACAATCGTGCACAACGGTGAAGTAACAAGTTCGCCGATTTTACCGCTAAACAGCGAGCTTTCTTTGCGATTGAAATCACCTTCCAAGCCGTGCCCGACGGCTTCATGCAACAACACACCGGGCCAACCGGCACCAAGCACCACGGGCATCGCACCGGCCGGTGCGGCGATCGCGCTTAAATTCACTAAAGCTTGACGCACCGCTTCTTTGGCGAAGTTCACCGCGCGAATATCGCCGTCCACCGTTTCAAAGAACCAATCCAAACCGAAGCGCCCGCCGGAACCGCAACTGCCACGCTCACGCTTGCCGTCTTGTTCCACCAACACAGAAATCGACAAGCGCACCAGCGGGCGAATATCCGCCGCTAAAGTACCGTCCGTCGCCATAATCAACACTTCTTCATAAACCGAGCTAAGGCTCGCCGAAACGCGCGTAACGCGGGGATCTTGCGCGCGTGCGGTACGATCGACCAAATGCAACAAGGCGATTTTTTTCTCTTTGCTTAAACTTTCCAGCGGATTAATCGGCGCATAACGAGCAACCGCGTGCACCGCATTGAAGGCACTTGGCATGATAAGGTTGCCCTGTTTAACCTGTGCGATGCCTTTTACCGCAGCGGCGCATTGTTGCAGCGAGGCAAGATCAATTTGATCGGAATAAGCAAAGCCGGTTTTTTCACCCGCCACGGCGCGCACGCCCACACCGCGATCGATATGAAATCCGCCTTCTTTGATAATGCTGTCTTCCAGCACCCAACTTTCGTCTTGACTAAGTTGGAAATACAAATCCGCGTAATCAATATTGCGATGCGACATAATGTCAAAAACATTGCGCAATTCTGCAGTAGAAAGATGGCTCGAGGCAAGCAAGGTGGTTATGACTTGGTTTAACATTTGTTCTCCGATATTAATAAAATTTTGCGGCTAATGTAGCTTTCAATTGTAGCTTTCAATGCGGTGCTGATTCGCGAGTTCGTTGCGGCTCATTCAAACCAAGCTATCGCCGCATTTTCCTGTTTCAATGCGGTGCTGATTGAGCATTCGAGACGAGGTGAGAAAGCCGTAAGGAAACATTAATCCGACTGCACCAAACCGAATTGATACAGTGCATTCTTTTTGTAACCGTACAGCTCGGCCACAATGGCGGCGGCTTTTTTGAGTGGGAGTTCTTTAGCGATTAATTTAAGGGCTTTCACCGCTTGCGGAGAAATATCGTCATTGCCCTCGGATTTTGCTTTGCCTTCCACAATCAGCACCATTTCACCTTTGGTACGGTTCGGATCTTCAGCAAGCCATTGACGTAAATTTTTGAGCGTATCGCCCACGATAGTTTCCCAAGTTTTGCTGAGTTCGCGTGCCAGTACCACATAGCGATCGTCGCCCAACACGGCTTGCATATCCGCCAAAGCATCCGAAATGCGGTGGGTAGATTCGTAGAAAATTAAGGTGCGCGCTTCTTCCGCTAAATCTTCTAATTTATCTTTACGGGCCTTGTTTTTGGCCGGTAAAAAACCTTCAAAACAGAAACGATCCGACGCAATGCCCGAAGCGCAAAGGGCGCTAATCGCCGCGCAGGCGCCCGGTAACGGCACCACGCGAATTCCCGCTTCGCGGCAACGACGCACCAAATGAAATCCGGGATCGCTGATTAACGGAGTGCCGGCATCGGAAATTAAAGCGATGTTTCTGCCTTGTTTGAGTTTTTCCACTAAAACATGGGCTTTTTCTTGTTCATTGTGATCATGCAAAGCAAAAAACGGTTTTTTAATGCCGTAATGACTAAGCAATAAACCGCTATGGCGAGTATCTTCGGCGGCGATAAGATCCACTTGTGAAAAGATGTTAAGGGCACGTTGGGTGATGTCCTGCAAATTGCCGATGGGCGTGGCTACGATATATAAAATTCCGCTTAAATCATTCATTTTTGTTTGCTTTTGAAAGTCGAGATAAGTAAGATCGGTCGCACTATTCTCTTTTTTAATCATGGAGTGAAGGATGTCTATTTTATTACAAGGCGGGCGTTTTAAAAAACGTTTAATGCCGATTTTGTTATCCGTGGCATTAGCCGGCTGTTCAAATTTATTCGATAGTAGTTTCACCGAAACACTTCAACGCGATGCTAATGCCAGTTCAGAATTTTATATGGATAAACTGAATCAAGCACAAAACGCGGAAGATAAAGAAACTTATAAATTATTAGCGGCGCGTGTATTGATTGCCGAAAACAAGGTGGCGCAATCAGAAGCGCTGTTATCGGAGCTCGGTGCGCTAAATAATGCGCAAAAACTTGATCGAACATTAATCGAAGCCCGTATCGCGGCCGCAAAAGGGGCCAATGAAGAAGCGGAAAGTCGCCTTCGCAGTGTTGATCTAAGCAAACTCAGCCCGTCACAAAAAGCGCGTTTCTATGAAACGCAGGCCGTTGTGGCGGAAAATCGCAAAGACGTCATTGAAGCGATAAAAGCACGCATCAAAATGGATGAAAACTTGACCGACGTTCAACGCCGTCAAGATAATGTGGATAAAAGTTGGGCCTTATTACGCAGTGCCAACACAGGCGTAATTAACAATGCCGCAGACGAAGGAAATCCGGCGTTAGGCGGTTGGCTAACCTTGATTAAAGCTTACAACGATAATATTCGTCAGCCCGTTCAATTAAGTCAGGCGTTACAAAACTGGAAAGCAGCATATCCAAACCACGCGGCGGCGACATTATTCCCGAAAGAATTGCAAAGTCTATTGAATTTTCAGCAAACCAATCTTTCCCAAGTCGGTTTGATTTTACCGATGAGCGGCGAAGGGCAAATTCTGGGTAAAACCATTCTTTCCGGCTTTAATGATGCAAAAGGTAATTCTTCTATTCCGGTGAAAATTTTTGATTCTTCCACGACACCGATTAACGAGATTATCGCGCAAGCTAAACAAGCAGGCATTAACGCGTTGGTCGGTCCGTTATTGAAACAAAATGTCGATGCGATTGTAGCGAATCCGGCCGTTGTGCAAGGCATGGACGTTTTGACGCTAAATACAACGCCGAATGCGCAAGCGATTAATCAGCTTTGTTACTACGGTTTGTCGCCGGAAGACGAAGCGGAATCCGCCGCCACTAAAATGTGGAATGACGGCGTACGCAATCCGGTAGTCGCCATGCCGCAAAATGAATTAGGTCAGCGGGTAGGCAACGCCTTTAATGTGCGTTGGCAAAAATTGACTTCGACGGATGCCAACATCCGTTATTACAATTTAGCAGCAGATGTGCCTTATTTCTTCCAAGAAAATGGCGCCGACGCAAATGCGCTTTATGTAGTAGCGAATCCTGATGAACTAGCGGAAATCAAAGGCTATCTCACTAATAATAATGCGGCGAACGTAAAAATTTACGCCAGCTCGCGTTCTAACGCAGCGACCAATTCCGCTGACTACGCGGCGCAAATGAACGGCGTACAATTTAGCGATATTCCGTTCTTCAAAGAATCCTCCGGTACACAATATAAAAAAGTAGCGGGTTCCACCGGCGGCGAATATCAATTAATGCGTTTATATGCGATGGGTTCCGATGCATGGTTATTAATTAACCACTTCAACGAATTACGCCAAGTGCCGGGCTATCGTTTAAACGGTTTAACCGGCATATTGAGCGCGGGGCCGAACTGTAACGTTGAGCGCGATATGACTTGGTTCCAATACCAAAACGCCAATGCGGTGCCAATTTCAAACTAGAATGTTTTCCTTAAAACGTCAACAAGGGGCGAGCTTTGAGCAACAAGCTCGCCTTTTTTTAGAATCGAAAGGCTTGCGTTTTATCGCCGCCAATCAAAACTTCAAATGCGGTGAACTTGATTTGATTATGCAAGACGGAGAAACCATTGTGTTCGTGGAAGTGCGTCAACGCTCCGATACACGTTTCGGTTCTGCCATAGACAGCGTGGACTGGCGCAAGCAACAAAAATGGTTAGATGCGGCGAATCTTTGGCTTGCCGAACGTAACTTAAGTTTGGAAGATGCGAATTGCCGTTTCGATCTCGTCGCTTTTGGCCAAAATACGCAAGATATTCAATGGATTGCTAATTTTCTCGATTAATTTTAAACATAACTTACTATGTTACAAAACATTAAAGACATTTACAGCGAAAGCATTCAAATTCAAATTTCCGCCTCCAGCTTACTCACCGAAAATATCGCGAACGCCAGCCAAAAAGTGATTCAATGCTTGCTCGGTGGTAATAAAGTGATTGCTTGTGGCATTTCACGTTCTTATGCCAACGCGCAATTTTTGGTCTCTAATCTGCTCAATCGTTATGATATTGAGCGCCCAAGTTTTCCTTCCGTGTTATTAAGCTTAGAAAGTGCAGTGGGTTCTTCGTTAGTTTTTGATCAAAGAGCGGAGCTGCTCTATCAACATCAATTTAACGCCGTCGCCCAAACGGGCGACTTACTGCTTGCCTTTGCTCCCCTCGGCTCGGAAAAAGTCGTGTTAAACACTATCGCCAATGCGGTCGGCAAAGAAATCGGCGTGATTGCGTTAACCGGTTCGAATAATGATGCGATTCAAGGTTTACTGGCGGAAGAAGATCTTGAAATTTCTATTCCGACCAATAAAGAAACTCGGATTTTGGAAAACCATTTATTCGTAATCAATGCGATTTGCGAATTGATAGATCAGACCTTGTTTCCACGCGCTTGACAGGATAATGATTGCCCGCCAAACTATTCTCCGATTTATTTGACTAACTCGTTGATTCATTAACATAAAAGGAGAAAACAATGACCTTCACTCCATTTAAAAAATTTGCCTTTATTTTGGGCGCATCGGTTATGTTACAAGGCTGTGTGGCGGCAGTGCTAGGCGGTGCCGCGGCCGGTGCAAAAGTGGCAACGGATCCCCGCACTGTCGGCACGCAAGTAGATGATGAAACCTTAGAGCTAAAAGTCGAAAACGCCTTGGATAAAGACGCGCAAATCAGATCAGAAGCGCGCATCAATGCGGTGTCCTACAGCGGGCGCGTATTATTGATTGGTCAGGTACCAACCGCAAGCACAAAAGAGACGGCAACCAGTTTAACCCAAGGCGTGCTTGGTGTAACCGAAGTTTATAACGAATTACAGATCGGTCCGAAAGTGGACTTAGCGCAAATCAGTCAAGACGGTTGGATTACCACACAAGTAAAATCCAAAATGTTGGTTGACGATCGCGTTAAAACCACTGACGTAAAAGTCATCACTGAGAAAGGGGAAGTCTTCCTACTCGGTAATGTAACCCAAGCTCAAGGCAATGCAGCAGCGGAAATTGCCAGTAAAATCAGTGGTGTTAAGCGCGTGGTGAAAGTTTTTAAAGTATTAAATTAATCACAAACTTTTCTATTATCCATTTCTCAATGCGGTCATAAAAACAACATTTTTTGACCGCATTTTTTGTCCTTTTTCAAGTAAAAAATTCACAAACTGATAATTTTTCAAAAACTGTTTGTTTTTAAATAAGTTATCTCTTGTCAATCATTTCAAGAAAAAATTTATCGCTTGATCCGCCTAAAAAAACACATTATCTTGTGCGCTATTCTTTTCCGAACACAATATCTTGTGTTTAAAAATTATTATAACAAGGCTCATACTCATGAATAAAAGCTTAATGGTCACCAAACGTGACGGCACACTGGAACCAATTAACCTTGATAAAATCCATCGCGTGATCACCTGGGCGGCAGAAGGGCTGGACAATGTGTCCGTGTCGCAAGTGGAATTGCGTTCTCACATTCAGTTTTATGAAGGTATTCGTACCTCTGATATTCACGAAACCATTATCAAAGCAGCTGCAGACTTAATCAGCAAAGATTCTCCGGATTATCAATACCTTGCCGCACGCCTTGCGGTGTTCCATTTGCGTAAAAAGGCTTACGGCCATTTCGATCCGCCACGTTTATACGATCATGTGAAAAAACTCGTGCGCATGGGCAAATACGATCATGCCTTATTGGATGATTACACCCGTGAAGAATGGGATGAAATGGACGGTTTTATCGACCATTGGCGCGACATGACCTTCTCTTATGCAGCTGTGAAACAATTAGAAGGCAAATATCTCGTTCAAAACCGCGTGACCGGTGAGATCTACGAATCCGCCCAATTCCTCTATTTATTAGTGGCGGCAAGTCTGTTCTCCAAATACCCGCAAGAAACTCGCTTGGATTATATCCGTCGTTTCTACGATGCGACTTCTACCTTCAAAATTTCCTTGCCAACCCCAATCATGGCAGGCGTACGTACCCCAACCCGTCAATTCAGCTCTTGTGTGTTGATCGAGTGTGGCGACAGCTTGGATTCCATTAACGCCACCGCCTCTGCTATCGTGAAATACGTTTCTCAACGTGCCGGTATCGGTGTGAATGCCGGTGCGATTCGTGCTCTAGGTAGCCCAATTCGTGGTGGCGAAGCGTTTCATACCGGTTGTATTCCGTTCTATAAATATTTCCAAACTGCCGTGAAATCTTGTTCTCAAGGCGGCGTGCGTGGTGGTGCAGCAACCGTGTATTACCCAATTTGGCACTTAGAAGTAGAAAGCCTGTTGGTGTTGAAAAACAATCGTGGTGTGGAAGACAACCGCGTGCGCCACATGGACTACGGTGTACAACTCAACAAATTAATGTACCAACGCTTAATCAAAGGCGGCGACATCACCCTATTCAGCCCGTCCGACGTGCCGGGACTTTACGAAGCGTTCTTTGCGGATCAAGACAAGTTTGAAGAACTTTACGTACAATACGAACAGGATCCGTCCATTCGTAAACGTACCGTGAAAGCCGTGGAATTGTTCTCTTTATTAATGCAAGAACGTGCGTCCACCGGTCGTATTTATATTCACAACGTGGATCACTGCAATACCCACTCGCCGTTCGATCCGAAAGTGGCACCGGTGCGTCAATCCAACCTGTGCTTGGAAATCGCCTTACCCACCAAACCACTAAATAACATTAATGATGAAGAAGGTGAAATCGCCCTTTGTACCCTTTCCGCCTTTAATTTGGGCAAATTGGACAACTTAGACGAGCTCGACAATTTAGCGGATCTTGCCGTGCGTGCGTTAGATGCCTTATTGGATTACCAAGATTATCCGGTAATTGCGGCAAAACGCAGTTCCCTTGCCCGTCGTTCTTTAGGTATCGGCGTCATCAACTATGCCTACTACTTGGCGAAACACGGCGTGCGTTATTCTGACGGCAGCGCCAACGATTTAACCCACCGCACTTTCGAAGCCATTCAATATTACTTATTGAAAGCCTCCATGAACTTGGCGAAAGAACAAGGCGCGTGCGAATATTTCCATGAAACCACTTACGCACAAGGTATTTTACCGATCGATACGTACAAAAAAGACATCGACAGCTTAACTTCTGAGCCGTTGCATTATGACTGGGAAAGCCTGCGCCGTGACATTCAAGAATTCGGCTTGCGCAACTCTACCCTCACTGCCTTAATGCCATCGGAAACCTCTTCTCAGATTTCCAACGCCACCAATGGTATCGAACCGCCACGCGGCCATGTGAGCGTCAAAGCCTCGAAAGACGGTATTTTGAAACAAGTAGTGCCGGATTATGAAAACTTGGGTGAAAACTACGAATTGCTTTGGGACATCCCGGGCAACGACGGCTACTTGCACTTGGTCGGCATCATGCAAAAATTCGTAGACCAAGCGATCTCCGCTAACACCAACTACGATCCGAAACGTTTTGAAGATGGTAAAGTACCGATGAAAGTATTGTTAAAAGATCTTTTAACCGCTTACAAATACGGCTTAAAAACCCTCTACTACCAAAACACCCGTGACGGCGCTGAAGACAGCCAGGAAGATTTGGATGATGGCTGTGCCGGTGGGGCGTGTAAGATTTAGTTTTAAGGATATAACATGATAATTTCATTATCTTTTAGCTCTAAATTTTTAACTGGTTATTCTAAAAGCTATTTAGAAGAGTTTATTCGTTTTTCTCAAAATAAAGTGGCTGAAATTTATCCTGATTGCCAATTAAAAATTAGATCTTTAGGACAAATTTATGTGTCATCCGTAAATCTGTCAGAATTAACTTACATTGCCTATCCAGCAATGGAAGAACCGATTCGTACAATTTGTATCACTATAGGGCGATTGTTGCCCCAATTATGGGAACAATTTGTAAAAGAAAACCCATCTGATAGCGCAAGCGTCCACGCTTGTGCTAAGTAAATAAACTAAAGGCACAAGCGAAGACGCTTGCGCCAGCATAAAAAAACATTTTAAAAACTGACCGCATCTTACTCATAAGATTAAAGGAGAAACAAAAATGGCATACACCACTTTCTCACAAAACAAAAACGACCAGTTAAAAGAACCGATGTTCTTTGGTCAAAACGTTAACGTTGCTCGCTACGATCAACAAAAATATGAGACGTTTGAAAAGCTCATTGAAAAACAACTTTCCTTCTTCTGGCGTCCGGAAGAAGTGG
>ERZ772764.2678-NODE-2678-length-10222-cov-14.041310_pt1 | contig 10222 bp, 9 predicted proteins | sample MGYA00512163_ERZ772764 | MGnify/ENA primary metagenome ERZ772764 (study PRJEB29015, sample SAMEA2737903) | human oral metagenome | biome: human oral; feature: human-associated habitat; material: dental | place: China | collected 2094 ...
TGGACCTGACCGTGCAGCTGCAGGTGCTGAAACTGCTGGTGTCGCTGCAGCAGAAATACGGCCTGAGCTACCTGCTGATCACCCACGACATGGGCGTGATCCGCGCCCTGGCGCACCGCCTGCTGGTGATGAAGGACGGCGTGGTGGTGGAGCAGGGCGCCGTGGAAGAGATCTTCATGACGCCGGCATCCGCCTATACGCGTGAGCTTCTGGCGGCTTCGGCTTGGCGGGATGCGGTGTGAGGGCGGCCAGAAGGGGTTAGGGGCTTCTGGCCGTTGTAGGGATGGGGCCTTCAGTTCAGTGAGACCTCTCTTTTTCTTCGTCCTTTTCTATTGCTTTGAGTAGGCGATTAAGAAGAGGTTCTCGATCTACCATGTCAAGTTGTTTTACGCGGATGAGAAGTTGGCGTCTGTACTCAGGAGGGGCATAGTTCCCGTTGACGACTTGGTCAAGCATTAGATCGGCTAGTTGTCGTTCCTTGTCTCGAGTGTTCTTGTCACTTGAACTTGCGATTCCGTGTATATTTTTGTAGTGCAAGATGATTTGGGTGAGGCATAGCTCCTTCCATGTGTTGCTCATTGCTTTGCTGTCTATGACTGTTTGTGTGATTTTATTTAGTAATTCCGCTGCTCGTTTTGATATGAATAGATTGTCCGGATTTATTCCTGAAACATAGTCTATCCGACTCTGAATGCGTTCTTCGGGTATCTTTGCTTTTCTCATGCTCTGAATTACCTTGTCACTTTCTATTAGCGATTGGCGATATTTGTCTGCTAATAAGTTGTCTACATATGCGCCTTCTATTATCCAGTCCATGGTGATGTCTATTATTCGTTCGATGAGGGTGTAGATGGGAGTTTTTGTTAGGTGGTTGTAGTTTTGTCCATTCCTTGTTTGTTCCAATAGAGAATTTATTAGGCGGTATAAGAACCATATGTTCATGTGTTCTTGGTATCCTTTGTGGATGCCTTCGTGAACCATGATGTTGAACATGGATAGTGATGCGTTAATTGGGCAGTTGTCCTCATCTTTGCCTTCATAGTAATTTGACGGTGTGTTCAATCTGTTTATGATGTCTTTGTCATTTTCTATGAGATAGAGGGTTGTTCTCCAGATTGCTCTGTCAATCTCATATTGGTGTGTTGTTCTTTGAGGATCGGATAGAAGTTCTTTAATAATAATATTGTTGTCTTGAATGTGTAGTTTTGCACCTTCTATGGGGTTTTCTGGTTCTTTGTTGTTTCTGAGTTCTATGTAGAGTTGGCTTCCTGTGTTCTTCATGAGGGCTTCGGTGAAGCGGTCGATGAAGTCCGTTTTTATTAAATAGTTAATTTTTATCATTTTAAGGCAAATATTTGGATGCGCCAAGGATAGGTGAGTTGTTAGATCGTGATTATTCATGATGTTATGGATTGTGTTTTGTACTGTGATACAGGGGGTGTTGTCTTTGTATGGTGATGATGGGGGGGTTTGGATGCTTTGCTTGAGAGGTTCGATAGCCAGTTTCTTGCTCGAGTGATTGGGGGTTGTGTGTTGTCTATATGAATAAGTCTTTCAATCTGAGGTTCGATGATGAGAGCAAGCTCATCATATTGCCGGGTTGCTATAAGTCTGTTTATGAGCTCCTTGAATTTCTTCGTTTTGCTCCTGGGGAGGCGTCCAAATCGTGAGCGAAGGTACGCATAGGTGAGCCACGCAAGAAATATCAGATATGTCGCGCTTGCACTGTCAAGCCCTGGAGGCCAGGGGCCAATGCTGTAGTACAGGTTGAGGCTTGAAAGAAGTGGTTCAAAAGTCAGATAGTTGGCAAGGAATAGGGCGAAGCCAGTTAAGGACCAGTCGATCCATGAAAGGTTTAGACTGATTTGCAGGAGCCTTGTTCTTGGGATGATGGCCCAGGCTGCTGCAACAATGCCCATGATGGTCAGCAACGGTTCGGTGTTGATGGTCTGTTCCAGCAGCATGGCCACGTGTCCAGAGGTTTCGATCTTCTTATTATCGTGGGCGCTCCTGATGTGACGCCGTTTCAGGCTTGTTGATCATTGCTAGTGTTGCCTGTAGGCATCAAGAAGATGTGCAAATAGGGTTTTAAGGGGCAGGTTCGGGCTCCCACGGATTGAAGAGCTTCACCCCCGTTAGCTCGAAGTCCTTGGTGTTGCGCGTGACGAGCCGGTATCCATGTCGAATGGCCACGGCAGCAATCATGGAATCCCGCAGGGATTTGGGATCGGGCGAGTGCATTCTGGCGCAGATCAGGGACGCTTCCGTGTCATACGGAAGGACCCTTCCCGAGAAGGTCTGCAAAAGGCCATCAAACCAAAGCCGCAGTCTTTTTCCTTCGCCCTTTCGCTCCAGTTGCAGGATGCCCAGTTCCAGCTCGTAGGTGGTGATCGCGCTGAGATACAGCGCGCTGATGCGGACGGAATCGGCCCAGGCGATGACAGCAGTGCTGGCCCGGGGCTTGCCTGGACGAAGCTCTGAAATGACGTTGGTATCCAGCAAGTACATCAGTCAGCCTCGGTCTCGTCACTGAAATCGGCAGCGGCGAGCAGTGGCGCCATCAGTGGGGGATCGAAGTCGGGCTCCATGGCCGTATCGGGCAATGCGCGCATGGCCTGCAACAGGGTCGGCTCTGCCTGGCCGGTGCTGGACTGGTAGTAGTCTTCCACGGTCTGAAGCACGTAGCGTGGTTCACCACGGTCGGTGATGAATACCGGGCCGCGCGCGGTGGCGCGCTTGGCGCTGGCCAGATCTCGGGCAAATTCCCGCGCCGAGATGGTGGTGATGTTGCCGGGCATGGCGGTGTATTCCTGTAGGGGCGAGTGCGACAGTACATGACCCCTTCGCGTGAGCGGCGCATGTACCCACAGTGCAGAAGATCTCTGAAGTGGAAGGCTTGTCATGAAGCCTTCCGTGCTTCAGAAGATTGATGTCATAACGTTATGACGTTCTGTGGTGCCTGTCAATCGCTCCCCTCGCTCTGCCAGGGCAGTTGTCTCCTCCTCCGTCCCTAGCCATTAATGGCGTTTGTATCTGGGAGGTGCATTACCTCCCGCCTTTCAGATATCCAGAACCTTCCGCTCCATGCCCTTGACGGGTGGCAGCCAGGCCTGGGTGCCCTGCAGGGTCAGGCCAAGCATGCGGGCCGGCAGGCGGTAGGACTCGGCGCGCTCGGGGTCGAGTTCGGTCTGGATGTCGTCATCCCGTCCCTGTTCGGTCAGTTCTGCCCAGTGGGGGTTGATCAGGAGCGTCTTGCCCAGGGCAATGAATTCTGCCCAGCCGGTGGCCAGTGCTTCGGCAGCCTGGGACGCGGTGTAGAGGTTGCCCACGCCGATGAGGGGAAGCTTGCCGCCGATGTGCTGGTGCAGCTGTTCGATGCGGGTGCGTTCCGTATCGGCACCGCGACGGGCCTTCTTGTAGAAGTCCCACAGGGAGACGTGCAGGTACTGCAGCGGTTTCTGCACCAGGGCATCGATGAGGGCGAAGGTGTCGGCCATGGTGATGCCGTTCTCGCCGGGTTCTTCGGGCGAGAAGCGGTAGCCGATGATGAATTCGGGTTTGGCGTGCCTGTCGCGCACGGCCGTGACGGCGTCCACGACGGCCAGCGGGAAACGCAGCCGGTTCTGCAGGCTGCCGCCCCAGGCGTCGGTCCGGCGGTTGGACTGGGCGGAGAAGAACTGCTGGATCAGGTAGTTGTTGGCGCCGTGGATTTCCACGCCATCAAAGCCGGCTTCCAGCGCCAGTTCGGCGGCGCGGCCATAGCCGTCAATGATGCTCAGGATCTGCGCTTCGGTCAGGGCCTTGGCGCCGGTTTCGGGATGCTCGGACGGGGCGAAGATCTCGCCATTCGGGTTGAGCTCGGGAATGGACTGCCAGCCGCCGTGATGGATCTGCAGCAGGGCTTTGGCGCCCTGATCATGGGCAATGCGGGCGACTTCGCGCAGGCTGGGCAGGTCTTCGGCGCCGATGGCCTCAGGCTGTCCGTAGAAGGCCTTGCCACCGTCGTGCACCAGGGTGGCGGCGGAAATGAACAGGCCGATGCCCCGGAAGCGGTCAGTGAGGAACTGACGCTCCTCGGCGGTGATGTGGCCGTTGTCGTCCGAGGCCAGATGGGTCATCGGGGCGACAGCCAGGCGGTTGCTGACGGTGACGCCGTTGTTGAAGGTGTAGCTCTGGAAGAGGTTCGGATGCTTCATGGTTGATGTGTTCTGGTGGGTTGGGCATCTGCCGTGACGCTGTTATACCACTGGCCCTCGTCAATGCCGGGTCGCGTCTGGGGGTATTGATCCGCTGCCCCCGCGAGTTTTCCCGTTTCCGATAGTGTCTTTCTTGCCCCTGCACGCCCTTGGACGGACAATGGCCGAAGGGCAACATCGAACGATGAGGCAGCTCAGCATGGCCGACGTGGGGACAGATCGGGCAGGGGACAAGGCACGGGCAGAGATGTTCCGCGCCCGTGGGCTGACCAAGGTCTACCGCATGGGCGAGGTGGAGGTGCACGCGCTGCGCGGCATCGACCTGGCGCTGTATCCAGGCGAGTTCGTGGTGATCCTGGGCCCTTCGGGCTGTGGCAAGTCCACGCTGCTGAACATCCTGGGCGGGCTGGATGTGCCCACGGAGGGCGAGGTCTGGTACAACGGCCATGACCTGACGCATGCAGACGATGCGGTGCTGACGCACTTTCGGCGCGACAACGTGGGTTTCGTCTTCCAGTTCTACAACCTCATTCCCAGTCTGACGGCGCGCGAGAATGTGGCGATCGTGACGGAGATCGCGCGCCAGCCCATGCCGCCGGAAGAGGCGCTGGCGCTGGTGGGGCTGGGCGAGCGGCTGGACCATTTTCCGGCGCAGATGTCGGGGGGCGAGCAGCAGCGGGTGGCCATTGCGCGGGCCATTGCCAAGCAGCCGGCGGTGCTGCTGTGCGACGAACCCACAGGGGCGCTGGATTCGGCCACCGGGGTGCGGGTGCTGAAGGCACTGGACGAGGTGAATGAGCGACTGGGCACGTGCACGGTGGTGATCACGCACAACGCCGACATTGCACGGATGGCGCACCGGGTGCTGACGATGGGCGACGGGCGCATCGTGGCCGAGAAGGTCAACGAACAGCGGTTGAAGGCCGATGAGCTGCGCTGGTGACAGAAAGGGCTGGCGACTGCCGGCGCTGTACCGGAAGGCGCTGCGCGACCTGTGGCTGCTGCGCGGCCAGGCGCTGGCGATCATGCTGGTGGTGGCGGGCGGCATTGCCATGCTGGTGATGTCGCAGGTGGCGCTGGATACGCTGAACAACAGCCGGTTGCGCTTCTACGAGGCGCAGCGGCTGTCGGACATCTGGGTGGATGCCAAGCGTGCGCCGGAAGCGGTGGCGCGGCAGGTGGCGGCGCTGCCGGAGGTGGCCGAGGTGGAAAGCCGGGTGCAGGCCTTTGCCAAGCTGAAGCTGCCGGGATTCGATGAGCCAGTGTCGGCGCAGATGATTTCCTTGCCGGACGACGGTGGGCAACCATTGATGAACGGCCTGCACCTGCGTCAGGGGCGGCTGCCGGCGGCGCTGTCGCGCGATGAGGCGGTGGTGAGCGATGCCTTCGCCGAGCGGCACGGCCTGAAGCCGGGGGACCGGCTGCGGGCGACGGTGAACGGGCATGCACAGTGGTTCCGGCTGGTGGGGGTGGCCACGTCGCCGGAGTTCCTGTATCCGATCAAGCCCGGGGCGATCTTTGCCGACCACAAGCATTACGCCATTCTGTGGATGCCGCGCCGGGTGCTGGAGGCAGCCATGAACATGGCCGGGGCCTTCAATCAGCTGGTGGTGAAGCTGGCGGTGGAACGGCAGGACCGCGTGCAGGAGGGGGCGCCCGGCGCAGATGGCCAGGAGCGTGCGCCGGGTGGAACCATCCCCCGAGTCGGCCGGCACGATGCGGCCGATGCAGCGCTGGCCCGTGCCCGGCAGGAGGCAACGGCCATCGACGCCATCGAGCGGCTGATGGAGCGCTGGGGCGGGCTGGAGGCTGTCGGGCGGATGCAGCAGACATCGTATCGGGTGCTGCATGAGGAGCTGGCGCAGCTGCGCTCGATGGTGCGGGTGATGCCGACGATCTTCCTGGCGGTGGCGGCCTTCCTGCTGAACGTGGTGTTCACGCGGCTGGTGGGCACGCAGCGGGCGCAGATCGCCATTCTGAAGGCGTTTGGCTACCGCACGTGGGAGGTGGCGCTGCACTATGGGCTGATGGCCGCCATCGTGTGCGTGGCGGGGGCGTTGCTGGGGGCCCTGGCCGGTGCGGGGCTGGGGCAGGGGCTGGCCTCGCTCTATCAGGACAATTTCCGGTTTCCGGCGCTGTATTTCTCGCTGGATGGCCAGGTGGTGCTGGTGGGCGTGGCGGTGGCAGTGCTGGCTGGCGTGGGCGGTGCGGGCTGGGCGGTGCTGCGTTCATCGCGCGAGCCGGTGGCGCAGGCCATGCGGCCCCAGGCGCCGGAGCGTTTCCGGGCGGCCGGCTTCGAGAACTGGCGGCTGGTGCGGGGGCTGTCACAGCCGGTGCGGATGGTGCTGCGTCAGCTGGAGCGCCGCCCGGGGCGGGCGCTGCTGAGCGTGCTGGGGCTGGCCATGGCGGGCAGCCTGATCATTCTGGCGGGCATGCAGAAGGGGACGCTCTCGTATCTGGTGGACAGCCAGTACCGGCTGGCCGAGCTGTACGACATGTCGGTGACGTTCGTCGAGGAGCGTTCGCCGCAGGCGGTGCATGAGCTGCGTTCCATCCGTGGTGTGCAGCACGCCGAGCCGACGCGTTCGGTACCGGTGGAGCTGTCTTTCCGCAGCCATCGCATTCGCACGACCGTCTGGGGCCTGCCGGCCGATGGCTTGCTGCAGCAGCCGGTGAATGACCGGTTGCAGCGGGTTCCGCTGCCGCCGGATGGGCTGGTGATGAATGCCTATCTGGCCGAAAGGCTGGGCCTGAAGGAAGGGGATCTGCTGACGGTGCGGCAGTTGCAGGGCCGCCGCCGGGTCCTTCAGGTGCCGGTGGCACGTCTGATCAACGAGAACCTGGGCTCTCGGGTGTACATGAACCGTCAGGCGCTGAACCGGTTGCTGGGGGATGGGGATGTGCTGACCGGGGCGCTGCTGGAGATCCGGCCCGGCTCGGCGCCTGCGGTGGTGCGGGCGCTGGATGAGCGGCCGCAGGTGATGGCTTCGGACGATCGGCTGGATGCGATCCGGGCGATGTTCCAGATGGTGGAGCGGGTGTCCGGTCCGATGACGCTGCTGGGGGTGCTGCTGGGCTGCGTGGTGAACTTCGGGGTGGTGTACAACGCGGTGCGCATCACGCTGGCCGAACGCTCGCGCGAGCTGGCCAGTCTGCGCGTGCTGGGCTTCACGCGGGGTGAGGTGGCGCGCATCCTGCTGGGCGAGATCGGCGTGCTGGTGGTGGTGTCCATCCCGCTGTCGTTCGTGTTTGGGTGGCTGCAGTGCTGGTACATGGCGAAGGGGATGCAGAATGAGCTTTACCGCATTCCCGTGCATGTGCCGATGGGCAGCTACATGATGGCGGCGCTGGTGACACTGGGCTCTGCGCTGGTGTCCATGGTGGTGGTGCTGCGCCTGGTGAACCGGCTGGACATGGTCGAGGCGCTGAAGAACAGGGAGTGAGAGACAAATGCCTGCGCGAAGAACGTTGATCCAGGTGCTGGTGGCCGTGGGGGTGCTGGGCTGGGTGGGCTGGGAGGCACTGCGCGAGCCGGTGCAGCTGGCCCATGTGGAAAAGGCTGCTCATGCCCCGATGACCGAGAGCTTTTCGGAAGAAGGCAAGACGCGGCTGAAGGCGCGCTATGCGCTGGCAGCTCCCGTGGCAGGGCAGTTGCGGCGCGTGACGCTGCAGCCCGGGGATGCGGTGCAGGCCGGGCAGGTGGTGGCGTGGATCGATCCGACTTCACCAGGTCTGCTGGATGAGCGCAGTCACCGCCGGGCCGAGGCCGAGCTGGCAGCGGCTCGCAGCCAGCACCGGGCGGCACGACAGCGGGTGCAGGCGGCCCAGGCGGCCAATGGCCTGGCGCGCAGCAGTCTGCAGCGCGCCATCCGGCTGCACGAGGGGCGGGTGATGTCGCAGGAGGCGCTGGAGCAGGCCCAGGCGCAGGCGGCCCGCACGGCGGCAGAGCTGTCGGCTGCGCAGGCCGAGGCGCAGGCAGTGCGGCAGCGGGTGGAGGAAGCCCGGGCGGCGCTGTGGCAGGAGGAGCCCGGCCCTGCAGCCGGCCAGGACAGTGCAGCTGCGGCAGATGCTGCACCGCGTGCGGCGGGCAGGCAGCCGGTGGCCGTGGTGGCACCGGTGACGGGCGTGGTGCTCAAGCGCATGCTGGAGAGCGCCACGCCAGTGACGGTGGGGCAGGCGCTGATGGAGATCGGCGACACGGCCCAGCTGGAGATCGAGGCCGAGGTGCTGTCGGCGGATGCGGTGCAGCTGCGCCCCGGCACGCCGGTGCGGCTGTTGCACTGGGGCGGTGCGGGTACGCTGCAGGCGCATGTCCGGCGGGTGGAGCCGGGGGGCTTCACCAAGGTGTCGGCGCTGGGGGTGGAGGAGCAGCGCACGCGGGTGATCCTGGATTTCGACAGCCCGCGCAGTGAATGGGCGGCGCTGGGCGATGCCTACCGGGTAGAGCTGGAGTTCCTGTTGCGGCATGAGGATCGCGCGTTGCAGGTACCGGCCAGCAGCCTGTTCCTGGACGATCGCGGCAAGCCCGGGAACTATGCCCTGTATCGTGTGGTGGATGGCCGTGCGCGTCTCACGCCGGTGCGCACGGGTCTGCGGTCAGCCACCCACGTGCAGGTGCTGGAAGGGCTGGCTGAGGGCGATGCGGTGATTGTCCAGCCCGACGAGCGCATCGTGGACGGAACGCGGATCGAGGCGCACTAGGCGCCTCGTCGGGCAGGTGGGCCGGTTACTGCACCCAGCCGCGTTCCCGGTAGTAGCGCAGGGCGCCTGCATGCAGCGGCATGGTAAGGCCCTGACGGACCATCTGCTCGGGCTCCAGGTGGGCCAGGGCGGGGTGGAGCTTCCTGAATTCGTCGAAGTGCTCGAAGATGGACTTGACCACGGCGTAGACGGTGTCGTCCGGCACGTCGCTGCTGGAGACGAGGGTGGCCAGCGCGCCGAAAGTGGGGGTGGGATCCGGGTTGCCGGGATAGGTGTTGGCCGGAATTTCAACCTTGGCGTAATAGGGCTTTTCTTCCACCAGCCGGTCGATGACCGGGCCCTGCAGCGGCACCAGGCGTGCGGCGCAGGTGGTGGTGACATCCTGCAGGTTGGCGCTGGGGTGGCCGGCCACGAAGACGAAGCCGTCGATGCGGCCATCGCACAGGGCGGCGCCGTGTTCATCGGCCTTGAGTTCGAAGACCTTCGAGAAGTGGCTGCTCTTGAGGCGGTAGGCCGCCATCAGCGCGTCCATGGCACTGCGGGTGCCCGAGCCGGGGTTGCCGATGCTGAAGGGGTGCTGGCGGAAGTCCTCAATGCCTTGGGCTTCGATGCCCTGGCGGGCAACGAGGGTGAGCGGTTCGGGATAGAGGGAGAGCACGGCACGCAGCTTGCCGTCGGGACCGGCCTTGCGGAACGGACCCAGGCCCTTGCGGGCGTCGTACTGCACGTCGGACTGCACCAGGCCCAGGGTGAGCCTGCCGTCCTTGAGCCCCAGGATGTTGGAGACCGAAGCATTGGTGGTCTCGACGGCGCAGCGCTTTCTGAAGCGCTCGCGTTCCTTGTTGATGAGGTGGCAGATGGCACCGCCGGTGGCGTAGTAGATGCCGGTGGCGCCCCCGGTGCCGATGGTGATGACCGGGTTGGCTTCGACGGCACGGACCAGAGGGGGCGTGATCAGTAGCGCCAGGCCGAGCAGTGTCGAGGTGGCGGCCCGCAGGGCGTGGCGCAGCGGAATGGGGCAGTGAGCCGCCGGGGGACGGAGGAACAGCGGGTGCAGCATGGCGAAGGGCTCTTCGAATATCTCTCGGTTGCGTTTGCCAATGCCAATGTTACTTCCTGCCCGGTGTCATGCTGGTGCGGTGAGCAGGGGATGTCGGGCATTCATCTGTCCATGAGGGTGCTGTCTGGTATCCGCGAAGCTGACAGGGTTTATGTTTCTGGTGAATGAAAGATGTTTTTTCAAAGTCGGCCGACTCGACAGCCGACGGGCGTGACGGTACGCTTGGACTGCATCTCAACACTCTGAGGAAATTCAATGTCCAGTT
>ERZ772764.2682-NODE-2682-length-10217-cov-5.815194_pt1 | contig 10217 bp, 8 predicted proteins | sample MGYA00512163_ERZ772764 | MGnify/ENA primary metagenome ERZ772764 (study PRJEB29015, sample SAMEA2737903) | human oral metagenome | biome: human oral; feature: human-associated habitat; material: dental | place: China | collected 2094 ...
CCATCGACTTGATCTTGACGACGTCGTCCACGCCCTTGGACCTGATGATCGAGGTGACGATCCGGTTTGCCTCGGCGGCGTCGCGCGCCCAGTGGACGATGCCGCCGCGCGCGGCGACGTTGGCCTCGAAGCGCTCGAGCAGCTCGGGCAGATGGCTCATGACCTCGTTCTTGACGGCGCTGGCGGCCCGGCGGAGCTCCTCCCAGTCCGGCATCTCCTCCACTCGCACGGCCCGCTTGTTCCGGATGGTGCGCGTGGCGTGGCCCAGGTTGCGGCGCAGCTGGGTGTTCCGGAGGGTCTTGTGGGCCGCGGTCGGGAAGGTCTCGCCCCACCGCAGCGTGTCGTCGGGGATCTCGACGGTGGTGCGCCACCCGCCGGTGCGGGTCGCACGGGACTCGACGTCCGGCACCGCCGGCATGCCCAGGAAGGTCTGACTCATCGGGCCGTCGCCTCCTCGGCGGTGGGGGCGAAGGACACGTTGCCGTCGAAGGGCTGGTCCTTGGTCGAGGCCAGGATCTCGGCCAGGTGCATGATCCGCACCCCCGAGTTCAGGCGGGACAGGCCGCCGCCGACGTGCATGAGGCAGGAGTAGTCGCCCATGCACAGCACCTCGGCCCGGGTGGACATGACGTTGGAGACCTTGTCGGCGAGCATGGCCGTGGAGGTCTCGTAGTTCTTCATCGAGAAGGTGCCTCCGAAGCCGCAGCACACCTCGGCGTCGGGCAGGGGCACCAGGTCGATGCCGTCGACGGCCTCCAGGAGCCGCAGGGGGCGGTCGCCGACCTTGGCGATGCGCATCGAGTGGCAGGTCGGGTGATAGGTGACCCGGTGGGGGAAGGAGGCGCCGACGTCGGTCACCCCCAGGACGTCGATGAGCAGCTCGGAGAGCTCGTAGGTCCTCGCCGCGACCTCCTTGGAGCGGCGCGCCAGGGCGCTGTCGCCCACGTGCTCGGCCACGAGAGCCTGCTCGTGGCGGGTCGCCCCGGCGCACGAGCCGGAGGGGACGACGACGGCGTCCCACTCGCCGTCGAGCACCGGCTCGAAGGTCCTGACGTGGTTGCGGATGAGGGAGGATGCCTGCGTGAAGTACCCGGTGTTCGCGTGCATCTGTCCGCAGCAGACCTGGCTCTCCGGGAAGACGACCTCGTGTCCGAGTCTCTCCAGGATGGCGACGGTCGCCTGCGGCGCCTGCGGGAACATCGAGTCTGCTATGCAGGTCGCGAAGAGTGCGATGCGCACGGATGGACCTTTCGTCGACGTCATTGGCCGTTGCTGGCCGCCGTTGGCTCAGGCCTCACCGTAGGTGCACGGGGGCGCTTCGGGGGCTCTTCGTCGGGCGAGCTTGGGGCGACACATGCGAAGGGGCGTCGTCGCGGGGAAAAATGCGGGTCGCCTCGTGGCTGGCGCGGAGGCGTCCCCCTGCGCCGGGGCGATCGGGCGATCGGGTTTGCGCAAGCGTCGCCTGAGGTTTATGACGGAGTGTCGCCAGAGCTCATGAGTGATGGACGCGGTCCGCGTCGGCCCGCGGAGCGCGGCGGATGCATGCGTCCGCCGCGCCGGATGCGAGGCGTGCCATGCGATGCCGGTTCGGCTCCCGGTTCCCTCTCCCCGTGGGGGAGAGCGCGGCGCCGGGACGACCGTTCCCGTCCAGCCCGCCCGGAGTCCCCTCCCCGCGGGGGAGAGAGGTGTGCCCAGCATGAGGATGCTCGATGCTCGTGCGCCACCGCACCTCCTCCCCGTGGGGGAGAGCGGCCGGGGCGTGCACGGTGCAGTCGGAGACGCCGCGGAGTCCCCTCCCCGCGGGGGAGAGAGGCCATGACCCTGCGGGGGAGGTTCCGGCGTCGGCCCTTTTCTAGCGTGAGGCCATGCGGCTCACAGCGTCATTCACTGGTTCTCGGGGCGTGCGCTATCCGGCGCCCGACGTGGCCCGGGGCTTCATGCTCCTGCTCATCGCGGGGGCCAACGTGTCCGTGTGGCTCACGATCGCGAATCCGGACTCGACCGGTGGGGAGGCGGCCGCCGGCGCCGGGGGCATGGCGGACGTGGCGGACACGGTCTGGGTCTGGGTGCGGACCCTGCTGATCTCCGATCGTGTCTACCCGCTCTTCGCCATGCTGTTCGGTTTCGGACTGGTCACCATGATCAACCGGCGGATCGAGAGCGGTACGAACTCCTACCTCAGGGGTCTGGATGGGGCGAGGGCAGGGCGCGAGCCGACGCCCGCGGAGATCTCCTGGGCCCATGAGCGGGCCACCGTGGACGCGCGACGCCTCGTGAGGCGCCGCGGGCTGTGGATGATCCTCTTCGGCCTCGTCCACGGCGTCTTCTTCTACGGCGACATCATCGGCACGTACGGACTGGCGGCGGTCGTCTTCGCGGGATGGCTGGCGCGGAAGCATCGCAGGCGGGCCATCGCGGTCAGCGTTCTCCTCATCCTGTGGCTGATCTGGACGCGACTGAATACGGGCGGGACCGCGGCGATCATGGGCACGACGTACGCGCAGGCCGTCGCTCAGGAGCAGATGCCGGCGACGGGGCTGCTCGTCTTCGCATCCAACGTGCGGCACTGGGCCATGAACACGGTCCTGACGCTGACGAGCAGCACCATTGTGCCCGCCATGTTCATCGGCGCCCGTCTGGCGGATACCGATGTCATGGCCGATCCCCGCGGGCATCGCCGCCCGCTGACCGTCGTCGCTCTCGGCGGGCTGATCATCGGTGCGGTGAGCGCCGTCGGCATGGCGCGCTGGATCACCGGCGGGAGGCTCATGTTCTGGGACCTCGCGGTCGCAGAGGTCTTCGGTCTGGCCGGGGGATGCGGCTGGTTGGCCCTTCTGGCTCTGTACGCGGGCGGGCCGAGGCCGGACGGACGACTGACCGGTCTGCGATGGCTGGCCTCGGGCGTGGGTCGGAGGTCGATGACGGCCTACCTGAGTCAGACGGTCCTGTTCGGGGCTGTGTTCGTGATCGTGCCGGGGCTGCTGGGGACCCGACTGGTGGTGGGGGAGGCTGCGTCGGCGGGCATCGCCGTGGCGGTCTGGCTGGCCGCCGTGCTCCTGTGCGCGATCCTCGAACGAGGCGGGCACGCGGGGCCCTTCGAGACTCTGCTGCGCACGGCGGTGGTCCGCACTGAGCGCTCGCGCTCCCCCTCTCCGCGCTGTCCGCGAGATCGGTCGTAATCCGCGTCGAGATCGGTCCGGTTCCGGCTCGAGATCGGTCCGATGGCGGTGCACCCGGCTACCGGAACCACGAGTCGGGCATTCCTGTGCGAGCCCGACGACGCCGCCGTCGGACTCGCGCCGAAATGCCAGCCTCGCGCGAAAAAGCCCGACTCGACGCGGGGCCCGGGCCGGCGCCCTCCGGCGGGCGCTCTCAGGCGGGTGCTCTCAGGCGGGCATGTAGGCGCCGAGCCATCCCTGGGCGGCGATGAAGACCATCGCCCCCAGCAGGACGAGGAGGCCGAGCGAGAACGGCGCGGCCTTCTTGAGGATCTCCGCGTCCGTCCCGGGCGCCTGGACGGCCGTGGTGACGACGGCGAGGTTCTGAGGCGAGACGATCTTGCCCAGGCCACCGCCGATGGTGTTGGCCGCCAGGAGGATGCGCGGGTCCAGCCCCGCGGTGTGCGCGGCGGTGGCCTGCAGGTTCGCGAACAGGGCGCCGGCGCTCGTCGCCGAGCCCGCCACTGCCGTGCCGACCCACCCCAGGACTGGGGAGAGGAATGCGAAGGCCGCACCCGTGGTCGCCAGAGCCGCACCCACGGCACTGGTCTGACCCGAGAAGTTCATGATGTAGGCCAGCGCCATGACGGTGGCGATCGTGAGGATCGACATGCGCAGTGTGTAGACCGTCTCCGGCAGCGCTCGGAGCATGCGTCGCGCGCTCACCTGGAAGCGACCGCCCGAGGAGCGCCGGGAGTAGACGATCGTCACGATCACGGCCGTCAGGAAGATCCAGGTGCCCGGATTGGAGAGGGTCTGCAGGTTGTACTCGGCGCTGTCGGAGACCTCGCCGGTGCTGGTGAGCAGCCGGCCGTGGACTCCGGGCCACGGGATCTTGATGTCGGTGCCGGACAGCGCCTTGGACAGATCGACACCGATCTTCCACAGCTTGGTGATGCCGATCATGACGACGACCAGGACGTAGGGCAGGAGGGCGAGAACCACGCGCTCGGTGTCGGGCTTGTCCTCGGCGCTGGTCTCCGAGCGGAACTCCTCGGGAGTGGTCGGCGTCCACACGAGGAGGAAGATGTAGGAGGCGGCGAAGCCCAGAAGGGCGGCCAGGACGCTGGTGAGTTCGTAGGAGACGTTCGGCGCGACGAAGTGGCCGGCTCCGGTGGCCAGCCCGGCGATGAGGGCCAGGGGCCACAGCTGCCGCACGGCGCGGACACCGTCGAGAATCGCCAGGAGGAGGAAGGGCATGAGCACGCAGATGACCCACGTGAAGTGGCTCATGAAGGATCCGACGACCGCGGGGTTCTCCCCGCCGCCGAGATTGGCGGCCGTGGTCACGGGAATGGCCATGGCGCCGAAGCCCACGTAAATGGCGTTGCCGACGATCGTCACGAGTGCGGCCTTGATCTTGTCCACGCCGAGGGTCACGAGCATGGCGGCGGTGATCGCCACCGGTGCCCCGAAGCCGGCCAGCCCCTCGAGCAGCCCGCAGAAGCAGAAGGAGACGATGAGGGCCTGGGCGCGCATGTCCCCCTTGCCGATGGCGTTGAACACGGCCCGCAGATCCTTCGAGCGCCCGGAGACCTCGGTGAGGTTGTAGAGCCACACGGCGGCGATGATGATGTAGATGATCGGGACGAATCCCATGGCCAGGCCCTGCGTCCCGGACAGGACCGTCATCCCCACCGGCATGCGGAAGCACACGATGGCCAGCACCGCGGACAGCGCGAGCGCGATGATCGAGCACCAATGAGTGGCGACCTTGAAGGCGCCCATGAGAACGAAGAAGGCGATCAGGGGCACGAGGCCCACGATCGCCGTGAGGAACACGTTGCCGCCCACCGCCGTCGTCGACGGGGTGAAGGACGCCTGAGCGGCGCCGAGGAGCGGGAGGACGTCGAGGGGCATGCGGGACTCCGAGATCGGGGACGGACGACGGTCGATCGTGAGGGGCCGGGGCACCGGTGCCGGGGCGCGCCGCTCACAATGAACTGAGTCGATCATGCCATGCCGGTCATCGCCGTGTCAGCGCTCCCGAGGACGGCCGATCGTTCCGCGGCGCGCAGCCGATGACGCGGCTCCCTCGTGGGCTCGCCCCGATCCCTCGTGGGCGCGCCCCGACCTCACCCTGAGCCCCCTGGTGGCCCGCCAGACGCAATCTCCTCTCCGTGCGCGCGCCCCGGCCCCGATCGCCGGAAGCGGACTAGCAGCAGCGAGGGCATGAGGTTCCTCCATACGCGCGTACGCGCGCCCCGACCGCTGGGCCGGGCGGTCGGGGCGCGAGAGGAATGGTGCCGGAAAAGCAGAGAAATCAGGCGGAATAGGGCCGACGGCGTCCTGCGGGCGCCCTGTGGCTCGGCTACGTCTCCTCGCCCGATGCCGCCGTCACGGACGACGACGCCGACCGGACCCGGCGTCGCGAGGCGACGTACCTCAGGATCCCGTACTCCATCCCTACGACGCCGAGGGCGGCGGCGATGAGCAGGGCGATGGCGACCCGACTGTAGACGATGCAGTCATGGTACAGATTCTCCGTGATCTCGAGACGGGTATCGAGCATGAAGAGGTAACTGCCTCCGCACATCCGTTTACCGGCGGTTGTGGTGTGCTCGACATCCCTCAGCGTGTTCAGCAGCAGAAACCCGATGGCGATCGTCGCCGTCAGGCTCAGGGCGAGCTTGAGGCCGGTCGGGGCCCGGCGGATACGGCTCCGACGCCACCAGGGAAGGACCAGTGCCACCAGTGCCAGTACGGCGAAGACGGCGAGGACGACTTGTCCGGCGAGGATTCCTGGGCGCATGGGCCATCCTTTGCTGAGGGCGCATGGAGGGGGAGTGGATTTCGGGCGAGCGTCTTGACTACCGCTTCAGGCCGTACCACACGATATCCGACTTGCCCTGATTCGTGGCATTCCTGATCGATTCGCTGAGCGGGATGTCGGACCTGTTGGGGGTCTTCTGCGAGATGCCCGGCTCGCCGCCCTCGTTCGACGTCACGACCATGACGTGGTCGATGTCGCCGTCAGCCTTCCCATCGGGGTCCCAGTCGACGTACAGGAGGTCTCCCGCTGTGGCGTTCCAGATGTTGTCCAGATAGTCGTACGAGCTCTTATCGACGTACGTGTACTGATATGCCGCATTCACCCATGTGCGAGATGGTCCGGCGGGGCCCAGAAGATCCGGGCCCCAGAAAACAGTGGAATACGGATTGATCCCGAAGTCGTCATACTCCCAGCCGCCCGCGCGGAGAACCTGCGAAGCAAAATTCGCGCAGTTGTTGTCCTCGACAGGGAAATCATGATTGAAGTCGTCGTCCCCGTCCCCGTCGTTGGGAGAGCTCGTCCACTTCGCCGCGTAGTCCACCATTTTCTGCACGTCCGGATCGTTGGTGTTGTAAGCCGGCAGCGCTGTTGATACGGACGTGCCTCCTGCTCCGACGCCCGCCGATACCCCGAGAAGCGAATCGGTGATCCTCGTGTCGGACGAGCGCTGCGGGTCGTATCCCTCCGGGACGTCGTTCGGATCTCCGACGGCCTCGCGGCTGGTGACGGTGTCCTCGGTGACGGAGTATCCATCGCCATCGTTCCCCGCCAACGTGATATCATGCCGGTCCGTCCATACTCCCGGCCTGCCGGAGGTCCGGGATCCTCCGTAGGTCTTGGTCGTCGATATGTCCGCGGTGACGAGAAGACCGCTGTTCCCCTGCGTGGTTATCTCGACGATGCGCACCTCGCTGCTCGCCGAAGTGACGGGGACTCCATCCTCGATGAGGCCGTCGCGAATGTAGTGAACCGTCTGCTCGGCGGACGTCAGGGTTGAGGCTCCTGTTGAGGCGCTGCTGTCCGTCCACTCCCGATCGAGGGTCGCCTGGTAGTCGGTGATGACCTTGGTGACGGTGTCCGTATCGGGCACATCGATCGTGTCGGTGTCGTGCGAGGATTGTGCGGCGTTTGCTGCGGAGAAGGAAAGGGTGGAGAGTGCCGTTGTCATAGCCAACGCGAATGCGCCTGTGCGCTGCAATGAGACTTTCTTCTTGGCCATCAGTGCTCCTTCTGGTGTGCGGGCGTGATTCGTGTGCGGATCGGCGGTGGCGCCTTCGGGCGACGCTACGTGGTGGTGCGGGGAGTGGCCAGGGCGAACGAGTACTTTATGCAAATTTTAACATATTTCTTAGAGTTCTTGAAGGCGACGTGGAGGTTGTGGGCGGGTTGTCACTGGCATGAGTATTGCTAAGCAAAGACGTGTGTGACATGAGCATTGCATGATAGGGATATTGCAAGGGATCGGAGCGGCCTCTCGGTTCTCCCTCGCCGAGATCAGTCGAGTTCCGCGTCGACATCGGTTCGCACTGGCGGTTCTCCGTGTGGTCGTGTCCGGGGTCGCGCCTCAGGGGCTGTCCGAGGATGGGGGCCGCGCGCAGAGGGTGCGCCTGCTCGACGCTCGGCCTTCTGGCGCGTGATCGTGCCCTTGCGGGGCGAACGGGGTCTCTCCTGTGCGGTTTGGTGGTTCCCCTGGTCGGATGGGAGGGGGCGCGTGCCGCGGATCGTCGACGACGCCGGTCGGCGGGGCGTGCGGGAGAGGCGGCGCGTCCTCGCCCATGGGAGTCGAGGGCGGGTGCGACCGGGCTCGGGTCGGACGGGGGCGAGGCGGATGGGCGAGGTGGTGGTGCGCGGGGTGCGACCCGGCTCGGGCGGGACGGGGCCTCGAACTGCGCCTCATGCTTCCAGGCACCGACCGAGTACCGGGGTTGGGCGGGACGGGGACCGGGGCATGCCGTGGGGCTGCGTCCCCCTCCACGGCCTCTGCCCGCGCTGCCGGACCGATCTCGGCGCGGAACCGGACCGATCTCGAGCCGGAACCCGACCGATCTCGGCACGGAACCGAACCGATCTCGATGCGGCCGGCTCTCAGCCTCTCAGGGAGACGACGCGGTCTGCACAGGGCCCGGCCTGATGGGGTCGCGCTGAAGGTCGGCGGGAGCGACGCTGTCGACGAGGGCGATGACCTCGTTGATCATGGGCCTGACCTGGGCCGGAGTGGTACCCCAGACGCGCATGAGCACGTCCACGGGCACCGTGGGCAGACCGGCCTTGCGCAGGACGACCACGGCGCTCGGGCGCACGGTCGAGCCCATCGAGGTCCCGTCGGCGAGCGCCCAGTAACCCGCCGTGCTGGGGTTGGGGCGCAGCCGGTGCGGCGCTCCGCCCGGCAGGTTCTCCTTCAACAGCGCCAGCTGAGTGGCGTGTCGGCCCTGTTTAGAGCTGTCGTCATAGGCGATGACCAGGCTCAGGTCCACGACGAGAACGCCCTGCAGGTCGGTGCCCACGTACAGAAGACGAGCCAGCGGGGCGCGGCGCTCCATTCGCCTCAGGGTGACCAGGAGCTCCTCGAGCTTGGCGCGTCGACGAGGATCCGCGCCGGCCATCCCCGATGTGCGGCGACGCGCCTCCGCGCGCTCCCAGCCCGGCGGGGGGAACTCGGGCACCACGATCCATACCGAGGCGTTCGGGGTGACGGCGATCTGCATCCTGAAGACTCCTTGTGCGTCACGTGTGCCGTGACGATCGGCGCTCGTAGGACGTTGTCCATCCTATGCTGTAGTCGTGCCAGCAACAGTTCCCGTGCCCGCCTCGCCCGTACAGCGCCTCCTGGCCGGCGGGATCGACATTCTGCTCGTGGGCGGGATCTGCGGATTCCTGCCGATCTCCTTAGTGGGAAAGCTGACGTGCGCGGGGCTCGTTCTCGCGGCGCTCGTCGTGCTGCAGGCCGTGATGGGCGTCGGACCCGGCGGGGCCGTCATGGGCATGCGGCTGCACCGGGTCTCGCGCGGCGGCAACAGTCCGGGCCTGGCCGCCCTGGGGCGCGCCGGTCTCATGGCGGTGGCCGCCGTGGCGACTCTGGGGATCGTCCCCGTGATCATGGTGGTGCGCGCGGACGTGACCGGCCTGCGGCGCACCTGGTTCGATCGGATCTCGGGGACCATGCTCGTCTCCAGGCGCTCGCACACGATGTACACCCTCGTCCTCGACGGTCGTTCCGTCCTGGTGGACGCCCCGGTGCTCCTGGGTCGCGCCCCCGAGCGGAGCCCCGGGCGCGAGGGTGTGCGATTGGTCTCCGTACCCTCCGACGACGCGACGGTCTCCAAGACGCACGCGCTGCTCGAACCCACTCCGGAGGGCATCTCGGTGACCGATCTCGGCTCGACGAACGGCACGTACCTGGTCGATTCCCATGGCAGCCACGAACTGGCTCCTGGAATGGCCGAGACAGTGCCCAGGGGAGGGGCTATATACTTCGGCGAGGCCGAGTGTCGTGTTCGGTAGCGTATCCGGCGAGCCGGAGACGGGCTCCGGACACGCTCGGTAAACGCTACCGCGTCGCCGCATAGTCACCACGCCACCCGCCGGGTGGGTCGAAGGAGGGACCGTGTCCGAACACGGCATCGCACGCTGGAGTCGTTGGGCCGAGGGGAGTTGGACGGCCGCCGTCGCACCGCATGGCGTTCTTGTACTGCCCCCGACGCTGTCCGAGGAGTCCGTCATCGACTTATGGGAGGAGCTGCGATCCTCTCAGGGCAGTTTGACGGCGATCCTGGATCGCCTGGTCATAGCCGCCGGGGGGCATCTGTCGAAGATCCCGGACTTCGCCCTGGTCGTGACCGCGTCCGACGGCGTGCGCATCGCGGCTCGAGGCCAGGTCGGCCTGGAGATCGACGGCGAGTCCGTCGAGGCTCGCAGCGTATCGACATGGCGGGAGATCTACCTTCCCGGCTCGCCGAGGATCATCCTGCGAGCGCCGGAGCCGACGGGTCCCGTGCTGCGCCCGGTCGTGGACGCCGTCCTGTCCGTTTCCGCCGTGTTCCCGGCAGAGGCGCCGGGTTCCCCCGCTGGAGAGGAGGAGTCCTCCGACGCCGAGGACGAACCCGACCCCGACGCCTCGGCAGTCCTCGCTCCTCCCGGTGCGGAGTCGTCCCCGGCTGTCCCGCCGGCGGAGTCGTCCCCGGTCACCGATGGCTCGTCGGCCCCGGTCGTCTCGCCCCTGACCCCCG
>ERZ772764.2683-NODE-2683-length-10217-cov-2.498229_pt1 | contig 10217 bp, 10 predicted proteins | sample MGYA00512163_ERZ772764 | MGnify/ENA primary metagenome ERZ772764 (study PRJEB29015, sample SAMEA2737903) | human oral metagenome | biome: human oral; feature: human-associated habitat; material: dental | place: China | collected 2094 ...
GCGTAACCGGCTTCCGTACCGTTTTTGCTCGATACGTTTTCGGCGGGCGCCTGAGGAGAGCGCGGAAGGCGAAGGCACGGCGCGTATGAAGAAAGCGCCATAGGCCGGGTTTGACGCGCGCGGGACCGGCGCAAGCTAAGGAAAACGCAGGTACGCCACCCGCTTCTTACCAAAGCGCGCCCGCCGTCCGCAGCGAAGTGAAATGATCCGTCGGCCTGTGCTCCGCGTCTTTTGGGCGTTTCAGCCCGGTTGCCTCTGAAACCCTTGTCAATCGGGCGTTTGCTGGCAGGCAGGCTGGAAGTGCCCGTAAAAATTGGGCTGGCAGATAGGCCAGCCGGAAATTCACGTAAACACTGGGCTAGCGGGCAGCCCTTCCGGAAACGCCCATTTTACGCGGGCTGCGGGGCATACTCGCAGCAAACGTTCGCCCCACCCGATGCGCGGCAAGTAGTTTTTCCGGCTTTTCCGGTGAAGCAGTTTTTCATCCACCCAATCTCCCTGCCGGCAGATTGCGCGTGCTCGGATGCCAAGCGCGGAAAAATTCTCAAAGGCAAACAGCCGCCGGCCGTATGGGGCAGGCATGCGCCGGCCGACCGCAGCGGAGTGAAATAATCCGTCGGCCTGCGCTCCGCGTCTTTTGGGCATTTCAGGCCGGTTGCCTCTGAAGCCTTTGTCAATTGGGCATTTGCTGGCAGGCAGGCTGGAAGTGCCCGTAAACACTAGGCTGGCGGGCAGCCCCTCTGGAAACGCCCGTTTTACGCGGGCTTCGGTCACCCTGCCGACGGCAAATACCCGCCCCACTCGGACGCACGAAAAGTGGCTTGCCGGCTTTTCCGGCGGAGCGGTATCAGGCCGGCAGCCCCGGCGCGGCTAGACCGCCCGCGACGCTTTGAAGATGCGGCACAGACGGGCGGCGGCGGCTTCGATCAGCGCTTCGGCATCGTCGATGCATTCGGCGAGATGCATCGGTTTGTCGCAGATGCTCATCACGGCGTCGATGCCCTGCGCCAGAATTTCGTCCGCGCCTTCGCCCAGGCCGCCGGAAATGCAGAACACCGGCACGCGGTAACGCTTGGCGGCTTTGGCCACACCGACCGGCGCCTTGCCAAAAGCCGTCTGAAAATCGGTGCGCCCTTCGCCCGTCAGCACAAAAGCGGCGTCCTTGACCCGCGCATCGAAGCCGACGGCTTCCAGCACGATTTCCACGCCCGGCCGTAAAACCGCTGGCGTGAAGAAGCGCAGCCCCGCGCCCAGGCCGCCGGCCGCGCCGGCGCCGGGCGATTCGGCAATGGGCCGCCCCGTCGCCCGCTCGGCAATCTGTGCATAGTGCGCCAGCGCCGCATCCAGCTCGGCGACCATTTCCGGCGTCGCGCCCTTTTGCGGGCCGAAGACGGCCGATGCGCCGCGCGCGCCGCAAAGCGGATTGTCGACATCGCAGGCGACGACGATTTCCGCTTCCGCCAGGCGCGGGTCGAGGCCCTCCAGATGGATCGTCGCCAGCCGGCCAAGCGCCGCGCCGCCTTCCGGCAGATTGTGCCCGGCGGCGTCGGTAAAGCGCGCCCCCAGTGCCCGCGCCATGCCCGCACCGCCGTCGTTGGTGGCGCTGCCGCCGATGCCGATGATGATTTTGCGCAGACCGGCATCGAGCGCGGCGCGGATCAGTTCGCCCGTACCCAGAGTCGTCGCCACGCGCGGATCGTCTTCGGGCACGAGCGGCAATCCTGCCGCATCCGCCATTTCGATGACTGCCGTCCGGCCATCGCCGAGCACGCCCCAGTGCGCTGTCAGCGGTTCGCCGAGCGGGCCGGTCACGCGCGCATGGCGCAGCTCGCCCTGCGTTGCCGCCACCAGCGCTTCGATCGTCCCTTCGCCGCCGTCGGCAATCGGCACCGGGTCGATAGCCGCGTCGGGGAATATCCGTGCAATGCCGCGCTGCATGGCCGCCGCCACGCCCGGTGCGGAAACGCTGCCTTTGTATGAATCCGGCGCTACGACGATACGCATCATCATCTCCCCCGTGAAACGAACGCCTGCACGAAGCGTTGAAAAAATCTGCCGCCGGTCAGTCCGTCAGCGTTTTCGGCGCAAGACTTTTTCCGCCTTGTCCGCAATATGCGCTGCCGACAGACCGTATTTCGCCAGCAGTTTCTCGTAGTCGCCCGACTCTGTAAAGGTATCCTCAATGCCGACAAACTCCTGCGGCACGGGGTAGTGTTTGACCAGCACTTCGGCGACCGTCTTTGACCATTGGCGACATGGCAGAAACTGACAACACGCATTCTGCCTAAATTTCCTCAACCTGGCCGGTGCGAGCGGCGCCAGAGGGTTTAAGGAGGCCTTGCGCGCAGGGTAGCACGCCGTATAAATAGATCCCGTTTCCCTTGAAGAACCTCCCAAAGCTGCCAACGCCAAGCATCCGACCACGGATCATCACATGCCTGAATTTCAATATCGCCAATAGGGCGGTTCAAGCGCTTCATCCGCCTGCGCATGGGTCGATGCTGGCTTGAACGCACCGTCCGGCAACAGCGAACTTTCGCCAGAGCACAACAAAGCCCGCCCAACAAAAAGCCGCCCCACGGACGGCTTGTGCTGCTTGTTTATGGCGGCGCGGCGATGGCTGCCACCGCATCAGCGGATTACCCGGGCGCCTTTGCCTTTCATCGCAGCTTCGACCTCCTCGACGCGCACCATCGATGTGTCGCCCGGCGTGGTCATGGCCAGTGCGCCGTGCGCCGCTCCGTACTCCACGGCGGCCTGCGGGCCTTTGCCTTCCAGGAAGCCGTAAGCCACACCGGAGGCAAAGCCGTCGCCGCCGCCCACGCGGTCATAAATTTCCAGATTGTCGCGCTTCATCGACTCGTAAATCTTGCCGTCGTACCAGAGGATGGCTGACCAGTCGTTGATCGATGCGGTTTTCGCGTTGCGCAGCGTCGTCGCCGCGACCTTGAAGTTGGGAAATTCGCCGACGGCCTTCTGGATCATTTTGGCGAAAGAGCTTGTTTCGATTTTCGTCAAATGCTCATCGGCGCCTTCGACCTCAAAGCCGAGGCAAGCCGTGAAATCTTCTTCATTACCGATCATCACGTCGACGTACCTGGCAATTTCGCGGTTGACGCGCTGGGCGGCCTCCTTGCCGCCCTGGCTTTTCCACAGCGAGGCGCGGTAGTTGAGGTCATATGCGACAACAGTACCGTATTTTTTGGCGACCTGAACCGCTTCGATCACGGCTTCGGCCGTATTCGAGGCGAGCGCCGCAAAGATGCCGCCCGTATGGAACCAGCGCACGCCTTCTTCGCCAAAAATTTTTTCCCAATTGATCTCGCCGGGGCGAATCTGTGAGGCGGCGGAATTGCCACGGTCGGAACAACCGAGGGCCGGACGGATGCCAAACCCCTTTTCGGTGAAATTGAGACCAACGCGGGTATTTTTACCCAGCCCGTCAAAATCACGCCAGATGACGTGGCGCATATCGACGCCGCCCTGCATGATCAAATCTTCAAGCAACCAGCCAAGGTCGTTCTTCGGAATGGCCGTCGCAACCATTGCACGCTTGCCCCAGCATTTGCGCATGGCGCGGGCAACGTTGTATTCGCCGCCGCCTTCCCAGACCTGAAAGCTGCGGGCATTACGCACGCGGCCAAACCCCGGATCGAAACGCAGCATGATTTCACCAAAGGCCGCACAATCCCATTGGGCATCGCCGGCGGGTTTGACAATGAGTTCGCTCATGGAAAATCCTTTCTTTGCTCTCTTCGCTGTTTTTGATCGGGCTTACTTGCCGGCAAGTTCGGACTTGATGTGGTTGACGAGGGCGATCGTCTGCCGGAAATTTTCCTCGATGCCTTGGTAATCCTTGGCTTCAAGCAGTTTCTTGGTGATGAGGTTGGAGCCAATACCGCAGGCGACAATGCCGGCGCCAAACCATTTGCGCAGCGAATCTTCACTGGGATCGACACCGCCGGTGGGCATGATGCGCGTCCAGGGCATCGGTCCCATGACGCTCTTGACGAAATCCGGCCCGCCGACCGATGCGCCGGGAAATACCTTGATGATCTCACACCCCAGTTCCTGGGCATCGCCGATTTCCGTCGCCGAGCCACACCCCGGGCTGTAGGGGATACCGCGCCGGTTGCACAGCCGCGCCACTTCTGCATTGAGCATGGGGCCGACGACAAATTTTGCGCCATAGGCGATATAAAGCCCCGCCGTCGGCGCATCGCACACCGATCCGACGCCCATGATGACCGAAGGATCGGCCTTGGCGAAATGCCGCGTCACCCGCAGGAAAACGTCGGCAGCAAAATCCCCGCGATTGGTAAATTCGATGCATTTCGCCCCCCCATTGGCGCAGGCCTGGATGACGTTGATACACACCTCTTCATCCGGATGATAGAACACGGGGATGACGCTTTGCTCAATAATCGCCGTCAATACGGCCAGTCTGTCTTTGGCTGCCATGTTTCTCTCCTGTCAATTTTCTGGTTTCAAGCAACCGACATCGCTACGCGAGTCGCTCGCCCATCTATAGAAGCAGGCCGAAAGGCGCATCTCGGCGCATGCGCTAGCGTATCAAAACACGCAGGTTACTTTCAGATATTTTTCCGGATGTTCGGAAATATCAGCCACAATGGCAGGCGTTTCTGCCAGCGGAACGCTGCAAGTCAGCAACGCGCCGACATCAATTTTGCCTTCGGCGATCAGACGCAGGCTTTCCGGAAACTGGCCGACACTATTACGCGAACCACGCACAGTCAGCTCTTTTTTGGTAAAGAGCGCCGTCAGCAAGGGAATTTCCGCCTTTGGCCAGCCGACCAGGGCGATATGACCGGCGTAGGAAATATAATCCAGGGCGCTGCGAATGGCCGGCGCAGCGCCGGAGCAATCGATAACGGCCTCGGCCATACGTCCCTGTGTCAGCGTCTGGATTGCCGCCAGAACATCCGCGCCGGTTGGGTTGAGCGTATGCACCACGTCGAGCGCGTGCGCGAGCGACAATCGCGCATCAACCGGGTCAACGATGACCGGAATGGCGCCCAGCGTCAGCGCATACTGCGCCGCAAGCAGGCCGATTTGTCCGGCACCCGTGATGACGACATGCTGTCCAGCCTTGACTTCGGCCTGCCTGACCGCATGCATGGCAATGACCAGCGGTTCGGCCAGCGGCGCCAGATGCCACGGAATGCCCTCCGGCACTTTGTGCAGCAAATGACGCGGATGCGAAATATATTCGGCCATGCCGCCGTCGATATGTACACCGCGCACGGTCAGATGCTCACAACAGTTGGTATGGCCGATCGAACACGGATAACACTTTCCGCAGTAAACATAAGGTTCGATGATGACCCGTTCGCCGACCTTGAACAGCGTTTCGTCCGGCGCCACCTCGACCACCTCGCCGGCAACTTCGTGCCCGATGATGCGCGGATAAGACACCAAGGGATTCACGCCCTTGTAGGCGCCAATATCGGAACCACAAATACCGGCGCTACGCACGCGGATCAACACTTCGTCGCGGCCGCGCTGCTGCTCGGGCAGATCGACCAAGGCAATCTCGCCGGGAGCGCTGAGACAGACGGCTTTCATGGTTTCCCTCACATCAAAAATTGACCAGCACCTACAATCCCGCGAGCGCAGGGAATAAACGTTCACCAGCGCCAGCGGCATCCCAAACACCGCACGAAACGGCAACATTTTTCGCACGTCGCATACATCGATCCTGAGGCCGAACAGCTTGTTTACCGAAAACACCGCCATTCCCAAAAACGGCGTCATTGCTCCGGCCAACAGCCTGAAGGCCATCATATACCGAAATACGCCGGGCCGATGCCAAGAACACTGACCACTGGCGCCCGGGAACGCGCCAGCCTCGGCATTCCGGCGCACGCCATTTCCCTGCGCAGCGGCATTGAGGTATTCTGCGCGGCGCGCTGTTCACGCCGGACAGACCGAATTGACGATTCAGGAAGATGACATGAACTTTACTCCGCAAAAAGCCAGTCCCTGTGACGCGCTGGTGCTCTATGGCGTTACCGGCGATCTTGCCCGCAAAAAGATTTTTCCTTCGCTCTATGCCATGGCCAAGCGCGGTGCGCTGAACGTCCCCGTCATCGGCGTCGCCTCATCGCCGTGGACGCAGGAGCAGCTCTGCCAGCGCGCGACCGAGAGCATCATGGAAAACGGCGGCATTGACGATCCGGCGGCCATGCAGACGCTGCTCTCCAAGCTCAGCTACGTCAGCGGCAATTACAAAAACCCGGCGACATTTGCCATGATCCGCGAGGCGCTCGATCTGGCGGAGCGTCCAGCGCACTACCTCGCCATTCCACCGGCGCTGTTCGAGACGATGATTACCGGCCTGCGCGATTCCGGACTGGCAAAAAATGCCCGCCTGATCGTCGAAAAACCTTTCGGCCGCGACCTTAAATCGGCGATGGAACTCAATCGCATCGCGCTGTCGGCCTTTCCGGAAAACTCGATATTCCGCATCGACCACTACCTTGGCAAAGAAGCGATCATGAATATCCTGTATTTTCGCTTCGCCAACGCCTTCCTGGAGCCGATCTGGAACCGCAATTACATCGACAGCGTGCAAATTACGCTATCGGAAAAATTCGGCGTCGAAGGGCGCGGCGCGTTCTACGAAACGGCCGGCTGCCTGCGTGACGTCGTGCAAAACCACATGTTCCAGATCGTCGCCCTGCTGGCCATGGAGCCGCCGGCCTATCGGGGCTACGGCGCCGTGCATGACAAGACCGCCGAAGTCTTCCAGTCCATGTGCCCGCTGAGCGCCGAAGACATCGTGCGCGGTCAGTACGAAGGCTATAAATCCGAGGCCGGCGTCCCCCCCAATTCCGATGTAGAAACCTTCTGCGCCCTGCGCCTGTTCATCGACTCCTGGCGCTGGGCCGGCGTGCCTTGGTTTCTGCGTGCCGGAAAATGCCTGGCTGAAACCGCCGCCGAGGTGGTCGTCCAGCTCAAGCCGCCGCCGCAACGCCTGTTCAACGACTCGCAGCACAACGGCCCGCCCAACTATCTGCGCTTCCGCCTCTCGCCGCGTTCAGCAATCGCCCTGGCAGCGCGCGTCAAGCGCAGCGGAAAAGAGTTCATCGGCGAACAGCGCGAACTATTCCTGCTCGACGAATATCTGGCGGCCGAAACGCCTTACGAACGCCTACTCGGCGAGGCCATGATGGGCAACGGCGCCCTGTTCATCCGGCAAGATGCCGTCGAGGCCGCCTGGGCCGTCGTTGAACCGATTCTTGAATCGCACCCGCTGACGCAGCCCTACGCCCCCGGCAGTTGGGGGCCGCGCGCGGCCGACCGGCTGATCATGAATCAGGGCGGCTGGTTCAACCCGCTGACATAGGCATACGATCAGGCACACGATCAGGCTCTCACACGGCCAAGGCCGCAATCGGATACGCGCATACGCAACGCAGACAGGTCAGACACCCGCCGAAGTCAGGCGGCGAATCGAGCCTATCGGCAATCATCAACGCATTTGCAGCACGATGCCTGCGCAGTCAGCCTGAGCGCCGAGTGCGCCGAGTGCGCCGAGTGCGCCGAGCGCGCCGAGCGCTCCGCAAGCGAGCCCACGGTTTTCACGAAAATTCACTTTCATTTTTCTATCAGCGGCAAAGTGTTTAGCTCAATGTTCAGCTCAAGCCAGAGGTCATCGCCCGCGCCATCGCGCCACCACGCTTTCCCAGAAAAAGTACGGCGCTGCCTCGATCATCCTTGCCCAAAGTGCTGAAATCAGCCACGACTTTGCAATCATTGAAACGGCATGATGGCCGAAAAATGCCTCTCAACAAGCCAACGCCCACCAGCAGCAGCGCCCGATGAATTTTCTTGCACATACCCTACTAGCGGGGGCTGACGAGGCCGATCGCATCGGCGGTCTGCTCGGCGACTTCATTAAAGGGCCGCTTCCCGCCGGCCTGCCGCCGGCGTTGGCATCGGGGGTCGCCCTGCACCGCGCCATCGACGGCTATGCCGACCGGCATCCCGCTTTCCTCGCCAGCCGGGCGCGCGTCAGCTCTCGGCGACGGCGCGTCGCCGGCGTGCTGGTCGACCTTTTCTACGATCACCTGCTGGCGCGCGACTGGCCAGGCGAACCCGCCTCTCGGACAGAGTCCTCCGGCATTGCAATAGAAACCGGCGATGCCTGCCCGCCGCTCGCCGTCTACACGGCGGCAATCTATGCCGCGCTGCCGGCTTACCTCCACGTCCTGCCCGCACCCGCCCGCGCTGTCGCCGAACGGATGTGTCGGGAAGACTGGCTGACGCACTACCGAAACCCGGCCGCTGTCGCCCGAGCGATTGACCAAATGTCGATCCACCGGCTCAAACGCGCCAATCCGCTGGCAGGCGGTTTTGAGGAATTTCTCGCCGATCCGGACGGTTTCGCCGCCGATTTCCGCGCTTTCCTGCCCGATGCGCTCGCCTTCGCCGCGCAATGGCGGGAGCGGCGTTCCAAGGCGTCATGACTCGCCTTCCTTATTTTTCCGATCCGCCCGAAAACTGGACGCCCAAAAATATCTGGTATTCTGCACGTGCTTTTGCCTTCGCTGAATGCGGAGCGTTTTTCTTTCGTTTTTACTGATTGAAAGTGACATCATGAGTTTGACAAGAATCGCCGTCGTTGGCTACGGCAACATTGGTCATAGTGCCGTAGAAGCCGTGCGCGCCGCGCCGGATATGGAACTGGCCGGCATCGTCCGCCGTTCCGCAGCCGCAGCTGTCCCCGCCGAACTGGCGGGCATTCCCATCGTTACCGACGTTTCGGCGCTCGGCAAGGTCGATGTGGCGCTGCTTTGCTGCCCGACGCGCAGCGTTCCCGATACCGCGCCCGAGTACCTGCGCCGCGGCATCCACACCGTCGACAGTTTCGACATTCACGGCGAATCGCTTTTGGCGCTGCGCAAAAATCTGGACGCCATTGGCAAGGAACACAACAGCGTTGCCATCGTTTCCGCCGGCTGGGATCCGGGCAGCGATTCGCTGATGCGCACGCTGCTGCTGGCGATGGCGCCGAAAGGGCTGACGTACACCGATTTCGGTCCGGGCATGAGCATGGGGCACTCGGTTTGCGCCAAATCCAAGCCGGGCGTCAAGGATGCCCTGTCGATGACGATCCCCGCCGGTTCCGGCGTGCATCGCCGCATGGTCTATGTCGAACTGGAAGCCGGCGCGGATTTTTCTGCCGTAGAAAAAGCCATCAAGAGCGACGACTACTTTATCAAGGACGACACGCACGTTTTTGCCGTCGAGAGCATCGATACGCTCAAAGACATGGGACACGGCGTGCGCATGACGCGCAAGGGCGTCAGCGGCGTCACGCAAAATCAGCGCTTTGAATTCCGCATGACCATCAATAACCCGGCGCTGACCGCCCAGGTCATGACCTCCTGCGCACGCGCCGCCGCGCATCACCTGAAGCCGGGCGCCTACACCGTGCCGGAGATCGCGCCGATGGATCTTTTGCCGGGTGATCGGGATACGCTGATCAAGACACTGGTGTAACCATAGCGGGAAGCATCGCCGCTTGACCCGCCGCCGGTTTTATCCGGCCGACCATTCATCCGGTCGGCGGCCGGCGGCGAGCGCAGCGGCCAGCACAGCGCTGGCCTGCGCCGGATCGGGCTAGCCGCAGATGGCCGAAACGACGGCGACGCTGCGCGCCCCCGCGGCAAGGAGTTCGCCGCATCAAATGAATCAACAAAAGGGCAAAACACCCAACGCCTCCGCTGGCGACGAGGCGCTCATCGGCGACTTCCGCCGCGCGCTCGACAACATCGCCGCGCTTGCCGACACCCTGAATTTCCCCGGCTGGACGCGCACGTTTCGCGCCGCGCGCCGCGCACTCGATGACGAAACGCTGCCCGCCAGCGAACGCCTGGCACGGGCGTTACAAGGCTCGCAAGTCTTCGGCGGCATGGGCTCGTGGCTCGACTCGCCGCCCGCCGTCGCCTACGAACAAGGGCTTTCCGCCACATACGCCACCACCACCGAGGCCCTCTTAGACATCCGCGAACGCAGCCAAAAATTCCTGCGCCGCCATCCGCAGCAATAGCGCAATGGCGGCTTCTCCCCCACCCGCCAAACCCCGCGCAGATAGGGCAGAAAACATAAAACGGCCGCAGACCCTTTAAACACAAGGGCTTCAGGGCATCAAAAAACATAAACCAGATTTTTACGCCCGACAGATCGTT
>ERZ772764.2684-NODE-2684-length-10215-cov-8.250689_pt1 | contig 10215 bp, 10 predicted proteins | sample MGYA00512163_ERZ772764 | MGnify/ENA primary metagenome ERZ772764 (study PRJEB29015, sample SAMEA2737903) | human oral metagenome | biome: human oral; feature: human-associated habitat; material: dental | place: China | collected 2094 ...
GTTTGAAATTGCTGGTAATCAGCAATACATCATGAGACTGCGACAACAGCTCGGCAAGATACCAGAAGCGGTTGAAATGCGGCTCAGACGGCAGCGAACAGTAGGGGGCGACAATGGTGATGTTCATATTTTCAGACGACCTCACATATTGTAAGCGGCCATTGTGGTGCGATAGATTTCATCATCGGAACACAAGGTCTCAACGTGTTTATGCAGGGCTTTGCCCATCTTTTCGCGCAGCTCGGGTTGCTTGATGAGTTGATCGACGGCTTCGATAAAGGCTTCGTCTTCGCCGAAGGGGAAACAGTATCCGGTTTCCCCGGTAATGACCATTTCGGAAATGCCGCCCATGTTGTAGGTCACGACGGGCGTGTCGTAGAGGCCGGCTTCAAGGATGTTGTTGCCGACGCCTGCACCGTGGTCGCCGATGCAGTGCGGCGTGTTCACCAAAATATCCACGTCTTTGAAATAGCCGGTCAAATCGCGTACTCCGCCGAGGAAGGTAACTTTGTCGTCTATGCCCAAACGCTTCGCTTGAGCTTTCAGATTGTCCATCTCTTCGCCTATGCCCGCCACGTTCAGGCGCACGGGCATATTGCGGTCAATCATTTTCTTAAAGATGTCCAACATCACATGCACGGCGCGGACGGTGTCCAAGCGCGACAGCGTACCGAGCATGACGTACTCTTTGGCGGTTTTTTCAGGAACGTAATCGGCTTTGTGCAAAGCGTTGTAGGTGTAGGCAATGCGGTTGGCAGGGAAGCCGTGGCGGATGAGTTTTTCCCGCTCGTGTCTGCAGTTACCGATGATATATACGCCCAGCTTGTCGAAAAGTTTGGCGATTTTCGGATAAGTTTCAGCATCCAGACCGCGCGCGTGGTAGAACACTTTGGTTTTGGGAGAAGCTATTTTTGCTGCGATGGCGCAGGCGGGAACGATGCGCGCCATTTGGCAGTGGACGATGTCGGGTTTTTCCTGTTTCAACATTTTCATGTAGGCGAACATGCCTTTGATGTAGCCCAAGATGCCGCCCTGATAAAAATCAATAGGACGCCATTGGATGCCCAAGGCTTGGGCTTCTTTGATGAGCGGGCCATCGGAAGAGGCAAGGACGACCTCGTGGCCGCGCTGCCTGAGCAACCGTCCTAAGCGGAAGGTCGCGTTTTCAGTGCCGCCGAGGCCGGACATGGAAGTAGTCAAAACAATTTTTTTCATATCGTGTTTTCTATCAAGGGGTGTATCGGTACGCGTTATACGCCGTATCGCGCTGCGGCAGGACGCTGTATAGGAAAATCAAAAAGCAGGGCAGCCAGATGAAGGGCATACGAAAAATGGTGGATGGGATAAAACCTGCCAAAAGGAACAATCCCATTGCTGCCAACCCAATGACGCGCTGCTTGCTTTTCATATTCCTGCCTGCGGCGACGCAGAAGAAATAGTATGCGGCATAGAACAAAAAAGCCGTCAGCGAAATCAGACCGAAACCGAGGTATAGCTCGATAAGGAAGCTGTGCGGGTTTTCAAACGCCAGGCTGTCGCTCAAGTGGCCGCCGAAATATTCTTGGAATTTTTTCGGACCATAGCCCAACAGCAGGAATGGCGGATGTTCCCAGAAATAGTTATAGATTTCCTGACGGTAGCCGACCGAATTGTCGCTTTCCAAATCAAACAGGAACAAATACAGGCGTGAGGAAATATTTTCCAAAAAGGCATTACCGTGCAGGGAGAGCAGGAAATCGGCAATGTACTGTTTCGGAATCATCGACAATCCCGCGCCTGTAACACCTATGGTCATCAGCGTAAACAGCCCGTTGTTACGGTAAATCAAGTTCAGGATAAACAAAATGATGTAACACAGGGTAGCGGTACGCGACGCGCTGGCAAAAATGACTACGCCCAAACATAAAAAAAGTATCAAGCCGAGCAAGTATTCTTTTTTACTGACATCAATATTGAAAAATACTAAAACGGCAGGCGCAAAACAGAGGGCGGTCGTGCCTAAGTTGTTAGGGTTAAAGAAGAAACCCTTAATAATCCCCGCATCAATGGCCAATACTTCATCTGCTTGAACGAATTGGATGCCGGTCAAAATCTCCACAGCGGGCGGGATGATGATAAATGCGCAGAAAAAAAGCAGCAGGTGGCGGATAAACGCCATCGGATTTTCATGTCGGCTCAATACCAGGTACAGCAGATAAAACAGGCTGGGTAGGGACAGGAAGAAAAACGTATCCATAATCCTGACCGAATCCAGCGTGGTAATAAACAGATGGATGCCGCCCCAACCGCACATGATGGCAAGCGCTGCCAACATCCTGCCTGCTTTTCCGTTGAACCGTTTGGACTCTAACGCAAAAATCAGTAGGGCGGTAGGCAGCAGCAGGATGGTCAGGGGGTTGTCGATACGCGGAATACCGGCTTTGTACGACAGCATCGGCCCCAGCATATAGGCGGTTGAAATCGTGTATATCAGCGTAATGTATAAAGTTTGTGTTTTGAGTTTCACTTTGTTTCCTGAGGTGGGACGGTTTCGGAAATATTATTATATGCAGAAACAATTTGTCTGACCGCAGAATCCGACTGAATGCGTCGGTAATGTATTGGGCGGTATATCGGCCGAAAAGTTTCAGTTCCGATGGTTTTGTGTCCGTCTGAAAACTGCCGCTTCCTTCGGATTATCTTTTCAGACGACTCTTGACAGCAGCTGCTGCCGAAATAAGGGACGACTTGCGACGCCATATCAGATAGGAGAGTCCTGCCAGCCAAAGCAAGGCGAACAACGGATAATTTTCCTTTGTGCCGAAATAGGTGTAGCTCAGGCAAAGCAGTACGCTCAAAGCGGTATTGGTATAAATTTTCAGCCGCGGCAGAGGACGCCACACCCTAGATGAAAATTCGGTTTTGATGATGCAAAACACCCAAAACGATATTGCGCTCGCTATGGCTGCACCACGCGCCCCCAAATGGGGAACCAGTAGCGACAGCAGACTGAAATTGATGGCAAAAGCGACAATGTTGACTGCTGTAATTAACCAAGTTCGTTTAACAACGTTCAATCCGATACCGCTGACTTCCGTAAGCGTATAAAACAGCGGATACAACATGCATGAGAGCAGCAAAAACTGTACCGGAGCGTATTTGTCGGGCAATATCCAAGTAACGACGGGCGAGAAAATGCCGATAAAACAAATCATCGCACTGATTAATTCGGTCATCGAAAGGGTGATGCCGCCGATTTTATCCAAATGGGTTTTGTCTTCCACCCATTTGAACACCAAAGGCGCCCAAATGGTTGAGAATACGCTTTGAAAAATCAGGGCAACCGCGCCGAAGCTGACCGCCATCGAGTAAATGCCAAGCTCATTCAAACCCGCCCACTGTTTGAGCGCAAAACGATCGATTGAGGTCAATCCCCAATAAGCCAAATTCCCGAATGCCAAGGGCAAACCGTAGCGCAGGCTTGCATGATGGGTTTCAGACGACCAAGGAGCGTGCGCAGCAGCGCGCAGTTCATGTCTGGTTTGGTATGTCAAAACGGCGACAGTCAATACTTGCGCCACGGTGTAGGCAAGAACAAGACTGACGGTATCAGTTTCGACACCGCTGAAAACGAATAACAAAACCAACGCCAAAATCAGGAATTTCGGTGTAAGTTGGCTGAGGGAAAAGGCGACGGCTTTTTCCTGCATCCTCAGTATTAGGGAGAGAAACCGCGCAAACAGACAGGTCAGCAGGAAAATTAAAAACAGCAAGCCCAAGGTTTTATCTGGCAAATCAAAAATCAAATCTGCCGGCCAAGCCGTATTCCATACAAGCACCGCCAAAATCACGACAGTCGTCAAAACGAACGGCGACAGGCTGATGGATTTAAACAGGGACGCTTTATCTTTAGCGGCGTAATATTCGCGGATATACGCCTGATCCAAACCCAGCCCCAAAATCAGGATGGCCAGACCGGAGATGGTTTGCAGTAAGACGATGCGGCCGATGTCTTCCGCAGGGTAGTACCATGAAATCAGCGGAAGCGAGAGGATGCCGAAAGCCGCGCTGCCTATCGGGCCTAAGGCATAACCGAGTATTTTTCTTATATTCATAAATAGGTGGGGTTTGTTGCCGCCAAGATTTTCAGACGACCTGAAAACGCAGCAGCATCATATAAATAAGGGCTTTCTTAGGTCGTCTGAAAACAAACGGTCTAAGAAAGCCGACTGCCTGCCGAGAGCTGTCGGCAAGCAGTCCGCCTCAATCATCAAAGGTGTTACGCTTTCACGACTTTCGGGTTTTTCGCAGGGAACTTGCCGCGCGTATCGACAATCAGTTTGGCGTGTTCGGCAATCATGTCGTAGTCAAACTTGTCATGGTCGGTCGTCAGCACCACGCAGTCGTATTTCGCTATGGTTTCCGGCGTCAGCGGCTCGCTCTTCAGGTCGAAGTAGTGGTGGCCGGGGATGTATGGGAATTCAAGCACGTGCGGGTCAGAGTAGGAAATGTTTGCACCCAATTTGTGCAGGCGGTCCATCACTTCCACAGACGGGCTTTCGCGCATGTCGTCCACATTTTTCTTGTAGGCGATACCCAAAACCAAGATTTTGCTGTCTTTGATGGAACGGTTGTGTTCGTTCAAAGCCAGGCCCACTTTGCTGATGACGTAGTCGGGCATGTGGGAGTTCACTTCGCCTGCCAACTCGATGAAGCGGGTGTTCACGCCGTATTCGCGCGCTTTCCAAGTCAGGTAGAACGGGTCGATGGGGATGCAGTGACCGCCCAAGCCCGGACCGGGATAGTAGGCAACGAAGCCGAACGGTTTGGTTGCCGCGGCGGCGATGACTTCGTGAATATCGACATCCATTTTGTCGGCGACGATTTTCATCTCGTTCACCAAGCCGATGTTCACGGCGCGGTGGATGTTTTCCAGAAGCTTGGTCAGCTCGGCGGCTTTGGTGGAGCTTACCGGTACGACTTTGTCGATGGCAGGTTGATACAGCGCGATACCGACTTCCAAACAAGCAGGGGTATGACCGCCGATGACTTTCGGGATGGTGCGGGTTTCAAAATTCGGGTTGCCCGGGTCTTCGCGTTCCGGAGAGTACACCAAGAACACGTCTTTACCGACTTTCAAGCCGCCTTCTTCAACACGCGGCAGCAATTCTTCTTCGGTCGTGCCGGGGTAGGTGGTGGATTCCAAAGACAGCACTTGACCGGCGCGAAGGTAAGGTTTCACCGCGTCGGTGGTGTCGATAACGAAACTCATGTCCGGCTCGCGGTATTTGTTCAACGGAGTCGGTACGCACAAAATCACGGCTTCCACTTCGCCGATGCGGGAGAAGTCGGTGGTGGCTTCAAACAGGCTGTTTGAAGCGGCGGCGATTTTCTCGGCAGGAATATGCTCGATGTAGGTCTCACCTTTGTTGAGTTTGTCGACTTTGGTTTTGTCGATGTCGAAGCCCAAAACCTGATAACCGATGTCCACATAACGGAGCATCAGAGGCAGGCCGACGTAGCCCAAGCCGACGATACCGATTTTGGCGGTTTTATCTGCAAATTTCTGAATGGTGGTATTTTTCATGATAGGTCTCATGTGATGGAAAACAAACCGACGCGACCATGTCGGACTCGCGCCGTGCCTGCCTGCGGAGGCATTCAGGGAAAGAGGAGGAGCTGTTCGCAGGTTTAGAGTAAAAGGGGAAAAAAAAGTTTTACGCCTTATATAAAATACGGCGCGAACAAAAAATGCAGTATTATAATATATGCATATATTATAAAACAATGATGACGGAAAGAAAGAAATCTTGTTGTTTTTAATGTATATTATTTCGTTAGTTACAAAAATTTGCATTGTAAATACAAATGATTTGCCGATTGTAAATTCCAAAATATTTTCGTAAATTAACCAAGGTTAAGATTTTTGTAAAACCGGACGTAAAATTATAAAGGTCGTCTGAAAACCTTAAAAATTGGGTTTTCTGACGACCTTTGCACATTTTGCCGTATCGCTTCAAGGCATTTTAAAACATAGAATGCCCGCTCACGGTTTTTTCCGGTACGGATTGAATCACGTCCCAATGTTCGACGATTTTACCGTTGCGGTCGAAGCGGAAAATATCGACGACCGCTTCGCCCCGGTCTTGGGCGGAGGTTTGGCTGAAGACGTGCATGAACACCAAATCGCCTTCCGCCGCGATGCGTTTCACTGCGGCGCGCGAGCCGGGATTTTCTTTCAAGAACGGGGCGAAGGAATCGATGAATGCCTGTCCGCCGTCGGCAACGGTCGGATTGTGCTGGATGTAGGTTTTGCCGACATATTTGCTGACGGCTTCTTGCAGTTTGTGCTGGTTGAACGCGAGGTCGTAGAAGGCGAGGGTGTTGGCTTTGTTGATTGCCTCTTGGGTTTGCGCGGCTTTGGTATGTACGGGTTTGGCTTTGGGAGCGGCGTATGCGGCGGTTGATAAGAGGGCGGCTGCGGTCAGTAAGACGGCGATGATTTTTTTCATTTTTCGATTTCATTTTGGTTTTGGGGGATGGATAGGTCGTCTGAAAATCTGATTTTTAAGGTTTTCAGACGACCTTTGCCCTAGGCGGCGGTTAAGCGGCGGCAACGGTAAAGCGTTCAAACAAATGCGCTTTGTTTTCCGCATCGTCGGCGATGGCGACCGCCAAATCCGCCACGCTGATGCCTGCCGGAATTTCACCGTCCATCAGCAAATCGTCTTTGCCCAAGCGGTATTTGCCGGTTTTGTCTTCGCTGAATCCGCCGTTCGCGCCCAGTCGTGCCGGAGGGGAAACGAAAGACCAGTTCACATCGCGGTGCGGCAGGAGTGCCGTCAAGAGATGGCGTGCGGCATTGGCGCCGTCGTAAATGGCTTTGGGGAAGTCGGGCGTATCGACAACTTGCAAATCAGGCGCGGCATACAGGCTGCCCGCGCCGCCGACGATTAAGAGATACGGCACTTGCGCCGCTTTTGCCGCTTCGACGATGCTGTTTGCGCCGCGTGTAAAATCCGCGCCGATATTGGGATTGGTCCAGCCGGGATTGAACGCGCTGACCACAGCGTCAAAGCCTGCCAGCTTGTCGGCGAAGTCCGCCGCGTTCACGTCTGCGGAGACGGCGGCAACATTTTGCGCTTGGAACACTTTGTCCGTGTTGCGCGCGAAAGCGGTCACTTCATGCCCGCGCCCCGCCAATTCTTGAACCACTGCGTTGCCGACATAACCTGTTGCGCCGATGACTGCGATTTTCATGTTTGACTCCTTGTTGAGGTGTGATTGATTAGATGAACGCATTGTAAGGTCGTCTGAAACGCTTGATAATCCTTGATTTGCTGTTATGATTGTGAAGTTAAACTAAACAATCGAAATAGAAGGCCGTCTGAAAGCGTTTGGACTTCGTTAAAACCAAACTTTCAGACGGCCTCATCATGGAAGAATGCAAAACATCAAATCCCTGCTCGTTTTCGCCGCCGTCCTCGAACACGGCAGCATGAACGCCGCCGCTGCCGCGCTGGGCATGACGCCGTCGGCGGTCAGCCAGCACATCAACCGCCTCGAAACCCTGCACGGCATCAAGCTGTTAAACCGCAGTACGCGCAGCCTTTCGCCGACCGATGCCGGCCGTGCCTTGGGCGAATACTGCCGCCGCCTCGCCGCCACCCTTGCCGATACGCGTACCGTTATCGACAACCTCAAAACCGAACCCGTCGGCGAATTGCGTATTTCCCTGACTTCCACCGTCATCGAGTCCCGCGCTTTTCAGACGGCGTTTGCAAGATTGCAAGCCGAGTTCCCAAAAATCCGTCCTATACTTAATTTCAGCGATACTTTGGACGACCTGCAACACAATCAGACCGACATCGCCATACGTGGCGGCGACCGCGCTTTGGACGATCCCAATCTGGTCGCGCGCCATCTCGTTACTTGGCCGTACACCATTTGCGCCGCGCCCGATTATCTCGACCGCCATGCGCCCATCACCCATCCCTCGCAGCTTCATGCACACCGCTGGCTGCACTTCCTGCCCGTCCGCACGACCTTGCAACACGGCGGCGAAAGCTATTTCCTCGACATCGCCGACAGCATTGCCTGCACGCATCTTGCCGCCGTGTGCAGCCTGACCGAAAGCGGTTTCGGTTTGTCGTTGCAAGTGGGCGGCGAAGTTCGAGAAAAAATCGCCCAAGGCCGTCTGAAAACCGTTTTGCCCGAATGGACGCTGCCGCCGGTCAGCCTCTATTTGGTGACGCCTTATCGCGTCCAGTCGGCCAAAACCGAAGCCGCCGTCCGTATCTTCACGGAAAGTTTCGCCAAGGAGGCAGAGGCATGAACGCGGAAAATTGGCGCGTTTATTTGATTTTGTGCGAAAACGGCGCACTCTACTGCGGCATCAGCAACCGCCCGCAAGAGCGGTTTGCCGCCCACCTCGCAGGCAAGGGCGCGAAATACACGCGGCTGAACAAACCCGCGGCGATGCGTATCGTTTCAGACGGCCTCTCCAAAAGCGAGGCGCTGAAACGGGAAATCGCCATTAAAAAACTGACGGTAGGGAAGAAGCGGGAATTGTGGGCGGAAGCCGAACATGCCAATCCGCACAAACAGTCGCAGTAGAAATAAATGCCTATTTTATGGGTTCTACCGTTTGATGTTCGAAGTTCCGGCTTTTTGAACAAAATATGATTTATGCCAAAACTTCTAGTTCTAAAGAGTTAGGCTATTGGAATTGTATGTTAAAATGTCCAAGCTGTTTTTATATAAAAACGGTCATCCAATCATAAAATTCAAGAAAGGCTGAACATGAACAAATTACTGATTACTTTGATGATGGCGGCCAGTCTGGCGGCCTGTTCCCAAGAGACCAAGCAGGAGGCTCAAGAGCCGGCTCAGGCCGTTGCTTCTGAAGCTCAAAACGAAGCGGCTTCAACCGCCGGTTCTGCTGCTTCGGCCGCTCCAGAAACGGCAGCTCCGGCAGCAGAACCGGCCTCTGCCGAAGCCAAACCTGAAGAGAAGGCTGAAGCGTCTGCTGTCGAAGCCAAACCGGAAGAGAAAGCGGATGCTTCTTCTGCCAAAGCAGACGGTAAAGCTGTTTTCGAAGCCAACTGTAAGATGTGTCACGGCGGTACCATTCCCGGCGCTCCGGTCGTAGGCAAAAATGACGATTGGGCGCCGCGTATCAAACAAGGTAAAGAAACCCTGCACAAACATGCGCTCGAAGGCTTCAAGGCTATGCCGGCAAAAGGCGGTAACTCAAGCCTGAGCGACGACGAAGTGAAAGCTGCGGTTGACTACATGGCTAACCAATCTGGCGCTAAATTCTAAATCGTATCGATCAAAACGCACCTTGTAATAAGGTGCGTTTTTTATGGTAAAACTGCTGATTGCCTTGCGCCGTCCGTCATTTAACCGAAAGCGGCTTTGGTTTGTCTGTGTAAATGAACGGCGAAATCCGCGCACGAAACAGGAGGTCGTCTGAAAAGATTTTTCAGACGACCTTTCGTTCGGATTTCGTTTTACCATGTCAAGATGGGGGGACGGCACGGGTCGTAGTCGACGGGCCGCAACCAATGCCAGAAGCCCTCTTTTACGGATTGTACGGATTGGACGCTACTGCCTTGGGGACAGACCGGTGCGGTTCCTCCAAATATCGAAGATTGAGCAATTACCGGAAAGGTCAGCAGGCATCCCAACATCAAAACTGAACAGATTTTTTTCATAACAATTCCTTCAGATAATTAATCATACGGGCGGTTGGACATTATCCCGACCCGCATTACAGAAGCCCGACACTTACACAGATGTAACGGGTCAAAACAATTTCTTTAATTTCGGATTCAACAGAAAAATACGACACCGTCGCAAAACAAGCCTGCCTCGGGAAGCCTGTTCATCAATAGGACAACAAATTTTCGACTCAGTTTGTTCAGTTCTGTTGTTTATTGAAAAGATAAACTAATTTATTATTACTACAAAATCATAAATGCCGGCGGCTTATCCGCTTCCTCCCTTTATTCCCGCGTAGGCAGGAATGACAGGAGGCCGTGCCGTTTCATTTCACAGCACATACACGGGCGCATACGATAACAAAGGCCGTCTGAAAACATCTTTCAGACGGCCTTCTGACCGGATTTGGGCAACCCGTAACCTACGCGCCGCGTTTTTCCAAAGCGGCTACGGCGGGCAACTCTTTGCCTTCCAAGAATTCGAGGAACGCGCCGCCGCCGGTGGAGATGT
>ERZ772764.2688-NODE-2688-length-10202-cov-16.812161_pt1 | contig 10202 bp, 6 predicted proteins | sample MGYA00512163_ERZ772764 | MGnify/ENA primary metagenome ERZ772764 (study PRJEB29015, sample SAMEA2737903) | human oral metagenome | biome: human oral; feature: human-associated habitat; material: dental | place: China | collected 2094 ...
TCGCATCCTCCGTATTACCGCGGCTGCTGGCACGGAGTTAGCCGATGCTTATTCGCAGAGTACCGTCATCAAACTACTCGTAGTCCTTATTCTTCCCCTGCAAAAGCAGTTTACAACCCATAAGGCCGTCTTCCTGCACGCGGCATGGCTGGATCAGTCTTCCGACCATTGTCCAATATTCCTCACTGCTGCCTCCCGTAGGAGTCTGGTCCGTATCTCAGTACCAGTGTGGGGGATATCCCTCTCAGAACCCCTATCTATCGTCGCCTTGGGGAGCCGTTACCTCTCCAACTAGCTAATAGAACGCATACTCATCTTTCACCGCCTCAGCTTTAATATAAAGGTGATGCCACTCCTATATACCATTAGGTATTAATCCAAATTTCTTCGGGCTATCCCTATGTGAAAGGCAGATTGTATACGCGTTACGCACCCGTACGCCGGTCGAAGCCCGAAAGCTCCTCCCTCGACTTGCATGTGTTAGGCCTGCCGCTAGCGTTCATCCTGAGCCAGGATCAAACTCTTCATCGTTAAAATCTTTAATTTCTTCTAACCGATTTTTAAGTTATTGACTTCAGGTTTCACTCGATTCTTTAAATCTTATTTTGTGCTGTACAACATTATGTCAATGTACGTGTTGTTTCTTCTTGCAAGAGCACTTATCGTCTCATTTGCGGGTGCAAAGGTACGGCGTTTTTTTAATTCTGCAAATTTTTTAGCAACTTTTTTTGAAGTTTTTTTGAGGAGAATAGTTAAGTGGTTGGAAATCAAGGATTAGGAAGAGGAAGTTTTTTTGGGAGGAATGGGAAGGCTGGGAGGAATGGGAAGGCTGGGAGGGCTGGGAGGGCTGGGAGTGCGAGCCACATAGGCGATTATGGAGCGGGTGGGGCAAATAGGAGGCTTGGGAAGGCTAGGATGGCTGTGAGGACTGGGACAAGTGAGACAGGTGGGACAAGTGAGACAGGTGAGACAGGTGAGACGAGTGGGATAAGTGGGACGGGTGGGACAAGTGAGACAAGTGAGACAAGTGAGACAGGTGAGACAGGTGAGAGTGCGAGCCGCACCGGCGATTGTGGGACAAGTGGGACGAGTGGGACAGGTGGGAACAAAAAAAGCTGCCTTTGGTAAGGCAGCTTAATTCTTTATTATATACTAATTATTAAATTATTCATCATCTCCATCAAAGTAGTCTAAAAACTCTTTGATAAGTTTGGTAGGGTTGGCTTTTTTCGTCCAAAGGATAGGAGTTTCTTCAAATTCCTGTTGGTGAATAATAATAGGTATATTACGAGTGAAGACCTTCTCTATTTCTCCTTCATCTATAAGACGTTTAGCAAGAGCTATCACCTCTTTGATAAATTCTTTAGTGAATCTGTCACCTTTTTTGAGAATCTTTTCATATAGCTCTTCATCTTCCTCGATAGCACGGTCGTTTTCTTCGTCAGAATAAAAATAAGGTGTCTTGGCAAACCACTGTTTGAGTTGTTTGTCTTTCTTACCTCCTATAGTTTCAATTTCAGTTTGTAACCAATAGTCATAATTCCACTTTGCATCTTCTTTTGACGCAGCATTATAGCTTTCTTCTTTTACATTTGAAAGGGTATTATAGCTCAGTGTAACCTTAGGAAATCGCAAGTCTTCATCATCACAAGTATAGCAGAGAGATAAAACGTATACATCTTTTCTATCTTCTTCATTTACAATTTCTTGAATTGCATTTTTCAGCTTCTCATAACTCTTCTCAGTAAAATTCTTTCTTTCCTTTTCCACTATTAATTTGTTATTTTAGTTATATTTTGGGATTGTGTTCTTCTAAAAATTGCCTGCAAAAGTAATTCTTTTATTTTAGATAGTGAAACTTTTTAAGCTATTTTTTTTCACTAAAGATAATGTGATAAGGAAACGAACTATTTATGACAGTATTTTATAGCTATTCGTAAGTTTTAGGGCTATAGTGTTTTCGTATGAGGTGTCGCTTTTTACTAATACTTGTCCGTCTTGGGTTTGTAAGCTGAGTGAAAGTTTCAAGAAAGGATGAAGCTCTGGGTTGATGAGCGCCGTAAATTTTACATTGAGCATCTGGATGAGCTGTAGTTGGTGACCTGTGATTTGCTCGGTGAGGTTTTTGACGATTTGCATCATACACACGCCTGGTGTAACGGGATTATTAGGAAAATGACCTTTGAATATAGGGTGCTCAGCATTGAGGGTTAGCGTACAAAGATAAGTGTTAGCTGCTATTTGTTGTAAGGTATTGAGGGTATAAAAATCTTTTAACATCTTTAACAATTGAAAGTTGGCAATTAATAATTATGAATGGGTTCTAAAAGAATTTGAATCTTAAGGGTGTGGTGCTCTATGGTTATATTATCAGGGGTATAAGTAAAGGTTGTGTATAAGCTTTTGGCTTTCATATTAAGCTGCTTAGAAAGATTAGTGCCTGAAGTAAACAGATAAACTATATCACTCCCTTCCCTACACTGTTGTACCTCTATAGTGCCATCAACATATTTTTGAATGACAACAAAATGAGTCTGTAGTAATTTCTGAAAATCAGCAGTAAGTGTATTGATGATAACTTTGCGATTGAGGTCTGGGAGGGCATAATTGACCCCTACCCTACCCTCTTTTTTTTCGAAATCAAAAAGAGTATTGCCAAAATCGGTAGTGAGAGCCACTCGCCAAGCGTTATCAGCAGTGATTTTAGCCGCTAAAAGTCCGCTAAAAGTATGTCCGTATGCCGTTATAGTAGCACGATAAAGGTATTGTTCGCCTACTGAAAAATGCGGATTCCTAACTGTTTCTGTAGTTTTTGGTGCTAACTTGTATTGCGAGGGGAGTTGATAAGGCGTAGAACAGCCTACAAGTAACAGCAGACTATATTTTAAAATTCGCTTCATCAATAGAGGTATTTAGTTTTTTGTTTGTAAAAATAATTTCGGTATAATCGGCAGTGGGTTCGATGAGTTTCACGCAGTCTACTAAATATTGGGCATCAAAATAAAGGTTAATCTCTCGTATATACTTCAATAGGATTTTATCTTTAGGCAACAACTTCACAAGAGTATGCTTGCCTGATTGCAAAAGACTGATAGTAAACTCTTTCTCGTCGAACATATCACCGGTAACTGAGCTGATAATAAGATGATTAATTTTCTTAAAAACTTTGTTATCAGCTTTTATTTGTGATACTTTTCCTGCATCATTCACCGTAATATTATCTTTCTGAAAGATAATACGATATTGGTAAGGCTTAGTGTATTGCCAATTGAGTTGTGAAGGTTTAGCAAAAGCCATTTTACCAAAGGTCTCGATATCTTTGCTCATAAAATCTAGGTGTTTTTTCTGCTGGAAATCAGCTTGCATCGTTTGTAATGTACGAGTTTTAGCGATAAGCTGTGCTTTGAACTGGGCAGATTGTTCGGCAGTAAGGGGCTGGGCTATAAGGACAAAAGGAGCGCAGAGGCTCAGTAATAAGAAAAGAGTTTTCATCAGAAATCTGTAGTTATTGTATAATTGTTATCTTTGAGATATTGCAATAAGCGTTCCAAAACGTGCAGACTGCGCTCGAATTTATCGTGCATCAGTATAATATTGCCAGCACTGAGTTTGCGGGTGATACGCCTAAAAAGCCGGTCTTCATCAGTAATGACCGTATCTAACGAACGGATATCCCAGCCGATAGTTTTTTTATGAGTAGCGCGAATGGCACGAGCTAAGGGAGGATTGGTGATGCCATAAGGCGGGCGAAAAAGAGGAGTGTGTATACCTAACTCTGCTAGGACAGCATCAGTGTGTTTAATCTCGTCTATAAGTCGTTGGGTATGCAGTAGGTTTCGGGGCTGGTGACTAAACGTATGATTCGCCACAAGATGTCCTTCGGTTTTCATACGACGCACCACTTCAGGGTATTTTTGTATTTGTTCGCCTACGCAAAAGAAAACGGCTTTGGTATTGTACTGCTTCAGTAAATCTAAGAATTGAGGCGTAAGTGCTGAAGGACCATCATCGAAAGTGAGAACAACCGTTTTAGAAGGTCGCCCTTTTAGGCAGTATTGAGTAGGAATAAAGTAGGAAAGACGAATATCGAACACTCCCCAAGAGAGCAAGCCCAAATATAAGAGCAGTTCCACACCATATATACAGATAGGAGCTCGCCACAGTACCGCAGCGAGTACTGAAAGCACAAAAAAAGCCGTTATATAGAAATGTTTGTTCAAGATGATAAATTTGAATATGGGGCAAAAGTAGTATTTTTTTCTGTTTTTGAGCCTATTATTAGACACTTATTTTTCGCTTTTTCTTTGCTTATCCTTCGGTGTAGATGGCTTGTTCGTATATCTATTGCATAGGGTAAGTAGCTACAGAAAATTTTTCTATTACCTTTTTAAATATAACCAGCCTATCTGTCGTTGTAACTGATGGGTCTCATCATAATATTCTATCAAGTAAAAATAAGTATCTTGAGGTAAGTGGGCTGCGTTAGGTAGAGATACGTTCCCCTCAACAATTCCTTTGAAGACCTTTTGACGATTGTCGTAATGAGATATTGTGAAGACTTTTTCGCCGTTACGATTATATATAGTCACTTGATTATCAGGATAATTCTCTATTCCTACGATATGGAAATAGTCATTTTTGTCATCACCATTCGCAGACATTGCATTATCAGCTATAACTTTGTGAGTAACTTTGACCGTAACGGTAGCAGTGGTGCAACTTTGAGAGCAGGGTGTGCATAGCTCATAGACAAAATAATCAGTGCCTATAAAGCGCACACGAGGACGGTAGAGTATCGTGTTATCTTCTTTGACAAAAGCATCGCCATTTGTTGGAAAAATAACAATCTTGGGGGAGGCAGTATAGGGCGTATCATTATCTAATACTGCGATACGTATGGGGGTATTCATAGGAGTAGTAGCGCTATCTGACACTGCTATAGGCTGATTAGTAGCACTTTGGGTAGTGGAAGAAGTAGCTGTTTCTACTGTAGCGGAGACCGTAGGGGTAACAGGAGTTTGTAAAATAGTAATGGTAATAGTAGCCGTCTGACAAATAGGTTTTTGGTTCTTGTTTTTTGAGTCGCAAATACGATAGTTTAAGGTGTAACGCCCTATTGGGGTATGAGAAGGGACAATGATGTTACCGTCCTTAGTGATGATGAAAGTATTAGGAGTAGATTGCGGTAACAAGCTAAAGATTACTTTTTGGATATCAATTGGTTTTCCGTTTAGGCGGTCGTTAGTGAAAACACTGCCTACAGTTGTGGCAGTAGTAGTAACACTCTCGGTAGTAGTAATAGTATAGGTATCATCTGAAAGGGTAATAATAGTTGGAGTAACTATTGTAGGGGTAGTAGTAGCGGTAATGGTGGTGCTTGTAATAGTGGTGGGGGTAGTAACTGATTGTAATATTGCAATAGTTACGGTTGCTGTTTGACAAACAGGTTTAAAATTCTTGTTTTTTGACGGTTGAGAGTTATCACAAATACGATAGTTTAAAGTGTAACGACCTATTGGGGTATGAGGTGGAACAATGATATTGCCTTCCTTAGTTATGATGAAAGTATTAGGAGTAGATTGTGGTAACAAGCTAAAAATTACTTTTTGGATATCAATTGGTTTTCCGTTCAAGCGGTCATTAGCGAAGACACTGCCGACGGTTGTAGCGGTTGTAGTGGTGCTCTCAGTAGTAGTGAGAGTATAGGTATCGTCTGAGAGGGTAATAACAGTTGGGGAGACTACTGTAGCTGTGGTAGTAGCGGTGACGGTGGTGCTTGTTGTAGTGGTAGGGGTAGTTGTAGTTGGAGTAGTAACTGATTGTAGTATTACTATAGTTACAGTTGCGGTTTGACAAACGGGCTTGTGGTTCTTGTCTTTTGATGGTTGAGAATTATCGCAAATACGGTAATTTAAGGTGTAACACCCTATTGGGGTGTGAGAGGGAATAATAATATTGCCATCTTTAGTAATAACGAAAGAAGTAGGTGTAGATTGCGGTAATAAGCTAAAAATTACTTTTTGAATATCAATAGGTTTTCCGTTCATACAGTCGTTGTTGAAGACGCTGCCAACTGTTGTAGCGGTTGTAGTGGTGCTCTCGGTAGTAGTAATAGTATAGGTATCATCTGAAAGGATAATAACAGTCGGGGTAACTACAGTCGGGGTAGTAGTAGCGGTGACGGTGCTGCTTGTTGTTGTGGTGGTGGTAACTGATTGTAATACAGCAATGGTTACGGTCGCTGTTTTACAAATTGGTTTAAGGTTCTTGTCTTTTAAAGTTTGAGAGTTGTCACAAATACGGTAATTTAAGGTGTAACGCCCTATTGGGGTATGAGGTGGGACAATAATGTTGCCGTCTTTAGTGATGATGAAAGTATTAGGGGTAGATTGCGGTAACAAGCTAAAGATTACTTTTTTGATATTAATTGGTTTTCCGTTCAGGCGGTCGTTAGTGAAGACACTACCAACAGTTGTAGCGGTAGTAGTGGTGCTATGTGTGGTTGTGAGAGTATAGGTATCATCTGAAAGAGTAATAATAGTTGGGGTAACTATGGTAGGAGTGGTAGTAGCGGTGACAGTGGTGCTTGTCACAGTAGTTGGGGTAGTAACTGATTGTAGCACTACTATGGTTACAGTTGCTGTTTTACAAATAGGTTTTAGGCTCTTGTCTTTTGAGGTTTGAGAGTTGTCGCAAATACGGTAGTTTAGGGTGTAACGCCCTATTGGTGTTTGAGCAGGAACAATGATATCGCCCGCTTTAGTAATAACGAAAGAAGTAGGAGTTGATTGTGGTAATAAGCTAAAGATTACTTTTTGGATATCAATTGGCTTTCCATTTAAACGGTCGTTAGTAAAAACACTGCCGACAGTTGTAGCGGTAGTAGTGATGCTCTCGGTAGTAGTAATAGTATAGGCATCGTCTGAGAGGGTGATAATAGTTGGAGTGACTACTGTGGGCGTAGTTGTAGTGGTTGGGGTTGTAACTGATTGTAATACTGAAATAGTTACGGTTGCTGTTTGACAAATAGTTTTTTGGCTCTTATCCTTTGAAGGTTGAGAGTTATCGCAGATACGATAATTTAAGGTATAACGCCCTGCTGGTGTTTGAGCTGGGACAATGATGTTGCCTTCTTTAGTAATAACAAAAGTATTAGGCGTAGATTGCGGTAATAAGCTAAAGATTACTTTTTGAATATCAATAGGGTTTCCGTTTAGGCGGTCGTTAGTGAAGACGCTGCCGACAGTTGTGGCAGTAGTAGTGGTGCTAGCAGTAGTAGTAATAGTATAGGTGTCATCTGAAAGGGTAATAACGGTAGGCGTAGTAGTAGCGGTAATGGTGGTGCTTGTTGTAGTGGTAGGAGTAGTAACTGATTGTAAAATTGCAATAGTTACAGTTGCTATTTGACAAACAGGCTTTTGATTCTTGTTTTTTGAGGGTTGAGAGTTGTCACAAATACGGTAATTTAGGGTGTAACGACCTATAGGGGTATGAGAAGGGACAATAATGTTACCGTCCTTAGTGATAACAAAAGTATTAGGAGTAGATTGTAGCAGTAAGCTAAAGATTACCTTTTGGATATTAATAGGTTTTCCGTTTAGGCGGTCGTTAGTAAAGACGCTTCCGACAGTTGTAGCGGTAGTAGTGGTGCTCTCTGTAGTGGTGAGGGTATAGGTATCATCTGAAAGAGTGATAACAGTTGGAGTGACTATCGTAGGCGTAGTAGTAGCGGTGACAGTGGTGCTTGTTGTTGTGGTTGGAGTAGTAACTGATTGTAGTATTACAATAGTTACGGTTGCTGTTTGGCAAATAGGCTTTAGGTTCTTGTCTTTTGAGGTTTGAGAATTGTTGCAAATACGGTAATTTAAGATGTAGCGCCCTATAGGAGTTTGAGCAGGGACAATGATATTGCCGTCTTTAGTAATGATAAAAGTATTAGGTGTAGATTGCGGTAACAAGCTAAAAATTACTTTTTGGATATCAATAGGTTTTCCGCTCATACAGTCGTTGCTGAAGACACTACCGACAGTTGTGGCGGTAGTAGTAACACTCTCGGTAATAGTGAGAGTATAGGTATCATCTGAAAGGGTAATAACAGTTGGAGTGACTACTGTGGTTGGGGTAGTCATGGTAGGGGTAGTAACTGATTGTAATATTAGAATAGTTACAGTTGCTGTTTGACAAACTGGTTTAAGGCTCTTATTCTTTGAGGTTTGAGAATTGTCGCAGATACGGTAATTTAAGGTGTAACGCCCTATTGGGGTATGAGGTGGGACAATAATGTTTCCTTCTTTAGTAATAACGAAAGAGGTAGGTGTAGATTGCGGTAATAAGCTAAAAATTACTTTTTGGATATCTATTGTCTTTCCGTTTTGGCGGTCATTAGTGAAAACGCTGCCGACAGTTGTAGCGGTAGTAGTGGCACTCTCGGTAGTAGTGATAGTATAGGTATCGTCTGAAAGAGTGATAACTGTTGGAGTGACTACTGTAGTTGTGGTGGTCGCTGTGACAGTGGTGCTTGTTGTAGTGGTTGTTACTGTGTTTGGGGTAGTAACTAACTGTAACACAGCAATGGATACGGTTGCTGTTTGACAAATAGGTTTTTGACTCTTATTCTTTAAGGGTTGAGAGTTATCACAAATACGGTAATTTAAGGTGTAACGCCCTATAGGGGTATGAGGTGGGACAATGATGTTGCCGTCCTTAGTGATGACGAAATAGGTAGGTGTAGATTGCGGTAACAAGCTAAAAATTATTTTTTGGATATCAATAGGTTTTCCGTTTAGGCGGTCGTTACTGAAGACGCTGCCAACAGTTGTAGCGGTAGTAGTGGTGCTCTCGGTAGTTGTGAGAGTATAGGTATCATCTGAAAGGGTGATAACTGTCGGGGTAGTAGTAGCGGTGACAGTGGTGTTTGTTGCTGTGGTCGGGGTAGTAACTAATTGTAGTATTGCAATGTTTACAGTTGCAGTTTGACAAACGGGCTTGTGGTTCTTGTTCTTTGAGGTTTGAGAGTTGTCGCAAATACGATAGTTTAGAGTGTAGCGCCCCATTGGGGTTTTAGCTGGGATAATGATGTTGCCGTCCTTAGTGATGACAAAAGTATTAGGAGTAGATTGCGGTAATAAGCTAAAAATTACTTTTTGGATATCAATTGGCTTTCCATTCATATGGTCGTTAGTGAAGACACTGCCGACAGTTGTAGCGGTAGTAGTGGAGCTCTCGGTAGTAGTAATAGTATAGGTGTCATCTGAAAGGGTAATAACAGTTGGAGTGGCTACTGTGGTTGTAGTAGTAACTGATTGTAGTATTGCAATAGTTACGGTTGCTGTTTGACAAATAGGCTTGTGTTGCTTGTTTTTTAAGGTTTGAGAATTGTCGCAGATACGATAATTTAAGGTGTAGCGCCCTATAGGGGTATGAGCTGGGACAATAATGTTGCCGCCCTTAGTGATAACAAAAGAGGTAGATGTAGATTGCGGTAATAAGCTAAAGATTACTTTTTGGATATCAATTGGTTTTCCGTTTAGGCGGTCATTAGTGAAGACGCTGCCGACAATTGTGGCGGTAGTAGTAGTACTTTCAGTAGTAGTGAGAGTGTAGGTGTCATCTGAGAGGGTGATAACTGTAGGGGTAACTACTGTGGGCGTAGTAGTAGCGGTGACAGTAGTGCTTGTTGTAGTAGTGGGGGTAGTAACTGATTGTCGCGCTACTATGGTTACGGTTGCTGTTTGACAAACAGGTTTAAAATTCTTGTTTTTTGACGATTGAGAGTTGTCACAGATACGGTAATTTAGGGTGTAACGCCCTATTGGGGTATGAGGTGGGACAATAATGTTGCCATCCTTAGTGATGACAAAAGTATTGGGAGTAGATTGCGGTAATAAGCTAAAAATTACTTTTTGAATATTAATAGGTTCTCCGTTTAGGTAGTCATTAGTGAAGACGCTGCCGACGGTTGTGGCAGTAGTAGTGATGCTCGCGGTAGTAGTAATAGTATAGGTGTCGTCTGAAAGGGTAATAACGGTAGGCTCCTCTTTCGGATGAAGTAACTTTGTCACCTCTTTCGTTTCATAAAAATGCAATGTATTATCACCCCAATAAGCTGCATACTTTATGGGGCAATTCGCTTGACAATTTGCTACGGTATAATGCTCATATATTATTATTCTATCTTTCTTTTCGTTAAAAAATGTCCCTTC
>ERZ772764.2692-NODE-2692-length-10197-cov-3.592092_pt1 | contig 10197 bp, 10 predicted proteins | sample MGYA00512163_ERZ772764 | MGnify/ENA primary metagenome ERZ772764 (study PRJEB29015, sample SAMEA2737903) | human oral metagenome | biome: human oral; feature: human-associated habitat; material: dental | place: China | collected 2094 ...
CATATTTTGCGTACGCCAAGTTAGTTGCCGCGTTTGGTACGCGTAATTTTAAGCCTTTCATGTCGGCAATGCTGTTGATTGCGCGGTTTGAGGTGGTTTGGCGTGTACCGTTATAGGCTTGGGATAATAATGTTAAACCTAAATCCTTGTTCATTTTTTGGATTAAATCTTTACCGAATGCGGTGCCGAATAAGGCTTTTTGTGCCACGCTGTAATCTCTGATCACATAAGGCAGAGCAAACACAGCGGCTTCAGGATAGAACAATTGGAAACGCGCGGATTCTGCAAAAGTGAAATCCAACGCACCGTCTTTTAATTGTTTTAACATGGCGCGGTCGTCACCTAATTGGGAACTTGGGTAAAGAGAAATTTCAATTTTGCCGTTGGATTTTTCTTTCACTTCTTTGGCAAACATTTCGGCCGCTTTGTACTCGTTAGAAGAAGTACCCGCATTCATACCGAATTTTAAATCATAGTCTGCAGCGTTAGCGGCAGAGGAGATACCTAATGCGATTGCTGCGGTAAGGAAAAGCTTAGTGAATTTCATAGTATTGCTCCTATTGGTAACTATTTAGGTTGATAGTGTGATCATGAGAATGGATTTTGGCAAAACTGCAGCCAAAATGATTTATTCGCACTCATTCTAAGAGTAAAAAAATATTTTTAAAATAGATTATGGAGTTTTATTTCAAAACTGAGACATTGATCACATTAAAGAAAATTTACTTCACAAAATATTTCAAAATGAAATTTTATTTCTATATAATGTGATTCGGTAACGCAATATTGCAATATGACGTGAGACTTTGGCTAGTATGACTAAAGCCCAAATACAAACGAGGAGTCTAATATGTCTAAATTATCACATGAACAGGTTTTTCAACGCATTCAACATGGCTTAATCGCTTCTTGCCAGCCGGTAGATGACGGCCCGATGGATAAGCCGGAAATCGTCGCCGCCATGGCACAAGCTTCCGTTATTGGCGGAGCGGCCGGCCTTCGTATTGAAGGTGTTGAAAATTTAAAGGCTGCTCGGCCAACCGTACAGGTACCGATTATTGGTATCGTAAAACGCGATTTGCCAGATAGCCCAATTCGGATCACTCCCTTCTTGCACGACATTGAAGCGCTTGCTAAAGCCGGTGCGGATATTATCGCGGTAGATGGAACTCATCGTCCGCGTCCGGTTGAGCTTGAAAGTGCAGTTAAGAAAATCCATGAATTAGGTTGTCTTGCGATGGCAGATTGCTCCAATTTAGAAGAAGGCTTACATTGTCAAAAATTGGGTTTTGATATTATCGGTAGCACGATGTCGGGCTATACCGGTGGCGTAGTGCCTAAAGAACCTGATTATCAACTGGTCAAAGATCTCAAGAAAGCCGGTTGCCGCGTTATGGCGGAAGGACGTTACAACACGCCTGAACTTGCCAAAACTGCAATTGAAATTGGAGCTGATTTCGTGACTGTCGGTTCGGCGCTGACGCGTCTTGAACATCTCGTTAGTTGGTTTGCAGAGGCGGTGAAATCAGCGAAATAGTTCTTCATATTGAAACAAGAAAAGGATGACTTATGCGTTGTTTAGCTCTTGATATCGGCGGTACAAAAATTGCAGCGGCCATCGTCAAGGATGGCGAAATTATCCAACGCCAACAAATCGCTACGCCACAAGATAACGCTGCGCATGCATTGCATAATGCGCTTGCGCAACTGTTAGTGGATTATGCGGGGCAGTTTGATTATGTTGCAGTCGCATCTACCGGCATAATAAATCACGGTATTTTAACCGCTCTGAATCCTAAAAATTTAGGTGGCTTGGCGGAATTTCCGTTAAAAGAAAGCATTGCCCGTCATACCGATAAACCGATAGGCTTGCTGAATGATGTTCAGGCGGCTGCTTATGCAGAATATCAGCTGCAAGATCAAAGTAAATTAACAAATTTTGCGTTTATAACCGTTTCAACAGGTGTTGGCGGAGGATTGATTGTGAACCGCCAACTTTTGACTGAACCCAATGGTATTGCTGGTCATATTGGACATACACTTGCCGATCCGAACGGCCCTGAATGCGGTTGTGGTCGGCGTGGTTGTGTAGAAGCAGTGGCGGCTGGGCGGGCTATTGAGGCTGAAGCCTCGACTTGGGATGTTCCCTGTTCGCCCAAAGAAGTATTTGAACGCTTTAGAAAAAATGACCAGAAAGCAATCGCCCTTATAGAGCGTTCTGCGCGCGCGATTGCTAATTTAATCGCTGATTTAAAAATTAGTTTGGATATGCAAAAAGTCGTGGTCGGCGGTAGTGTTGGGCTGGCTGAAGGATATTTGCCCTTGATTCGCCGTTTTCTTGATGAAATGCCGGAAATTTATCGTTGCGAAATTGAATCGGCTCGATTTGAGCAAGATGCCGGATTGGTTGGTGCCGCCTATTGGGTGAAAGATATTTTATTAGCTCAAGTTGGTTGGGAGGCGAGATATGGCTAGAAACGGCAATGTATTGAATACGATTAGCTCTTTGTATCAGAGCTTAACCAAAACAGAGAAAAAAATTGCCGACACGATCTTAATGTCACCGGATCTTGTCGTACAGTGCCCTCTTTCAGAAATTGCCGAGCATTTGGATGTAGGAGAGGCAACGTTTGTACGTTTTTGCCGTTCCGTGGGATTTAAGGGGTTTAGTGATTTTAAACTGGAACTTTCCATTGAACTTGCCACGAAAGACAATCGCAATAATCCGCTATTGGAAACGGATATTACTCATAATGACAGTTCTTTTCATATCGCGCAAAAATTGCAGAGTTCGATTTCTAATGTCGTTAATGAAACGATTAATTTATTGGACTTCAAACAATTAGAAGGTGTTGTTGCTGCGATTCGACAGGCTAATCGCATTTTTTTATGCGGAGCGGGATCTTCCGGTATTACGGCGGAAGAAGCGAAAAATAAATTGATGCGTATTGGATTTCAAGTGGATGATACGGGCAATAATCATTTTATGTATATGCAAGCGGCATTGTTGAAGCCTAATGATGTTGCTATTGGCCTTAGCCATTCGGGTTATTCGCAAGAAACGGCTCATACACTAAAAATAGCCAAGCAAAATGGCGCAACAACCGTTGCAATTACCCATAGTTTACGTTCACCGGTGACCGAATCGGCAGATTATGTGTTGGTGAACGGCAACAAACAAGGGAAATTACAAGGGGATTCCATTGGTACCAAAATCGCCCAGCTTTTTGTATTAGATTTAATTTACGCTTTACTGGTGCAAGGCGAACAGGAACGAGCGGTAGAAACGAAGCAAAAAACGCTCAATGTCATTCTAGAACAACGTATAAAATAGGAGAAAATTATGCGTAATTTAAAAGGTATTTTCAGTGCATTATTAGTGTCATTTAACGAAGACGGTTCGATCAATGAAAAAGGATTGCGCCAAATTATTCGTTATAACATCGACAAAATGAAAGTGGACGGCTTATATGTAGGCGGCTCCACCGGTGAGAACTTTATGCTTTCTACCGCAGAGAAGAAAGAAATCTTCCGTATTGCCAAAGATGAAGCCAAAGATGCCGTAGCGCTTATCGCTCAAGTGGGCAGTGTAAACTTAAAAGAGGCGGTAGAACTCGGTAAATACGCCACCAAACTAGGCTACGACAGCCTTTCTGCGGTCACGCCGTTCTACTACAAGTTTACCTTCCCGGAAATTAAGCATTACTACAATACCATCATTGACGAGACCGGTAACAATATGATTGTGTATTCGATTCCGTTTCTTACCGGGGTGAATATGGGGATTGAGCAATTCGGCGAATTGTATAAAAACCCAAAAGTGCTTGGCGTGAAATTCACCGCAGGTGATTTCTATTTGTTGGAACGCTTGAAAAAAGCTTATCCAAACCATTTAATCTGGGCTGGTTTCGATGAAATGATGCTACCGGCCGCTTCTTTAGGCGTGGACGGCGCGATTGGTTCAACCTTTAACGTCAACGGTGTACGCGCTCGTCAAATTTTCGAATTGGCAAAAGCCGGTAAAATCAAAGAAGCGCTTGAAATTCAACACGTGACAAATGATTTAATCGAAGGCATTTTGGCAAACGGCTTATATTTAACTATCAAAGAATTGTTAAAACTTGACGGTGTAGAAGCCGGTTATTGTCGCGAACCGATGACGGCCAAAGCAACGCCGGAACAACTTGCCAAAGCAAAAGAATTAAAAGCAAAATTTTTATAGATTAATGGAAAATTGACTGAAGTATATCTTCTTCTGTTTATGCGGAAGCAACAGGGGCAAAGGTGCAACGGAGTGTCAAATTAGCACCGCATTGGAGCCCCTTCTTTCCATTTTCCGCATATTCTTTATAACGGAAAATATACGGCATCGGTCAAAATAAAAGGAGCTTAACTATGCGTCTTATCCCTCTAACCACAGAGCAACAAGTCAGTCGTTGGGCGGCGCGTCATATCGTCGATCGTATCAATCATTTTAAACCGACAGCGGAGCGCCCGTTTGTATTAGGTTTACCGACAGGCGGAACGCCGCTTAAAACTTACCGGGAACTTATCAAACTTTATCAAGCCGGCGAGGTGAGTTTTAAATATGTTGTTACTTTTAACATGGACGAATATGTCGGTTTACCGGAAGATCATCCGGAAAGTTATCACAGCTTTATGTATAACAATTTCTTCAATCATGTGGATATTCAACCGCAAAACATTCATATTTTAAACGGCAATACCGCCGATCATGACGAAGAATGTCGTCAATATGAAGAAAAAATCAGATCTTACGGCAAAATTAATTTGTTTATGGGCGGCGTCGGCGTTGATGGTCATATCGCTTTTAATGAGCCCGCTTCTTCGTTGAGTTCTCGCACGCGGATTAAAACATTAACGCAAGATACTTTGATTGCCAATTCTCGTTTCTTTGATAACGATGTTAATAAAGTACCGAAATATGCTTTGAGCATTGGCGTGGCAACCTTGTTAGATGCGGAAGAAGTGATGATTCTCGCCACCGGTCATCAAAAAGCCCTCGCGGTACAAGCAGCGGTTGAAGGTTCCGTAAACCACTTATGGACGGTGACCGCATTGCAGCTGCATCGACACTTTATTTTGGTGTGCGATGAAGCGGCACAACAAGAGCTAAAAGTGAAAACGGTAAAATATTTTAATGAATTGGAACAACACGCGATCCATAGCGTGCTCTCATAATCTCACAACACCGCACGAAAGTGCGGTTATTTTTTAACAGATTTTTAGGAAGGGAATATGAAATACGCATTAACGAACTGTGTCATTTACACAAAATATGATGTGCTGCGCGATTACGCGGTAGTGATTAACGGCGAAATCATTGATGCCGTAATTCCGCAAAATGAACTGAATTCAGATATTAAAACCATTGATTTACAAGGTAATAATTTAACCGCGGGCTTTATTGATCTACAACTTAATGGCTGTGGCGGCGTGATGTTTAACGATCAAACCAGTGTGGAAACCTTAGAAATTATGCAAGCCACCAATTTAAAATCGGGCTGCACCAGTTTTCTCCCGACGTTTATTACAGCGCCCGATGAAAATATCAAAAGTGCGGTCAAGATTATGCGTGATTATTTAAATAAGCATAAAAATCAAGCACTTGGCTTACATATTGAAGGCCCGTTTATCAGCGTAGAGAAAAAAGGGGTACACCGTCCGGAATATATACGTGAAATTACATCGGAAATGAAAGATTTTCTTTGTGAAAATGCTGATGTGATTACGAAAATTACTATTGCAGCTGAAAATCCGACCATTAATTACACACCTGACTTTGTGAAAAGCGGTATTATCGTTTCCGTTGGGCATTCCAATGCAACCTATGAAGTAGCGAAAGACGCATTCCGCAAGGGCGCAAGTTTTGCTACGCACTTGCACAACGCGATGTCGCCAATCAGTTCCGGTCGTGCTATGGGGGTAGTGGGTGCGGTGCTGGATTCCGATGTCTATACGGGAATTATCGTAGATGGCGTACATGTGAATTTCGGTAATGTGCGTATTGATAAAAAGATCAAAGGCGACAAACTTTGTATCGTCACTGACTCTTTAGCCGCCGCCGGTGCCGGCCCTGAATTGGAGCGTTTTACCTTCGTGGGGAAAACTATTTATGTGAAAAACGGGCGCTGTTATGACGCTAACGGCACCATTGCCGGAGCCTCGATTACGATGATGGAATCCGTTAGAAATGCGGTGGAATATGTCGAAATTCCGCTTGCTGAAGCCCTCCGAATGAGTAATCTTTATCCGGCTCGCGCTATCGGCGTGGATGATCGTTTAGGCTCCGTGGAAAAAGGCAAAGTGGCGAATCTTGCGGTATTTACGGCAAATTATGAAGTGATTGGCAGCGTGTTAAATGGGGAATGGAAGCCAAATTAGGCTTTCAATGCGGTGCTAAAATTGGATCACAATTTTGCAAAGTACTTAAGGTTTGTTTTGTCTTCTTAATCCGGCTTTCGAGCCGGATTATTTTTTTAGCGTTCTACTTTAATAAGAATAATTTTTATCTATAATATAAAAACCAAGTTTATTAGTAGGAGAACAGTAATGGCAAAGGATGAAGTAGGACACAATTTTTTAGCCCGTTTGGGTAAAACCCGTTTACGTCCGGGGGGTAAAAAAGCAACGGATTGGTTAATTGCAAATGGTGATTTCAATCAAAACAAAAAAGTTCTGGAAGTCGCCTGCAATATGGGTACGACCGCAATTGGGCTTGCAAAACAGTTTGGTTGCCATATTGAAGGCGTGGATTTGGACGAAAATGCCTTAGAAAAAGCCAAAGCCAACATTGCGGCAAACGGCTTGCAAGATAAAATTCATGTACAGCGTGCCAATGCAATGAAATTGCCTTTTGCAGATGAAACTTTTGATATCGTGATTAACGAAGCAATGCTGACAATGCTGCCGGTGGAAGCGAAAAAGAAAGCGATTACAGAATACTTCCGCGTATTAAAACCGGGTGGTTTTTTGCTTACTCACGATGTGATGTTGGTTGGTGAAGACCATCAGGTGATTCTTGATAATATGCGCAAAGCGATTAACGTGACGGTGACGCCATTAACGAAAGACGGCTGGAAAGCAGTTTTTCAAGCAAGCGGTTTTCGCAATGTGGATACGTTTTCGGGCGAAATGACCTTGCTTTCACCAAAAGGCATGATTTACGACGAAGGCGTTTTAGGCACGTTGAAAATCATCAAAAATGCAATGAAAGCGGAAAACCGAGAGCAATTTATACGTATGTTCAAAACCTTTAATGATCCTGAGCATAAATTGCATTTTATTGCGGTTTGCAGCCAAAAATAAATGCATCGATAATATTGACCTTCAATGAACTTTGTTTTGAGCACCGCATTGAAGGTATGAAAAAGGCGAATCTTTCGATTCGCCTTTTATCATTAGTTTTTATCTGGTTTACCAATTACCAGAATACACGCATACCTACACCGATAGCTTTGTCATCTTTTTTACCGTTATAAGTGTAGTGCGCACCAGTGTATTCTTTAGTACGTAAGTATTTGCCTTCTAAGAATACAACAACTTGTTTATGAAGTTTGTAGTCTGCGCCAAGTAAGAAACCGTGAGTTTTTTGTTTTTTCACTTCATCAGTTTTTACACGTTCATAAAGATAGTTACCATAAACTTTAGATTTTGCTAGGACTTGGTATTCGAAACCTGGTGAAACATAGAATTTATCTGTTTTTTCGTTACCTTTTTTCTCATGTGCGTAACCAAAATCACCAAGTAATTTGAAATCACCAAATTTGTAGCTTAAAGATGCTAAGTAACCGTCTTTACGATGAGATGCGTTTGAGCCGGTTTCATAATTTGTATGACCATATGCGAAACGAACATCGTAGTCATTTTGTGCGTAGAGTGCACCTACACCAAACGCGCCTTTGATACCGACTCTAAGCGGTCTACCTTTCTCATCATGTTTTTGACCAAAATTGTAGTTTGCGCTTACTTGTAAACCTTCAACACCTTTATAGTCATAACGTACTACGCCGGTACCTGAAGTCGGGATGTATTTACCTTTTGGTACGATACCGTATTCGTAATCGTTAGATTGACTTAAATCATCAGCGATAGTAAGTTGACGACCGAAAGTGATATCACCAGTTGCTTTACTACCTAAACCGACATAAGCACGTTTGGTGTAAATGCTACCAAATTGATCGCGAGATTCAGTATCATCAAAACGGAACTCTAAACGACCTAATGCATAGAAATCGTTATCTAGGTTATGTTTAACGTTTAAACCGAAACGTGAACCTGCGTTACGTAATGCAGAATTTGTTGTTTTTGTGGAAACTCCGGCTCTGTCAGTTTCTTTAACGCTACCTTTTTCCATAATCACACGAAGAGAACCGTTTAATTCAACTTTAGTTCCTTCATTTTCATAAACGACTGCTGCGTTTGCTGCTGATGCGGCAAATGCACCTACGATTAATGCTGCTAGTGTTTTTTTCATAATTGTTATTCCTTATTGGTGTATTAACGACCAAGATTGAACTTTTTCTTACTGAAAATGTCAACCGCCTAAATGGACGGTCCGAATCATTACAAAAAGCTATTTTTATGTCAACGGAAAACGCTTACAATTTTTCAAATATCAGATCAAGATCACATTTTTTATGCAGTAAAACCTAAAAAGATACGTTGATGTTGAAAAAATTCTCCAAAAAAGCAGGAGTCGCTAAAGTAACAGCGCTCTTACCATTAAGAAAAACTTCAGTCATCATATTTAATTTTCTATGTAACCCACATCTTCTAAAGTCGGATTTTCCGCCCCTTTTTTGGCCAATTCGTCGCAAATCTCATTTTCACGATGCCCGGCATGGCCTTTTACCCATTCCCAATGGATTTGGTGACGCGAAATAGCAGCGTCTAATGCGGTCCACAAGTCTTGGTTTTTGACAGGTTTGCCTTGGCTTGATTTCCAATTATTTTTTTTCCAATTAAAAATCCATTGTGTAATGCCGTTTTTCATATATTGGCTGTCGCTATAAAGGGTAATGTGGCAAGGTTCTTTCAAACTTTTTAACGCTTCGATGACAGCGCGTAATTCCATTCGGTTGTTGGTGGTTTTGAAGTAACCTTTGGAAAGGTGCTTTTCGTGTTGTCTATAACGAAGTACGACACCGATGCCGCCTGCTCCCGGGTTACCTAAGCAAGAGCCATCGGTAAAAATTTCAATCTGTTTTTGCATAACAAAATGGTTGTTGTGTAAAATGGCGCACATTTTAATGGAAAGGCATAGGTTGAACAAATGATAAATCCGACTCGCCAGATTGTGCTTGATACGGAAACCACGGGGATGAACCAGCTCGGTGCCCATTACGAAGGGCACGGTATTATTGAAATCGGCGCGGTAGAATTGGTTAATCGTCGTTACACCGGCAATAATTTTCATATTTATATTAATCCGAATCGTCCGGTGGATCCGGAGGCGATCAAAGTTCACGGTATTACCGATGAAATGCTTGCGGATAAACCGGAATTTAAAGCCGTCGCACAGGAATTTTTAGATTATATTAAAGGCGCCGAATTGTTAATTCATAACGCGCCCTTTGATGTGGGCTTTATGGATTATGAATTTCGTAAAATCGGCTTGGATGTGAAAACCACGGATATTTGCGTGGTGACAGATACCTTGCAAATGGCGCGCCAAATGTATCCCGGTAAACGCAATAATTTGGATGCATTATGCGATCGTTTGGGCATTGATAACAGCAAGCGCACCTTGCACGGCGCGTTGCTGGATGCGGAAATTTTGGCAGACGTTTATCTTTCCATGACCGGCGGACAAACCAGTTTGTTTGCAGAAGAAGATGAGGACGTACCTGTGATTATCGCCGCAACGGAAGAAAATAAAATCGAACCGGAGCAGAATGCAGTCGTTTTTTCCGATAATTTAAATGTGTTACAACCCAATGAAGGCGAGATTCAAGCACATTTGGAATTATTAAAAATGATTAATAAAAAAAGTGGCGGAAAATGCGTGTGGGATTTACGAATGAATGATGAGCCCGTGCATTAAATAAACATCCGAAGTTGAAATCGAAAAAAAAGATTGACGAGATAACGGGCGGTCATTATGATACGCAGCACTTAAACGGAGTGGTAGTTCAGCTGGTTAGAATACCTGCCTGTCACGCAGGGGGTCGCGGG
>ERZ772764.2694-NODE-2694-length-10196-cov-3.343359_pt1 | contig 10196 bp, 7 predicted proteins | sample MGYA00512163_ERZ772764 | MGnify/ENA primary metagenome ERZ772764 (study PRJEB29015, sample SAMEA2737903) | human oral metagenome | biome: human oral; feature: human-associated habitat; material: dental | place: China | collected 2094 ...
CTGACTCAAGCGGCAACCCGTGGTGATGGGGCAACAGGGGAAGATATTACCGCGAATATCCGTACGATTCGAAATATTCCGTTGCAGCTTTTAATGGACAATCCGCCTGTACGTTTAGAAGTGCGTGGTGAAGTGTTTATGCCACACGCAGGCTTTGAGCGTTTAAATCAACAGGCTCTAGAGAAAGGTGAGAAAACTTTTGCTAACCCGCGTAATGCTGCAGCGGGATCGTTGCGCCAGCTCGATCCGAAAATTACGAGTAAACGTCCATTGGTATTGAATGCTTATGGTATTGGTATTGCGGAAGGGGTAGATTTGCCAAATACGCATTATGAGCGTTTGCAATGGCTGAAGTCTATTGGGATTCCGGTAAACCCAGAAATCCGTTTATGTAACGGCACAGATGAAGTGTTGGATTTTTATCGTGATATTCAAAATAAACGCAGCTCTCTTGGCTACGATATTGATGGCACCGTGCTGAAAATCAATGATATTGCGTTACAAGAGAAATTAGGTTTTATCTCAAAAGCACCGCGTTGGGCAATTGCTTATAAATTCCCTGCACAAGAAGAATTAACTCGCTTAAATGACGTGGAATTCCAAGTGGGCAGAACAGGGGCGATTACCCCAGTAGCTAAATTGGAACCGGTATTTGTGGCTGGTGTCACGGTGAGTAATGCCACATTGCATAACGGCGATGAAATTGAACGCTTGGATATTGCGATTGGCGATACGGTAGTGATTCGCCGTGCGGGAGATGTGATCCCTCAAATTATCGGTGTATTGCACGATCGTCGTCCAGCGGATGCGAGACCGATTGTTTTCCCTAAAACTTGTCCGGTATGTGATTCGGCCATTGTTCGTATTGAAGGCGAAGCGGTAGCGCGTTGTACGGGCGGTTTGTTCTGTGCAGCACAGCGTAAAGAAGCGCTTAAACATTTTGTTTCTCGCAAGGCCATGGATATTGATGGCGTAGGGGGAAAATTAATCGAACAATTGGTGGATCGTGAATTAGTTCATACACCCGCCGATTTATTTAAGTTAGATTTAACCACGCTGACTCGTTTGGAAAGAATGGGGACAAAATCAGCTGAAAATGCGTTAGCGAGCCTTGAAAAAGCAAAAAATACGACATTAGCACGTTTTATTTTTGCTTTAGGGATTCGTGAAGTGGGTGAAGCAACGGCATTGAATTTAGCGAATCATTTTAAAACCCTGGAAGCCTTGCAAAATGCAGATTTAGAAGCCTTACAGCAAGTGCCTGATGTGGGCGAAGTAGTGGCAAATCGTATTTTGGCGTTTTGGCACGAACCACATAATGTGGCGGTAGTGAATGATTTGATTGCGCAAGGCGTACATTGGGAAACCGTGGAAACTAAAGAAGTGACAGAAAACCGCTTTAAAGGCAAAACGGTTGTATTAACCGGAACTTTAACTCAAATGGGGCGTAATGAAGCTAAAGCCTTATTACAAGATATGGGCGCGAAAGTGAGTGGATCGGTTTCAGCAAAAACGGATTTTGTGATTGCCGGTGATGCGGCGGGTTCTAAGCTCACAAAAGCACAAGAATTAGGTGTTACCGTTCTAACGGAAGAAGAATTTTTGGCTCAGATTTAACCGTCTCAATCGAAAAAAAAACTAAAAAAATGACCGCACTTCATCTCATCTCAAGATTAAGTGCGGTTTAACTTTTCTTCTTAATAAACGATAGCGGACATTTTAAGCTCTTAATTTACTGGCTCCACGTTCCAGTTGTTTTGCCAAGCATTCTTTTGAAGCAATAATCTGTTTACCAAAACGTTTATATAAACGTTGTTTTAATTTTGCCAACCCTTTCACTTTAGCACTTTTTTCTGCCCCAAATAATTGCTTAATATGGAGTGTTACCTGACCAATCTCTTGTAAGGCTATACCTGTTTTGGCTTTTAATTCGTTTAATTGGAACGTGATTTTTTCCTGTACATGCTGTTCCAATCGTTGCGTTAATTCTGTCGTATCGGCGGTTTCATTTTGACACAACTGTTCAAATTCGGCGATTTCTGTACTGAAATCTAGCTGTAACCCTTGTTCCAGTTCAATTAATACTGCCGTGCCGTATTCCAATTGTGATGTTAATTGCTGTTGGCTTTGAACTAATTGATTTTGAATGGCTTCACTTTGCTCAATACATTCATTTAATGACTGTTTCATTTCTGTTTGTTGCTGCATGGCAGAGGCTTTTATTGAATCAATTCGTTGTTGAATTTGCTGCATAAGATCTGACATTGTTTGTACGTTTTCCATTTTCTTCTCCTTTGGGATTTTTAACCGCACTTAAGAAAAGTGCGGTCATTTTGTTACTTATTTTTTGATGATTTGTTTCACATCCACTTCTGTTTTATTCCATTCTTTATCGACTTTACCAATAATTTGAATGTTATCTTGAGGTGCTATCGTTTCACCATTCCATGCTTTTTTGCTGACTTCAATTTGAATTTCTTTTCCACTTGCGTCTTTAAATAAGAAATCCTTTTTACCAATTTGTTTTACAATTTGTCCGTCTAAACGAACTGGAGTGTCATCATTGGCATTTAATGCATCATCAACGGTTTTTACAATAACACTTTCATCGACAAAACCTTGTTGGGTGTTGTGCTTGTGACCATCATTAAATCCTTGTGCTATTGCGGTGTTATATACGGCAACAGAAGATAATGCGATAGCTGCAACAGTAAGTAATTTTTTCATAGTTTGTTCTCCTAAATAAGATAATCATAAAGTAAGTTGAAAGCTTTGCTTTCAGATGTATTAAATCATTCAAATCTTAATCTTTTCTTAAGTGATTAACATTTTTCAGATTTATTTATCGATTGGATTGTTTGCCTTTCGATGAGTGTATTTAAACAAGAGAATCTTAAGGAAAGATTAAGAGAGGTAAAAAAAATGAAAATTTTTTGAAAATAAAAAAATAGGGCGTTTAAGCCCTACTTTTATGAGAAAAATGCCCTGGAAATCTACCGCACTTTAGCCTGCTACTGCAGGTAAATAACCTGCTTGAATTAAGAATGGTACGATCATAATGATTACGCCAATTACTAAGGCTATCACTAAGGTTACGTTTCCACCGATTACACGATAAGGCAGATTTGGATTCGCTTGACGTGTTTTCCATGCTAGTCCAATAGGTAAAATTAAGCAATAGAATGCACAGAGTAAACCCGCATAGCTTAATGCGGCAATAAAACCTTCAGGATAATACAAGGCGAATGCAAGTGGTGGAGTAAATGCTGCAACAGTCAGTATTAAACGGTTGTGTGGCAATTTGTAACGTTTAAATAAATCGCCTAAACCTTCAAACACGCCTAGCATCACACCGAGGAAAGAGGTGATTAATGCAAGTGCAGAGAACACACGCACGATTTCGCCCATGATGTGGGAATTGGTGATTTGACGTGTGGCATTGACTAAGCCGTTAAGGGTTGGATCTGCTTGGAGCAATTGTACGAACTCATTTTGGCTTAATACACCGTGAGTCGCTAATTGCCATATCAAATAAGCGATCAGTGGAATGGCTGTACCAATTAAAATCGCTTTACGGAATTGAGTGACACTACCATCTAAATAGCTATTTACGCTACCCATGATGATGTGGAAGCCAAAAGAGGTAAAGAAAATTGGTGCCGCAGAGATCACGAAAGCATAATTTAAAGGTAAGGCCATCAGGTTATCGACAGATACTTTTGGTAACATCATGAACAACACAAAAGCAAAGGCAATTAATTTACCGATGAACAGAATACGGGTGGCACCATCAACGCCTCTTGTACCTACAACCACAAAGGCACCGAGTACGACGGTAAATAAAATGATTGAAAGTTCGGAGGAGAGACTTTCAAAGCCAAAAGCCGTTGGTAAACCAGATAATAATGAACCGCCTCCGGTGATGTAGGCCGCAGAAAGGGCGTAAAGTAAAATGAGCAAGCTAAAAGTCGCTAAGACACGTCCAGTGATACCAAAGTATTTTTCAGCGAGAGTCGCTACGCCATCATTCAGGCGATCAGCTGTTTGATAGACTTCAACAAAAAGTAAACCGCTATAAACTAACAGCGCCCATAAGCCGACTAATAATAAAACAGTGTAACCAAAACCAATTCCGGCAGAGGTTAATGGCATCGCGAGCATCCCGGCTCCGATGGTCGTGCCTGCAATGATTAAGGCACTGCCGAATGTTTTGTTTTTTAGCATAAAATTGTCCTCCGAGTGTAAAATTGAAAAATGAGGTTAAAGCTGACCGCACTTTTCTTTGTAATGATAGCGGCAAACCGAAAGATAAGAGTCATTTCCACCGATTTGGATTTGTTCCCCTTCCTTAATGACTTCACCTTGTTCATTTAAACGTAAAACGAAATTGGCTTTACGCCCACAATAACAGATTGTTTTTAATTCTTCTAGTTGATCTGCCCAAGCAAGTAAATACTTACTGCCTTCAAATAGCTCTGCTTGGAAGTCGGTACGCAAGCCATAACAAAGCACAGGAATCTTCAGTTTATCCACGACATCGCTTAATTGATACACCTGTTGTTTCGTTAAAAACTGGGCTTCGTCAACCAAAACACAATGAATTTCTTCTTTTTGTAAACGTTGATTCACTTCAGTAAAGAGGTCCGTTGTCGATGTAAATAAATTTGCCTCTTCGTGAATACCAATACGTGACGTGACTTTGCCGACACCAAAGCGGTCATCAATCGCTGCCGTATAAACCATGGTGTTCATATTGCGTTCACGGTAGTTATAGGAGGACTGCAGTAAAGTAGTTGATTTGCCCGCATTCATCGTAGAGTAGTAAAAATAGAGTTTTGCCATTATTTAATCACCCATTTCCAGAAATGATAGGCAATGAATCCTGCAACAGGTGGGCAGGCTGCTAGCATAAAGGTCCCGTAAGTGGCACCACCACCCACCATTTTTCCTGCTTCAGCAAGAACGTCAACAATATCACTGCTCGGCGTGGTAAAAATCCATGCGCCAATAATCGCGAGCACTAAAAAACAAGCGATACCGGCTGCACGCATGGCTCTCACTTTAATCATATTTTCCATATTTTTTCCTTAAATTGCAGGGAGTTCGGCCATCGCCCAACGAGGTTTGACATCAATGGCGAGATCGCTGTGCTGACCTTGTTTTAAACGTAAAAAACCCGTATAGGCAATCATGGCGCCATTATCAGTACAAAATTGAGGTTGCGGATAAAATACTTCTCCACCGAGATTTTTCATCATAGTGCCAAGGGTTTCACGTAATTTTTTGTTTGCACTTACGCCGCCAGCAATGACTAAACGCTTATAACCGGTTTCTTTTAAGGCGCGTTTACATTTAATTGCAAGTGTATCCACGACAGAATCTTGGAAGGCAAAGGCAATATCAGCTTTGGTTTGTTCAGTTAATTCACCTTCTTGTTTGATCGCCTGATTAATGGTGTTTGCAGCTGAAGTTTTTAAACCTGAAAAACTAAAATCAAGGCCAGGACGATCCGTCATTGGGCGAGGGAACACAAAGTGATCTTTTGATCCTTTTTCGGCTAAACGTGAAAGTGCTGCACCGCCAGGATAATCTAACCCTAATAATTTCGCGGTTTTATCAAAGGCTTCGCCTGCCGCATCATCAATGGATTCGCCAATGACTTCATATTTCCCTACTCCATCAACGCGCACTAATTGTGTGTGTCCACCTGAAACTAAGAGGGCAATGAATGGAAAGTGCGGTCGGTTTTCATCAAGCATTGGCGCAAGTAGATGGCCTTCCATGTGGTGTACGCCAATAGCGGGCACATTCCAAGCATAAGCTAGTGAACGCGCGATCGTTGCGCCCACTAATAATGCGCCCACTAAACCAGGACCGATTGTATAGGCGATACCATCAATTTGATCAGCGGTTAAATTGGCTTCTTCTAATGCAGCTTTAATTAATGGCGCCGTTTTGCGAATGTGATCGCGGGAAGCCAGCTCTGGCACCACACCGCCGTAATCCGCATGCAAGGCAATTTGCGTGTAGAGCTGATTAGCAATTAAGCCTTTATCTTCATCATAAATTGCGACACCTGTTTCATCACAGGAGGTTTCGATTCCTAAAATACGCATTTTATTCTCATTTTATTAAAAAAATTGGCAAAGATTTTACCTTGTTTAGCCCGCTTAAACCAGTTCAAACGCCAAATTTTCAACAAATAGGCGATCTTTCCTTTGCTTTTGCGGGGAAGATCGATTAGAATTGCGTCCTTTATTGAATTTGCCGTTCATTCGGCAGTAATAAAAATTTAAAATTGCAATTAAATTAAACTCATTGAGGTGATTGGCTTATGCCTGTAATTAAAGTACGTGAAAACGAATCATTCGACGTAGCTTTACGTCGTTTCAAACGCTCTTGCGAAAAAGCTGGTATTTTAGCAGAAGTTCGCGCTCGTGAATTCTATGAAAAACCAACTACAATCCGTAAACGTGAAAAAGCAACGCTTGCTAAACGTCACGCTAAACGTAATGCTCGCGAAAACGCGCGCAATACCCGTTTATACTAATTTGTAGTATTTTCTAACTCGAGTTAAGACAAACCGTGAAACCTTTTGGGTATCACGGTTTTGTTGCTTTAAATTCATCGAAAAAAAGTCACGCAAAATCAACCGCACTTTCGCATCGTATTCAAGGAGGCAAGGCAATGAAAGGCTCAATTCCACGCCAGTTTATTGATGATCTGCTCACAAAATCGAATATTGTCGATGTGATTAATGCACGCGTGAAACTCAAAAAAGCGGGACGAGATTATCAAGCTTGCTGTCCGTTTCATCACGAAAAAACACCATCCTTCACAGTAAGTGAAAAAAAACAATTCTATTATTGCTTTGGCTGTGGCGCGAAAGGCAATGCGATTTCATTTTTAATGGATTATGACAAATTAGAATTTGTTGAAGCTGTTGAAGAACTTGCCGCTTCGGCAGGACTTGAAGTGCCTTATGAAAAACGTCCAAACCAATTCGGCAATAAACCGGATGTGAGCTATCAAACAAAACGTAATTTATACGATTTGATGCAAGAGATTGCGTCGTTTTATCAAGCTCAACTCCCGCTAAATATTCCTGCTCAAAGCTATCTTCAGCAACGTGGTTTATCGCCCGAAATTATCGAACGTTTTCAAATTGGTTATGTACCCAATGCGATGGATACGGTGTTGCGTCAATTCGGTAAAAATCGAGAAGAGCAGAAAAAGCTATTCGATTTAGGTATGCTTTCTCGCAACGATCGTGGCAATGTGTACGATAAATTCCGTAATCGCATTATGTTTCCGATTCGGGATAAACGTGGTCGTACGGTCGCCTTTGGTGGACGTGTTTTAACAGATGAAAAACCCAAATATTTGAACTCACCCGAAACCATTACATACCATAAAGGTAATGAGCTTTATGGTTTATATGAAGCTTTGCAAATCAACGATAAGCCAGGAAAACTACTCGTGGTTGAAGGCTACATGGATGTGGTGGCATTAGCGCAATTTGGTGTGAATTATGCGGTAGCGTCTCTCGGGACATCAACGACCTCGGAGCAAATTCAATTATTGTTCCGTTCAACAGAGCAGGTTATTTGCTGCTACGATGGTGATAGAGCAGGACGTGATGCCGCTTGGCGTGCCCTTGAAAACGCCTTACCTTATCTGGAAGACGGACGACAAATTAAGTTTATTTTCCTGCCCGATGGAGAAGATCCGGATACTTATATTCGTCAATATGGTAAAGAAAAGTTTGAAGAATATATTGATCAAGCTCAGTCTCTCACAGAATTCTTATTCGCGCATTTAAGTCCACAAGTAGATTTCTCGACGCAAGAAGGACGAGGCAAATTAGTGGCACTCGCGGTGCCTTTAATTCGTCAAATTCCTGGTGATATGCTGCGTCTTTCATTGCGGAATATGTTGGCGCAAAAGCTTGGGATCTTTGATCAATCACAACTTGAAAGCTTGATTCCAAATCAAATAGACAAGGCAGTCCCAAAACCTAAAACGCCACAAAAAACCATTAAGAAAACGCCAATGCGCGTGGTGATTTCGCTGTTGTTACAGAATTCACAATTAGTAAATCGTATTTCGGATGTCGGTTTGCAAGCCTTAAAGCATGAAGCGGGTTATGAATTACTTGAAAAATTGACCGCACTTTGTCGTGAAAGAGAAGGTATTACAACGGGGCAAATCTTAGAATATTTTCGTGATACAGAATTCAGTAAGCCTCTTGAAATATTAGCCTCTTGGGATCATCTATTAGATGACTTAGAAATCATTAATGCATTCTCTCAAAACTATCGTCGATTGAATATTCAAGCGATTGAACGTGACATTGAAATGCTGATTGCAAAAGAAAGGGCGGAAGGCTTAACTGATCAAGAACGAGCAATTTTAGTGAATTTGCTCAAGGGAAAAGAAGAGCAGAAAAAACAGTTAGTTAATCCGTCATAACAATGGTAAAATCTCCTGTTCAAAACAAGGGCTTTTATCTTCCAAAAATAACGCAAAACGGGAATAAAAATGGAACAAAATCAACAATCTACCGCCGAGCAATATTCAGAACAAATTGAACAGCTTATGGAATTAGGTCGTACGCAAGGTTATTTAACTTATGCGGAGATCAATGACTTGCTTCCAGAAGATTTGATCGATCCAGAATATTACGATAAGTTGTTGCAAACTTTACAGCATGATGCTGGCATTCCGGTTCTTGATGAAGCGCCGGAAAGTGACGACATGATGCTGAATGACACGATTCCAGATGAAGATGCTGTGGAAGAAGCAACGCAGATTTTGTCAAATGTAGAATCTGAAATCGGTCGTACAACAGATCCTGTGCGTATGTATATGCGTGAAATGGGGACCGTTGATCTTCTTACCCGTGAAGATGAAATCAGCATTGCAAAACGTATTGAAGAAGGGATTGATGAAGTTCAAACCGCGATTGCAGCATACCCAGAAGCGTTAACTGAATTATTAGATCATTATGACCAAGTTGAAGCGGGTAATTATCGTTTAGCTGATTTAATCACAGGCTTTGTTGACCCCAATATTGTTGAAGAGGAAACGGCAAATATTGATGAGCATTTTGCCGGTGAAGATGAAAGTGCTGAATCTACTGTAGATGTTGATGATGAGAGCGATGAGGAAGATGAAAGTGATAGCAGTTCAAGCTCAGATGACAGTGATTCAGATAACAGCATCGATCCTGAAGTGGCGCGTGAAAGATTTGCGGCATTAAGAGAGCAACATACCAAAACCTTGGCAACCATTGCAAAACACGGGCGTAGCGGTAAACGTGCAAAAGATCAAATTGCTCAACTTGCAGATATTTTTAAACAATTCCGTTTAGTGCCAAAACAATTTGATGTACTTGTTTTATCAATGAAGAACATGATGAAACGTGTACGTGCAGAAGAGCGTCAACTACAAAAAGTATTAGTTGATATCGCAGGTATGCCAAAAGATGAATTTGAGGCACTGATTGTTGCGAATGGCAGCAGTGATGCATGGGTAGCAAAAGCATTAAAATCAACAAAAGCTTGGGCAAAACGCTTACCAAAATATGAAGAGCGTATTCGTTTATCTTTAGATAACCTAGCGAATATTGAGCAACATACGAATCTCACCATCCAACAAATGCGTGAGATTTGTGATGCGGTATCTCGTGGTGAACAAAAAGCTCGCCGTGCGAAAAAAGAAATGGTTGAAGCTAACTTACGTTTGGTCATTTCTATTGCGAAAAAATATACCAACCGTGGTTTGCAATTCTTGGATTTAATTCAAGAAGGGAATATTGGTTTGATGAAAGCAGTAGATAAATTTGAATATCGTCGTGGTTATAAATTTTCAACTTATGCAACTTGGTGGATTCGTCAGGCAATTACTCGTTCGATTGCGGATCAAGCGCGTACAATCCGTATCCCGGTTCATATGATTGAAACGATTAACAAATTAAATCGTATTTCTCGTCAAATGTTACAAGAAATGGGACGTGAAGCGACGCCAGAAGAGCTTGCTGAACGCATGGGGATGCCAGAAGATAAAATCCGTAAAGTGCTTAAAATCGCGAAAGAACCTATTTCTATGGAAACCCCAATCGGTGATGACGATGATTCACATTTAGGTGATTTTATTGAGGATTCAACTCTTGAATTGCCATTAGATTCTGCAAC
>ERZ772764.2697-NODE-2697-length-10186-cov-4.219722_pt1 | contig 10186 bp, 6 predicted proteins | sample MGYA00512163_ERZ772764 | MGnify/ENA primary metagenome ERZ772764 (study PRJEB29015, sample SAMEA2737903) | human oral metagenome | biome: human oral; feature: human-associated habitat; material: dental | place: China | collected 2094 ...
TGAACTTCCAACATGGCCAAAGCCATCACGTTTTTTAACAAACTCTTTACTTTTTGTTGACCCTGGCGCTATACTCGTGCTCATACCGCGGCTCGCCGCGTCCATGAACACCCATCAACACTAGGAAAAACGATGAATGGAACCCTGCGCCCGGCCTTTGATCTCGCCGGCACCCTGGATACGATCTCGGGCTTCATGTATACGTACCTGCTCGTCGCCCTTCTGATTGGCGTCGGCCTGTATTTCTTCGTGCGCACGCGCGCGCTCCCGCTTCGTCTATTTAAGGAAGCGATTCGCGTCGTGACCGAGCCTCCCCACGAGGAAGGCGAGGTTTCTTCGTTCCGCGCTCTGATGGTGTCCACGGCCTCGCGCGTCGGCGTCGGTAACATCGCCGGTGTTGCGACCGCCGTGACACTGGGCGGCGCGGGTGCTGTCTTCTGGATGTGGGTCATCGCGACCCTCGGCGGCGCCTCTGCGTTCATCGAGTCGACGCTCGCGCAGATCTACAAGAAGCAGGGGCCCCATCACTCCTACGGTGGTCCCGCCTACTACATCCAGATGGCTCTCAAGCAGAACTGGTTGGCCACGCTTTTCGCCTCCGTCCTCATCCTGACCTACATGGGTGGCTTCAACCTACTGGCCTCCTTCAACGTCGCTGACGCTTTCGCCCAGTACAGCTGGGCGAACGACTGGACGCCGTGGATCGTCGGCGCCGTGCTCGCGGTGCTCATGGCCGGCTCGATCTTCGGCGGCACGCGTCGCCTTACCGACGTCACTGGCTTCCTCGTCCCGGTCATGGCGATCATCTACCTGGGTGTCGGCTTCGTCGTCATCGTGCTCAACTACCAGAACATCCCCGCGATGTTCGCCGCTATCTTCCGCGGCGCTTTCGATTTTCCGGCGATCTTCGGCGGTTTCACCGGCTCGGCCATGATGCTCGGCATTAAGCGTGGCCTCTACTCGAACGAGGCCGGTGTTGGTTCCGCTCCGAACGCCGCAGCCTCCGCCTCCGTGTCCCACCCGGCCAAGCAGGGCCTCGTCCAGATGCTCTCCGTCTTCATCGACACCATGGTCATCTGTACTCTCACCGCATTCGTGGTTCTCTCCTCGGGCGTCGGCGATGACAATGGCGTGACGGGTGCTCCCCTCGTGAAGGACGCGATGGCCACCGTTTTGGGTCAGCCGGTCGCGCAGGTCTTCATCTCGGTCGCACTGTTCCTCTTCGCCTTCACGACGCTGGTCGGCAACTTCTATTACGCCGAGGTCAACTTCCGCTTCCTGCTGCGCAACAAGCACATGAAGCACTGGATGCTCACGATCTTCCGCACCGTCGCCGCGCTGCTCGTCTTCGCGGGCGCCCTCCTCAAGTTCGAGGTTGCGTGGAACCTGGGCGACATCCTGATGGGCCTCATGGCGCTCATCAACCTGCCGGTCATCGTCATCCTGGGCAACCAGGCCATCCGCTGCGCAAACGACTACGTCGCCCAGCGCAAGGCCGGCCTCGAGCCTTCCTTCAAGGCCTCCTCGATCGGCCTGAACCCCGACGAACTGGACTTCTGGAAGGACGACGCCCCCGTCGCCACCGAGAAGACCAACGCGTAAGGGCCCCTCCCCTAGAACCGGCCCCGGCCTCGTTCCTCCACGTGAGAACGAGGCCGGGGCTTCGCTATGCGCATCGGCGCGGTCATCGCCTTCTCGGCCAGGGCGCGTGCCCCAGCCGCGAGTCGTTTTTCGGCCCGCGTCTGCGTGCTACACCGACGTGTGCTCGAAGCGCGTTCGGATCTGCACTCCCCCGGTGTGCCCGCAGGCCGACAGGGCGCGAGCCACCGCGTCGGCGGCCCACCCGAGCATCTCAGGCCGGTCGTGCGGGGCACGCAGAGCAGCAATCACTCCCGTGCCGGAGGCCGTGGAGGACTCCACAGAAAGCCCCATCTGCACACACGAGGCCACGGCCTCGTCGACGCCCAAGGAGGACATAACCTGTCTCCCATATCGCACACCCGCCTCCACGTAGATGAGTGGACCGGGGATCAGCAGAGATGAATCGAGCGCGCCGATTAGCAGGCTCCCGTCCTCCCACGGCTTGTTCGCGGTGAAGCGCGCATACTCCCGCGGCAGCTCACACTCAAAGACACACTCGTCGACACGCACATCGGCGACGAGCTCGAGGGTGGCCACGGAGGCAATCACAGATGCCACGAACGGGATGCGTGCGCTCGTGTCCCCGAGCCACGTGTCGACGATCGCGTGGCACATCGCTCGGGCGGCGCCGTCCGCGGCAGGGTCCCCCGCCATGCCGGGCGCCCTCTGCCCATCAACGCCCCTGCCGAGCGGCGGCACCTCGATGTCACCGACGAAAAAGTCGAAGACGTAGAGCCCGTGATGGGCTTGATTATCGTCGTAGTCCACGAACCCCAGCCTCGTGCCGACAAGCACGGAGAGGAAGGCATCGTAGAGGCACTCGCTGTCCTGCGCAAAGAGGTCCGCCGCGTGCGGCGTGCGCGGGGACATCTGCCCGCACAGCCAGGCGTACAGCGCCACGTAGCGCTCCTGCGAGGCGTGATCGTTGACCGTCATGGGAACCTCCTCGTTCTACCCTGCAACGCTTGCACACTCATTATCGCAGAAACACAAGGGCCCCGGCCTCGTCCGGTGACAGACGAAGCCGGGGCAGAGGCTGACGCGAGAGCCTCAGCGAGTAGCAAGCAGCGCTTCTTCGGCTTCCTTGGTCCACAGGCCGGCGGCGTCGAGCTTCGCAGCGACCGTCGGCAGCTTCTCGGCCAGCTCGGACACGGGGGTCAGGCCCAGGTCGTGCATCATCGGGAAGACCATGATCTTGCCGCCCGAGGTACGGTTCATCACCGCGTTGATGGCGTCGCCGAAGCCCGCCATACCGGTGATCGCCCACAGGGAGATCGTGGTGTCAATGATGCCGGCTTCGATCTTGCGCAGCACCGTACGCATATCGGAGACATCCGAGCCGGAGGTTCCCAGCATGAAGATCTGACGCTCGATGATGCCCTGCAGGTCGAAGTCACCGAACGTGCCGGCCGGGATACCCGCGAAAGCGTTCAGGATACCGCCCTGCGCCAGCAGATCGACAGCCTGGGAGACCAGCGCCGGGACGGGCACGAGGCACGTCGCGTAGGTGTAGCCGTACTCCAGGGGCGTCGAGGCGGTGTTGATGATGTCCAGCGGCACGCCGTTCTTTTCGGCGGTCGGGCCCACGACCTTCGTCAGGTTGGCCAGGCGCTCGTCCGACAGGTCGGTGCCCACGACGCTGATGCCGGGGACACCGGAGGTGACGGCGCGCATCGTGTGCATGACGCCCATCGGGCCGGCGGCGCCGACGAACACGCACTTGTCGTTCTCGCGCAGATCACCGTTGGCGGGGATCCAGGCGTAGCCCTCGCGCGGATCCGAACCGGTCGTACCGCAGAAGCGGATGAAGTCGTAGTGGACGCGGCCGATGTCCAGGGACACCTTGCGCGAAATCTTCTCGCCACCCAGGACGACGCACATGGTGCCGCGGGTGCCGATCAGCAGAGCAGCCTTCTCGATGGCGTCGGCGTCCGAGCCAAAGAACACGACGTCGTCGAATTCGCCCTCCACGCCCTCAAGCTCCTCGGCGGCAACGCGAACGACCTCGGCGGGCTTGTGCTCGGCGGTCAGAGCGTCGATGTCGCCCTCGCCCACGACCAGCAGGCGTCCGCCGTCAGCAACGTGGTTGCGCTCAGCCCACGCGTAGGAACCCTCGACGGTCGCCCAGGGCTCGATGAGGCCGACGGCCGCGGCCGACGGGCCCTCCGACACGTGGATCAGGAACTCTTCCCCATCCGGGGACACGACGCAGCGCTCGTCGACAACAACGAACTCCTCGAGAGCACCGTCAAAGTTGTAGCCGAAAGCACCATTCGACTTCGCGGTGCGCAGGTGCTTCCAGTCGGCCTGGACCAGCAGACGATCGCCAACCTTAAAGTGCGTGACGGCCTCGCCGACCTTCACGACCCGGACGACAGGCTCGTGACCGGGCGTCACGGCCTCCTGGTTCGGGTGGTAAGAAGGAATGTCCTTGAGGGCATCCAGGTCGATGCCCGCCACCACGTCCGACTTGCGCGGGTGGCCATCGAACTGGTGGAGCAGCTTCGTATCAGAGAAGCAAATGCCGCAGGCTTCGACCTCGAGCATGATCTGCGTCGGGCCAACGGGATCAACGGGCTTCGCCGGGTTAACGACGAACTCTTCCTTGCCGACGATCTGAATCGCGTACTGGGTGACGGGAATCTGGGTCATGACTGACTCTTTCACTGGAAAAACAACTGAACGTGGGAAGAACAGACGAGGCCGGGGAGCTCCGGAGAAACCCGCATGTCTCCCCGGCCTCGTGACAATGTCAGGAGAGCATCACCTGGCCGCCCGTGACGGGCACGGCCTGGCCGGTCTCGTATTCCTGCTCGACGATGTAGAAGATCGCGCGCAGAACGTCGATGCCCTGGGCGCCGCGGCGCATGGGGACCTTCGCCTCGTAAAACTCCTTGACGTCGGCGACCGTCTTCGCGCCGGGAACCTTACCGGAGTTGAGGTACTGGACGAAGAGACCGCGGTCCGGGTCGGACCAGAGCGGGCCGTCGTAGAAGTTGCCGGGGCAGATCGCGTTGACCTTCACGCCGTGAGCAACCATCTCGAGGGCGAAGGACTGCACCAGGCCGATGCCGCCGAACTTCGAACCCGCGTAGGCGGCGTTCTTGTTCGAGCCGACGAGGCCGGACTTGGAGTTGATCTGAATGATGTCGGTCAGCCACTCGGGGGCAGTCGAGTGCTGGCGGGCCAGGAGCTGGCCCAGGTGCTTGGTGACCAGGAAGAATGCCACGTAGTTGATGTCCGTGGACAGGCGGAACGCAGAGGCGTCCTGCTCGAGGACGGAGCCCGCACGCACAATACCCGCATTGGAGACGACCAGGTCGAGGCCGCCGGTGACGCGCTCGATCTCGGAGGCCATCGCCGCGACAGAGTCCTCGTCTGCGACGTTGACCGTGATCGGGTGTGCGACACCTTCGCCGCCGAGCTCGGCCGCCTTAGCGGCGGCACCCTCACCGTTCAGGTCGGCGATGAACACGAAGCAACCGGCGTCGACCAGGCCGCGCGCGATCTCCGCGCCAAAGCCCTGGGCGCCGCCCGTCACGAGGGCGACGCGGCCGTTGATGGCGCGCTCGCCGGTGGAAGTGGCGCGAACCTCGAAGATCTCCTCGCCGGCGCGCACGACGACGGGAAGCTCCGTCTCCTTCAGGGAGCAGGGGCACACCTCGGTGAGCGGGCCGTCGAAGGTGACGGTCGGCTCCGCCGAGCTGGGGGCCACGATGACCGGGCGGCCGAGGGCCTTGAGGAAAAGCCCACGTACCTCGGGAGCGTTACTCATGATGTCTCTCTTTCTTGACGATGCTCGTCAGTTAATCGAAGTGGCTCGGGCGGCGACGTCGGCGGCGTCCTCACCGTCGGCAATCGCGCGGCCCAGGGGCGCGTACTCGGTGATGCGCTCGGCGAGAGCCTCGGGGGTCAGGCGACCCGTGCGGCCCAGCAGGTGCAGGGACGGATCCACGGAAGACAGGGCCTCGTGCGCGACGAGGGCCCACGTGGCCTCGTTGAGGTCCGCGAACTCGGGGCGACGCAGCTCCTCGCAGGTGAAACGCTGGCGGGGCTGGTTGATATCCACGCCCGAGATCTCGAGCATGCCATGGGCGGCCGCGAGCGCGTGGATGCGCTCGAGCTGCTCGGGGGTGTTGCGCGGGGGCATGTAGGTCACGGCGCGCAGGCCGATCGACTCCATGTACTCGAAGAGCTCGTCGAGGAACGCGTCCTCGAACTTCTCCGCCTTCTTGTCACCCGTCGGCGAGGCGGACACGTCGCCCAGGTAGGCGTAGGTGGCAATCGCGCCGACCGAATCGGCGAACTCGACGACCTCGGCCGCACTGGGCAGCTCGTCGGTGGGCTGGATGTAGATGCGATCCAGGTAGTTGGCCTTCAGGACGCCCAGCAGGTCGTACATGAGGTGCGGGTTGTCCTCGTCGGACAGGACGCGCGCGAGGGAGGCGGGGACCTCGACGCCCATCGAGTCCAGGCCCTGGACCAGGGCGGGACCGCGGCCAAATCCACGGATCAGGGCCGAGGCCATGGCGGCCAGCAGGTGACGCTCAGTGATGCCGCCGCCGTTTGCGTACTGGGAGATGCCGACCATGTCGGAGCGCGGGTCGAAGGGCTCCAGGCCCAGGTCGGTGAGGATTTTGTTGGCGCGCTGCGCCATCGCCAGGGTGCGCTCAAGGCGGGCGGCGCGCCCCGGGGCCAGCCACTCGGCGACCTTCTCGCGGGCCGGCGCAGGCACGCCCTGGACGGTCATGTAGGCCACGCCCACGGAGTCGGGGTTGTTGAGCTTACGCTGCGCGAGCGGCGTTCCCTCGCCGAAGCGGGCGCGAATCTCGAAGCCGGTGACGGAACCCATGCCCAGGATGCGGGTCGCCTCGCTCATCTCAGCGGCGGCGCCGATCGAGTCGTGGTCGACCGATCCGACGACGCGCAGGCCGTTGCGGCGCGCCAAGAGCGCGGCGTGGGTGGGCGTGTAGGGGCTGAAGGAGAAGCACGTGTGAATGTGGTTGTTTGACTCGGGCACCCAGCTCGGGAAGTGCTCGTCAGCGGCCACTGCTCGCAGCGCCTCGATGCGCTGGGCCGGGGTGGCGGCCGGGTCGTTGGTGATGTCCATGGGTTCTGCCATCTCTTCGTTGGGTGGAGAAAAACGGTGATGAAACAAGTATGTGGGCGAGGCCGGGGCTCGGTGAGGAGGAGTGTGGCCCCGGCCTCGCGGGCTCGCGTCAGGGAATGCGAGCCAAGGACGGGGGCGGGCCGGAAAGGGGAACGGCCCGCCCCCAGCGCCTCAGAGTCCCGCGCGGTTCAGGCGCGCGATCTCGGCCTCGGTCGCGTGCTTCGTGGTGGGCACGTGGCCGGGCAGCGGGAGGATGCGCTCGTGAATCGCGTCGAGGATCCAGGAGACCTGCGGGAAGAAGTACGACTCCATCTCGGGTCCGGGCGTGATGCCGTTGCGCGAGGCGACGACGGCGATCGGCGCGTCGAGCGCGTCGAAGGCCAGGGTCTGCACGTTGGCGGCGACCGTGTTGAGGAAGGAGCCGCGCTCGACGGCGTCCGAGGTGAGGACCAGGCGACCGGTCTTCTTCACGGAGGCGATGAGCTTGTCGTAGTTGAGCGGTGCGACGAAGCGCAGGTCGATGACCTCAGCGCTCAGGCCGTACTTCTCAGCCAGGATGTCAGCGGCCTCGAGGGCCTTGTACACGGTCGCGCCGTAGGCAGCGATCGTGATGTCGGTGCCCTCGCGGCGGATCGCCGGCTCGCCCTCTTCGGTCTCGTAGTAGCCCTCGGGCACGCCGCCGGGCTCAAAGTCCTCGCCCTTGTCGTAGAGCTTCTGGCTCTCGAGGAACACGACCGGGTCGGTGCCGGCCAGCGCCAGGTTGAGCATGCCCTTGGCGTCGGTCGGGGTGGTCGGGAAGTAGACCTTCAGGCCCGGGATGTGAGCGACGAGCGCGCTCCAGTCCTGGGAGTGCTGAGCGCCGTACTTCGCGCCCACGGACACGCGCAGGACGAGAGGCATCTTGAGCAGGCCGGCGCTCATCGACTGCCACTTGGCCATCTGGTTGAAGACCTCGTCACCGGCGCGGCCCAGGAAGTCGCAGTACATGAGCTCGACGACCGCGCGGCCACCGGCCATCGCGTAGCCGACGCCGGCGCCCACGATCGAGGCCTCGGCGATGGGCGAGTTGAACAGGCGACGGTAGGGCAGGGCCTCGGTCAGGCCACGGTAGACGGCGAAGGCGCCGCCCCAGTCGCGGTTTTCCTCGCCCCATGCGGCCATCGTCGGGTCGGTCTTGAAGCGGTGCAGCATCGCCTCGAACAGGCCGTCACGGAACTGGTACATGCGCATCTTGGAGACCGGCTTGCCGTTCTCGTCGACGGAGCTGCGCACCTTCTTGGCCAGCGCCTTGACGCGCGGGTTGTCCTCGAGGTCGATCTCGGGGGTCGCGTCGTCGAAGGCCTCGACCTTCTCGTTGGAGAACATGACGGAGTCGATGTAGCCGTCGGCAACACGCGGGGTGGTCTCGTCGTCGATCGAGAGCTTGAGGACCTTGACGAGCTTCTCGGTCAGCGAGGCCGTATAGCCGTCAATCTCGTCCTGCGTGGTCAGGCCGTTGGAGATGAGCAGGTTCGAGTATTCCTTGATGCAGTCGACCTGCTCCCACAGCTCGACCTCTTCCTTCGTGCGGTACGAGGAGGCGTCCGACGGCGAGTGGCCGGAGAAGCGGTAGGTGATGGTGTCCATGAGGACGGGGCCGCGGCCCTCCTCGAGGATCTTCTTCTTGCGGGTGGTCGCATCGGCGACGGCCAGCGGGTTGAGGCCGTCGACGCGCTCGGCGTGCATGGCCTCGGGGTTGAGGGCCGCGCCCACGCGGGCGAGGATCTCGTAGCCCATGGTCTCGCCGAAGGTCTGGCCGCCCATGCCGTAGAAGTTGTTGAAGAAGTTGAACAGGATCGGCGGGTTGCCACCGTCCTCCTCGCGCCACAGCGAGCGGAACTGGTCCATGGCCGCGAAGTTCATGGCCTCCCACACGGGGCCACAGGCCATGGCGGCGTCACCGATGTTGGAGATGACGATGCCGGGCTTGCGGTTGATGCGCTTGAAGAGGGCCGCTCCGTTCGCGATGGGGGCGGAGCCACCGACGATCGCGTTGTTCGGGTAGGAACCGAAGGGCAGGAAAAAGGTGTGCATCGAGCCGCCCAGGCCGCGGTTGAAGCCGGACTTGCGGGCGAAGATCTCGGCGAGGGCGCCGAAGAGAATGAAGTTCTCCGTGAGGTCCTTCGTGTCCTTGTAGTCGATCTTCTCGGCGTAGGACAGCGTCTCGCCTCCGAGGAAGCCCTTCATGATGCCCTCGAGCTGGCTCTCGTCCATCTGGTGCATGGCCGAGTAGCACTTGGCGAGGATCTCGCCGTGGGAGCGGTGCGAGCCGAAGATGAAGTCCTCCGGCTTCAGCACGTAGCTCTGGCCGACGTAGGCGCTCTCCTGGCCGATGCCCAGGTGGGCGGGGCCGGGGTGGTTGTACTCGACGCCTTCCCAGGCGCCGGTCTTCTTGATGGAGTCCAGCATCGACTCGAAGGTGCGCACGACGATCATGTCGTGGAGCATCTGGACCATGCCCTTTTCGCCGTAACGGGCGATCTCGGTGTCACGGTCGAAGGTGTACTGGTTGACGGGGACCTCGGGGAACTTCACGTACCCGGGGCGACGCACCTCATTGGGGTCGATGATAAGAGACTGAGTCATTTTTCTACTCTTCCTTGACGTAGGGGATGTTCGTTAGAGCTTGACGGCCCACGCGGCTTCGCGGATGACCTCGGAGACCGTGGGGTGCGGGAAGACGACCTGGCGCAGGTCCTCGACGGTCAGTTCCATCTCGAGGACGGCCTGAGCGCCCCAGATCATCTCGGCGGCGTACGCACCCAGAACGTGGATGCCCAGCACCTGGTGGGTCTTGGGGTCGACGAGGATCTTCGCCTCGCCGGGGGCCTTGAAGCCGTTCTCCGCGATAAAGCGGCCGGACATGAGGGCGGGGACCTTGGCGACGAGGACCTCGCGGCCTTCGCGCTTAGCGGCGGACTCGGTCAGACCGACGCCGGCGGCCTCGGGGATCGAGAAGACGGCCCACGGGACGGTGTGCCAGCGCATGACCTCGCCGCGCTTCTTCGCGGTCGGGTCGAGGATGTTCGCCGAGGCGATCTCCGCCATGCGGTAGGCGGCGTGCGCCAGCAGGGAGCGTCCGGTGACGTCGCCGATGGCCCACACGTTGGGCAGGTTGGTGCGCATCGTGTCGTCGACGACGATGCCGCGGTTGATCTCGAGGCCGGCCTCTTGCGCGCCCCAGCCCACCGTCGCGGGACGGCGGCCAACGGCCATGAGGACCACGTCGGCCTCGACGCTCAGCTTTTCCTCGCCCTTGGAGTAGTGGACGGTGCCTCCATCGAGGGACTCGACGCGGCAGCCCAGCTCGAAGGTCACGTCCTTCATGGCGGCGCGGGCCTTGGCGGCCAGGTCGTCGTCCATGAAGGGCAGGATCTCGGGGGCCATCTCGATGAC
>ERZ772764.2698-NODE-2698-length-10185-cov-13.742349_pt1 | contig 10185 bp, 3 predicted proteins | sample MGYA00512163_ERZ772764 | MGnify/ENA primary metagenome ERZ772764 (study PRJEB29015, sample SAMEA2737903) | human oral metagenome | biome: human oral; feature: human-associated habitat; material: dental | place: China | collected 2094 ...
GTTCACGGAGCCGTAGACGCCGTTGCCCGAGTCCGCCTGCACCGCCGAGCCCGAGCCCGAGCCCGCCGCGCCGGCCGCGTCCCCGGAGCCCGCCGCGCCGGCCGGGGCGGGGGTCTCGGAGCCGACGAGGGCCTGGGCGGTGGGCTCGGCGCCCGGCTGGGCCTGGGCCTGACACCCCAGGGACTCCAGGCTCGGGACCTGCGCGGGCTCGCTCGTGTCGCCCATAATGGCCGAGGCGGTGTTGACCACCTGGAGGAGCTGGGACGCCGTCGAGGACTGGGCGGAGGTCAGGGTCTGGGTCAGGGTCTGGGTCAGGCCGCTCAGGTCGGTGCCGATCGACTGCATGGAGGAGGACAGGCTCTGGCTGGAGGAGGTCAGGTCCGCCAGCGTCTGGGTGCCGATGGTGCCGGCGTTGCCCGTCAGGGTCGTCGAGACCCGGTCGACGATGGCGTGGGCCTTGGCGAGGGACTCGTTGACCTGGGACAGGGCCTCGATCGTCGAGGTCGTCAGCGCCAGCTGGGAGCCGGTGTCGGTGCGGAAGGCCGCGTCCATGAGGCCCTGGACGGACGGGTCCGTGATGAGTCCGGTCTGCACGGACAGGCCGAATTCGGGCACCTTGAAGTCGACGGCGTCCACGACCAGGCGCAGGTCGGCGGTCGCCCCGAGCTGCGGCGGCGCCAGCAGCGCCGCCCACTGGACCTGGGACTTGCCGTCGCCGGTCCTGCTGAGCACCCCGTTGGTCACGCCCTGGGCGTCGGAGGAGGCGGTGATGACGCTGTCGGGGTCCGCGTCGAGGGAGACGGCGGCGGACAGCGTCAGGGGCGCGCCGACGAGCGCGGTGCGGGTGCGCGAGGTCCCGGCGACGTCGTAGGTGAGGGACTGCGGCTTGACGGTGAGGTTCTCGACGAAGACGTCGACGGTGACCCTGCCCGTGTAGCCGGCGATCTCGCTCAGGTCGGTCCCGGCGCCGTCGGCGGTCCGGTAGGCGGTGCGCACGCGCACGGGCAGGTCCTTGGCGACGTCCCGGGGGGCGTAGGTGCGCGTGCCCGCCGCCGCCCGCCGCCCGTCGGGGCTGACCGACACGGTGGTCCCGGAGACCGCGGTGACGGCCCCGGAGGGGGAGACCGCGATGTCTATGCTCTCCAGCGACCTGGCCTCCTCGGCCCGGGCCTGCGTGCCCCCGGTGACGCCCTGCACCCATATCAGGGCCAGCACCGTGACGACGGCGACGGCGGCGGCGGAGCGGCGGGGCCGTCGCCGGGCGCGGCGCAGTCGGCTTCGGACCCCCGCGGCGAGGCGGGTGTCCGACAGGGCGCGCAGCAGTGCGGCGGCGCCGTGGGCGGGTCGGTTGTCCGTGGGCCTGTCGGAACTCATAAGGACATCTCCTCGCGCGAGCCCGTTCTTCAGGGCCCACATGGGATAGCAGGGAAGCGCCGTCATGCTATACGGCCGTCCGGGGCGCGCGCACGGGGGTCCGGGTGATGCCCGCCCCACAGGTATGGGCAACGCCTCCGGGTGGAGGGGCGCGGCGGTGGCATAGGGTGGTCGGCATCACCCCTAGGCGAACATGGATTGGGCGACGATGGATCAGAGCGCACAGGGCGCGGGCGCCAGGGCCCTCGGCGCCCGCTACACGCTCACCTCCCTGCTGGGGCGCGGGGCGACCGGCGAGGTGTGGCTGGGGGCCGAGCGCCGCAGCGGCAGGCGCGTGGCGGCCAAGCTCCTGCGGCCGGAGTACCTGGAGGACGACGCCGTCGTCGACCGGTTTGTGAGAGAACGCACAATCCTGCTGGGTCTGCGGCATCCGGGCATTGTGTCCGTGATCGATCTCATCGTCGACGGCGAGGATCTGGCCATCGTCATGGACTACCTGGAGGGCGGCTCCCTGCGGCGGGTCCTGCGGGAGGACGGGCCGCTGGAGCCCGCCCGGGCGGCCGCCGCCGCCGCGCTCGTCCTGGAGGCCCTGGACTACGCCCACGGCAAGGGCGTGCTGCACCGCGACGTCAAGCCGGACAACGTGCTCCTGGGCCCCCGGTGGCGCGAGGACGGCGAGGGCGGCCTCAAGCTGAGCGACTTCGGCGTGTCGCGGCTGCTGGAGGACGCCCCGCGCTTCACCTCCGCCATCGCCGGCACGCCCCACTACATGCCGCCCGAGCTCATCAGCGCCGGCACCAGCGGCACCCCGGGCGACGTGTACTCCGCCGGGATCATGCTCTACGAGCTCCTGGCCGGGCGCACGCCCTTCGCCGGCTCCGGCACCGACTTCACCGTGGCCCAGCGGCACCTGAGCTCCTCGCCGCCCAGGCTGGACCTGCCCTCGCCGCTGTGGGCGGTCCTGGAGGACCTCCTGGCCAAATCCCCCGAGCAGCGCCCCTCCGCCGGGGAGGCGGCCCGGCGCCTGCGCGACCTGGGGCCGGTCCTGGAGGGGCTGCCCGTGCTGCGCCCCGCCGAGCCCGGCCCCGGGGGCATCGAGGACACGCACCTGCCCACCATGGTCCGCGACCGCCCGGGGGCCGCGCAGGACGACGCCGGGGCCGAGCCGGCCCCGGGCGCCGGGGGACCCGGGGCGCACTCCGGGGCCGGGAAGAGCGGGAGGACCGGCGAGGAGGACGAGGAGGGGGAGGACGGGGACGGGCCGGACTCGGAGGAGTCCGGGGCGGCCGAGGAGGTCCTGCCCGACCTGGGCGAGCCCACGGACGAGACGGTGGTGCGCCCCCTGCGCCCGGCCGCTGCGCGGCCCGACGAGCCGCAGGAGCCCGACCGGGCGCCGTCCGACCGGCGCAGGCGCCTGATCGTCGTCGCCGCGCTCGTCGTCGTCCTGGTCGCGGGGATCGGGGCCGGGGCGGCCTGGTGGCGGTGGGGGCGCACGCCGCCCGCGCAGCCCGTCGCAACGGCCGCGACCACCGCCCCCGCGCCCGTGGGCACGGTCATGGCCAACCTCAACGGGACGGCGACGCCGACCGGGCTGACGACGAGCCGCACGGCCGTCCTGGACCCGACGACCGGGGCGGTCCAGCTCACCATCACCTACAGCGCCCAGGACGCCCCGCTCCAGGGCCCCTTCCTCGAGGTCATCCCGGGCCTGACCCTCCCGACGGCGCCGCCGACGGCGGCGGGAACAGCGGCGGCGTCGACGCCGGCGGTGTCGTCGGCCCCGGCGCCGGAGGCCCCGTGCCCCTCCGTGGTCTGGCTCCAGGAGCAGCAGCAGCGCAACCTGCCCAAGACGACCGGGATCTCGCGGTCCTGCGCGTGGAGCATCGAGACGCCGGCCGTCCCCGCGGGCGGGTCGGTCAGCGTCACGGCGCTCGTCGACCTCGACCTGCCGTCCGCGGACCCGCAGGGCGCCCTGACCCAGTGGCTCGCCGGGGCCGCGCAGGCCACGGACGCGGCGCTGGGGGACGCGGCGGTGGTCTCCACCGCCTACCCGGTGCAGCGCCTGCAGAACATCGCCGTCCGGGTCTCCCCGGAGGCGGTGGTGGGCTCGACGGTCACGGTGACGCTGGTGCCCGTGTGGCCCTCGGGGGAGGACCCGGTCAACCCGCTGCTCGTCAGCACCGCCGTCGGCCAGCCCTCGACGCTGCTGACCTCGGTGGCCGGGGACGGCGGCGTCGTCTTCGCCGACGGCTGCGCCGGGGCGCTCGTCGTATCCGCCGACGGGCGCAGCGTGGCCGCCGTGGGCCCGGCCGCCCAGTGCGTGGTGCGGGCGCAGGTCGGCAATTTCTCCTCCCTGACGTCGAATAATTTCTCCGTGGTGGGGCACGGAGGATGATCCCCGCCCCCAGACCCGCGTGATTCGCGACACGTGATTCGCGATGCGGGGCGTGGTACGTTGTCCCCGATGCTGGCCGTTGACGACGAGTCGTCGCGGACCGCAGCCGACCCTGAGAACAAGCCGAACCCCATGGAGGCCCGTATGTCGTCACGTGTTCTGTCAACCGAGCAGGCCAAGTCCTCGATCTCGAAGATGCAGTCGATCATCAACGGGGGCTTCGCCGACCAGATCAGCCAGCTGGACGCCGAGGGCCAGACCCTGTCCGACCCCAACGTCTGGGACGGCCCCCACGCCGCCACCTTCCGCGGCGAGATCTGGCCCGCCAAGAGCGCCGCGCTGAAGAAGGCCCAGCAGGAGCTGGAGGACCTGCGCAACCAGCTCCAGTCCATCTCCCAGGACATCTTCACCGCCGGCGGCGGCGCCTGATCGGCCCCGACCGACTCGGATCCACCGGCCCCCGGTCCCGCCCGCCGCAAGGGGCGGCGGGACCGGAGGTCGGTCGAACGGGGCCCGGCGCCCCGACCCCATCCTTGAACCCCGGCCCGGCGGGCCCGTGCGCTCCCCCGGACCCGGCCCTGAAGCGCACGCGGAAGGACCCCTCATGGCGGTCACCGGAAGCAGAGGACGTCGCCTTCGACGTCGCAGCGGCCGAGACCCTGGAGTCGCAGTGCCGCAGCGCGGCCTGCCAGGTGGAGAATCTTCACTCATCGCGAACGGGCTGGGTGGCGACGGCCAAGACCGACTTCTCCGGATACTTCTCCACTGTCTTCTCCGACAACGCCGACATCGAGACCACGGACGCCTCGAACCTGGCCGCCTGCCTGCGCGGCGTGGCCGACGCCGTCCGCTTCCTCATCGACCGGGCCGCGGAGGAGAACGCCCAGCGCAAGAAAGCCCGGGACTGGGACGAACGCCGCGCCCACAAGAACGTCCTCCACAAGGCCTGGGACGACGCGTGGAACCTCGATCAGCGCCCCACCTCGACCCTGGGGCCCCCGCCGTCGCAGGAACCCGCCGCACCGACCCTGACCGAGCGCTCCAACCCCTCCCAGGGGACCACCGCCTCCGGATACACGACATCCTCCGCCCGGCCCGACAACCTGCGGAGCTTCGCGACCAGCTCTCAGGGCGCCAACAACGACCTGACCACCACCCTGGGCAACCTCAAGTCATACGACGCGACCTTCCAGGCCGGATGCAAGTGGGGGACGCTCAACGCCGCCTCGGTGTGGGCCGGCTTCCAGTCCTACATCGACGCCAACAACAACGACGTCACCTGGGCCAACACGATCGCCGACGCCTTCGAGTCCGTGGGCGGGGGCGACGAGTTGTGCACCGTCTACGACGCCGCCCTGGGCGAGGCCCTCGAGCGCGCCGGCGTGACCGCGGTCCGCCAGACCCTGACGATCGACCCGGCCCAGGTGCAGGGCATGCCCCCGACCTCGGGCTTCTGCGACGACCCGGTCAACACCGCCACCGGCGGATTCGTCGAGGCGGAGACGGACCTGGTCTTCGACGGCGGCGCCGCCGCCCTGGCCTGGCCCCGCTGCTACAACGCCACCGACCGCTCCACCGGCGCCCTGGGACCGGGCTGGTCCAGCCCGGCGGACTCCCGCCTGAGCTGGGGGCCGGACGGCGAGGGCCGCTGGCGCACCGACGACGGACGCCTCGTCGTCTTCCCGCGCCTGGGCGAGGGCTGGGACCGGTCGGTCGGGGCGAGCTGGTGGCTGGAGCGCCTTCCCCGGGACCCCGACGGCGCCTCCGCCCCCGCCTTCGAGGTGACCGACTCCTCGGGCGGCTCCTGGCTGTTCGACGCCGCCGGCCGTACGGTGCGCACCAGCAGGGGCCCGGGCACCGCCGTGACCCTCGCCTGGGACGGGGACCGCCTGATGCGCCTGTCCCACGAGCGGGGCCGGAGCCTGAAGGTCGACTGGGACGAGGCGGCCGGGCGCATCGCGGCGGTGAGGGCCGATGACGGCCGCGCCGTCCGCTACGACTACGACGACCTCGGCCGACTCGTGCGGGCCCGCGGCGCCGACCGCGGCGAGCGCCGCTACGGCTGGGACGAGGACAGCGGCCTGCTGGCCCGGATCACCGACGCCGACGGCGTCGTCGAGGTCGACAACACCTACGACGAGCACGGACGGGTCGCCTCCCAGCGCTCCCCCTTCGGGCGCGTGTCCCGCTACGCCTACATGCCCGGCCTGATCACGCTGGTGTGCGACGAGAACGGCGAGCGGGCCAACACGTGGATCTCCGACGAGCACGGCCGCCTGATCGGCGTCATCGACTCCGACGGCAAGCGCCAGTCCACATCCTGGGACCGGTGGGGCAACCTGGTGATGACCCGGGACCGCGACGGCGGCGTATCCGTCAGCCAGTACGACGAGCGCGGCCGGCGCACCGCCTCCCTGACGCCCCGGGGGCTGCGCACCGACTGGCAGTGGGACGACGCCGACCGGCTGACGCGCCTGACGGTGACGGCGCCCGGACCCGCCGGCGGCCCCGAGGGGAGCGGATCCGCCGAAGACGGAACCGCCGGGCCCGCCGAGGCGACGACCCTGTTCGCCTACGAGGGCGAGAACCGCAACCCCTCGACCATCACCGACCCCATGGGCGGGGTCACGACCATGGTGTGGCGGGACAACCTCCTGACCGAGATCACCGACCCCGAGGGCGTGCGCCTGCGCCTGGAGTACGACGCCCACGGGGACCTGAGCGCCCTCATCGACGCCGACGGCGGCCGCGCGGTCCTGGAGCACGACGCCGCCGGACGCGTGACGCGGATCGTGACGCCGGCGGGCAGCGCCACCTCCTTCGAGTACGACGACGCCGGCAGGCCGGTGGCCCGCCGGGACCCCGACGGCGCCGTGCGGCGGTGGGAGTACTCGCCGGCCGGCAGGCTCACCGCGAGCGTGGACCCGCTGGGGGCCCGCACCACCATCGAGTACGACGCCTCCGGGACCGAGCGGGCCAGCGTGGACCCGCTGGGATCCCGCCTGGAGAGCCGCCGCGACGACCTCGGCAACCTCACCGGCGTGCGACTGCCCGACGGGCGCGAATGGACCTTCGTCCACGACGCCCTCTCCCGGCTCCGGCGGGTGACGGACCCGTCGGGGGCGACGAGCACCACCGACTACGACGCCCTCGGGCGCGTCGTGGAAACGCGGGACCCGCTGGGCGCGACCGCCTCCCTGAGCTGGGACCGGGACGGGAGCCTGAGCGTCCAGGCCGCGGGAGAATTCGCACGCCTGGGCGTCGATGCCCTGGGACGCCCCCTCCGACTCGTCCACCGCGATGCCGACCGGCCCGCCACCGATCGTCCTGCCGCCGGCGGGAGCAGGGCGGCCGGGACCGGACGGCCCGAACCGCCCGATACCGGCGCCGGGACAACCAGTAGCGGCGCCGACGGGCAGAACGGGGCCGACGAGACCTCCGAAGTGGTCGTGAGGGACCTGTGCGGGCGCGTCGTCGAGACCCTCGACGCCGAGGGCGGCCTGACCCGCCTGGTGCGCGACCGCGCCGGGCGCATCGTCGAGACCACCGACCCGGACGGGCGCACCACCCGCTACGGCTGGGACGCCTGCGGACGCCCGGCCTGGCAGGAGGCCCCGGACGGCGGACGGACCGACTACACCTACGACGCCGACTGGCGCGTCGTCGCCGTCGAGACGCCCGACGGCCGCACGGAGGCCGCCTACGACGAGTGCGGGCGAATGATCCGCCTCACACGCCCGGGACGGGGAACCTCATCCTGGTCCTACGACCGGGCCGGCAGGCTCCGCGAGGAGCGGTCGGCCGCCTGGGGCCGCATCCGCTACGCCCACGACGCCGCGGGACGCCTGACCGCGGTGACGAACGCGCTGGGCGGGACGACTCGCTTCGACTACGACCAGTGCGGCCGGCTCGTGTCCACCACCGACCCCCTGGGCCGCACGACGAGCCGCACCTACACGGCGTCGGACAAGGTGGAGACGCTGACCGACCCGCTGGGCGCGGTCACGCGCGCCGGCTACGACGCGGCCGGGCGCCAGACCTGGCAGACCGACCCGGCCGGAGGGCGCCTCGACTTCTCCTACGACGAGGCGGGCCGACCGACCCTGACCGTGGGCACGGACGCGGACGGCGAGGTGGTCCTGCGCTCGCGGGAGTCCTGGAGCGGGCGCACCCTGCGCGCCCAGGGCCCGGACGGCGCCGATGAGATCGACATCGACCGGCTGGGACGCCCGCTGGCGCACCGGCGCGACGGACGGACCGTGTCGACCTGGGCCTGGAGCGCGGGGGGCGAGCTGCTGGAGCGCACCGGCCCCGGGACCGAACGGACGATCCTGACCCGCGACGAGGATGCGGGCACGGTCAGCCTGGACGGCACGGCCTTCGGCCGGGTGACGCTGACCCGCGATCGCGCCGGGCGCCTGACGTCCATGAGCGGGCCGGGGCTGAGGCAGACCTGGCAGTGGGACGCCGCGGGGCGGATGATCCTCCACGAGGCCGTCGTTGACGGGGCGAGCACGCGCAGCGAGGTCGTCTACGACGACGCCGGCCGACCGCTGCGCGTGACGGGGCCCGAGGGCACCACGAGCTACAGCTACGACGCGGCCGGTCAACTGGTGGGCGTCGAGGGGCCGCGGGGCCGCGAGACCCTCACCTGGGACGCCGCGGGGGCGCTGCGCGAGCGCCGCCGGGTCTCGGAGACGGGGGAGGAGGAGGTCGAGCGCTTCTCCTACGACGGCGCCGGCCGCCTGACGGCCCGCGTCCGGGACGGGGGCGCGACGACCTACACCTACGACGCCGCGGGACGGCGGACCGGGCAGGAGGGGCCGGACGGGCGGTGCCGTTACACCTGGTCGCCCGCCGGGCTCCTCATGAGCGTGAGCGTGCAGGGTCCGGGACGGGATCAGGAGCGGGTCCCGGAGCCCTCCGGGGATGGCGGCGAGTCCGGGGGCGGCGAGCCGGTCACGTGGAGGATCGAGCGCGACGCCCTGGGCCTGCCGGCGCGCATCGGCGGGACGGAGGTGACCTGGGACGTCGCGACGGCGGTACCGTCCATCAGCTCCTTCGACGGGGCGTCGGTGACGGCGCTGCCCGGCGCCCTGGCGGTGGACGGGGTCCTCCGCCCCGCGGGGTGGCGCACCGCCCGGGCGGGCGGGTCCGCGAATCCTTGGGCGATTCCCGCGGCGGTCGTCGGCGGGGAGGGCGAGGGGCGCCCCGCCGTCGGCGGGCCGGGCGCCGGAATGGGCGCCGACGCCGCGGGAGACCCTGCGGGCGGACCCGTGCTGACGGCGTCGGGCACGCTCGGCGTGGGCGGCCTGGAGCTGCTGGGCGCCAGGGCCTACGACCCGGGCACGGCGGCCTTCCTGACCCCCGACCCACTCACCCACGCGCCCACCGCGCCGTGGACGGCCAACCCGTACTCCTACGCGGCCAACAGCCCGCTGTCATTCTCCGACCCGCTGGGCCTCAAGCCCCTGAGCGACGCCGAGTTGCAGGCCTACACCGACGCCCACACCGGCTGGAACCGCGTCGGCCAGTGGATCTCCGACAACAAGGACTACATCGCCGGCGCGGCGATGCTCATCGGAGGCGGCATCCTCACAGCCTGCGGGGCCGAGCCCTTCGGCCCCATGCTCATCGGTGCTGGCGTGGACGCCATTATCCAGAGGGCCACCACCGGGCACACCTCCTACGGTCAGGTGGCCCTCTCCGGGATGCTGAGTTTCGTGGGCGCCGGCTTCGCCGGGGCCGGCCTCAGAGCCCTGGGGTCGGCATCGGTCAACGCCTCCTCGGCCGTTGTACGCGGTCTCGCCACCCGAGCCGGATCCACCCTCGCTGGCACGGTCCTGCGGGAGACGGTCACCACCGCCGCGGTTTCCGGCGGCGTGTCCGGCGCGGGTACCGGCGCCTACACCTACATGAACAGTCCCGGCCCCCACACCGCTGGTGGTCTCCTGGCCGCCACCCTCGAGGGCGGGGTCACGGGCACCTTCATGGGCGGGTTCAGTGGAGCCGCGGGGTACGGTCTCAATCGCGCTGGTACGGCTCTCCTCAGTCGCCTGCGGCCGACACCACCACAGGGCGAGGGTATCGTCTATCTGAGAGAGGATATCACGGGCCAGCTCAAGCCCTACGTCGGGCAGGCCATGAGCCCGGAACGATATATTGCCAGACAGGCGGAACACCGGAATGCTCACCCGGCCTCGATCTTTGATTTCAGTATCCTTAAAGATGGAATCAAACCCGGAGTGGAACTGGACCGGTGGGAGGAGTACTGGATCAGGCAGTATGGCGGGCCGACCAATAAGTCCAACCCCAATGGGGGACTGTCCAATTCGCGCCATCAGATGAGCGAGGAGCGGTATCGGGCCGCGGGAGGGGATCCGCAGTGATCACGACGAGGAAGTTGGAGCGTCAGC
>ERZ772764.2699-NODE-2699-length-10185-cov-10.865054_pt1 | contig 10185 bp, 6 predicted proteins | sample MGYA00512163_ERZ772764 | MGnify/ENA primary metagenome ERZ772764 (study PRJEB29015, sample SAMEA2737903) | human oral metagenome | biome: human oral; feature: human-associated habitat; material: dental | place: China | collected 2094 ...
TGATCGCGTCGAGCGAGAAGGCACGCACGGTGCTCGGCTGGAATCCGCAGTTTACGGATGTGGAGCAGATCATCGGCACGGCGTGGATGTGGCATGAGAAGCATCCGAACGGTTATGGAGATGCACGAAAACACGGATAAGCTCAGACGGGACAACATGGTTTCTGAACGTGTGCGGAACGAATCCATCGTTGCAAAATACGCTGAACTTCGTTAGAATAGAAATGTAGACAACATGGATGAAGGGAGATTCTTATGGCCGTCAAGCGAATCTTCGTCGAGAAGCGGCAGGGCTTTTTCGACGTTCCGGCACAGCGCCTTTGCAGTGATCTTGTGGAGACGTTCCGTCTGACCGACCTGCGCGCAGTACGCATGATTACGCGCTATGATGTGGAGGGCCTGAGCGACGAGGAGTTTGAACAGGTACGGGATATTGTCTTTGCCGATCCGCCTGTCGACACTGTCTATGAGGATGCACTGCCCGCTTTCTCCGATGCGCGGGTCTTTGCCATTGAGCCGCTGCCGGGGCAGTTTGACCCGACGGCTGCTGCGGCAGCGGAGTGCGTACAGCTTGTCACGCAGGGGGAGCGCCCCGATGTGCGCACAGCGCGCATTATCGTGCTGATCGGCAAGATCAGTGACCTCGTCTTTGAAAAGATCAAGGGATATCTCATCAATCGCGTGGAGAGCCGTGAGGCGTCTCTTGAAACACCAGCGACGCTTGAGATGCGGATTACCATGCCGGGGGATGTAGAGACGCTGACGCAGTTTACGCAGATGTCCCGCATCGAGCTCGAGCGCTTTCACGCGGCACAGGGATTTGCCATGAGCGAGGAAGATCTTGTCTTTGTGCAGGAATATTTCCGCGATACTGAACACCGCGCGCCGACGATTACAGAACTGCGTGTGATTGATACCTACTGGTCGGATCACTGTCGTCACACGACGTTTACCACGGCAATTGATGCGGTGAATATAGAGAACGGCTTGTTCTCCCTGCCGATCATGGAAACGTATCAGAAATACACCGACGACCGCAAGGCTCTCTATACGGGGAAGAAACGCGACATGACGCTGATGGATCTCGCTGTGATCGGGATGAAGGCGCTGCGTGCGGAGGGGAAACTGGACGATCTCGATGCCTCGGAGGAGATCAATGCCTGCAGCATACGGATCACGGTGGATGTCAATGGCAAGAACGAGGACTGGCTCCTCATGTTCAAGAATGAAACACATAACCATCCGACGGAGATCGAGCCGTTCGGCGGTGCGGCGACCTGTCTGGGCGGTGCAATCCGCGATCCGCTTTCAGGGCGTTCCTATGTCTATCAGGCGATGCGCGTGACTGGAGCCGCCGATCCGCGTACACCAATCGAGGATACGCTGCCAGGGAAGCTCCCGCAGAAGAAGATTACACTTGGCGCAGCGGAGGGATACAGTTCCTACGGCAACCAGATCGGTCTTGCCACGGGCCAAGTGCGTGAGATTTACCATCAGGGCTATCTTGCAAAGCGTATGGAGATCGGCGCAGTGATCGGCGCAGTGCCTGCGGCACAGGTTGTGCGTGAGCGCCCTGTGCCCGGCGATGTCATCATCCTCCTCGGCGGGCGCACGGGGCGTGACGGCATCGGCGGTGCGACTGGTTCGTCCAAGCAGCATACAGAGCAGTCGCTGACGACTTCGGGAGCGGAGGTGCAGAAGGGCAATGCGCCGACGGAACGCAAGCTGCAGCGCCTTTTCCGCAATCCCGAGGTCAGTCGTTTGATCAAGCGCTGCAACGACTTCGGTGCAGGCGGTGTCGCCGTGGCAATCGGTGAGCTTGCGGATGGGCTGACGATCGATCTTGATGCCGTTCCGAAGAAGTATGAGGGGCTGGATGGTACGGAACTTGCGATCTCCGAGTCCCAGGAACGTATGGCGGTCGTGCTGGCTCCCAAGGATGTCCCTGCTTTTTTGAATTATGCGGATGCAGAGAATCTGGAGGCGACACGTGTCGCTGTGGTGACAGAGGATCCATGTTTGGTCATGCGGTGGCGCGGCAAAGAGATTGTACGGATTGCCCGCAGCTTCCTCGCAACAAACGGAGTGCGTCAGCATGTGCGTGTCATTGTCGAGTCACCCAATGAGAAAACACCGTATATGCAGTGTGTTCCGCAGCTCGTGCGCAAGGCAGGACGCGCACTTGAGGCCATGTGGCTCGCAAATCTGCGGGATCTGAATATATGCAGTCAAAAGGGGCTGGGGGAGCGGTTTGATGCAACGGTGGGAGCGGCATCTGTCCTCATGCCGTTCGGCGGAAAGTACCAGCTGACCCCTTCGGAGGCGATGGTGGCAAAGATTCCCGTGCGCCATGGCACAACGAATACGGCATCGGCGATGGCGTTCGGCTTTGACCCCGATCTTTCTACGTGGAGTCCCTTTCACGGTGCTGTCTATGCCGTTGTCGAGGCAGTGGCAAAGATTGTCGCCGCAGGGGGGAAGGCGGATACAGTGCGCCTGACGCTGCAGGAGTATTTCGAGCGTCTTGGCACGGATCCCAAGAAGTGGGGCAAGCCGTTTGCCGCACTTCTCGGTGCACTGCGTGTCCAGCATGAACTGGGGATTCCTGCCATTGGCGGCAAGGATTCGATGTCCGGCACATTTGAGCAGCTGAATGTTCCTCCAACACTCGTTGCATTTGCCGTGGCGACGGTTCGTGCGGATCAGGTGCTCTCACCCGAGTTCAAGTACCCCGGCAACCGTGTTATTATGATCCCGGTTGCACACGATGCACAGGATCTGCCTGTTTTTGAGCAACTGCGCAAGAACTTTGAAAAGGTACACCATCTGATTGCGGCCCAGAAAGTATTCTCGGCGCAGAGCGTCGGGCGCGGCGGTATTGCAGCAGCACTGTCAAAGATGTGTTTAGGGAATAACTTGGGCTTCCGCTTTACGTCATTCATTCCGCAGGATGATCTCTTTAAGCCTCTTTATGGAACGATTCTGCTCGAGGTAGCATCCTCGTTTCATCTGGCAGAAAATCTTGCGGGAACGGGCGCAGTTGAGATCGGTGTCACACGTGATGTGCCGAGCATCATCACAGATCTTGATACCATTGTGCTCGCCGATGTGAAGACGGCGTATACCGAGCCGCTTGAGAAGATTTTCCCGACGACGGTACCGCACTCCATGCGGCAGATCGATCGCCCGACATACGCTCCCTATACGAAGGGAAAGCATGTGGCAAGTTCTTTCAAAATCGCAAAACCGCGTGTCTGCATCCCCGTATTTCCGGGGACGAACTGCGAGTATGACTCGGCACGCGCGTGGGAGCGCGTCGGCGCAAAGCCTGAGATTCTGGTCGTGCGGAATCTCACTCCACAGGCGGTCGAGGAGACGGTAACAGCGATGGCTGAGGCGATCAAGCACGCACAGATCCTCATGCTGCCGGGCGGCTTCAGCGGCGGCGATGAGCCCGACGGCACGGGCAAATTCATCGCAGCGATGTTCCGTGCCCCGCAGATTGCCGAGGCAGTGCATCGCCTTCTGCATGATCACGACGGCCTGATCCTCGGGATATGCAACGGCTTCCAGGCACTCCTGAAACTCGGACTGCTGCCCTACGGAAAAATTACGGATCTCGACGAGAATACGCCGACTCTGACGTACAACAATATTGGGCGGCATGTCTCACAGACCGTGCGCGTGCGCGTTGCGTCGAATCTTTCACCGTGGCTCTCGGGGGTCAATGTCGGTGATACGCATACATTGGCGGTGTCCCATGGAGAGGGGCGCTTCTATGCGGATGGACATACGGTGGCAGCACTGCGTGTCCGTGGTCAGATCGCCACACAGTACGTGAACGAGAAGGGCGATCCAACGCTCGATCAGCCGTACAATCCGAATGGCTCTGTCAACGCCATCGAGGGCATTACGAGTCCCGACGGCCGCATCTACGGGCGCATGGCGCATGCCGAGCGCATTGGACCCAATATTGGCATGAATGTACCCGGTGAGATGAATCAGATGATCTTTGAATCGGGCGTGGGATATTTTATACGGTAAAAGACGAAAAACATTCCTCCCTCGTTTTAGGGAGTACGGATAAAACAGTCCTTCAGATTGGTGTAAATGTTTCGTCCGACAGGGAGGAAAACCGAATGCGGAGTGATGCTCTGCACTAGATTTCCGCCGAAGTGCAGGCAAAGAGATGTACTAAGATGCCAGTGCTGGGTGGATATCCGTGTTTCCTTTTATCCGTTGGACTAGAAAGCGCAGGAAAGCGATTTCCTGCGCTTTTTGCGTATGGATGGTCTCCGGCGGTTCGTCATATCGGCGGCATTGTCTTAGATGAAATATCGCTCGCAGAGCGCCTTGTACGCCGCCGCCCCCGTATCGGTCAGCAGATAGTAGCTGCCCGCGCGATGGAGGAGGTGCTGATCGATCAGCTCGCGGCTGACGCGGCGCACCTTCGACGCATCCCATTTCAGATGGTCGCCAATCTCGTTCGCGTGGTTTTCTGCACTCTCAACGCGTTCTGCCGTGTGTCTGCCGATGTGGAGCAGGAAGAGGTCGCGCTGCATCTGCTGCATACTTCTTTTGCGGCGGATGTAAGTCGTGACTGCCCCTTTCGGCCCCATGAGCAGGGCAAGCAGGTAGACAAGCATATTTATGACCGCGCACAGCCCTGCAATCGAGGCGTTCATATGCACGGCAAGCGCGTAGCCGAGCGCGGAGTTTGCCGTGCTGACGAGGAGGGCGAGGAGGAGCGTGTGCGACAGATGCTTTGTCAAGAGCAGAGCCGCCGCACCGGGGGCGATGAAAAACGAGATGACGAGAATCGCACCGACCGCGTCGAATGCCGCGACGGTCGTGAGCGAGGTGAGCGACATAAAGGCGTAGAAGAGGATGCCCGTCGGTACACCGATGAGCCGTGCGTATTCGCCGTCAAACGCGGAGACCTTGAGCTCCTTGTAGAACACGGTGATAAACACTGCAATCAGGAGGGCGAGCCCGCCCATCTTGAGCGCGGCAGCGGGAATCTCCACGCCGCCGATCCCGACCGTGTTCAGCCCTGCATAGATGACTTCGCCCATGAGCACCATGTCGGTATCGAGGTGGGCATTCCCCGCATATTTGCTGATGAGAATGACGGCGAGCGCAAAAAGCAGGGGAAAGATGACACCGATCGCATCGTCGTATTTGACAAGGCGCGTCTTGCCGAGCAGTTCGACAAGCGACACCGTGACGACACCCATAAGTGCCGCCCCGAAGAGCAGCCACGGCGAGCCGAGGTCATGCGTGAGGAAGAAGGCAAGCACGATGCCGAGCAGTACCGTGTGACTGATTGCGTCCGCCATCATGGAGAGACGGCGCAGGATGAGGAATACGCCGAGCGGTGCGCACGCTGCCGCCGTCAGCAGGAGTACGAGCAATGCATCATCCATGTGTGCGCCTCCGTTTCAACACGCTGCCGAGGATGCCCTTTGTCCCGAAAACAATCGAAAAAAAGGCAATCAGCGAGGCGACAAGGATGATGGACGGTCCTGTTGACATTCCCTGTTCGAGCGTGCTGATGTACGTTCCGACGAGCGCGGAGACCGCACCGATGAGACTGCTCAGCAGGAGCACGCGTGCAAAGTTGTTCGACCACTGATTTGCCGCAACGCAGGGGATAATGAGGAAGGAGCTGATGAGGATTGCGCCGACCGCCTTGATCCCGATGCCGATGACGGCAATCGTCATGACGAGCAGGAGAAGGTTCAGCAGGCGGCAGGGCAGTCCGACGACCTCGGCATACTCTGCGTCAAAGACGAAGAGTTTCAGCTCCTTGTAAAAGAGCAGCAGGAGTGTGAGCACGAGGGCGGAGATGGCGGCGATCAGCAGGACATCCGCCTCGAGCATGTACGCCGCCTGTCCGAAGATGTACGTCCCGAGTCCCGCCTGTGACGCGCCCGCGTAGTCGGGATTTCCTTGGATAAAACTCTTGAGTGCCATACCAAGACCGAAGAAGCCCGAGAGGAAGATTGCGAGATTTGCATCGAGCCCCAGACGCTTGTCCCTGTGCGCGAGCTGGATGAGCGCGTAGCTTGCCGCACCTGCCAGAATTGCTCCCGCGAGGAGGATGACGGGGCTGCGTGTCGCGAATGCCATGTAGGCAAGGATGATGCCGGGGAAGGTCGAGTGCCCAATCGCATCGCCGATGAGGCTCTGCCCCTTGTAGACGCTGAATGCGCCGACAGGGGCGGCGGCGACGGCGAGGAGAACGCTGCCGAGCGCGACGATCTGAAAGGTGTAGTTCGTCAGAATGTCCATCGCTCACTCCTTCACGCGGTAGGCGCGCGCGAGTGCCGCCTCCTTATCGATGCCTGCGAGATAGCCCGATGCCTTTACCGTGCGGTTCAGCACGACGAGATAGTCGAAATAGGCATCGAGCGTGCTGAGATCGTGGTGGACGGCGATGACGGTGCGCTTTTCTTTTTGTAAATCCATGAACTTGTCCATGATGATGCGTTCCGTCGTCTCGTCAACGCCTGCAAGCGGCTCGTCCATGATGTAGAGCTGTGCGTCCTGTGCGAGTGCGCGTGCGATGAAGACGCGCTGCTTCTGCCCGCCCGACAGCTCCGAGATCTGACGATCGGCGAAGTCTGCCATCTTCATTTTATCGAGCGCGTCCATCGCCAGAGCGCGATCCTCCTTGCCGGGGCGGCGCACAAGTCCCAGATGGGCATAGCGTCCCATGAGTACGACATCGAACACCGTCGTCGGGAAATCCCAGTGTACCGAGCCGCGCTGCGGCACATAGGCGATCTGCTTGTGCACGGCGGAGAGCGGCTTTCCCCAGAGGAGAACTGCGCCTGAGACGGGCTTCAGCAGCCCGAGGACGCCCCGCAGCAGGGTGGACTTGCCCGCGCCGTTCGGCCCTACGATCGCACAGCGCACGCATTCCGGCACATCGAGATCGATGTCCCAGAGCACGGGGGTATCGCGGTATGCCATTGTGAGATCTTCGATATGTATGACGCTGTTCATTCCTTCCATTCTGCGTCCCTTCCAGCGATGTTTATTTCAGGTGCGAAACAATCAGATCGATGTTGCTGCGGTACATCGTGATATAGGTATCGCCCTTCTGGCCCTCGGGTGCAAGAGAATCCGAGAAGAGCTCATTGCCCTCACCGCCAACAATCTCGACATCGAAGCCCTTCGTCCTGCAGACCTCCTGCAGCTTCTTCATGCGTTCGGGATTCGTCGTGCTCTCGGCAAATACCGCCTTGACCTTGTGCTCGACAATGTAGTTTGCCGTTTTCTCGATGTCGGCATTCGCAACCTCGGAGTCTGTGCTGACACCCTGCGGTGCAATGACATTAACGTGGTAGCGGTGGGAGAAGTAGTTGAATGCATCGTGCGGCGTGACGAGATTGCGCTGCCCTTCGGGGATCTGCGCGATCTTCTGCGTGATCTCCGCATCAAGTGCGTCGAGTTCCGCAAGATACGTTTTCAGATTCTCCTGAATCTCCTTTTCGTGTTCGGGAATAAGTTTTACAAGCTCGGCTGCCGCCTCCTCGGTCGCCTGTTTGTAGAGTGCGACATCGAACCAGAAATGCGGGTCGACGATCTTTTTGCCGTCCTCCTCCATATAGTTGATGTTTGCATCCGCGAAGTTCTTTGTCACGGCGACGCCCTTTTTCTCAAGCACCTCTGCCATCTTGCCCTCGAAGTGCAGACCGTGGTAGAGGAGGAGATCCGCCTTCTTGATCTTCTCGAGGTCGGCCGGCTGTGCGACGTAGAGATGCGGATCCTCGCCTGCGGGGATAATCAGTTCGATGTTCACATAATCGCCCGCGAGCTGCTTTGTCATATCCTGTAAAAATGAGGTCGTGACCGTTACGGTTTTCTTCGTGTCGGCTGCCTTGTCGCCGCCTGTGCCTCCTCCGCCGCAGCCGACGGCGATCAGTGCCGTAAGGGCAAGAGCGAGGGTGAGTAAGAGATGCAGGGAAAATTTTTTTGTGTGCATGACAGCACCATCCTTTCATTTGTATTGAGAATAACACAAAAATTCCATCTTGTAAATGAGAAAATTTCTCAATATAGAAATTGATTTATGAAAAATGAAAACGCCCCCGTGAAAATCCACAGGGGCGACAAGGTCCATTCTGTTTTATTTCTGGAGCAGCTTCTCTTTCAATGCGCGATAGCGGATCGTTTCATAGGAACCGATCTGCGATTCGGGATGGTCGCTGCCGTAGGCACGACCGCTGACGGACAGCAGCGGCGGCGACTGGATGCGCTTGGCGACTGCCATGCCCGTATAGAGCCCCCACCAGCGTTCGAGGTCGGCGATAAAGTCTGCCGCCGTCGGGAAATATTCTGCGACAAGCCCTTTCTTACAGCCGATATGTGCTTCGAGCGCGTTTTTGGCATAGTATTCCAGAATTTCCTCAGGCGTTTCATTGTTCTCTGCAAAGGCGCGGAAGAGGTAGTCGTGATAGGGGTAGCGAATGGGGTCGCCCTTGCCCTCGTCGACGTTTTGCGCATCGGAGAGTTCGGCACTCGGTACGATGTCGATGATACCCTGTGGGACAACCTCGCGCCCATAGACGCTGTCGTTCAGATAGCGTGCGAGGTCGTAGACCTGATATTTCCAGAGGTCAGCGAGTGCTGAGAGGAAGCCTGCCTGATCGCCGTAGAGGGTCGCGTAGCCGACGGTGGACTCCGCCTTGTTCGCGTTGCAGGTAAAGCCTGCGCCCCATGCGGCGGCGACGGCGGAGAGGACACGTCCGCTGCGGTCGCGTGCCTGCATATTCTCGCGTACAAACGAGGAGATCGCGAGATGTTCGCCCTCTGCCGCACATTTCCCCATGATGGGAACAGTCGTGAGCTGATCGACCGTGTGAGCAACACTCTCCTCAATCGGCACGATCATATGGCGGCAGCCGAGGTTCTCGGCGAGTTGTGCGGCAAGCCCCTTCGTGGTCGCGGAGTTGAAGCGGCTTGGCATATTGACGAGCAGAACCTTGTCCGCACCGATGGCGTCGACGTAGAGGGCGGCGGCGACGGCGGAATCGATGCCGCCCGAGATGCCGATGACAACGCGCTCCATATGGATGCGCGCGAGGAATTCCTGCACGGCGTAACGCAGCATGCGATGGATGGGAGCAATCGGTTTCTCACTATGGGATGTAAGGACTGGGGGAAGATGTTCTGTGTCGATGACGGTCACACCCTCGGTGTACGCGGGCGACATCAGGATGCGCTCGCCGGCTGCGTTGAACACCTGTGCCCTGCCGGCGAAAGTATAGATGGTCTTGCCCTTGTCCTGCAATCCAAGCGTGTTGACATAGAGAATAGATTTATGCTTTTCGCGTGCCGTCTCTGCCAGTGTGCGTACACCGAAGCAGATGGGGAAGGGGGACACGTCGGCGGCGAGGATGATGTTCTCGTTGGGCAGCTCATAGAGGAGCGGGGCAAAGGTGTTTCCTGTGCCGTGGAGCGGACTGTGTGCGACCTCACGCAGGACGCCGTCGCGTGCGTGCAGGAGAGTGCGCGAGAGTCCGCAGCAGCCCTCCCCGCCTGCGGCGACGTTGCCGAAAATGACGGTGATGCCATCTGCCGCAGCGGCGATCTCCTCGGCGTAGGCCATGCAGTCACGCACGAAGGACGGCTGCTTCCATACGCTGCCGAGAAAGAGGCCTGAGAGACTGAGCGCAGGGAAGAGGGCGAGCTCCGCGTGGGCGTCCTTCGCTTCACGGATGCGCTCCGCCATGGTCGCAGCGTTGAGATCCGGGCGGCCGGGGATAATCTCCATTGAGATCAGTGCAATTTTCATCGGATTCTTCCTTTCAAATGTCTATGTTTGCTTTTTCTTCCCCCACAATGGTATAATCGGACACGGTGAGTGAAATGGCAAAAAAGAAAGCGCAAAAGACGAATGCGGCGCGGATTCTGGACAGGCTCGGCATCGACTATGAGCTGCTGACCTATCCCGTCGATGAGAACGATCTCTCGGCGAATCACGTCGCGGAGGTGACAGGCATTCCGCCCGAGCGCATCTATAAGACGCTCGTGGTGCGCGGCGACCGCACGGGCGTGTTTATGGCGGTCATCCCGGGTACGGGGGAGCTTGACCTGAAGGCTGCCGCCGCCGCAAGCGGAAACAAGCGCGCGGAGATGGTTCATCTCAAGGAGGTCTTTGACCTCACAGGCTATG
>ERZ772764.2717-NODE-2717-length-10155-cov-5.269604_pt1 | contig 10155 bp, 8 predicted proteins | sample MGYA00512163_ERZ772764 | MGnify/ENA primary metagenome ERZ772764 (study PRJEB29015, sample SAMEA2737903) | human oral metagenome | biome: human oral; feature: human-associated habitat; material: dental | place: China | collected 2094 ...
CTCGGTGGCCGGGAACGGGTGCGGGCAGGCTCATGAGCTTGATGGTAACGGCGTTGCGTTCTCGGGCGACGAATGCCCGGTGGGTAGAAGTACCGATGCGGGCATGCGGGGGATGACGCCGCCCGCAGCGGAGCCCTCCGGCCGGCCCTGTTCGCCCCGGCCCGCGTGCGTCGACTCGAGAACCCGGGCGTTCCGGCCGAGAGTCCTGGTGCTGTTTGGGTGGTGCTGGTAGCGTGTGGGTTGTTCCCGTTGTCCCTGTGCTGGGGGTTGTTGTGCGTACGGTTCGTTGGTGTCGGGCTGCTGCTGGTGCGGCGGCTGTGGTTCTGGTGCTCGGCGGGGTGGCCGGGTGCTCGTCGGGTGATGCGGGCGCGGGTGCGTCGGTGCCGCAGTACTCGCCGGACGACGACGGTAGCGGTGGCGGGGCGTCTGCGGGGGCGTCGGGGGCTGCTTCGGGGTCGGCGGCGCCGACGGCGTTGACGTGGGCTCCGCAGGACGTGACGCCGGAGGGGCTGTCGAACCCGGACACGGAGTACACGGTGGTGAGCATCCCCGAGGGCCTGGACGACGCAGGCAAGGAGGTCGTGGCCGCCTACGTGGCCTATGACCGCTCGACCTGGGAGGCCTACCGGGCCATGGACGGGGACCTGTCACGCGTCGAGGCCAGCACCACCGGTACAGAGCTTGAGGTCTACAAGAACTCCTACGAGAGTTATCAGACCAACGGGTGGCATATGGAAGGGCAGTACTCAATGACGGTGCAGGGCGTGAAGATCAGCGACGCTAAGGGCGACGAGGCCTCCCTGGTGGTGCTCAACGACCATCGTGGGAGCCGGACCGTGACGGATAGCGGGGAGGATGCCGGGCGGGACAACCGGCACTCGTATATGACGTCGGTGAGGTTGAGGAAGGTGTCGGGAGTCTGGATGGTCGACTCCAGCGACGGGGTTGGGGTGGTGGACCAGTGATGAGCAGACAGGGCTGGGCGCGTGGGTTGCTGGCGGTTCCGGTTGCTCTGGGTCTGCTGACGTGGTCACCGACAGCATCTGCGAATTCTGATACTGACACTTCTGGGCCGGATGTGTCGGCTGGTCAGTCTGCTGATGGTGGTGGGCAGATAAGCGTGACGGTGGAGACCACGGTGACGACGGTCTCCAACGGGGGTGACGGCGGGGGGACCACGTCGTCGGAGACAACGCAGGTCTCGGTGCACCCGGTGTGCTGGTACGAGCCAGATCTGTCGGGTGTGGATATGGCGAAAAGGTGGATCGATAGGGGCTTGCTCGACCACGCTACGCCTGATGCCGGGGCGTTCGCACCGATGCCCTACACAGAGCACGCCGATGACGCCGATGGCAGATGGTACAGGGGCACATGCGACTGGAGCTATGCGGTGGACCTGCAGGAGGCCTCGGAAATGGTACTGCACTTCACGCCACGTGAGAACGCGTGGCGGTGGGTGCCAGCGGGTGGGGCCGCCCCTGAGCCGTATATAGGCCCGCGTACTTTGGTGCGTGCGGCGATGGGTGCGGTGCGGATTCCGGTGCCGGAGGTGGAGACGAATCCGAGGGTGACCACGGGTGATGGTGTCTCGGGTGCGACGGTGGTGGGTCTGGACACGTGGGTGTGGGCCACGGGTGAGACTCCCAGCCAGGTGCGGGTGACGGCGTCGGCGGGGTCGTTGTCGGCCACGGTGGTGGCCTCGGCCTCGGGGCTGCGGGTCAGCGCCCCGGACTCGGTGCCCTCGTGCACCGGGTGGGGCAGCCCGTGGGTGCCGGGCCAGAGCCAGGAGGGCGGCAGCGACTGCACGGTCGAGTTCACCCGCTCCTCGGCCCACCTGGGCGGGACCACGCCCCTGACCGTGTCGGTGGGCTACGACGTGGCCTGGACCGCCACCGACGGCACCAGCGGCACCCTGGACCCCATCACCACCACCTCCACCACCGACCTGCCCGTCGCAGAGATCCAGACCATCAACCGCGACACCAGCCACTGACAGATCCGGGTACCCGCTCCGCAGACTTGGAGCCGCCGCGCCTCTGAACCGCCCGGCCCGTCGCCGAGATCGGTCGAGTTCCGCGTCGAGATCGGACTGCCGGGCATGGGGCGGGTGCGTGGTGTCAAGGCGTGGGTGTGGGCGTGTAGCCGAAGGTTCCGAGCAGTTGGGGGGCGCGGCGGATGACGAGCTCGGTGATGGCGGTCAGCTTCTCGGCGGCCCTGCTGTCATCGCCGATGTCCCAGGTGGAGACGACGACGGCGGTCTGGCCGTCGAACCAGCCGGCGAAGGCGTCGTGTCCCTGAGACCAGGTGACAACGGTCGCGGTGGTGCCGGGGACGGGCACGCTCACGCCGTCGTATGTGAGCAGTGAGTTCACTATCGGAACATCGCGGTCCTTGTAGTTCCACATATCCTTGTCGGCCTGCGGGGTGACCTGGACATACAGTCGCTGGGCGCCGCCGTAGATGACACAGCTCCAGTACCCGCTGGCACGGGTGCTTCTCGTGCTGGTCGACTCCTCGGACACCTTTGTCGCCCTGCCGATGAAGGGCTGGACGTCCTCCTGGGTGAAGGCCAGGCACATCGGCTCCTCCGGGCCGGAGGCGCGCGGGTAGTGCCGGGAGTACCACCAGCCCGCACCAGCCGCAGCCAAAACCAGGGCGACGACCAGGAGAGCTGCAAGAGACCTGAGGTCGGTGAAGGGCCGCACCGCGATTCGCAAAGAGGACCTGTTTCTGTGTGCTCCGTCTGGTGGTTCTGGCGTGGTCTTCATGGGTTCTTGACCGGTTTAGCCGGTGGGTGGTGCGTTGAGGTCGGGGGTGGAGGTGGGGTTGGCTGCCGCGGCGGGAACGTCGTCGAGGATGGTGGCTGCCAGGTCCTTCAGGGCCTGTATCCGGTCGTCTGGCTCTGGGACGTCCCCCTCGTAGTTCATGCTGATGAGAAGGTAGTAGCCGGTGGGGTAGTGCCAGGCCAGGAGCGGGCTGTAGCCCTCCCACGTCCATCCCTCGCCCTCGTGGCCGGGCAGGGTGAAGGGCTGCGCCTCGGGATCGGGCTGCTCCAGGGGCGAGACGGTGTCCTGGCCGCCCCGAGGAACGGTCCAGATGCTGTTGGAAGTGTACTCGAGCCTCATCTCCTGATGGAGGCCAGGCTTCTGGGAGTACTCGGGTGCGCTCAGCAGGCACAGCCATCCGTCTGAGTTGGGGGCGAAGTCGGCGTGATGATGGACATAAGCCGCTGTGTTTCCCTGTCCGGGGTCGAGAAGCATGACCTCCCGGAGAGTCTTGGTGGGGACGACGTCGCACAGGTACTCGGGGGGCGGAGAGGCCGTGGACTCGGCGCCGAGCCTGCCACAGGCGGCCAGCGGCATCGTCAGTGCGAGCGCGGCGGTCAGCAGAGCCGCGTGCGCAAACCTGCGGACTTTGCTGTGCGGTCGGGGGTGCGCGGGTTGTTCTCGTGCATGGGTGGTTCTCATCCGCCATCCTTTTCTCTTTTGCGCCCGGGGTTTTATGTGGCGGGATGGCCGTTGAGGTACTGGATACCGTCGTGCCGGTCCCATCTGCCGCTGGTGTTGCCGGAGGTGGCGCTGTCGGGGATCGTGGGGACGAGCTCGCGGGCGACCTCGACGGCGGTCGGGACATCGGCGGGGTCGTTGCGGGGCAACGGGTTGTCGTGGGAGTCCTTCAGATTGGGCAGGAGGCCGACGCTGAGGACGTAGCCGTTGGGGTAGCGCCAGGCGAATGCTCCGGCGTAGGTGGGGGTGTCCTGGACGGTGACGCCCTGGCCCTCGACGCCGTCCAGGACCAGGGGCTGGGCGGCGGGGCTGGCGGCGATGTCGTCGTAGGTCACCGGTGTGCTGGTAGTGGGAAACTGCGGGAGCAGTGAACCGTCCAGGCCGCCAGCCTCGGGCTGGTAGAGGACGCTGACCTTTCTGTAGCGGATCGTGTCGGACGGGCTCTTCCCCAGGTCGATCATGCATCCGTAGGTGGTGTAGCCGTAGAAGACGCCGGCGTGGAAGTGGTAGTAGTCGATATACTGGTCCAGGACCTCGCTGAGCTGTGAGGCGCTGACGGCGCCGCACACGGTTACGTCGGGGGGCACCGACATGCTGGCCGTCGGGGTGGACGCGGTCACTCCGCCGAGGTGGCCGGAGCAGGCCGTCAGCGGAAGGACCAGTACTGTCGCCGCGAGCAGCCGGCGGGTGCGATAGAACCAGAGAAGTCGGTTTTTTCTGCTTGTCTGCATGAGTTTCCTCGACATAGTAGATCTGTGGTCTCGGGAGCCCGGGATATGGGGTGGGTGCGTGGTGTCAAGGCGTGGGTGTGGGTGTGGGCGTGTAGCCGAAGGTTCCGAGCAGCTGGGGGGCGCGGCGGATGACGAGCTCGGTGATGGCGGTCAGCTTCTCGGCGGCCCTGCTGTCATCGCCGATGTCCCAGGTGGAGACGACGACGGCGGTCTGGCCGTCGAACCAGCCGGCGAAGGCGTCGTGTCCCTGAGACCAGGTGACAACGGTCGCGGTGGTGCCGGGGACGGGCACGCTCACGCCGTCGTATGTGAGCAGTGAGTTCACTATCGGAACATCGCGGTCCTTGTAGTTCCACATATCCTTGTCGGCCTGCGGGGTGACCTGGACATACAGTCGCTGGGCGCCGCCGTAGATGACACAGCTCCAGTACCCGCTGGCACGGGTGCTTCTCGTGCTGGTCGACTCCTCGGACACCTTTGTCGCCCTGCCGATGAAGGGCTGGACGTCCTCCTGGGTGAAGGCCAGGCACATCGGCTCCTCCGGGCCGGAGGCGCGCGGGTAGTGCCGGGAGTACCACCAGCCCGCACCAGCCGCAGCCAAAACCAGGGCGACGACCAGGAGAGCTGCAAGAGACCTGAGGTCGGTGAAGGGCCGCACCGCGATTCGCAAAGAGGACCTGTTTCTGTGTGCTCCGTCTGGTGGTTCTGGCGTGGTCTTCATGGGTTCTTGACCGGTTTAGCCGGTGGGTGGTGCGTTGAGGTCGGGGGTGGAGGTGGGGTTGGCTGCCGCGGCGGGAACGTCGTCGAGGATGGTGGCTGCCAGGTCCTTCAGGGCCTGTATCCGGTCGTCTGGCTCTGGGACGTCCCCCTCGTAGTTCATGCTGATGAGAAGGTAGTAGCCGGTGGGGTAGTGCCAGGCCAGGAGCGGGCTGTAGCCCTCCCACGTCCATCCCTCGCCCTCGTGGCCGGGCAGGGTGAAGGGCTGCGCCTCGGGATCGGGCTGCTCCAGGGGCGAGACGGTGTCCTGGCCGCCCCGAGGAACGGTCCAGATGCTGTTGGAAGTGTACTCGAGCCTCATCTCCTGATGGAGGCCAGGCTTCTGGGAGTACTCGGGTGCGCTCAGCAGGCACAGCCATCCGTCTGAGTTGGGGGCGAAGTCGGCGTGATGATGGACATAAGCCGCTGTGTTTCCCTGTCCGGGGTCGAGAAGCATGACCTCCCGGAGAGTCTTGGTGGGGACGACGTCGCACAGGTACTCGGGGGGCGGAGAGGCCGTGGACTCGGCGCCGAGCCTGCCACAGGCGGCCAGCGACGTTGACAGTAAGAGTGCAGCGACTATCAAAGGAATTGTGTGTCTAAGGCGGTGCTCCTGATGGCGTACCGTAACGCTGTAAAGGTGCAATTTAAATGCGTCGATCATTTGGAGACCTCCGCCTCCTCCCCTTGCGTTTTACCTAAAGTCCACCCGTCGCTCACGCTGCTATCGATGGTTGTTATCATGTCGTCTCCTTTTGCGTCGCGCTCTGCCCAGCCGACGACCTCGCTTGCGGCTAGCGGTGTGATGGGGTCGGGGAGCTTGATTCGTGGTTTTCCGTTGGTTTCGGAGTAGAATTTCTCATCCTTGAGACTCTCGAGAGTACTGGCGTTCAAAAGGCCATGGTCTGCCGCGTCGCGGTACCCTGTGGCGCGTAGTTGAGACTGCAGATCGCCGCCGTTAATAGCGGCGTCACCGCCCGCACTGCCTGCGAGAGCGTCGGCGACTATAGGCTTGACAATAGCGCTGCCGGTTTTGAAGAGCAGCGGACCGGTGACTGCCATGCTGGTGCCCCCGGTCACGGCGGCGACACCGGCGTCTGCGACGGTGGACAGCACGGTCAGAGCGGTTCCCATGTTCGCCTCCGCCTCCGCCTGCGCTCCGGCGTCGTCTCCCGCCCGTTTCTGTGCGATGCCGTAGAGGTATCCCGAGGTGGCCCCTCGTTCCTGGTACTGGGATTTAACGATCTTGGCAGGGTCGCTGGCGGTCCCGATGTCGTCATTGAACCCGTTGTGATAGTACTCGCCCACACCGCACGAAATGGTCATCGCGGCATTCTTGTTGTCAATAATCCTGTACAGCAGGGTCTCGAAGTTCTCGTTGGTGACGGCTCCTGACAGGTCTGAGAACTTAGAGTCCGTGAAGTTGTCTCCGTTGGCCATCCCGGCGATCTCGGCCGGACAGTTCGCCATCATGACCGAGAGGTTCTCTTTCAGGGTATCCGTGAAGTCCGACTCCGGGACGGTGTCGGCGAAGTACGGGACGGCCTTCCCGACCACCCAGGAGGCGCGGCTGCCCGCTGATTCTGGTTTTGATTTCTTTGAGCCGTCTGAATCCGTATTGCCGCGGTAGGCGGATGCGCTGGCGATAGCGGCAGACAGAGGCTCTGTCGTATGGTCGTGCTTGCTTCGCCAGTCCTCGGAGGTCAGCAGCTCCCACCTGGTCTTGCTCTTGTCTCCGGGAGCCCATTTACCGGAATCGTCAAGCTCGCCGTCGGGCGACAGGTAGGCGAGCGCCGCGTCCGGGTTGTTGCCCATTGCGGTCAGTATTCCCTCCATTGGGTCTGCCTGGGACTTCGTCTGGCGGCCGGTGGGAATGACGATCGGGTCCTTGTCTTCAAAGTGATCGGCCAGGCTCGTCAGGAAATCGGTTCCATATATCGTGTCCGGCGTGGAGAGCAGTTCATTGAGGGCTCCCATGCGAAGCGCTTTCGTTTGCAGGGCGCCCCCGTTTTTTCCTTCGGTGAGATCAATGAATTCTCCGGACAGCGTGGCTCCGTTTCTTCCGCCATCTGCCTGGGTGGCCGCTGCGAACACGTGCGAGAGCGTTGTTAGTGCGTGACGGAAATGATCGTTTACATTGCGCTGAGAGTATGCGGTGGTGAGGTCGAGGTAGTCGGCCAGGCCGTACTGGTCGATGAAGGCGGCGCCATAGGCCGGGATGTCCTGATTCCCAATCATCCTAAAGAGGATTACGGCGACCTCGGGGTCGTCGTAGTTATAGTTGCTGTCCTCCAACGCTTTCCGGAAGCTGTCGGCGTCGGCTTTCCCGTCCGCTGCCGCCTGGCCGTTGTAGGCTCTGAAGTTCTCCAGAGTGTCCTCGACGGGGGTGCCGTCGTCTTTGTCGGGCAGATAGTAGGACAGCGTTCCGTCGTCGTTGGGGGTGATGACTCCGTCACTGTTGAGCTGGATGATCTCCCGCTTTCGGGTAGCCAGCTCGTCGGCGATAGTCGTGAGAGATCCGACGGCGCCGGCTAGCGTCTTAGGATTACTCGAGTCGGCGCTGACGGATGCGCCGATGTCGATGGTATCGTCGACCGAGGGGACGGGATGGCCATTTTGGTCGCTGGCGTCGTAGATGTCGCGTCGAATTTTGAGCAGAGACTCGGCGAGGGACTCCAGGTTGGTGATGACGATCTGTACGCGGGACGGATGGAACTCTACATATGTCATTGATGCTCGCCTCGTTCTGCTGTTTGCGCCGTAGATGCACGGAAATTGTGCCGCATGACTATGTGGCGACAGGCCAGTTGGCCTCCTCGGAGTCCGGTGGAGGATTCGTGCCGATCTCGCTCTCCTGATACTGCTCGGCGGCGTCCAGGTTGCTGACCATGGTGTCCATCATGGTTGAGATCACGGTCGTCACTGACGAGATCCAGGTCGCGTACTCGTTGGCCTTCGGGGACTTCCAGGCATTTTCGTTCAGGCCTTCGGCAATGTGGGAATAGGATTCACCTCCGATAAGGATTGCCGGGTTGGTCGTAGCCGGCTGATTGACGGACGGGATCGCCTGAGATGTTGTGACCCAGTCGTCCAGGTCCTTCTTGGATGAGGTCACTGCGGCCTTGACGTTCCGGATCGCCTGGAGCTTTTTGTTCGTCAGCGGTTCTTCATCCTGGTCGCCGTCAGACGAGGTGCCGTCGCCCGGGTCCTCGTCCTCGTCGTCGTAGTCGTCGTAGTCGGTCACAGGGGTTCACCTCCGTGCGGGTGCGGGGAGGACGGCAGGCGTGCGGGTGCGGGCGGGGCGGCGGCCCGGCGGGCGGTGGGGTGACGGGTCATGAACGGACTCCAAGGAGCGGTTGGTTATGGAGCTGAGATGAGCGAGACAAATATTGAGAGGAATGCGATGGCATGGGCGTGCGCCAATCGCGCGGCATTGAGCAACTATTTGTATTATACGGTCCTTTCCGGGCCGGGACCAGGCCCCGGCGCCGTCGTCGTGAACGGCCTCGGCTCCGTCGGGGCGGTCCCTTCCGGTTCCGCCGTCTCGCCCGGCCCCGGCCGAGCCGCCTCACCCGGCCCGGTGGTGTGCGGAACCTGGATCCAGGACCAGCCCGACGCGGTGATGAGGACGCCGCGGCCAACTGGCACTGGAACCGCCACCGAGCGCGGCAGGCGCGCCGAGAACACGTCGCCCTCCGAGGCGGCGCGCGGTGCCAGCAGGATGCCCGTGCGGTTCTTGCGGACCGTGGTCAGCAGGTTGCGGCCCAGCCCGTAGGCCTCGTCGAGGTTGCAGGCCACGAGCACGCCGCCGGTGGAGTCGCGGCACGCCAGGACGTGCTTGTCCAGGGCCAGCGCGAGCCTGTGGTCTTTGCCCAGCACGTCGAGGTCGTCGAGCACCACGAGCGTACTGGTCGGGTCATCGCCGAGCAGGGCGGCCAGATCCTTCTCGGTCGCGCTCGCGTCGAGCACCCCGAGCACGCCCGGGTGGTCGGCCCAGGCGGTCAGCGGCGAGCGGCGGGGCAGCACGAGCGCCGCGCGGGCGCCGTCGCGCAGCGCGGTGTCCAGCGCGAAGGCCAGGGCGGTCGAGCGCCCCGAGCGCCGCGGCCCGGTGACGAGCACGCCGTTGCCGACGTCCTCCATCTCCACCGAGCGCACGGCCAGCGTGTCCCCGCCGACCCCCAGGGCCAGGGAGCCGGGCCTGCGGGCCGGGCCGAGCTCCAGGGCGTCGTGCGCGGAGATCACCAGCGGCAGCTCGTCCACGCGCGCCGGCCGCAGGGACCGCGGCAGGGTCCCCCAGCGCTCGCCCGCAGCCTGGCACTCCCGATAGAAGGCGGCCGTCTGGACGGTGCCCGAGGGGTCCTCGTCCAGCAGCGCCACGTGCACCTCGCGGGGGTGGGGGCCGGAGCGGAAGGCGCGCCCCGGCGGCATGGACGCCGGCACGTCGCGTGCCCGCATGCCCACCAGGTCGAAGCTGTCGGCCGACGGCATGCGCAGCAGCAGCCGGTCCTCCAGCAGCATGCCCGTGCGGCCGCGGAAGGTGGTGCGGTCGCCCGTGACCACCACGCGCACGCCCACCGCCGCCCCCTCGCGCATGAGGGTCTCCATGCTGTCGAGCATCTTGCCGCTGTCGATGTTCTCGAAGACGGCGGCGAAGCCGTCCCAGCGGTCCAGCATGAGCACCAGGTAGGGCAGCCGCTCCCCCTCCGGTGCGGCCGCGCGCTGCTCGGCCAGGGAGGAGTGCGCCTCCATGGCGAGCTTCTGCTGGCGCCGGGACACCTCGGTGCCCAGCATGTTCAGCAGGCGGCGCACGCGGTCGCGCTGGTCGCGGGTGACGACGGCGCCCGTGTGCGGCAGGGAGACCAGCGGCAGCAGCGCGCCCGAGCCGGCGTCCAGGCCGTAGAGGTGGACGTCGGCGGGCGAGGCCGTGCGCGCGATCCCCGCCGCGAGGGTGCGCAGGAGGGCCGAGCGCCCCGAGCGCGGGGCGCCGGCGACGCCCAGGTGCCCAGCGCGGGTGTAGTCCCAGGTCATCGGGCGCTGGGCCTGCTCGGCCGGGACGTCCTCCATGCCGATTGTGAGCGGGGGCAGGAAGCCGGACTCGACGCCGGGGGTGCGCCGCCGCCCGCCCCCTGGGCCGGCGGGCCCCGGGCCTCCGGCGGGCCCCG
>ERZ772764.2718-NODE-2718-length-10151-cov-2.648970_pt1 | contig 10151 bp, 7 predicted proteins | sample MGYA00512163_ERZ772764 | MGnify/ENA primary metagenome ERZ772764 (study PRJEB29015, sample SAMEA2737903) | human oral metagenome | biome: human oral; feature: human-associated habitat; material: dental | place: China | collected 2094 ...
TCGCAGTCACAGTGACGGAGCCGACCGACATTCGCTGCGTGCTTGAAAAGGCGTATCATTTTGCTGTATGCGGACGGCGCGGTCCCGTGTGGGTCGACATCCCGCTCGACGTGCAGGCGGCGGAGATTGAGCCGGGTGAGCTGCGCGGATATGAGCCGGAAGTAAAGCCGGCAGATATATCTCCTGCTGCCGTGGAGCAGATCAGAGCGCTTGTCTGTGCTGCAAAGCGCCCTGTCCTCCTCGTCGGCAACGGGGTCAAGGCGGCTGCTGCGGAGGAGGATCTGCAAAGGCTTCGTGAGAAAACGGGCATTCCGACTCTCCTGACGTGGAAGACCATCGACCTCTTGGATTTTAGTGACCCGCAGTATTTCGGCACGCCGGGCGGCATGGGGCATCGCTACGCGAATTTTGTACTCCAGAACGCAGATGTTCTGCTTGTTTTGGGCAGCCGCCTTGACAGCAGCCTTACGGCGTGGAATCACAAGAATTTCGCGCCGCGCGCGAAGAAGATCGTGATTGACATCGATCCCGCCGAGACGGATAAACTGGATATGGATATCGCCGTGCGTGTGGATGGCGACCTTGCCGTGATCCTGCCGATCCTTGCGGCACAGGATTACAAGATGGCGGCAGAGCTTCCCGCATGGCAGGAATACTGTATGAGGATGAAGGCAAAGTACCCTGCGGTCACGGCGGAGATGCGTGCCGAGAATGATTACGTCGATGCTCATGTGTTTATTGATGAACTCTCGCGCCAACTGACAGCAGATGACGTGATTGTTCCCGAAAGTTCCGGTGCGGCAGGGGAGATTACCTATCAGGCGCTCCGTGTGAAGTACGGGCAGAAGGTGAAGAATGCGGCGGGACTTGGTTCCATGGGGTTTGGTGTGCCATACGCCCTCGGCGCGTGTCTTGCAAGTGGGAAGCGCCGCACTGTCCTCATTGACGGAGACGGAGCGTTTCAGCTCAATATACAGGAACTTGCGACCATTGCGGCACGAAAACTGCCGATCAAGATGTTCCTCTGGATGAACGGAGGCTATGCGAGCATCATGGGGACGCAGCGAAACTTCTTCGATGGGAACTATGTCGCCTCTGACGCTGAGAGCGGACTTGCCATCCCGGACATCGGAGCGCTTGCGGCAGCCTATGGCTTTCGTGTCTTCCATATGGATCATGCGCAGGCGCTGCGGAGTGCGGTGGCGGAGACACTAGCCTCGGACGGCCCTACACTCTGCCTCGTACGCGTTTCACCGTTTGCAACTGCAAGTCCCCGCACGAAGGCAGTGCAGCTGCCGAACGGCTCGATGATGTCAAAGCCTCTCGAGGATATGTGGCCGTTCCTGCCGGCGGAGGAGATTGCAGAGAATATGATTGCGGGAGAATCTTCCAATGAACTTTGAAGAGAGAATTCACAGCGTCATTTCCCGCGAGATGGAGAATCATGAGTCGGAGGCAACACGTTTTCTAAGGAAGATACAGGAAAAACCGAAGCTCTGTCTCTGGGGACTTGGCAGTCATGGGCATAACTGGTATTCTTATCTGAACTCTCTTGGGATCCATGTAGATTATGTCTATGATGCTTCCCCCGAGGCTCTTGCAGGATGGTACGGCCATGAGGAGAGGCTTGTGCTGCCTCCCCTAGGTGCGGCGCGTGCAGCGTATCTGTCTGATATGACCGTCCTTGTGACGATGCGCAATGCGAAACAGCTCGTGGATGCGCTGCATATGGACAATGTCCGCGATGTCTATGTGCCGACAATTAACTTCTTTTCGTTTGATACCTCTCTGCGCTATGCGGGGAAGCCGGAAAAACTACACGAAATGGAGCGCGAAGTCTGTGCGCTCCTATGGGTATGTGCCGATGATGAATCGCGGGAAATTGTCTGCCAAACGGTGGAAAAATATTTCGACGAAGCGCATGTGCAGATCGACTGCATTCCGAACCAGTATTTCGTGCAGCCCCTCGTTCCGCTTACGGATGAGGAGTGCTTTGTGGACGCATTCGACGGTGATACCATTGACTCCTTTTTGCAGGCCGTGGGTGGGAAATACCGTCATATCCACGCATTTGAAATGTCGAAGCGGAACTATGTGCGCCTTTCAGACAAGATTCAAGACGATGAACGCTGCGATGCAGATCGTATTTCGCTTTATCCCTATGGTGCCTCCGATAAGGACGGCACAGCTCGTTATCACGAAAATAATACGAGCTCTGTATTCAGCGATGACGGAACAGAGACAGCGGCATTTCGACGCATGGATGATGTGCTGAAAGGCAGACGCGTCACCTTTATCAAAATGGACATTGAGGGGGCAGAGCCTTTGGCACTGAGGGGGGCGGAGGAAATCATCCGAACGCAGACACCGAAGCTTGCAGTCTGCACCTATCATCGGGCAGAGCATCTGTGGGAGATTCCCGCGATGATCCGCCAGATGAACCCGACCTATCAAATTTACTTCAGACATCATGACAAGGATGAAATGGAGACCGTATGCTATGCGATCCCCATAGGAGAATAAAGGAATATGGAAAAAACAGAGTATCAGAAGAGAACGGAGCATGATAAGCGCGAAAAACTGCGTAAAATCAAGCCGAAGGTTGTTGCGAAGTTTGAGAAGTACGAGGAGCTGCATGCGCGCGGGCAGTACACCCCTATTATAGAGTTTACTTATGATTACCGCTGCAATATGAGCTGCCCACACTGCAGCAACCTTTGCTTTTCACCGAAGGAGCGCAGCCTCACCCCCGAGGTGATCGGACGTGTAGCGGACGAGGCAGATGCGATGGGGCTTGCTCAGATGGGCATATCCGGCGGTGAGCCACTGTTGTTTCCTGATTTGGAGGATGTCGTGAGGGCAATCGGGCCAGATCGCTTCCACCTCTTTATCAGTACGAACGGCGCACTTCTCTCGGCGGATAAGGCAAAGTGGCTGAAATCCATCGGTATCGACAAGGTCAAGATCAGTCTGGACTGTATTGATGAGGATGGGCCGTCATTCCACGATAAAGGTCAGACATCAGCTGCACTGCGGGCACTCAAAAATGCCGCAATGGCAGATTTGCAGCCCGTGGCACAGACCGTGTTTACCCACCAGAATTGCCATACGCCGGAGACGGAGCGCATGGCGGCATATTGTCAGGAGAACGATATACAGGTAGATATCATGCTCGGCAAGGCGATCGGCCGATGGGAGGGGCATGAGGAAATCCTAGTAGATGGCTCGGATCTCCAGTACATTCGGAAACTGCATGAAAAATACCCCGTGCTGCATCTTGATACATTTCCTACCTACGAAGAAAAAAGAGGCTCCTGCGGCGCGGTCAAGAAGATCCTCGAGGTAACGAAGTATGGAGACGTAATGCCGTGCGTGTTCATCCATATTGCCATCGGCAACGTTTTTGACGATACACTTGCCGAGATTATGGAGCGCGGGCTGTCGATCCGCCACTTCCGCGAGGAGAGTCCGATCTGCCTTTCCGGGGTTGACCGCCGCTTTATCAAGGATCACATGTCGAAGTTCTACGGGAAGCCGCTGCCGATCAGCTACAAAGATGCGTTCACGGAAGAGGATTTTGTCAAGGACGATAAATAATGGAAATTGTTCGCTATACCGAACTGAAGAATACGAAGAGGCATAATCTCGCCGAGGTTATTCCGCTTGCCAAACCCTATACACTCCTCATCGAGCCGAGCAGTTCGTGCAACTTCCGCTGCCGCATGTGCTTTCAGAGCGCAGCGCAGGAGAAGTTCAAGGACAAGCGGCAGACAATGGATATGGCACTCTTTCGCCGGATCATAGAGCAGGCAAAGGCGTGGGGCGGGGAACGGTTCAAGGTGCTGAAACTCTGCATCTATGGTGAGCCGTTCACAAATCCGCACTTTACGGAGATGCTTCAGATGGCACATGCGGCAGCTATCGCCGACCGTATCGAGACCACAAGCAATGCCTCCCTCCTGACAGAGGAGATCTGCAGGGGGCTCGTACGCGGCGGTCTTGATTATCTGCGCGTATCGATTTACTCCGCGATTCCGCAGAAACACCTTGAGATTACGGATTCAAACGTGCCGATGCAGCGCGTCCACGACAACCTCCGCATGCTTCAGCGTGTGAAAAGAGAGATGGGGAGCGAACGTCCCTTCATCGCGTGCAAGATGTTGAACACCTTCAACGAGGAGGAAAATCAGGTCTTTCGCGATGCATATGCTGATGTGGCAGACGAAATTTACATTGATGAGCCGCACAGTTGGGTGGAGATTGACGGGGAGCAGTTTATTGACCGTCTCTATGGTGCGGACATGGCGAAGGTTGAGCGGAAGATGACGGGGCGTGCGGTATGCCCCATGCCGTTCACAACGATGGCGGTGCGCTCGGATGGGGCGGTGTCGCCCTGCTGCAATGATTGGTACGGCGGGACGAACCTCAGCAATGTGCAGGAGGAAACACTCGCGGAGATCTGGAATGGATGGAAGTTTTACAACTTTCAGGTCATGCAGCTCGAGAAACGAAATTATGAGAATATCAGCTGCCGCGGCTGCTCGGTCTACAAGAGCGCCCACTATACGCGGGATGATATCGACGATGTGCCGGTTACGCAGCTGCGTCGTCCGAACGGAGAGGAAAAGCACGCATGAACGAGAAAACGCTGGTCTACGGGCTTGGCAAGGAATATCAGGAACATAAGGCGTGGGTCGCGGCGCACTTCAACGTAACGGGGTACTGCGATCAGGACGCGTCGCGTATGCCGGACGAAGGGGCGGTACGCAAGGAAGACCTGAAGGAGCGCCTTGCAGAGTTTGATCTGGTGCTCGTTACGGCTGACCCCGTCAGCATTGTCGCGGATCTGTTGGAGGAGTTCCATGTTCCGCTGGAAAAGATTCGCGTGCTTTATTATGAGCTCGCGAAGCAGGTGCCGCCGCTGCGCACATTCTACGGTGAGAATGCCGAGGATGCCGTGCTTATGCTGCTCTGCCGGGAGCTGGGACTCTCCTTTGAGGGGCTTTCCTATTTGGAGATCGGGACGAACGACCCCGTACGCTTCAATAACACGTACAATCTCTACCGGCTCGGCGCGCGCGGACTCCTCGTTGACCCGCTTCCTGCGGTGGGGGAGCTCATTCGGATCTCGCGTTCCGAGGATCGCTTCCTGCATGCGGCGATTTCGGCAGAGGGAGACGGCGCGCAGAAGCTGTTCTTTGCGAGCAAAAGCTCCACCGTCAGCAGCCTTTCGTATGAGCATCACAAGGCATGGGACGGTGTTTCGCACAACGAAGTGCATGAGATTCCGGTCGGTGTGTTCGGCATCAATACGATCCTTGAGCGGATGGAGGAGACTCCTGACCTCCTGCTTGTCGATGCGGAGGGGGAGGATGAAAAGATCCTGACCGCGCTCGACTACACGCGCTTCCGCCCGAAGGTCATCATGGTCGAGATGGATCATCTGGACACGTCGCGTGAGAATATGATCCGTTTTATGGACGATCATGGCTATATTGTGTATACGACGATCGAGTACAACACGTTTTTTGTGCCAGCAGATGTGTGGAATGCACGCAAGTAAAGGAAAACATGGGAAATGAAAAATCAGAAAGAGAAGGCGGGACGACTTGTTCGTGAGCGGCTTGATGCAACACTTTGCGCACGGATAGCGTGGCGGGAGAGTGTCGAGAAGATTCTGCGCTCGGAGGACGTGATCTATGTTTGGGGAACGGGGCAGCTTGGAGCGTGGGTGCCGTTCTTTCTGCATTCCGTTAGTGTCGGTGCTGTGACTGTTTTCGTTGACAATGATTCGGCGCATTGGGGGCACGAGGTTTATGGTATTCCATGCATTGCGCCGGCGAATCTTCCGGTGGCAGAGAACCCGCTGGTCATCATTGGCACAGGAGCGTATTCTCGTGTGATTGCAGCGCAGCTTGCGGCAATGGGTGTGCAGCGCATTCTGGACATCTCGGATTTTCGACTCAATGAGCTGTTTGACGATCTGTGTGGTGTCGCAGTGCAGGATCTTGCCGCGCGTGTAGAAGCGTGCTTTGATGCTCTTGCGGATGAGGAGTCGTGTGCGGTGTTGTTGTCAAAACTGCGTGGATTCTTCGACTTTGAGGCGGGCTTTGGGAGACAGCACTACTATGAGGATGTCTGCCGAGGGGATCAATATTTTCAGGACGATCTGATTCACTTTACGGAGAATTCCGTGCTCGTGGACTGCGGCGCATATACGGGGGATACGATGCAGGATTTCCTGCATCGCGGATACCCGTTTCGCAAGTACATTGCCTACGAACTTAGTCGGCGAAATTACGAGGAGCTGCAAAACAATATGAATGATATGCGCGGGAGAGTGAGAGGAGAACTCATTGCGTACAACTACGGCGTAGGCGAGCAAAATGAATCTGTTTGTTACAGTGATGCCATTACAGGGGCGGCGATTGCAAATGAGGGGATTGAAGGGGCGACGGTTCGCCTGTCCGACCACCTCCGCGCGGAGTCGGTGAGCTTTATCAAGATGGACATCGAGGGCGCGGAGATGGGGGCACTGCGTGGGGCAGAGGAACTGATCCGCCGCCGCCGCCCGGATCTTGCAATCTGTACTTATCACTCGATCTCGGATCTTTTCGAGATACCGCTCTACATCCATTCGATTGTACCGGAGTATCGTCTCTATCTGAGGCATCATACACCGGTTCATTACGAAACGGTTTGCTATGCCGTGCTCTGACAGGGAGGTCTTTGCCTTGCATTGTCGTGTCTGTGCGCAGAAAATGGAGGACGCACCTCTGCTTACATACCAAAATATGCCAAAATCGGCACAGTTCTTTCCCTCTCCATCGGAAGCCGATACAGAGAGGGGCGTGGAACTGCGTCTTTTTATGTGTCCGTACTGCGGCATGATTCAGTTGGACGGGGAGCCTGTTCCCTACTACCGCGAGGTGATTCGTGCGACGCGTGTCTCTCCTGAGATGCGTGCTTTTCGTGTGCGGCAGTTCCGCGACTGGATGGATCGGTATACTCTGCAAGGCAAGCGCATTGTCGAGATCGGCTGCGGCGGCGGGGAATTTCTCTCCATGATGGAGGAGGCGGGGGCGGATGTGCGGGGCATCGAGTTCTCCGAGGAACTTGTGCGTCAGGCGCGTGCCGAGGGACTGCGCGTGCATCACCAATATTTGGAGGAGGGGACGGAGGAGATTCCGGGTGCGCCCTACGATGCGTTCTACATTCTGAGCTTTCTTGAACACAATCCAGACCCGTGCGCCTATCTGCGCAGGATCGCACAGAATCTGACGGAGGATGCTGTGGGCATTGTGGAGGTGCCGGATGTTGATATGGTTCTGCGCGAGCATCTTTATTCGGAGTTTATTCAGGATCATCTGCTCTACTTCACGGAGGATACGCTCCGCCGCACACTCGAACACTGCGGTTTTGAGGTGCTGTCCTGCACCTCGATCTGGCACGGCTATGTGCTCTCTGCCGAAGTACGCAGACGTCGAGCCCCCAATGTCAGTGATTTTCTCACCCAGCAAGAAAAAGTTCGAAGGAGTGTGGATGCGTTCCTTTCGGAAATGGAGGCGAAAGGGATTCGTACTGCTGTCTGGGGTGCGGGGCATCAGGCGCTGGCCGATCTTTCACTCCTCGGCATGGCGGGACGTATCGATGTGGTGCTCGATTCGGCAGATTTCAAGCAGAACAAACTTACTCCTGCAACACATATCCCCATCATTGTCCCGTCTGTCCTAGCGGAGGGGAAGATCGGTGCCGTCCTTGTCATTGCGGGCAGTTACTCTTCAGAGATTGTACGCATACTCGCGGAGAAGTATCCTGCCGTTGTACGCGCAGTGCTCGAGCATGACGGCGTGCGGAGGACTTGATGAAACGCGTACTTGTCACAGGTGCAGCGGGATTCCTGGGCTGGAATCTGGTTGATTTCCTGCTTTCACATGACTTCTTTGTCGAGGCTGTGGTTCGCCCGGGTTCATCGAGCAATGAGCGCCTCCTGTCCCATTCATGTCTGCATATTGTTCCGCTTGCGATGGAGGAGATCGTTCATTTGCCCAAGCATGTTACCGAACCTTGTGACTACGCTGTGCATCTGGCATGGGATCCGCGCCGCACGGACTTTGCCGCGCAGCGCGCAAGTCTTTCCTCCACGTTGGATTTGATGGAGGCTTTGGGCGTGGTCGGCTGCCAGCGCTTCCTCGGGATTGGCTCGCAGGCGGAATACGGCGCGACTGATGAAGTAATGGATGAGGCCATGACAGTACAGCCCATAACCCCCTACGGAGCGGCAAAGGTCGCAGCGCTACATCTGACGCGCCTGCGCGCACACCAGCTTGGTATTGACTGGGTCTGGGGGCGCGTGTTCAGCGTGTATGGGCCGTATGAGCCGGAGAGCACACTGCTCTCTTATCTGGCGCGTATGCTGCGCAGCGGTGAGACACCGCAGATGACGGCGGGAACGCAGCTATGGGATTACCTTCATGCGGAGGATGCAGCGGCGGCAATGCACGCACTTTTCCTCCATGGCAAGGATGGTGAGGTTTATAATATTGCGCATGGTGATGTTCGCCCCCTGCGCAGTTTTACGGAGGAAGCGCGTGTGCTTCTTGCGCCTGATGTACGGATTGGTTACGGGATATCGGCGCGCATGCCGACATCTATGAGGCCGAGCGTTGAGAAAATTAGGGCACATACGGGATGGCAGGCGCAGGTCAATTTTGCTGATGGAGTGAAGAAAACGTATCGCAATTAAGGGGTTAGATAGTGTAGACGAATACGGGAGATAATGATATGAACGAGATGCAGATACGCAACCTCCTTGCTGTTTCTGCCGATGGGGCAGACTACCTTGCACGGACGGGAGGCATCCGTGATGATGCAGCTGAGGATATTTTGGCGAACCTTCGACAGATTGCCGCACTGATTGAGGAGGAGACGCAAGAGAAAGAGGGAGTGTTTCATCGCATTCACCTATACGCAAAGAATATTCAGGCATCAATTGATGATATTCATGTACGTCCAGACTGCTATGAACGAATCGTTCGTATGGAAATCCGTCCCTTTGTGACGGAAATGCGGCAACTCTGGCTCATGGAGGCAGAGTATTTTTCATCAGAAGAAGGGCGGGATACCTATGCTGCTTGTCTGATGGAGAAGATGGAAGAGCTGCACAATCTCACACCAGTGGAACATCGCTATGATGTATCCATTCTCGTATTGGCTTACAACAAACTAGAATATACGCGCTGCGCGGTCGAGAGCCTCTTGGCGCATACGGATTTTTCCCGTGGGAATATACAACTTGTTCTTCTCAATAATGGCTCCGATGATGGCACGAGAGAATATTTTGAAAGCATTCCGCAGGCACAGGTGATGAATCTGCGGCATAACATCTTGGGGGTATTCGCCTATCAGCATATACTAGAAGGAAAGTATTTTATTGGCTTTTCGAACGATGTCGTAGCGACGCCGCATTGGCTGGAGCATCTGCTTTCGTGTATGCAGTCGGATGACCGCATTGCCATCGCTGTGCCGACCTGCAATGAGGAGAGCATTGCCTGTTTTCAGGGACTTCCTGTCTCCTATCCGAATACGTTTGAGGGGATGGAGGCAATGCAGGTATTTGCCGCCAAACATAATCAGTTAAACCAAAGAGTATGGGAAGATCGTAGTCAACTGATGCCTTTTCTTGCAATTATGCGTAGCGACATCATTTGTCTTCGTATCTTTGACCCGCGGTATACGCGCGGAGAGTTTATCGATGATGATATGTCCACGCTGCTTCGCCGGACGGGGTGGCGACAAATTCTCATGAAAGATACTTTTATGCACCATTTTGGCGGTGTGACACTCGGAGCAGGGCGTAATAAGGATGCAGGGAATGCGCTTGATGCGATGCGCCGTGTCTACTATGAAAAATGGGGCGTCGATGCGTGGGAGTCGCGCGGTGGCTTTGCCAATATGGACGTGCTGTGGACGCAGCAGCATTTTCGCGATGATGATCGCGTGCTCATTCTTGCGCCGGGGTTCGGCGATTTGGCGTGCAGCGTGGTCAATGCCTATCGTCAGCACGGTTGTGTTCCACGCATGACGGCAGCCGTTTTTGACCGTCGTTATCTGAAGGATACGTCGTATATTTTTGATGAGACCCGCATGAT
>ERZ772764.2725-NODE-2725-length-10141-cov-2.354253_pt1 | contig 10141 bp, 5 predicted proteins | sample MGYA00512163_ERZ772764 | MGnify/ENA primary metagenome ERZ772764 (study PRJEB29015, sample SAMEA2737903) | human oral metagenome | biome: human oral; feature: human-associated habitat; material: dental | place: China | collected 2094 ...
CAGGAACTCGAAGCCTTTGCCGCCGAACGCGGGGTGATTATCATTCCCGAAATCGACATGCCCGGCCACAGCGAAGCCTTCCGCCGCGCGATGGGTTTTGACATGCAGACCGATGCCGGCGTGGCAGCACTCACCACCATTCTCGAAGAAATGGCGGCCGTATTTCCGCACGCACCCTACCTCCACATCGGTGCCGACGAGCGCGCCATCACCTACCCCCGCTTCCTCGAAACGATGATCAACAAGAAGCCCTCGCACTTTAACATAAAGGACATGGATCCTTTCATCCAAGGGGTGAACATCCGCGGCCTCGACATCGACATGACCCAAATGTGGAGCACCGCGGGCAAGGCCGTGGCCGGCAAGCCCAACATCGACTGCCGCTACCAATACACCAACCACTTCGACGTGTTTGCCGACCTCGTGGGCATTTACAAGAGCAACATCTACTATGCCGAGCGCGGCCATCCCGACCTTGCCGGCACGATTTCCGCCCCGTGGAACGATCGCAAAATGGCGACCGAGCGCGACATCGTGGCGCAAAACAACTTCTTCGCCAATGCCATTGCCCTTGCCGAACGCAGTTGGCGGGGCGGCGGACGGCAGTATGTCGAACAAGGCGGCACCACGCTGCCCGATGCCGGTGCGGAGTGGGAGGAGTTCCGCTCGTGGGAGGAGCGTTTTCTTTTCCACAAAAGCACCACCCTCGCCGAAGAACCGGTGCCGTATGTGCGGCAGACCGACGTGCGCTGGTGCATCACGGAGCCCTTCCCCAACGAGGGCGACCCCGACCGCCCACTGCCGCCCGAGACGGAGGGATTGAAAGACAGCTACGTCTACCACGGCAAAACCTATCGCACCGGCCATGCCACCGGCGCGGGCATCTATCTGCGCCACACCTGGGGCAGCATCATTCCCGCCCATTTCCCCCATCCGCAGGAGCACACCACGGCCTACGCCTGGACTTACATCTACTCTCCCCAAGCACAGGAAGCCGGTGCCCTCATCGAGTTGTACAACTACGGGCGTTCCGAAAAAGATGCTGCTCCCGATGCCGGCACATGGGATCGCTACGGCTCCAAAATCTGGCTCAACGACCGCCCCATCGCGCCGCCGACATTCGACAACAGCGGCCTGACCGACATCACCCACGAAACCCTCCTGCGCAACGAAAACTTCACCGCGCGACCGCCGCTGCCGGTGCGGTTGAAAAAAGGCTGGAACAAGGTGCTGCTGCGCCTGCCCTTCCTCCCCGACGGCCGACAGCGGTTGCGCAAATGGATGTTTACTTTCGTGCTCACCGACCGCGACGGGCGCAACGCCCTTGACGGCATTGTCTATGCGCCCCACCCCACGGCCGAACCGCCCACCGCGCTGCCCCTCGGCAGCCGATAGGAAGAGGTCGGTGCTGCTCCGTTTTTCTCTCATCTCCCTCGCTCCCATGCCCCTCAACTCCTGTTTTTCCTTTCTGCACCGCGTGGTGGTGTGGTGTCGTCGATGGCGGCACCGGCAGGGCTACGGCGTGCATTCGCCCTTTGCCTTCAACCTCATCAGCGACGTGATGTACAACACGTGGGACTACTATGCCTACGCTCCTCTGGCCGAACAGCGGGACGACCTTGCCGGACGGCTTTGCGAGAAGGACGACCGCCTCATCTTCCGCCTGGCCAACCATTGGCAGAGTCGGTCGGCGGCTTTTCTCGGACGCGACTGGCAGCGCACGGCGGCCTATGTGCAGGCGGCCTGCCCCAAGGCGCAATGTGCCTTTTGGGGTGAGGGAAATTCGGGAGAGGACGATGAAATTTTGCCCACCTCGTCCCTGCCTTTGCCGACCGAACTTCTGCGGCGCTGCGACACCCTCTTGATTGCCCCCACGGCCGCCGGCGAATGGGCAACGGCCACCGCCTTTCCCCTCGACCCACCGCCCCACCCTGCTCTCCTCATCGTGACCGACATCCACAGCGATGCGGCCGCACGACAACTGTGGCGGCAACTCCAAGCCGACAAGGCGGTGAGCGTCACGTTCGACCTCTACCGCCTCGGACTGGCCTACCTCGACCCACAACTCAACAAACAAGACTACGTGGTCAATTTCTTCTGACCGCCGCCCCCGCCCGTTTCCCCGATGAAGCGGTGGGATTTTCCCCTTGCTCACCAAAACATTTTGTTCTCTCCATGGTTTATCTCATTGTCGGGCTCGGCAACATCGGTGCCGAATATGCCCACACGCGCCACAACATCGGTTTCGACGTGGTAGACCGCATTGCTGAAGATGCGGGTGCTACGTGGGAAGACCGCCGTTACGGTTTTATCACCACCGTACGCGTGAAAAATCAGACCCTCCTCCTGCTCAAACCCTCCACTTATATGAACCTCTCGGGCAACGCCGTGCGCTACTGGATGCGCGAACGCAACATCCCCCTCGAACAGGTGCTGGTGGTGGTCGACGACCTCGCCCTCCCCTTCGGCCGACTGCGGCTCAAGGCTTCGGGCAGCGAAGCGGGGCACAACGCCACATCACCCAAACCCTCGGCACACAGCAGTATGCCCGCCTGCGTTTCGGCATCGGCAACGAATTTCCGCGCGGCGGACAGGTCGATTTCGTCCTCGGCACTTTTGAAGGCGACGACCTTGCTCAAAAACCCGAAGCCCTGGCACGCGCTGCCGAAGCGGTGAAGAGTTATGCCCTCCAAGGCATCGAACGCACCATGAACCTCTACAACAAATGACCACGCTGCGGGGCGCTCACCGAATTGGGGTGGGCGCCTCGCTTTGTGTGTGTGAGCAGACGAGGCATCGCCTCCCTCGCCTCTGTCATCCCACTTTTTTGGAAAAAGCAACACGGAAATCTTAAAAAGGAGAGTCATTCTCCACTTTTTGCATCCGTATTTAGAGTTTATCGCAAAAAGTTTCGTAATTTTGCAGCAATATCTCGGAGCAAACACCATGTTGCTCACTTTTTTATCAACCCAAAAACTTCATTCAAAGGTTATGAGAAAACAATTGTTGCTTTCCGTAATTTTGGTAGTGCTTTCCATCGCGTTGGGCACGAAGGCAGTGGCTCAAGCCACCGTCAGCGGCATCGTGGTGGATGTGGAGACCAACGCTCCCATCGTAGGCGCTACCGTTGCCATCCAAGGGGCGAACGCCAATGCCATCACCGACGACAAAGGCAAGTTCACCATCAAAACCACCAAGGCCAAGCAAAGCCTGCAATTCTCCTGCATCGGCTATGAGCGCCTCGTGCTGCCCGTGAGCAAGACGGGAGAGTACGACCTCGGCCTTGTGCCCCTTGCCGCGAGCAGCGTCTCGCTCAAAGACGCTGTCGTGACCACACGTGCCATCGCACGCAAAACTCCGGTTGCCCTCACCACCCTCGGTTCGGTGATGATCGAAGAGAAAATCGGTACGGCCGACTTTCCCAAAGTGCTCGAAGCCACTCCCGGTGTCTACGTGACGCGCGGCGGCGGTGGCTACGGCGACTCGAAGATCAACCTGCGCGGCTTTAAGAGCGAAAACATCGCTGTCCTGGTCAATGGCGTTTCGATGAACGACATGGAGTGGGGCGGCGTTTATTGGTCCAACTGGGCCGGTCTGGCCGATGTGGCCTCCAACATCCAGACACAGCGCGGTCTGGGAGCGGCCAAGGTGTCGACTCCCTCGGTGGGCGGCTCCATCAACATCGTGACCAAGACGACCGACGCCAAAAAGGGCGGTTTCTTCTCCTACGGCATGGGCAACGATGGCTACAACAAAGCCTTGTTCAGCGTTTCGACCGGTCGCACCACCGGCGGATGGGCCCTCACCCTCTTGGGCGGCCGCACCTGGGGCGACGGCTACATCCAGGGCACAGAGTTTGAAGGTTGGAACTACTTCGCCTCGCTCTCCAAGCAACTCGGCGACCACATCCTCTCCTTCACCGTCTTTGGTGCTCCGCAGTGGCACAACAAGCGCTCGGAATACGACGGGCTGACCCTCCAAGGCTGGCAGGAAGTGGGCAAATACATGCGCCCCGGCGAGCAGTACCGCTACAACCCCACCTATGGTTTCGACAAGAACGGTCAGCGCCGCACGTCCTCGCTAAACCGCTATCACAAGCCGCAGCTCCAGCTCCAACACATCTGGCAGATCAACTCGACCTCTTCGCTCAACACCGTGCTCTACGCCTCCATCGGTAACGGTTGGGGAACGTCGGGGCAAGGCACTGCCCCCTACTCCTCTTCGTGGTACGGCGCCAACAACGGTGTCCTCAACATGCAGTTCCGCAAGCCCGACGGCACCTTTGCCTACGATGAAATCCAAGAACTGAACGAGAAGTCCGAAAGCGGTTCGCAGATGGTGATGACGATGTCGAAAAACCTCCACAAGTGGTACGGCCTCGTATCGACCTACACCAAGGAAGTCAACAGCCACCTCAACCTCTACGGTGGCCTCGACCTGCGCTACTACATCGGTACGCACACCAACGAAATCTCCGACCTCTACAACGGCGCTTACTACATCGACCGCTACCGCAAAAACGTGCGCCCGGCCAACTTTGCCGGTGCCGGCACGGACGCTTTCATCAACAAGAAGCTCACCGTGGGCGATGTGGTCTATCGTGACTACGACGGCCACGTGGCGCAAGGCGGCGTCTTCGGACAGGCAGAATACGACTGGAACAACCTCACCGCCTTCATCGCCGGTTCGGCCAACATGACCTCCCAGTGGCGTGTGGACCGCTTCTACTACGACAAGGACCACCAAAAGAGCGAAAAAGTCAACAAACTCGGCGGTACCATCAAGGGCGGTGTGAACTATAAGTTCCCCGGCATCGACCGCTTCGGCGGACAGCACAACGTGTTCGTCAACCTCGGCTACATCTCCCGTGCTCCCTTCTTCTCAGGCGGCGCTTTCCTCTCCTCGACCGTGTCCAACCAAGTGAACCCCGATGCGGTGAATGAGAAGATTTTCTCCACCGAAATGGGCTACACCTACCACACGGCAGCCTTCAACTTCAACCTCAACCTCTACCGCACCGCATGGAGCGACAAGACGATGGCCAAGAGCATCGACATCACCGATGAAAACGGCAATCCCGACCGCGCCATGATCAACATGCAGGGTGTCAACTCCGTGCACAGCGGCATCGAGGCCGAACTCGACTACAAGCCCTACAAGTGGGTGGCCATCCGCGGTATGCTCTCCCTGGGCGACTGGAAGTGGACGAACAATCCCACCGGCTATTTCTACAACTCCGGCGGCCAACCCATCACCAAGGACAAGAAGGTGGCTTCGGGCATCCAAGCCCCCGACCACGCCACGATGGTCATCCACCAGAAGAACGTCAAGGAAGGTGGCTCGGCCCAGTTCACCACCAGCCTCGGCATCACCCTCTATCCCATGGACGGTGTGCGCGTCGGTCTTGATTGGAAGCACTTCGGCAGCTACTATGCCGACTACGCCGTTTCGGCCAACGACATCAGCCTCGGCGGCGAGAAAGTCTTCGCTACGCCTTGGAAACTCCCCTCCTACAACCTCTTCGACCTCAGCGCAGGCTACACCTTCAACATGGGCGGCCATCGCACCACCCTCTCCGGCAACATCGAGAATCTCTTCAACCAAGAGTACATTGCCGAAGCCATGGACGGCGGCACCCACGACTGGCGCTCGGCCTACCGCGTATTCTACGGTTTCGGCCGTCAGATGTCGGTTAAAATCAAGGTTAACTTCTAATTTCCCACGATCATGAAGAAAATCGTATATGCCCTGCTCTGCGCAGGCCTCCTCACCGCTTGCTCGGACTACAACGACAACTTCGAGGGCCTCAAAAAAGGTCCTCAGCCGGTCGATGTCAAAAAGTTAGACTATACCCTCACGGCGGCCGACTACAAAGCCATCGCCGACAACGCCACCAACAAAGCGCTCGCCAAAGCTGCGGGCGAAGAGAAGGAACTGGCAGCGTTGGCCAAGACGGGTAAGTTCACCGAACGCATCACCGCCAGCGAATATCTCCCCGCTTTCCTCGCGGCCAAGTGGTTCACGGCCGACAACTCTTCGGCCATCCACGTGACCTACGAACAGAAAGTGACCACCGGTGCCGATGCTTTCGTGGCTGATTTCGAGCAACTCGAAAACAAAACCGTCAATCCCGCTGTCATCCAAGGTTGGACGGTAACCACCACGACCGGAGCTTACAACTGGGAAAGCCGTTTCCGCAACAACAACCACTATTTGCAGATTTCGGCCTTCCAAAAGGATCCCACAAAGCAGGTGGGCGCAGCACAAGCCTACGCCATCACTCCCGCCATTACGGTTGAAGAAGGCATGCACCTCACCTTTGAAGCCCTCTACGGCAATTACAAAGATGAAGGCGGCCGTCTGAGTCTCTTCCTTCTCGAAGGCGAAACCGACTTTGCCGGAAAGAACGTGACCACCCTCGCTTGGAAAAATCTCACCAGCAGCGTGAAGATTGAGAAACCGGCAGAAACCTATGGCACTTTCAAGCGTGCAGCCGATGTCGATTTGAGCAAGTACAAGGGCAAGAAGGTACACATCGCCTTCCGCTATGATGGCAACGACCAGACCAACGCCACCACCACTTTGCAGTTAGACAATGTCGTGGTAGGCAACAAGGTTTCGACCGAAGGCACGGCTACCGATCAGTTTGTATTGACCAGTGGCAAGTGGACGTATGACCCCTCTTCCACCATCTTGCTCTATCCCACGAAGAACGCCACCACCGTGGCTTACTTCCAAGCCGGTGTAGACTGGGTGAAGGAGAACATCGACGCCAAACTCGGTGTCGCTCCCGGCAAAGGCTATGTGACGAGCTACGGAAACAATGAGTACTACTCCGGTCTTTCGGCCCACTACGGCAACGTAGACATCCGCGCCGGAAAAGCCCGCGAGCAATATGCCAAGCCTTTTGAAGGTATGGACGACGCTGCCGTTTCCGCTCTCCTCGAAAAGCACCTGCAAGAAACCTTAGCCGGTGCCCTCGCCAAACTGCATCCTGAGGCAGTTCCCGTAGCGGGTATCGACGTCATCTACACCCTGCGCATCGGTGTGTACACCGGCACTTCGCTCGCCGCCGATCAGCTCACCCACGAAATCAAATTCAAAGTCGTGGCCAAGGGTAAGTTTGAGTATGTCGAAAACAGCTATCGCAAACTCTAAACCCTGCATAAAAAACTTCGCGCCGCTCACATCGTCAAGATGTGGGCGGCGCGTTGCGTTGTGGGGCAGGAGCCGATAGAGGTGGGGGACAGCGCGGTGGCCGGAGGCTACACTTTGCGGTAGCACTCCTCGAAAGGCAGGCGCTGGCGGGCGCCCCAAACGCCGGAGGGCAGGCGCTTACCGCAGGTGATAATCATGTTCACCTCAGCCCCGCGAGGCATCCCCAATAGGCGCGCCACACGATGGCTGTCGTAGCCTTCGAGCGGGCAGGTGTCGTAGCCCGCTTCCGCCATGGCGAGCAGGAACGTCTGTACCACCAAAGCGCAACTTTTGTGGACGGAAACGCGCATCGATCCCTCGGTGGTCTCCTGCATGATGGGGCGGAAGCAACCGATGAGGAGCGAAAGCCCTTTGCGCAGGAGCCCCAACAGCCCGAAGCAACGGGTGTAGAGGAAGGGGACGAGTTTCGTATAATAAATCGTTTGACGGCGGATGCGTCCTTCTTGGCGGTCGGCCGGCGAAGAGCGGCGGATTTCGGCCACAGCCTGTTCGAGAACGCGGCGGGTGTGGTCGCGGTGCTTATCTCTGCGGGCTACGAACACCACCATTTGCTGCGCGGTGCGTGCCGTCTGTTGGTCGAAGCAGGCATGGGCAAGGCCTTGCAGCACCTCGGGGTCGGTCACATGCACCGCCTCCCAAAGTTGGAGGTTGGAAGAGGTGGGAGCAAGGGCGGCTTGCTCGATGCACCGGCGCACCACATTTTCATCAATCGGTTGGGCAGGGTCGAAATGGCGCACAGCGCGGCGGTGATCCAGTAGGTCTTGTAAAGTCATGAGTTGGGGGAGTTTGTGAGAAACGGAATGAGCGACGGAAAAAGGAGCAGTCAGAAAAGAGGCCGGACAGCCAGTCCCTTATTTCCCCGTCAGAATTTTGCGGATGTCGTTGAGTTTGTTGAGCGCTTCGACGGGCGTGAGGTTGTTGATGTCGAGGTGGAGAATTTCGTCGCGGATGGCGGCCAACACCGGATCGTCCAGCTGGAAGAAAGAGAGTTGTGGTGCGCTCTCGTTGGGGGCAGACACCTGCTCCGTGCGCACCGATGCCGCGGCGACAGTGCCCGAAGCCGTCGCCCCGTTGTTGGCGTTGTTGGCTTCGAGTTGGGCAAGGATGATTTCGGCGCGTTTCACGATGGATGTGGGCATACCGGCCAGCCGCGCCACGTGGATACCGAAGGAATGTTCCGACCCACCGCGGGCGAGCTTGCGCAGGAACACCACACGGTGATCGACCTCACGCACCGACACGTTGTAGTTCTTGATGCGTGGAAATCGGCGTTCCATCTCGTTGAGTTCGTGGTAGTGGGTGGCAAAGAGGGTGCGGGCGTTGGCGCGCGGTGTTTGGTGGAGGTGTTCCACGATGCTCCAAGCAATGGAGATGCCGTCGTAGGTCGAGGTGCCGCGCCCCAGTTCGTCAAACAGCACCAGGCTGCGCTCGCTGAGGTTGTTCATGATGTTGGCGGCTTCGGCCATTTCGACCATAAAGGTACTTTCGCCGGCAGAGATGTTGTCCGATGCCCCCACGCGGGTGAAGATTTTATCGACCACCCCGATGCGCGCACTGTCGGCCGGAACGAAAGCACCGACCTGTGCCAATAGCGTGATGAGGGCGGTTTGGCGGAGCAAGGCACTCTTACCCGCCATGTTCGGCCCGGTCACGATGATGATTTGCTGACCGTCGGCTTCGAGCAGCACATCGTTGGGCACATACTCCTCGCCGGCCGGCATGAGCGTTTCGATGACCGGATGGCGTCCGGCACGGATGTCGAGCGTGAGGCTGTCGTCCACCACGGGACGCACATACCGCCGCTCTTCGGCCAGTGTGGCAAAGGCGTGGTAGCAGTCCAGGTCGGAGAGCGCCTGCGCGTTGCGTTGCAACTCACTGATGCACTGTGCCGCCGCTTGCACGAGGGCGCCGTAGATGCGGGTTTCGAGCACGATGATGCGGTCTTCCGCGCCGAGGATTTTCTCTTCGTATTCTTTGAGTTCCTGCGTGATGTAACGCTCTGCACTGACGAGCGTCTGCTTGCGAATCCACTCTTCCGGCACAAACTCCTTGTAGGTGTTGCGCACCTCCATGTAGTAGCCGAACACGTTGTTGAAACCGATTTTCAGACTTTGGATGCCGGTGCGTTGGATTTCGCGTTCCTGCATGCGGAGCAGGTAGTCCTTGCCGGTGCTTTGGATGTCCCGCAGTTCGTCGAGCTGCGCATCCACCCCATGCCCGATGACCCCGCCTTTGGCCACCAGCAGCGGCGGATCGCTGCTCAGTTCGCGCTCAATGCGGGTGCGCAGTTCGGTGCAGGGGTTAAGTTGCTCACCGATGGCGCGGATGCTCTCCTGCGGGGCAGCCATACAGACGTTTTTGAGAATGACCACCGTTTCCAGTGCCAGCCGCAGCTGCTGCATTTCGCGTGGGTTGATGCGTCCCGTGGCCACTTTCGAGACGATGCGCTCCAAGTCGCCCACCTTCGAGAGTTCGAGGTGACAGAGTTCGCGGAAGTCCGGTGCGCGGAAAAAGTGCTCCACGCTGTCCTGTCGCTCCACGATGTCGGCCACGGAGCGGAGGGGGAAGAGAAGCCAGCGCCGCAGTTGGCGCGCGCCCATGGGGGTGAGGGTGCGGTCGACCACGGAGAGGAGCGACTGTCCGTCGGCGTGGTTGGTGCCGATGAGTTCGAGGTTGCGGATGGTGAACTTGTCGAGGCGCACAAACCGCTCCTCTTCGATGCGGCGCAGGGTGGTGATGTGCTCGACGTGGTGGTGTTGCGTGAGTTCGAGGTAGGTGAGCACGGCACCGGCGGCGGTGACAGCCGTGTGGAGGTGGTCGACGCCGAATCCTTTGAGGTTTTTCACGCCAAAGTGTTTCAACACGCGAGAGCGTGCCGAGGTGTCGGCAAACGCCCAGTCTTCGAGTTCAAACACGAAGTAGC
>ERZ772764.2741-NODE-2741-length-10114-cov-15.648076_pt1 | contig 10114 bp, 5 predicted proteins | sample MGYA00512163_ERZ772764 | MGnify/ENA primary metagenome ERZ772764 (study PRJEB29015, sample SAMEA2737903) | human oral metagenome | biome: human oral; feature: human-associated habitat; material: dental | place: China | collected 2094 ...
ATTCTACGCGCGGTGGAATCGTGGGATAAAAAAAGCGCCGGACGATGCCGGCGCGTTCTAGCTGTCTGAGGTGCTCGGTGAGCACTTTTTGAGCAACCTCCGGAAGTAGACGCGATAGTGTAGAGTAGCGTTTTGTATCAGCTCCTAGAGCTTGAATTATCGGGAACGTCCACTTACGGAAGAGGAGGTTTGTTATGAGTTTACGCGAATCTACATTAATATGCTTCGACATAACAACCGCCTATATTTACCCTAGAAATTAGCTTGAAAAGAATAGATATACAATAATTCATGTCTTTAGCTTAATTAATAACTATGCTATCACAATGATTTCATATCGTCAAATTACAGTCGTGTAACTGTTTCAAGTATATTATAATTGTAAATGTCTATTTATTTTACCGGAGAAATGTTTGCTTCAGAAACAATTACATAAAAGAACTTATGTTGGCAAGGTGTCTTGCCTTGATGTCAAAAGCCAAAAACTTATTGCTGAAGGTCATGGGTATATAGATATTTCAAGTTTAAAGCTAGTAGCGAGCATTACATCAACTGTTTCTGGTAGTTTTAAACTATTAATTATTATAGAAACAACAGACGGATATATCTCACCATTTGTGATTTACAATAAAACATTATTTTCTGGGATTCCGCTAGATGTTTCGTATAGTATACGCGCTTACATCCTCTGGCCAATCAATAGTAATATTGCCTTGCCTTTAGATTTATTTTCATCTATATGTATAATCATCCAGGCACAACATACACCAGATAACATACATACTCGCGTCTATTCAAAGGGAGTGTCTGAGCTACTAACTAGAAAAGCAATATCTACAGAGCTATGTTCTTCAAATTACCGCCAAAATATCATAGTAAATGCAGTCTCTGGGTACTCAATCAATCGATTGACGGATAAGATGCGAGATAATTTTCACTCACAACTTGATACCTACATTAATTATCGTTTTGTAAGCGTTGATAGACCATTTTCCTTTAATAACTTAGGAGAGATTCTGCTGGCTTTTAAACTTTATTGGTTAAGTAACTTTGATACTACGGACTGCGCCATTAAATCAATTCAATTGGGAGATAGTGTAAGTTTACATTTGGCAGATAAATACTTACGAGCTACGTCAGTTAATGTATCAAGCTATCGTTCAGTGCTGCAAATTAGCCATCAATTATATATTGATAATTTAGCAAAAATGAGTTATTTTTTTCTTAACCCTCGTCGTGATAAAAAACTCGGCTCATCAAGCAAGATTGGCTTGGCGTTTTCGCGGTTAATCGACTTTCGTTTTCGTGATGAATCCGACATGCTATACATGAATATTACGAGTCTTATATTTGCACTCCAGAGCCTTGCTGAAGGAATTGTTGAACGAGAAATTCGAAAGATGAACCGTAAAACAAAAGAACAAACCAACGAAGGTATTAGACAAACTTTGGCTGCGATAGAGTCAATCAAAGAGAGGCTGCCGGATGATGTTTATAAATTTTATATGCGCCCAGAGAAAGAGGTCTATGCGTTAATCACAAGACCAACGTTTATAAAATCGCTCGAGATATCCTTAGTAAAACTCGACATAGACATATCAGAGTATCGCTCTATGCTAAAATCTATGGATACTGCTCGACGACAGTTTGTACATAGTGAAGGATATAACGTAGACTTTCTTCTTAGCTTATTAACTAGCACAGTTACCCAATTAGAAGTAGGGGAGAAGAATGCGTATACACCAATTCTTATAAAGGAAGATAGCGAACTCAGTAAATTATATGAACTATTACGTAGAATGGTTTCGCAATATTTTGAAAAATACTTCTAATTAGCCTTTCACCTCACCTTCAAACTCTCATCCGACTTGGTCATCAGCGGGTCGAGGAAGAATTCAATGATGCGGCGCTGGCCAGTAGTAATTTCTGCGGAGACGCTCATGCCTGGCAGCAATTTGAGTTGATTTTGTTTGGAGCTTTTATCGTCATTCAATTTAATCTTAGCTTTGTAAATGAGGCCTTTCTTATCATCCTGAATGGCGTCGGGACTAATATTTTCAACCGTCCCCTCCAGGTAGCCATAACGCTGGAATGGATAGGTAGCGACTTTGACGACCACGCGCTGGCCAGGCTTAACAAAGCCGACATCTTGATTGTCCAGCGCCGCATCAACGTAGAGTGGCACTTTTTCTGGCACAATTTGCGCCAGCTGCTGCCCAGCATTCACCACGCCGCCAATTGTTTTCACCGTCAGCGACAGTACCGTACCATCGACGGGCGCGGCGATGGTAGTTTGCGCTAAAATTTGTTTGGCTTTGACCAGATTATTTTCCAGTTCAATAATTCGTTTTTCTGCCGTGATGATTTGATTACTAAAGGCGCTGTTGGTTTCGGCAGTTTGGGTTTGCGACTGATTTTGCGCCTGAGTGAGCGCCGACTGCGATTGCAGCAGCTGCTGGTTTTGACCAAGCACGGCACTATCAGCGCTAGTGATTCGCTGATCAATATTACTCAGTTCATTCTGTAGGCGTAGCTTGTCGACAGGATTGGCGTTTGGTAATTGCTTTTCAATCTCAGCTTTGCGATTTTTAAGATTTTGAGCGTTGGTTTCCAGCTGGTTTTTCGCCTGTTGGTTAAATTGTAGTTGCTGCTGATAATTAGAAATCGTACCATTTGCAGCTTGCTGCCTGGCTGCAGAAAGTGCGGTTTGCGAGACGGCAAATTGTCGCAACATGGCTTTAGTCTCATCTGGCAAATCTGCATTGTTGATGATCTCATCAGTGTTACCGCCAACAGCTAGCCGCCGCAAAATATCGCGCTCGACTCGCGCCGCGTTAAGGCTTTGATTGGCGGTAGCAACATCTTTTTCGGCAGTGGTTTTATCAAGCGCCAGTAAAGTCTCGCCTTTTTTGACGCGCTGACCCTCATGCACATTAATATTCGTCACCACGCCAGAGACTGCCGGCTGGATAATTTTAGTATTACCTTCGGTGGAAATTTTACCATTAGCTACTGCTACAATATCAATCCTGCCAAAGTATGACCACGCTAACGCCACAATCAACAACAATGCAACCAACCAAACTACCAACGCTCCCAACGGCGCCGCTGGCGTTTCAACAATCTCCTCCGCCGCTGGCAAAAATTCGTACTGCAAACGATCGCGCTTTAGCCAGCTCATGCTTCGTCTCCTGATTGTTGCCGGTGCAGATATGCATACAAACCATTCTTTTTCAGCAGCACCGCCGGCGTACCATATTCAATCAATTGGCCGCGATCAATGGCCATAATTTTATCGACCGACTTGAGCGTTGACAGACGATGCGCAATGATAATAACCGTTCTCCCAGCCGTAATCTGCTTGAGATTTTTCTGAATGATATTTTCCGACTCATAATCCAGCGCTGATGTCGCTTCGTCAAAAATGAGGATTTTAGGATTATGCAGCAGCGCCCGAGCGATAGCGATGCGCTGCTTTTGTCCGCCGCTCAGGCCTTCGCCTTTTTCGCCAACCATCGTATCGTAACCATTTGGCAATTCGGTGATAAACTCATGCGCGCCAGCAATTTTTGCCACCCTTACGATATCATCCATGCTACTACTCGGCACATGTACCGCGATATTATCGCGCACGCTGGCATTGAACAAAAAGTTTTCTTGTAAAACCACACCGATTTGCCGGCGTAACCAGCTCGGATCGGTAGTAGCAATATCGACACCATCAATCAAAATCTTGCCTGATTCTGGCACGTATAGCCGCTGCAATAATTTGGAAATCGTACTTTTGCCCGAACCGCTGCGACCGACCACGCCAACCACCGTGCCGGGACGAATGCCAAACGACACGTCGCGGATGACTTCCGGGCTATCTGGCGCATAGCGAAACCGCACATGTTCGAACCGCACATCACCAGTAATGCTCGGCAGGCGCGACTTGCTCGGATCAAGCGTTGGTTCAGGCTTGGTATTGAAAATATCACCCAACCGCTTCATCGAAATACCCGTTTGCTGAAAATCCTGCCATGACTGCACGAGGCGTAGCACGGGTCCGCTCACTCGACCGCTCAGCATCCGAAAAGCAATCAGCCCGCCGATAGTCAAACTGCCCGCCATCACCATGTGTGCACCGACCCACAAAATAGCGATGTCGAAAATCTTTTGAATGAGTTGACCGAGCGCGCCAGCATTGCCTGACAGTAAATTAGTTTTATAACTAGCACGGACATAATTACTTAGCCGGCCTTCCCAGTTTTTCTGCAGTTGCGGCTCCAGCGCGAACGATTTGATAGTCTGCGCGCCAGTGATCGACTCGACCAAATACGATTGAGACTCAGCGCCAGTGTTAAATTTTTCATCTAAACGCTGGCGAAGCAGCGGCGTGATGATACCAGACAATATCGCAAATACCGGCAGACTGCCCAGCACCACCCACGTCAATGTTGTGCTATAAAACAGCATAACTATGATGTAGACAAACATAAAACTAATATCGATCAGTGCGGTCATCGGCGTGCCAGTCAAAAAAGCCCGAATTCGTTCCAGTTCCAATACCCGCGCCGTGGTGTCACCAACTCGACGGGTTTCAAAATACCGCAGTGGCAAGGCAAATAAGTGCCGAAACAACCGCGAACTCAAAATGACGTCAATCCGACTGGTGGTGTGCGTGAAAATATAATTGCGAGCAATCCCCAGCATCCCCTCAAACAGCGCGATAATTACCAGCCCGCCAACGATGACGTCAAGCGTCGATACACTATGATGCGCGAGAGCTTTATCGATAACAACCTGCGTCAAAATCGGCGTAAAAATCCCGATAATCTGCACCACCAGCGCCGCCATTAGTACTTGAAGCAATGGCTTTTTATATTTGATAATCGTCGGAATAAACCACTTGAGATTGAATTTTCTGTCCGCCTCTTTCCAAAAGCGTTGCGTAAACAATATCACGCGGCCAGTCCATTTGTCCTGAAAGTCCTCAGCCGACATCACCTGCGGCGGCCCGCCATTTGGCGGTAGAATGAGGAATTTACTGTTGATGATTTTTCCAGAACTTTTGACTTTGCGGCGACTGTCATTCTTAGTATCAGTAAGTTGCGCCGCCATATTATCCTCGGCAATTTGCGCCAACACCGCAAACTTTTCATCCTTCATACCAACGATCAGCGGTAGTGGCAACTTCGTTAATTGTTTAGAATTAACCGTAGCCGCCCGCGCCTTCAATTTGAGCGAGCGCGCCGCCCGTAGCATATCCGTTTCACTCATACCCACACGCGGATCAATCGCCAAAGCATGAGCAATCTGCTCTGGGTCGGTAGGAATACCATGAAACTGAGCGATAGCCGTGAAACAATACAGACCAGGGTCTAACTTACTGCCAAACTTTTTATTTGCCAGATCATCGTGTAATTTTTCACGATTCTTTGATGCAGATTTAACACCAGCGCACTTTTTAACCGGCGCCGCCTGGCTATCTTTATCTAGTCTTTCTCGCTTACTAACCATTCTCTCCTTTGATTATTGACTATATCAGAGGAGAGCGGCAGACCAAAGCATAAACACTTAGCTTTTTCTATTAGATTTGAAGTATGTTGCTTAGTACAATCAAGTAGTCGGAGCTGTCCAGTATTCCTGAACAATTGCCTGGACTTGTGCTGGTTGATTTATTATAGCTTGCTCCCAAGTCATACCTGTATCTTTTTGAAAGGAAGACATAGCTTGGATGAGACTTTCAATTCGTGTATGAGAGATTACGTTGCCATCAGTCGATTTGAAAGTCTCAATTTTATAATTATCGCCCTGATACCATGAGCTAATTGTGATAACATCAAGTGAGCCAGGCATGCGTACACGCAAGTCTTTGTCTACGTGTTCAAATATGACTCCCGTTGATTCATGACCGAGACGAATCTCGTCAGCTACACCTTTAGTCTCGCTTATCACATCCACTCCATCGCCTTTGTTGAAGATGTAGGTGTCGTCACCTTCACCACCTTCAAGGCGATCGTTGCCTTGGCCACCAACAAGAGTGTCGTTGCCATTTAAGCCTCGTAGATAATCGTCACCGGCATCACCGTAGAGGAGATCGTTGGCAACGCCACCAACAAGAGAGTCGTTACCAGCCAGACCGTGGTAAGTAAAAGGTTTGTTGTCGAGAGCCTGGTAGAAATCACTTTTATCGGTGCCACTCATGCTGTGGGCTCTTGTATGAATCTCTTCAAGATTCCAGACAGTGCCGTCCGCAAAGGCAACTTTCTCAATTTGGCAATCTGGTGTTTCCGTGTAGCCGCTTCCTTTATAGCCAAATTGTTTTTCAACGGTAATTGTGTCATTAGTACCTTTAACAGATAGCTCAAGACTCACGTAATCACTGCTGCTTTTGGCAGTAACAACTCTCGCAACTACATCGTCTGGAGTAATACCTTCACCAAACTGAATAGTGTCTACACCTTTAGTCTCGCTTATCACATCCACTCCATCGCCTTTGTTGAAGATGTAGGTGTCGTCACCTTCACCACCTTCAAGGCGATCGTTGCCTTGGCCACCAACAAGAGTGTCGTTGCCATTTAAGCCTCGTAGATAATCGTCACCGGCATCACCGTAGAGGAGATCGTTTCTGGCTGCTCCAATAAGAGTATCGTTACCGTCACCCGCAGCAATAACATTATCTCTGTCTACAACCCCGTTAATACTATCACCCGCATCAGTACCTGTCATAGTCGTAAGTGGAGCAGTATCAATAATTCTCTGATATTTAATCGACTTTTTAGCAAAATGTTCGCGCAAATGAGTAAATTCCGCATCTGAAATAAGTCCTCGATTGCGCAGCGCTCGCGTAATCTCTGCTAACATCTTTTCGCCAGTTACCGCGTTAGACTGAAGTTGTTCATCTAAGTATGCTTGAACGCTAGAAACATCAAGTTTAATCGGATTTTCCGACTCCAGATCTAACGAGTAATTAAACTTTCGGAATACATCCGCTAGACTCGTTTGCATAGACAGCATCGTATAGATACTCTCAAGAAGTGTCGTATATGAACGCTCCAAGATCGGCGCTTCAGCAGCGGTTGGCGAACTTGTCGGAGAGTTGCGGTAGCTTGTGCCAGTCACTGTCTCAAGCACTGCCAGCTTGCGCGCATCAAAACTACTACCGCGACTTGTTGGATTGATTTGTGAAGCACCAACCCACGCAAACAAAATGTCTTGCAATTTTGCTTGCCTTAAAGAAGTATCATTGGTATTCATAAAGTCCTGTACTAATTGTTTCAACGCGCCTGTAGTATCGCGCGCCATCGCTTGGCGCAGAGAATATGTATTACCCATCGGATGAATCTCGGGTAGATTCATAATGTCTTCCGGAACTTCCACGGAATTTGTCATCTGAACATCTGCCGTGTCCCGCTGCAAGAAGAATTCTTTCATATCAGCGGTCGTACCATCTATACGCGTGAATGAACCGACACGTGCAATCGTATTGCCGTTCTCATCAACTTTGCCAACAAACTCATTGCTCAAATTGAGCGATTTGATACCCGCTTCTTCCAACGTAAGTAATTCGTCTGGTGTCGAAACACCGTTCCCGTCCTTGTCGATCCAGATTCGCAGCTCAGAAAACTTCGCATCTTTAGCGTCAATAACACCATCACGATTTGAGTCTAGTGCAGCCAATGCCGCGAAGCCACTTGAAGCAGTTTTTCCATCGTCAAGAATAGTCCGATCGCCAAATAGCTCCTTGCCTGCTTCAATCTTACCATTACCATCACGATCAAGCACCAGAATACCTGACTTCGCATCAATCCAGCCAGTCTTTTCGGCAAAACCATTATTATCTAAGTCATAATACACGCCAGCAGTGACCGACTTTGTAGTGATACCTTGACCGGAGATATCGAGGACGATGGGATCAATGCGAGCAGGTAATAATCCAGCTTGATCCATGAGCGACCATACCAAGTCGCCAATCCCTCCGCCAATAAACGATCCAGCATTCCATCCTAGAAATCCTAAACCTAACTCCGCCATAACTCCTACAAGCATAGCTACAGAGGTAGGCAATACTAAAGAGCTACCAGCGATAGCCAGCAGGGCGAGGGGTAAACCGAGTTGCATGGCTGCTGTTGCTGATCCTAATCCGAAAATAGTTCTCCAACCCCAATCATGGAGTATTTTAGTACCTGTATAGCCGTCACCTTTATTGTATGCTTCAGCCGCCTGTTTTATAGCCAACACTGCATCAATAGCAAGCAAAACAGAGCCGACGGCACCAAGAGCTTTCATAGTTCCCGATCTGGAAGCCATGTATAAGGCCATATTATTTGCCCCTAGTTGTTTAATAGTAGAAGCAACTACTCCATCACCTTTGATGACAGACTCCATTATCTTCACTGACCTTGTTAACTGAGCAGCGTCAGAATAGTTGAGTTTTAGTTTGCCAATATAAGCCTCCAGAGGCTTACTTTCTATCGACATTTTGTCTATAGTCTTTACTAACGATTCTAGGGTAGATTTATTATTGTGGATACGCTTTTCATAATCGTTTAGCCAAGCTTCGGAAGGGTTTTTAACAAAAGGATCAACATTAACATCATAGCCACCCTTACCATCAGGTTTTACAAGACCATCCATCAACTTGGCATTTTCACTTTTGAGGTAATTAAATACTCCAAGTAGTCCCTCGGAAGAATATCTTGCCTTGATATTAGTTATCGATTCACCATTAACAGATCTAACTCTTGGGTTATTGATTATTGATAGCAACTCAGATTGATATAGAACACTATTAGTATCAGCATTAGGCATGATAATAAATACGTCACCGTAAATAGTTCTTTGAGCGTATAGTTGAGATATGGTGTCTGTGATACTTAATGCCTTTCGTCCATTTCCCAAGTCAACGCCGTAAGGGGAGCTGCGAACGTAGGAATTACTAGAATTATCCCAGTCTAGTCCGCCTATTAATCTATACGCAAGGCGTTCACTACCAACTGTTCTTTGTATAGCATCATATAATCGACCGTCAAACAGTCTACCAGCTTTTGTATCGTATATACTACGAGCATTTCTATCTTTTATCTGGACCTCACTTACATAGTCATAACCGCTATAGCCTGTACTGTTTTCTTTTACTACAAAGTTGCTGTAAAAATAAAATCTTGCATTATTACCTTGTAACTCAAAAGGGATTTCATTTATTTTTGCATTTATGTCGTTCAGAAATTTCAGTAAGCTTTCTTCTGTAAGAGAACCGTCAGGATTGGTGGAAAAATAATTTTTAGCTTTCCAATTATTTACAAAATTTATGAATTCATCCATTAGTTCCATATGTCGTCCTCATTAATAAATTTAACACTGATTGGTTTAAAATTAACGACCCTATCTTTCTCCGCCTGTTGTAGGCCAGATTTATATAAAGTAATCATGCCTTTTTCGATGATTTTCAGCATCTCGTCCTTGTAATCCTTTAATTCTAGTGGCGCTATTATGTTTTTAGCTATAATAACCACTTCATCAAAGTCGCCAATTATATTCTTGTAACTATCAATTCGTACTTTGCAACCGCGCCATATTAGTATATTGATAGCGTCAAACCCATCCATTACGCGTACGCCATTTGAGACAAAGCTATTTTGCCACCTTATAGGGAATATAAGGGCGTTAACTGTTTTGTCATAAGCTGTTGAGGTTAAATTATATTCTATGATATCGTCGCCAGGATATGGGCATACGATATTATATTTTTTAATTATCTTTTTGGCCTCGTTTATGTTGACTGGGTTAGTTATGAAACTCATGCCGCCCTTTCATATTTAAATCACTAATGTTTATTATAAATAGATATCACAAACTATACAAGTCTTGATAAGTGATGGTTTGGGGCTTGTGTAAATTGGTCAAGTTCATGTCTAGACATAAGGATATTAAGATATTCTTTGTGATTATATTTCAAGAAGACAATACTACCTGTCGCTGTGTTAATTTTTGTTAGGTAAAGTTAATACTAGATATAAGTAGTAAAATTATTTACATTACTGATTTTACTTAGCTTGAAGTGTTTTATGCGGTCGCAACAGCGGCCATACTTGCCCCACTAACTTCACATGCGTCTATGAGCGCAGTG
>ERZ772764.2742-NODE-2742-length-10113-cov-4.525353_pt1 | contig 10113 bp, 6 predicted proteins | sample MGYA00512163_ERZ772764 | MGnify/ENA primary metagenome ERZ772764 (study PRJEB29015, sample SAMEA2737903) | human oral metagenome | biome: human oral; feature: human-associated habitat; material: dental | place: China | collected 2094 ...
CGGCGATCGCCGAGACGACTGTTGCGCGCCCGGGAGTCAGGAAGCGCGGAGAGATCTCGCCGAGCTTCTCCGGCATTGCTCCGTAATACCCCATCGACAGCAAGGTGCGGGCGGGAGAGACGAAGGTGGACTGCAAGGACGCCGCGGACGAGACCAGCACCGCCGTCGACAGGAGGATCGCGAACGGCCCCAGAACCGGTCTGGCCAAGGCGAAGAAGACATTGTCCTGGATCGCAGGATTGCCCAGTCCTATCCCGTCCTTCCCCAGACCGGCGAACATCATGGATCCGATCGTGACGAACATGTACACCGAGACGATGGTCATGACAGTGAGCACGGCGGCGCGCCCCGGAGTGGAGCTGGCGTCGTCGGCCTCCTCATTGACCGTCAGCGACACGTCCCAGCCCCAGTAGATGAACAGGGACAGGGAGACGCCCGCCACAAAGGTCCCCAGCGAGTCGACGGCGAAGGGATTGAACCATTCGAGCTTCACGGGTGTCGGATTGACGGCGGTTCCGGTGAAGTAGCGGTAAATGGCCACCGCGCCGAAACCGAGGAACACCGTCAGCTGAAACCCCACCAACCAGTACTGGAGCTTCTGGGTGGTCTGCATATCACGGTACGCGATCCAGGTCGCCAGCGTGATGAAGACCAGGCAGGTGAGGGTATTGACCCATACGTTGTCGGAGAGATCCGCAATGGCGGGCCGGCGAGTCACCTGTGCGAGCAACAGGTAGAAGAAGTCGACCGCGATGGCCGCGAGGTTCGACAGGACGACGACGGTGGCCACGATCAGCCCCCATCCGTTCATCCACCCGATCCACGGACCGAAGGCGCGGGTCCCCCAGGTGAAGGAGGTGCCCGAGTCGGGCATCGCCGCATTGAGCTCTCGGTACCCGAAGGCGACCAGGAGCATCGGGATGAATCCGACGAGGAAGATCGCCGGCACCTGTTCGCCCACTTCTGAGGCGGTCGGCCCCAGTGCGCCGGTGAGGGTGTACGGAGGCGCGATGCAGGACACGCCGATGATGATGGCGCCGAGCAGGCCGACAGAGCCCTCAGCCAGTCCCTTCTTCGACAGCCCGCCTCCAGAGCTGGTGGTCGCGGCGCTCATGTTCCACCTCCGACGTCGGCCGGATCAGCCGGGACGGCGACGAGCGGCACCGGCAGGACCCGCAGGATCTTGTTGGCGTCCGGCCCCAGGAACAGGCGCCCGCTCTGGGCCAGTCGCGCCGATCCCAGGAAGGCCAGCTCATTCCTGTTCCACTCCATGGCCAGCACGGCGGCGCTCATGGAGTGGGCGTGAACGATCTGGACACGCTGATCATCCAGTCCGGTGAGATCCAGGCGCACCTCGGCGAGCAGGGCCTCGGTCCGCTTCTCGATCTCCGCGGTGTCCTGTGAGTCCCCGGTGGCCACCGTGACGAGACGCAACGGGACACCGGCTCTGTCAGCGAAGGTCCTGGCCTTGCTGAGCACCCCCCTCCACCTGCCGGACTCCCCCAGCATGACCGTGATGCGTGAGAGTCCGTCAAGAGGGGCGTGCCTCATGCCGCGCGGGGACAGGGCGACCGGAACAGTCGAGGAGTTGAGCAGCGTCTGCCCCACGGAGCCGAGGGACACCCGCCCCAGGACCCCGTGACGGCCTCCGCCGGCTACGAGCAGGTCGGCCTTGAGCTCCTCGGCCGAGGCGATGATGCCCTCGGGGAAGGAGAGGCTGTACCGCAGGTACTTGCTCACCGGCACACGAGGCCGATGCTCCTCCATGATCTCCGACATCCAGTCGTCGACCTGCGTGGCGACGACGTCCTGGAAGGCGTGATCGGTGACGTCAAGGACGTAGCGTCCCCCGCCGCCCTTGACGACGGTGACGAGATCGAGTGGGCACGAGAACGCTTCAGCGAGAGACACCCCTAGGTGGTAGGAGTCTCGACCGCCGAGCGAATTGGTGAAGGCCGTCAGAATGCGCATGGGGGTGACCTCCTGTTCGCTTCCGGGGCGTCACAGGGCACTCATGACGTGCTTGATACGTGTGTAGTCCTCCACGCCGTAGACGGAGAGGTCCTTGCCGTAGCCGGACCGTTTGAAGCCGCCGTGCGGCATCTCCGCGACGAGGGGGATGTGGCAGTTCACCCACACGCAGCCGAAGTCCAGGTCCCTGCTGAATCGCAGGACACGCTGGTGGTCGGTCGTCCAGATGGACGAGGACAGGGCGTAGTCCACGCCGTTGGCCATGGCCAGGGCGTCGTCGTCGGAGGAGAACTCCTGAACGGTCAGGACCGGCCCGAAGATCTCCTGCTGCACGAGCGCGTCGTCCTGCTTGAGCCCTGAGATGACGGTGGGCGCGTAGTAGTAGCCGCTCTCGCCGACGCGGTGGCCGCCGGTCAGCAGGTGGGAGTGCGCGGGCCGCTCCTCGACGATCTTCTGCACGGAGTCGAAGTGGCGGGCATTGTTCAGGGGTCCGTAGAACGCCTCCTCCTCGGGAATCGGGCCGGTTCGCAGGGACTCGGCGTGACGCACCAGCGCGTCGGTGAACTCCTTGGCCACCGAGGCCTCGACCAGGACGCGGGTGGCGGCGGTGCAGTCCTGCCCGGAGTTGAATATCCCTGCGGCGGCGATGCCCTCGGCGGCAGCCTCGATGTCGGCATCGGCGAAGACGACGGCGGGGGCCTTGCCTCCCAGCTCGAGGTGAACGCGGGTCACGTTGCCGGCCGCCTGTTCGGCGAGATCCGAGCCCGCGCGTACAGATCCCGTGAGCGCGACCAGCCCGGGCACCGGGTGGGAGCTCATGAGCCGCCCGGTCTCCCCGGTGCCGAGCACCAGGTTGAAGACCCCTGGCGGGAGGATCTCACTGGCGATCTCAGCGAAGACGATGGCGCTCTCGGGCGTGTTCTCACTCGGCTTGAGCACCACCGTGTTGCCTGCCGCCAGAGCGGGCCCGACCTTCCAGATGAGCATCATGAAGGGGTAGTTCCACGGGACGATCTGCCCGACGACGCCGATGGGCTCGCGGCGAATCTGCGAGTTCAGACCCTCGGCGTACTCCCCCGAGGCGACACCCGACTGGAGACGGGCGGCCCCGGCGAAGAACCGCAGCTGAGAGGCCCCTGTCACGACTTCCTCCGCCCGGATCATCTCGGCGAGCTGACCGGTGTTGCGGCGCTGAGCCTCGACGAGACGGTCGGCGTTGGCCTCCAGGGCGTCGGCGAGCCGGAGCAGGAGCATCTGCCGTTCCGCCGGCGTTGTCAGCCGCCAGCTCTCGAATGCCTTGAGGGCGGCGTCGTAGGCGGCGTCGACATCGGCGGCCCCTGAGACCGGGCACTGCGCCACGACTTGTTCCGTTCGAGGATCCACGACGTCGAACGTGGTATCGGTGGTTGCCGGAACAAATCGTCCGTCAATAAAATTCTGGAGGAGAGGAAGGCTCATGTGAATCACTCTGCTTCTTGGCTTCGGCGGGACGTCGGTGTCGAGGTGAGAAGTTTCGAGAGTCGAAAGAAATGAGACGACTCGGGCCTCTACTGCCCAAGCTCACGCAGGACCGGCGCAGGCCGCATCGCCGCTAGCGCCCGACGCACCACAAGTCCTGTGACAACAACGCGGGCTAAGGTCCTAGGTGACGGCGTAATAGTAAACACACACCACCAAGTATGTCGAACATCACGTTCCACACTTCAAGGAATCGCATCAAAACGCGGAAAAGTCACCCTTGTGCGAGATGACAAACCGTCACTCCGCCCAAAAATGTAACGCAAACCACAAATTCGCCCGCTGCTCGGCATCCTCGATGTCGACGCCGAGTGCCCTCCTCAGGCGCGCAAGACGTGCGGGGACGGAGTTTCGATGCACCCCCAGACGCTCGGCGATGCGCTGCACCGCCCCGGCCTCGCTGAGGTAGATCCTCAACAGCTCGAGCAGCTCGGGCTGATCGGCGACGCCCCCGAGGCGAGCGCGGGCGAAGGCTTGGGCCCGCTCCTCGTCCAGGAGGTCCGTGACCGACGGCAGTCCCGAGGTCTCCCAGCGCACCGCCTGTCCGAGCTGCCGAGTTCCGGTGCAGACGGACAGCGCCTGCTGTGCGCCCCGCGGCAGATCAGTGACGCCGACAGGACCGCTGACGCCGATCCGCATCCGCTCCGTCCAGGGCGTGACACTGCCGTCCTCAAGAAGGGAGGGAACGCGCTCGACCTCACCGAGGATCATCAGGCGGGTCCCGCCCCGGTCCGTGCGCCACAGAAGCCGCTCCCCCACCGGAGCCCCCCGACTCTCGACGAGCAGGCGGGCCAGCACTGTGGAGAGCCCGGCAACGTCAGCACTGCCACCCTCGAGGCAGACAACCCGCCACTGATGACCACCACCGGTAGCGGGCACCGATCGCCGCTCCGGAGACGGCAGGCGTGTGAGGACGAGCTCCTGAACCTGGTCCGCCAGCGCCAGCCCCTGCGCGATGTCACCCGCCAGGAGATGCCGGGTGGAGGCCCCCACGAGCTGGAGGAGCCATCCGGTGAAGGCCTTGGAGGACTCGGCGATGAGATTCAGAAACGACCAGGCGAGATCGACCCCCAGGGTCTGAGCGCGCGTGAGCGTCTCGCGCTGAACGGTCGCCAGGTAGCGCTCGGGCTCGCCGGTGATGCCGACCGGGCGGACGACCAGCCGCATGTCGCCGAGGCCGACCGCCCCGGCTCCTCGCATCCCTCCCGGACGGATCCTGTCGATGCACTCGGCGACCTCGTCGTCGATTCCCGTCGCCTCCGGCCCGAAGGGACCGACCACGGTGCGTCCCGTGGCATCCCGCAGGGACACCTCGCCCCGGAGGATCGAGGCCAGGGCGCGCATGATCGCGCTCTGGTTGTCCTTGGCGGCTGCACGCGTCAGCTGTTGCAGGACCAGGGTCTCCTCGTCTCCCGCCCCCTCGGCACCGATCTCAGGCTCGGTGGCCTGAAGCATGGCCCCGACCTCGCGGCTGATGGAGGCGAAGGAGACCTCGAGGGGGACCTCGATGAGATTGAGACGCCCGGCCCTGCAGGCCTCGCGCAGGTCCTCGGGCACGGTGTCGAAGGCGATGCCGGTCCCCAGTCCGAGAGCCGCGACTCCCGCCTCGACCAGTGATGCCACGTACTCCCGCCACGTGGCCGCCTCCGCATCGGCCATGACGAGACCCGTGGTGAGAACGAGCTCGCCGCCCTCGAGGTAGGAGGCCGGTTGGAGGAGCTCGGTCGCGACGACCCAGGTGACCGCGGCGTGCGGTGCGGGCAGAAGCACCGCGCGAACTCCCAGGTCCGCTCCATCGATGAGATCCGACACCAACACCATGCCTGGATTCAAACACTGTTCTATGCATCACGCACAGGATTCGCGAGATTTTGTGCATTGGGCTTAGGTGCTCAGACCTAGAGGCGGGCATAACCTGAGACGGAACTCATAGCCGAGCACGTTTCTACGACTACCCGGAGCGCCCTGTTCCGCGGCAGATCTCCGCCCGTCACGACACACTGTGAGGTCCATATGGCAACGCTGCCCCAGACCATTCATCTCGCCACTCCTCTGCCCGGTCCCGAGGCCCGCGCCCTCGACGAACGCGCAGGTACCGCACTCCCACGCGCCCTGACCGCCGCCATGCCGACATTCGCACGGCGTACGGACCGAGGCGTCCTGGAGGACGTGGACGGCAACCGTCTCATCGACTTCGGATCCGGCATCGCGGTGACAACCGTGGGCGGTGCGGCGGCGCCCGTCGTCGCTGCAATCCAGGAGCAGGCCGAGAACCTGACGCACACCTCCTTCGCCGTCACGAGGTACGCCGGATACGTCGAGGTCGCCGAACGCCTGAACGCCCTGACCCCGGGCAGCTTCCCGAAGAAGACCGCGCTGTTCAACTCCGGGGCGGAGGCCGTCGAGAACGCCATCAAGCTCGCACGCAAGCACACCGGCCGCCAGGCAGTGGTCTGCTTCGACCACGCCTTCCACGGACGCACCTCCCTGACCATGGGACTGACGGCCAAGGTCGCCCCCTACAAGGGCGGCTTCGGCCCCTTCTCCCCTGAGCTCTACCGGGTCCCCGGCTCCTACCCGTACCGCGACGGACTGGACGGCGAGGCCGCCGCCGAGCGCACGATCAGTCAGATCGAGAAGCAGGTGGGGGCATCCTCCGTCGCCGCCGTCATCATCGAGCCCATTCAGGGCGAAGGCGGGTTCATCGTGCCGGCGCCCGGCTTCCTCACCGCGCTCCAGCGCTGGTGCCATGACAACGGCGCGGTCTTCATCGCCGATGAGATCCAGTCGGGAATCGCCCGCACCGGGGCGTGGTTCGCCTGCGACCACGAGGGAGTCGTTCCCGACCTGGTGACGACCGCCAAGGGCCTGGCCGGAGGCACCCCCTTGTCGGCGGTCACCGGTTCGGCCGAGATCATGGACTCCGCCGAACCGGGCGCCCTTGGCGGCACCTACTGCGGTAACCCCCTGGCCTGTGCCGCCGCCCTGGCGACCCTGGACATGATCGAGGAGCACGATCTCCTGGGACGGGCCCGCACGATCGGCGAGACCGGCATCCGCCTGATGGAGCAGTGGAAGGCGAAGGACCCCCGCATCGGCGAGGTCCGGGGCAAGGGCGCCATGATGGCTCTCGAGCTCGTCGACCCCGACTCGCAGAAGCCCGATGCCGCACTGACCGCCGCCGTCGCGCAGGCCGCGCGCTCACGCGGTCTGATCCTGCTCACCTGCGGCACCTACGGCAATGTCATCCGCCTCCTGCCACCGGTGACCATGCCGGACGAGCTGTTCGCCGAAGGCATGGAGATCCTCGAGCAGGCGCTCCGAGACCAGCCCTGATCCCCTCTTCCACCCACGTCTTAAGGCCGCACCGGCCCCGGATCACGCTGATCCACCCGACCGACCCAGGAGGTAGCTCCATGCCCTCGACCCCTAACCCCCTCACCGATGCACGGGCGCAGCTCGCCGAGGCGATCCAGTTCCTCGGCTTCGACGACGGAATGCGCCGCATGCTTGAGACCGCCCGTAAAGAGGTGACGGTCGCCATCCCACTGCGACGCGACGACGGCACGATGGAGCTGCATATCGGCCACCGCGTCCAGCACAACATCTCTCGCGGCCCCGCGAAGGGAGGGATCCGTTACTCCCCCAACGTGGACCTCGACGAGGTCCGAGCGCTGGCCATGTGGATGACATGGAAGTGCTCTCTTCTCGATCTGCCCTACGGCGGCGCGAAGGGAGGGGTCCAGGTGGACCCGCGGGCCCACTCGGAAAGAGAGCTCGAACGTCTGACCCGCCGCTACACCTCGGAACTGATTCCCCTGATCGGCCCCGACAAGGACATCCCGGCTCCCGATATGGGGACCGACGAGCAGACCATGGCCTGGATGATGGACACCTACTCGGTGGCCACCGGGCACACGGTTCTGGGAACCGTCACGGGCAAGCCGGTCAACCTCGGCGGGTCACAGGGGCGGGCCGCCGCCACCTCCCGCGGCGTCGTCTACTCCGTCCTCAACGCGATGGAGAGCATCGGAGTGAATCCCTCGCAGGCCACCGCGATCGTTCAGGGCTTCGGCAAAGTCGGTCGCGGCGCTGCCCGCTTCCTCCACGAGGCGGGCGTGAAGGTTCTGGCCGTGGCGGACGTCTACAGCACGATTCGCAACGACAAGGGCATCGACATCCCCGCACTCGAGGCCTTCGTGGATGAGACCGGCACCGTCGACGGGTTCCCCGGCGCGGACCCGATCCCTGCGAGCGAGCTGTTCGCCGTCGCCTGCGACGTCGTTGTTCCTGCAGCGGTCGAAGGGGTCATCACCGAGCAGACCGCGCCATTGATCGACGCCAAGCTGGTCGTTGAGGGCGCCAACGGCCCGACGACACCCACGGCCGACGCGATCCTGGCCGACAAGGGGATCCTGGTCGTACCGGATATCCTCGCCAACGCCGGTGGCGTCATCGTGTCCTACTTCGAGTGGGTACAGGCCAACCAGTCCTACTGGTGGACCGAGAAGGAGGTCAATGAGCGCCTGCGCACCAGGATGGACAAGGCCTGGAACGAGGTCACAGACTTCTCCAGGGAGCACGGACTCTCGCTGCGCACCGCCGCGACGACGATGGCCGTCAAGCGCGTCGCCGAGGCCCACGTCGCCCGCGGTCTCTACCCGTGATGCGTGGCAGGCGACAGTCGATACTCAGGGAGCACAACCATGGCTGACACACGACCAGGCGCGGCAACTGACACAGCGGCGTACACCACCCTCGGAGCCCACCCGGCTCTGGCCGACTACCTGCACAGGATCCGCCCCGAGGAGGGGATGCTCCTGGGCGGGCGGATGACGGCAGCCTCCGACGGCGGAACCTTCGACGTCGTCGACCCCGCCAGCAACGCCGTATTCGCACGCTGCACGGATGCGACTCCGGTGGATGCCGCACGCGCCGTCGACGCGGCCTCCGAGGCGCTGCCTGCCTGGAGCACCACCCCGCCCCGGCAGCGCGCAGAGCTGCTGCGGACCCTGTTCGACCTCATGGTGGGACAGGTCGAGGAGCTCGCGGTGCTCATCAGCGCCGAGAACGGCAAGTCCCTGGACGACGCCAGGGCGGAGGTCCTCTACGCGGCGGAGTTCTTCCGATGGTTCTCCGAGGAAGCCGTGCGCACCGAGGGCGGTTTCGGCTCCTCCCCGGCAGGCGGGACCCGGACGATCGTCACGCACCGCCCGATCGGGGTGGTCGCCATGATCACCCCCTGGAACTTCCCGGCGGCGATGGGGACCCGCAAGATCGCCCCGGCCCTGGCCGCCGGGTGCACGGTGGTGCTCCGTCCCGCGTCCCTCACGCCCCTGACAGCGGTGGCACTGGGACATCTGATCCAGCAGGCCGGCGTGCCCGCGGGCGTGGTGAACATCGTGCCCTCGAGCCGTTCCGTAGAGGTCTCGACGACGTGGCTCGAGGACTCCCGGGTCCGAGCCGTCTCCTTCACCGGTTCCACCCAGGTCGGTCGTGTGCTCATGAAGCAGGCGGCGGAGAAGGTCCTGGTGTCGTCCATGGAGCTCGGGGGCAACGCACCCTTCGTGGTGGCGGCCGACGCCGATATCGACGCCGCGGTGACGGGTGCCGTTCAGGCCAAGCTCCGAGGCGGGGGCGAAGCCTGCACGGCCGCCAACCGCTTCTACGTCCACCGCGACGTCGCCCAGGAGTTCACCGAGAAGTTCTCCGCCGTCGTCCGCGACCTGAGGGTGGGGCCGGCCCTGGCGGACGAGGCGAACCAGATCGGCCCCCTGGTGACACCGGCTGCCCGCGACAAGATCAACGCCCTGGTGGACGGGGCGGTGGCCGGGGGCGCCGTCGTCCACGCCGAGTCCTCCTGGCCCCAGGAGTCTCCGGGGTCGTTCGTCCCGGTGCGGGTCCTGACGAATGTCGCCCCCGACGCGGAGATCGTGCGCACCGAGATCTTCGGCCCCGTCGCCCCGATCGTCACCTGGGACGACGAGGACGAGCTGCTGACGTGGATCAACGATACGGACTACGGGCTGTCGGGCTACGTCTTCTCCCGCGACCTCGGGTGGGCGCTGCGCCTGGCCGAGCGCATGGAGGTTGGGATGGTCGGTGTCAACCGTGGGCTCGTATCCGATCCCGCCGCCCCCTTCGGGGGTGTCAAGCAGTCCGGTATCGGGCGTGAGGGCGCGCGTGAAGGGATCCGTGAGTTCCAGGAGACTCAGTACTACTCGGTTGCCTGGGGCTGAGGGGCCCGTCCCCGAGCAGTGCGCGACCGCGAGGGTCGATGTCGTCGATATACGTGGTGCCCCGGGCCGAGAGCCCGGGGCACCATCGCGTTGACACTGAGGTCGTCAGTGTTGCCATCAGTGTTTCACGAGGCCTTGGGGTAGGCCTTCTGGACGGCCTCGAGCATCTCGAGGGCCGAGTAGTAGTCCAGCCGGAAGGACGAGGGCGGCATGTACTGCACCTTGCCGCCGGTCACCGGGGCCGCCGAGCTGAAGGTCTCGTTGGTGGTGACGGCGTTCTTCGCGGTCTCGTCGGCGGCAATGACCACCCAGTTCTCACCGGTCAGTCCCGCCTGGACGTTCTCGGGCGAGAGCTGGACGATGTCCTTGCGGTCACCCATGGACT
>ERZ772764.2743-NODE-2743-length-10111-cov-2.404336_pt1 | contig 10111 bp, 7 predicted proteins | sample MGYA00512163_ERZ772764 | MGnify/ENA primary metagenome ERZ772764 (study PRJEB29015, sample SAMEA2737903) | human oral metagenome | biome: human oral; feature: human-associated habitat; material: dental | place: China | collected 2094 ...
CGCGTGCGATTGCGGAAGCTGAAAAAATTCAAGACCCTCGTTTTCATATTGAACATAATAGCTTTTCTCACATTCCAGATATCTGTCAAAAACTCGATTTAGTTGGTAAAATTGACGGCATTTTGCTGGATTTAGGCGTATCATCTCCACAGCTTGATGAAGCCGCTCGTGGTTTCAGTTTTATGAAAGATGGCCCGTTAGATATGCGCATGGATACCACACAAGGTTTATCAGCGGCAGAGTGGCTAAAACAGGTATCTGTTGATGATTTAACTTGGGTGTTAAAAACCTTTGGTGAAGAGCGTTTTGCAAAACGAATTGCGACTGCCATCGTAGAATTTAATAAAAGTGCGGTTAAAAATGGCACAGAATGTTTAAGTCGTACTTCTCAGCTTGCTGAATTAATTGCTCAAGCCGTACCGTTTAAAGATAAACATAAGCATCCAGCGACGCGTAGTTTCCAAGCCATTCGAATTTATATTAATGCGGAATTAGATGAGTTAGAAAGTGTATTAAATTCTGCATTAGATATGTTGGCACCAGAAGGACGTTTATCGATTATCAGTTTCCATTCACTTGAAGACAGAATGGTAAAACATTTCATGCGTAAGCAAAGCAAAGGCGAGGATATTCCAAGAGGCTTACCATTACGTGAAGATCAAATTCAACGTAATCAAAAATTAAAAATCATTGGTAAGGCAATTCAGCCAAGTGAGGCAGAAATTTCAGCGAATCCACGTTCAAGAAGCGCGGTATTACGTATTGCGGAAAGGGTGAAATAAGATGTTAGAAAATAGCGAACGTTATCCTTTACAACATATTCTCGTTGAAGATATTTTTTCTTCTAATAAATTAATTGTTGTCCTACTTTTATTAATTTTAGCTTCTGCAATGGGCACAATTTGGATGACCCATCAAACACGAGGCTTGATTTCTGAAAACGGGCAGTTGGTATTACAACACCAAGCCCTTGAAAACGAATATCGCAATTTGCAATTACAAGAAGCAACCGAAAGTGATAATACAAGAGTTGAATCCATTGCAATCGGTACATTAAAAATGCAACGTGTTCAAAGTGAACAAGAAGTGGTTATTTTTGAATAGGGATTTTGAATAAAATGGTTAGATTTAATTCCTCTAAGAAACCAGGAAAGCCAAAGAAAACAATTAGAAAATTGGCTCAACCTGCGTCAGTAAAACCGAACAAACCGAAAATGGTGTTTGAGAAATGCTTCCTTCGTGGTCGTTATCTCATCGCGACAAGTTTTATTTTCTTAGGCTTAGGCGCATTAGTGGCTCGTGCTGCTTATGTGCAATCTGTTAATTCTGAAACCCTTTCTGGTGAAGCGGACAAACGTTCATTACGTAAAGATGATGTGCTTTCTGTTCGCGGTTCAATTTTAGATCGCAATGGACAATTGTTATCGGTGAGTGTGCCGATGAGTGCGATCGTGGCTGAACCTCGTTTAATGTTAAAAGAAAATGCATTAGAGGATAAAGAACGTATCAAAGCCCTTGCTAACGAATTAAATATGACACCTGCTGAGTTGGTGAAAAAAATTGAGAAAAATCCAAAATCAGGTTTCTTGTATTTAGCACGTCAAGTAGAAGCGGGCAAAGCAAATTATATTCGTGATCTCAAAATTAAAGGTATTTCATTAGAAACTGAACCACGTCGTTTTTATCCACGTGTAGAAGAAGCAGCTCAATTAATCGGCTTTACCAACATTGATGGTAAAGGGATTGAAGGCGTTGAGGCGAGCTTCAATTCAATGCTAGTGGGGAAAGACGGTGCACGTGTTGTTCGTAAAGACAAACGTGGTAACGTGGTTGAGCATATTGCAGATGAGAAAAAATACGATGCGCAAGATGTGACCTTAAGTATCGATGAAAAATTGCAATCAATGGTATATCGCGAAATCAAAAAAGCAGTAACAGAGAACAAAGCTGAATCTGGTACTGCGGTATTGGTAGATGTGCGTACGGGTGAAGTGTTAGCAATGGCAACAGCGCCTTCTTACAACCCAAACAACTTGGCTAATGTTAAAGATGAATTAAAACGTAACCGTGCGATTACGGATACCTTTGAACCAGGTTCAACCGTAAAACCTTTCGTTGTTTTGACCGCACTTCAACGTGGCGCAGCGAGACGTGATGAAGTGATTAATACAGGTTCATTTACCGTAAGTGGTAAAGAAATTGTGGACGTGGCACCTCGCCCACAACAAACCTTAGATGAAATTTTGATTAACTCAAGTAACCGTGGTGTGAGTCGTCTTGCGTTACGTATGCCACCTTCTGCATTAATGGAAACTTACCAAAATGCGGGCTTGGGTAAAGATACAGAGTTAGGCTTAATTGGTGAACAACGCGGTGTATTAAATGCAAACCGTAAACGTTGGGCTGATATCGAACGAGCTACGGTAGCTTATGGTTATGGTATCACTTCAACACCATTACAAATCGCGCGTGCTTATGCCACTTTAGGGAGCTTCGGGATTTATCGTCCACTTTCTATCACTAAAGTTGATCCGCCGGTTATTGGTCAACGTGTTTTCTCTGAAAAAATCACGAAAGACGTTGTAGGTATGTTGGAGAAAGTGGCAATCAAAAATAAACGTGCGATGGTTGAAGGTTATCGTGTAGGTGTGAAAACAGGTACAGCGCGTAAAATTGAAAATGGTCACTATGTTAATAAATATGTAGCATTTACAGCGGGTATTGCACCAATTAGCGATCCACGTTATGCATTAGTTATTTTGATTAACGATCCGAAAGCAGGACAGTACTATGGTGGTGCGGTATCGGCGCCAGTATTCTCAAGCATAATGGGCTATGCATTACGTGCGAATGGTATTGCGCCAGATGCAGAACCAACAGAAAAAACAGCAAGACGCACTGTTCGCTTAAGCGATCAAAAACTTGAAAAAATGAATTAAGAAAAGGCAAAACAATGAAAAAATTGACCGCACTTTTTGATCTTCCGGGGCTTTCAGACATGAATGTGAAGGCGATGGTGTTAGATAGCCGCAAAGTAACTCAAGGTGATCTATTTGTGGCAGTAAAAGGGCATCGTTTTGATGCGAGTCAATTTGTTCCTCAAGCTATTTCTTCAGGTGCAAGTGCGGTCGTTTTAGAGACAGATTTAGAAAACGAGCATTTAAGCATCCAATGGCAAAATAATGTGCCAGTGATTCACTACTATCATTTATCAGCCCATCTTTCAGCATTGGCTGGTCAATTTTATGATAATCCTTCCGAGAAATTGACTTTAGTTGGTGTCACAGGAACAAACGGTAAAACCACCGTTTCTCAATTATTAGCGCAATGGGCTACGCTATTAGGTCATAAAGCCGCTGTTATGGGCACTATTGGCAATGGTTTATTAGGTCAAGTCAAGGAAGCCAAAAATACCACAGGCTCAGCCGTTGAAGTTCAAGAAAATCTCGCTGATTTTGTAAAGAAAGGCGCAGATTTTGCTTCTATCGAAGTGTCTTCACATGGTTTAGTTCAACATCGTGTTGAAGCACTCAAATTTAAAGCCGCTATTTTTACCAATTTAAGTCGCGATCATTTGGATTATCACGAAACAATGGAAAAGTATGCGGAAGCCAAAAAACGCTTTTTCGTTGATTTAGCACCTGAATTACAAATTCTTAATGCCGACGATCCAATTGGAGCTGCATGGTTAAGTGAATTACCAAATGGTATCGCAGTCAGCTGTCACCCAGATTTCCATCCAACATCTAAACAATGGCTTTATGCTACGCAAATTCGTTTTACTCATGAAGGTGCAGTCATTGATGTTGCATCAAGTTGGGGAAATTGCACATTACATAGCCCATTAATTGGCGCTTTTAACGTGAGTAATCTGTTGTTAGCCACGGCTGTTTTATTGGCTTTAGGTTATTCTTTCGATGATCTTATCCGTACAGTTTCACAGTTAAAGGGAGTAAATGGAAGAATGGAATTAATTAAAAAAGCAGGAAAACCAACCGTTATCGTTGATTATGCGCATACTCCGGATGCATTAGAAAAAGCCTTAAATGCAGCCCGTGAACATTGCAAAGGTAACCTTTGGTGTATCTTTGGTTGTGGCGGTGATCGTGATGCAGGTAAACGTCCACTCATGGCAAAAGCGGCAGAGCAATTTGCTGATTTAGTCATCGTAACTCAAGATAATCCGCGTACAGAAGATCCAAATAAAATTGAAGCGGATATTCTCACTGGTTTTAGCCGAATGGAAGATGTTGGTGTAATTCCAGATCGTGAAGAGGCCATTAAATTTACCATTGAGAACGCCGTTGAAGATGACGTGATCGTGATTGCCGGTAAAGGCCATGAAAACTATCAGATCATTGGGGATAAAACACTTCATTTCTCCGATCAAGAAGTGGCTGAAGCCTATTTAACGAAAAAATAAAAACAGAATGATTAAACTAACTACCCAACAACTTGCCCAAATTTTAAATGCCAATCTTATTGGTGATGGGCAGGCCGTTGTTGAAAATATCAATACAGATACGCGCAAAGCGGTATTTAACTCGCTTTTCTTTGCATTAAAAGGTGAACATTTTGATGCGCATCAATACTTAGATAAAGCCGTTGAGCAAGGTGCGACAGCCTTAGTTGTACAATACCCCAATACCGAAATTGCAACACCACAATTAGTTGTTTCAGATACGCGCTTAGCCCTTGGTCAATTAGCAAAATGGTTACGTGAAAAAATTAATCCTCATATCGTAGCGATGACGGGATCTTCAGGTAAAACCACAGTAAAAGAGATGACGGCATCGATTTTGCAACAAACAGCAGGCAATCCTGAAGCCGTGTTATTCACTAATGGTAATTTCAACAACGATATTGGTGTACCACTCACATTATTACGTTTAACAGAACAACATAAATTTGCCGTTATTGAATTAGGCGCAAACCATCAAGGTGAAATTGATTACACCACGCATCTTGCGCAGCCAGAAGCTGCATTAGTGAATAACGTGGCAGCCGCACATTTAGAAGGTTTTGGCTCAATTGAGGGTGTAGCGCGTGCGAAAGGTGAAATCTATCGCGGTTTAACCCCAAATGGTATGGCCATTATTAACAGCGAACATAATTATATTGAATTGTGGCAAAAAGAAATTGGCTCTCATGCCATTCAATATTTTAATGGTGGCGATTACAAAGCTGAAAACGTAGAACATTCACCTAATGGCTCAACGTTTATGTTAGTTTCCCCAAAAGGTAGCATTGAGATTAATTTGCCTTATTTAGGTGAGCATAATGTAAAAAATGCGTTGGCAGCAACGGCTCTTGCTATGAATGTGGGCGCGAGTCTTGCTGATGTTAAAGCTGGTCTTGAACACCGTTCTCAAGTAAAAGGGCGTTTATTCCCGATTCAAGTGAATGAAAATCTGTTGCTATTAGATGATACTTACAATGCAAATGTGGATTCTTTACAAGCGGCGATTGATGTTTTAAAAGGTTACGATGCTTTCCGTATTCTACTTGTGGGCGATATGAAAGAATTAGGCGAGGATAGCCTAAAATGTCATCAACAAGTGGGCGAGCATGCAAAACAAGCTAAATTAGATTTAGTGCTTTCTTATGGAACAGAAAGTGCGGTCATTTCTGAGGCTGTTTTGGGAAAACATTTTACAGATAAAGCTGAATTGACAGCTTATGCGTTAGATATTATTAAACAGAAATTACAAGAAAACCAAAAAGTCGTCGTATTAGCGAAAGGCTCGCGCTCAATGAAAATGGAAGAGACGATTTATTCATTAAAGGATAGCTTATGTTAGTTTGGCTTGCTGAATATTTAGTTCGCTATGAAACGGCATTCAATGCCATTTCCTATATTACCGTACGTGCGATTTTGGCATTATTGACCGCACTTTTCATTTCTTTATGGATTGGTCCGAAAGTGATCAAACGCCTTCAAATTTTAAAATTTGGCCAAGAAGTGCGTAATGACGGTCCTGAAAGTCACTTTACGAAAAAAGGTACGCCAACCATGGGCGGTGTGATGATTTTATTCTCCATCGGTGTAAGTACGTTATTATGGGCTAACTTAACGAATCCTTATGTTTGGATTTGTTTATTTGTGTTATTTGGCTATGGTGCAATTGGCTTTGTAGATGATTTCCGTAAAATCACGCGTAAAAATACAGACGGTTTAATTGCGCGTTGGAAATATTTCTGGATGTCTGTTGTGGCATTAGTGGCGATCATTTGGTTGTATTGGTTAGGTCATGATACCGATGCAACTCGTTTAGTAATTCCATTCTTTAAAGATATCATGCCACAATTAGGTTTATTCTATATTGTGTTGTCTTACTTTGTGATTGTGGGCACAGGCAATGCGGTAAACTTAACTGACGGTTTAGATGGTCTTGCCATCATGCCAACAGCGTTAGTGGCTGGTGCATTTGCTTTAATCGCATGGGCGACCGGTAACGTTAATTTCGCAGAATACTTACATATCCCTTATATCAAATATAGTTCTGAAGTGGTGGTGTTCTGTACCGCAATCGTAGGCGCAGGCTTAGGATTCTTATGGTTTAATACTTATCCAGCTCAAGTCTTTATGGGCGATGTTGGCTCTCTTGCTCTAGGTGGTGCACTTGGTGTCGTTGCCATCCTTGTTCGCCAAGAGTTCTTATTAGTGATTATGGGCGGTGTATTTGTTGTTGAAGCCTTATCTGTCATTTTGCAAGTGGGTTCTTACAAATTAAGAAAACAACGTATTTTCAGAATGGCACCAATTCATCACCACTTTGAATTAAAAGGTTGGCCAGAACCTCGAGTGATTATTCGGTTTTGGATTATTTCCTTGATGTTGGTGTTGATGGGGCTTGTAACGCTCAAACTAAGATAATTTTTGTAGGGTGCACTTGTTGCACCCTGCGTGATCCCAGAATACGAGAGAAGAAAAACAACATGACAACTTTATACCAAAATAAAACGATTACTATTATAGGCCTTGGAAAAACAGGACTTTCTTGCGTTGAATATCTTCAATCTCAACAAGCAAACATCCGTGTGATTGATACACGCCAACATCCAGCAGGCGCGGATAAATTACCTAAAAATGTACCCTTACACACAGGTAGTTTGAATCAACAATGGTTACTTGAAAGCGATATTATTGTCATTAGCCCGGGACTTGCGGTAAAAATACCTGAAATTCAGACCGCAATTTCAGCTGGTGTGGAAGTGATTGGGGATATTGAATTATTCTGCCGAGCAGCAACGAAGCCAATTGTTGGGATTACCGGCTCTAACGGTAAAAGCACCGTGACAACATTAGTCTATGAAATGGCGAAAGCGGCGGGAATAAAAGTGGGCATGGGCGGAAACATTGGCATTCCTGCGTTGTCATTATTAAATGAAGATTGCGATCTTTATGTATTAGAGCTTTCCAGTTTCCAACTTGAAACTACTTACAGTTTGAAAGCGGCTGCAGCGACTGTGCTTAATGTGACTGAAGATCACATGGATCGCTATGTGGATTTAGAAGATTATCGTCAAGCCAAATTACGCATTTACCACAATGCAGAAACTGCGGTGGTGAATTTAGAAGACAAACTCACTTTTGGCGAAGGTGAAAATCAAGCTAAGAAAGTGGTGTCTTTTGCTGAAAATCAAGCTGATTACTGGCTAAAAACCGAAAACGGTAAACAGTACTTAATGGCGAAAGAAGAAGTGATTTTACCTTGTAGTGAAGCCACTTTAGTTGGTCGTCATAATTACATGAATATTTTAGCCGCAACAGCATTAGCGCAAGCAGTAGGCATAAATTTAGAGGCAATTCGAACCGCACTTCGTCAATTTAAAGGCCTAGATCATCGTTTCCAATTGGCCCATCAAGCGAATGCTGTTCGTTGGATCAATGATTCTAAAGCGACTAATGTCGGCAGTACCGTTGCGGCATTGGCTGGTTTATATGTTGAAGGAACATTACATCTTTTATTAGGTGGTGATGGTAAAGGCGCAGATTTTTCTGAACTCGCTGATTTAATCAATCAACCTCATATTTCAACCTATTGCTTTGGTCGTGATGGTAAACAACTTGCAGCACTTTCAAGTCAAAGCCATTTGTTTGAAACCATGGAACAAGCCATTTCATTTTTACGACCACGTTTAAAATCAGGTGATATGGTGTTATTATCTCCTGCTTGTGCAAGTTTGGATCAATTTGCCTCTTTTGAAAAACGTGGCGAAGAGTTTACTCGTTTAGCAAAATTAGCTTAGAAAATTAGGGTAGTAATGGAATTTATCAATAAAATTAAACAAAATTATGAGCAATGGGCGAGAGTGACTCCTCAAGGATTACTTTACGATCGCGCATTGTTTTGGCTTTTTGTCGTGCTCTTGCTGATTGGTTTAGTGGCGGTAACTTCTGCTTCGATGCCTTACAGTGCACGCGTATTTAATGATACATTCTATTTTGCAAAACGTGATGCCGTTTATGTTTTGCTTTCTTTTGCAACCAGCTATTTAACGCTCCAAATTTCTTCCTCTCAATGGGAAAAGTGGCACGCTAAAATTTTCTTATTAGCCATTGTTTTATTAATACTGGTTCTTGGTATTGGTACTTCTGTTAATGGTGCAAAACGTTGGATTTCTTTAGGGATTTTAAATTTCCAGCCCGCAGAATTTGCGAAGTTAGCGTTAACCTGTTTCCTCGCGAGCTATTTTACGCGTCGTTATGATGAAGTACGTGGTAAAAAATTCAGTGCAGCTAAGCCTTTCATTGTGATGGGCGTATTAGGGATATTCTTACTAGCTCAGCCTGACTTAGGGAGTACCGTTGTACTTTTCGTTATTACCTTTGGCATGCTTTTTATTGTCGGTGCGAATTTTTGGCAATTTATTTTGCTAATTGGTACAGGCATACTTCTCTTTGTATGGCTGGTTCTCTCTGCCTCTTATCGTTTAAAACGTTTTACCGGTTTCTTAGAACCGTTTAAAGATCCTTACGGAACGGGATTCCAGCTAACTAACTCTTTGATGGCATTTGGCCGTGGTGAAATTAGTGGGGAAGGACTCGGTAACTCCATTCAAAAACTTGATTATCTTCCTGAAGCGCATACTGACTTTATCATGGCGATTATTGGTGAAGAGTTCGGTTTTATTGGTATTTTGGTGGTTGTGATTCTCTTAGGGTTATTGATTTTCCGTGCGATGAAAATCGGACGTGAATCACTGATGCTAGAACAACGTTTCCGTGGCTTTTTTGCTTTAGGTATTAGTTTCTGGATTTTCTTCCAAGGTTTCGTCAATCTTGGCATGGCCTTAGGGATGTTACCAACAAAAGGTTTAACTTTCCCATTAGTGAGTTACGGTGGTTCAAGTATCATTATTATGTCGGCGACTGTGGGAATTTTATTGCGTATTGACCATGAAAATAGATTACAACGTGGTGGTCAAGCGCGTTTGAGAGATGATTAGGAATATTTATGAGTAAAAAACTATTAGTTATGGCAGGTGGTACTGGTGGACATGTTTTTCCCGCCATCGCGGTTGCTCAAACCTTACAAAAAGAAGGTTGGGAAATTTGTTGGTTAGGCACCAAAGATCGAATGGAAGCACAGCTTGTACCAAAGCATGGTATTCCGATTCGATTTATTCAAATTTCAGGCTTGCGTGGTAAAGGCATTAAAGCATTACTTGGCGCGCCTTTTGCTATTTTAAGAGCAGTATTGCAAGCTCGTAAAATTATCAAAGAATATCAACCTAATGCAGTATTAGGTATGGGCGGTTATGTATCTGGTCCAGGTGGTATTGCAGCAAAACTTTGTGGAGTGCCGGTTATTTTACATGAACAAAATGCCGTAGCGGGTTTAACCAATGAATGGTTAGAAAAAATTGCAACGCGTGTTTTACAAGCTTTCCCAACAGCATTCAAAGATGCTGAAGTTGTAGGAAACCCCGTTCGCCAAGATTTATTTGAAATGCCATCACCACAAGTGCGTTTTTCAGAAAGAAGCGGAAGAAACATCCGCCTTTTTGACCGCACTTTGTGCCGGCTTTACTCCAACCCAACAAAATCATATTCAACACATCTTCACGACAGCCACCCGCATGGAAATTGCCTTCTGGCAAATGG
>ERZ772764.2746-NODE-2746-length-10100-cov-5.911000_pt1 | contig 10100 bp, 10 predicted proteins | sample MGYA00512163_ERZ772764 | MGnify/ENA primary metagenome ERZ772764 (study PRJEB29015, sample SAMEA2737903) | human oral metagenome | biome: human oral; feature: human-associated habitat; material: dental | place: China | collected 2094 ...
TGGTGTGAGCCCGTTTGTGCGTAAGGTCAGGACCGCTTCGGGGCCACGGCGGTGCAGGTCAAGATCTCTGCCAAGAACCCCTGCCCCACCCCTGATTCCAGATGGCGCAACCGGATGATCGCCTCCATGAGTGCCTCCGCCGAACGGGCCAACACCCTAATCAAGGTCATCACCCACAGCCCCAGAGCCATCACCATCACCGCCATAGCCTGGGTCATCCTCACCCTCCACAAAAGGAAGCTGGTGAAAAACCTCGGCGCTGAGTCGGCGGTTAGGCTAGCCCGCCTCGTATGGCTTTGACTACGGCTCCCACTCGATCTTGCACACTGAGTTTTGCAATAAGTGTTGAAACATGAGTCTTCACTGTCGCCTCGCTGATGTTCAACTTTCGGGCGATCTGCTTATTAGACAAGGCCTCGACCATGAGTTTTAATACCTCGATCTCGCGCGATGAGAGGTATTCGAATTCGGTGCACGATCGAGAAGGCTGCGTTTTATTCTGCGCGTTCAAATCGCATGACGTGTCATCTATATGCGTCGACGATGGTGTGGTACGGAAATGTTGACCCGACTTGGGGGATAGGATGATGTTACCTTCAACTGCTTGACGGATCGCACCCGCAATTGACTCAATAGAATCCTCTTTTGCTATGAAACCATTTACTCCGACGGCGAGGGCTTTGTTGACTAATTGTCTGTCGGTAAATGTTGTTAATATCAGCGTTGCTGTCTGTGGAAATTCTGTGCTGATGATGGTTGCTAAAGTGATGCCGTCTATGTGTGGCATCTGAATATCGAGAAGTACTGCCTCGACGTCGGGCTGATTGGATGAATTAAGGTGATTCAGAGCCTCGTCTCCGTCGGTTGCTGCCCAGGTAACTGAGATGTCATCCTGGGTGTTAAGAAGCGTAGTGAGTACGCGGCGAACAAGGGCATCATCGTCTACTACTCCGACATGTATCACTTGCTTTGCTCCTTGATCGTGACGGTGGGAATGGTGGCGCTAGTTATCCATGTTTCGTCTTCGTTGGAGACCTTGAGTGTTCCACCGAGTGCCGCTAGTCTTTCTCGCATGCTCAGTAGTCCGGAGCCGGACGATGGAAACGGTGCGGCATGCTTTTTCCTGACGGCGTTGGTCGAAAGGAGCTGGAGTCGTTTCTGGTTCCGGTCGAGAAGAAGTGATACTGGGACAGAAACGTCTCCATGTCGAATAATGTTGGCCCCCATCTCCCGAGCGACGCGGGATAAAATGAGGGTCTGTGCGCGTGTAAGATCTACATCTTCTGAAATAAAATAGGTTACTTTAAATCCGGCATCTTTGAGGTCTTGCACCACAAGGTGTATAGATGTCTCAATGTCATGCGACAACTTCGAAAGTGCTTCTGTGTTGGGGGAAGAGTGATTTTCTGGCTGTCTTTTGAGGGTATAGAGAAGTAGTCGTAACTCATGTAGAGCGTCGGCCCCGTTTTGAGCCAGGGCCGCAAACTCTTCTCGCGCATTTTCTGGGTAGGTGCTGTTGTTGGCTGCAAGGCGGGCACGAAGCACGGTCTGAGACATGGAGTAGGCCACGAGGTCGTGCATCTCCGTAGCGATATCGTCCCTGATGTCAATCAAGCGCTGCTCGGTGGTATGCGCTCTGTGCTTCCAGAACTGCTCCGTTTCTCGGGTGATAGCGCCAGCGGGAATAAACAAAATTCCTGATAGCACATAAATTATGAGCATTGTCAGTTCTGGCCATTCTATCCCTGTGTAGGCTAGAAATAGAGTTGCCGCATATGTAGCGCCATTAATTAGGTATACGACTGTGGCTCGACTCGCGGGCAGAAATCGTCCGATCAAGAAATGGAATAGCCAGTTGCTGAATATCATATCAGAAACAGACGCCCCGGGTGCGACGACAAGTGCTATCCAGCATCCTGAGTACGCAATGGTCGAGAACCTGGGAAATAGAGGGAGTAGCGCGCAGTAGAGTGGTGGCAATAGAATGAACGGAATATCCTGAACTGGAGGAATATTGTGGGTCTTGAAAACAGGAAACAAGATGTTGCCCAGGCCGAATATTGCGCTGATGGCAGTGTATGTACGAATTGTCTTGACGTCGTTGGGATTGGTGGGTCCCGAAATATTTAAAGAAGGTGTGGGTAGGTGAGAGAAGCGAAATGATGTTGCCATCGTGTTTCACCTGGCCTCTCGGGAAAAATAGTTGAACTGTTGGTTGTGCTTGCTCAAGCGTACGACGCTACCTACCGAGCGGCCAAATAAGGGACGTGGGGTGTTCCGCCTCTTGACACGTGTGATGGTCGTTGCGGAGACTCAGACGCCTGCCTTTTGTCCGCGCTGGCCCATCCGGTCGGATGAGCCGGCGCATCGCACGTTGGTGAGAGCCCGCTTCACCGTGTGGTCGTTGGGTACCTCGTGGCGGGCGAAGGAACGCTGTGCGGCAGGCATAGGTGGTCTTTGTAGGATGCCGGGCATGACAAAGACAGGGAAGTGTTGCTCCGATGATTCGGGGCGTGCCGTCTCAGCACGAGCGTCTGCAGGGCGTGCGGCGGCAGGAGTCGCGCGGCGCCGTCGACGTGCGGGGATCAGTGCCTTGGCGGTCCTCGTCGGTGGGTGCCTGAGTGCCTGTGGGACGGGACTCGCCCCCGCAGCGGGCGGCTCGGCCAGCGTCCCGGGACCGATTCCCTCCGGCCTGGAGTCCTTCTACCGCCAGGCCGTCAACTGGTACCCCTGTGCCGCCACCGACGGCATGGAGAAGGTCTCGGAGAAGACCGCCCAGGCGACCACCGCCACAACGGCCGCTGCCGCCACGACGTCGGCGAAGGCAACGGCCGCCCCGAGCTCCGGCAGCGCGACCGGTACGGCTGGCGCCTCCGAGGAAACCGACGACGCCACCTTCAGCTGCGCCGTCATCACCGTCCCCCTCGACTACGCCAACCCCAAGGGCGAGACCATTTCGATCGCCATGAAGAAGCGCGCCGCCACCGGCGGCCACTCGCAGGGCGCCCTGTTCATCAACCCCGGTGGCCCCGGCGACTCCGGGGTCTCCTTCGCCGAACGTGCGGGCAACGCCTTCACTCCTGATCTGCTGAGTGCCTACGACATCATCGGCTTCGACCCGCGCGGGGTCGGCTCCTCCACGGCCATCACCTGCACCAGCGATGACGACTCGGCCGACAGCACCGCTGAGCCCTCAGCCTCCGGGGAGGCCTCGGCGTCGCCGTCGGCCTCGGGTACGCCCTCCGCGGCGGCCTCCGCCGGGACCGCCTCGAGTGGCGACTCCTTCGAGGAGTGGTCGGAGGCGACCCGGCAGTCCTTCCAGGATCTGGCCGACCAGTGCGCCGCCGGTACCAAGCCCGCCGCCCTGCTCGACCACGTCGACACTGTTTCCGCGGCCCGGGACCTCGACATCCTGCGGGCGTTGGCCGGCCAGGAGAAGCTGAACTACCTGGGTTTCTCCTACGGCACCTACCTCGCATCCGTCTACGCCGAGAACTTCCCCGGCAACACGGGGCGCATGGTGCTCGACGGTGCCATCGACCCCGCCCTGTCGCTCGCCGAGCAGGGACTGGGGCAGGCCAAGGGCTTCGAGCAGGCGCTGCGCACCTACGTCGACTACTGTCAGGCCTCCACCGGCTGCCCGTTGAGCGGTGGCACCGACGCCGGAGTCCAGCAGGTCTGCAACCTCATCACCTCCGCCAACAGCGCGCCCCTGCCGACCAGTGACCCGAACCGTACGGTGACCGGCTCGGACATCGTCACGGCTCTGAGCGAGTACCTCTATACCACCGAGCAGAACTGGCCGCCCCTGACCAGCGCCCTCGACCAGGCCATCAACCACCACGACGGCTCGGCCTTCGCGGTCGCGGAGGAGCAGGACGCGGCCTCGAAGGACGACAGCGGCGGCGCCTTCCAGGCCGTCACCTGCCTGGACTACCCGGTGGAGGGCGACACGGCCACCTGGGCCGCACAGTACGAGGAGGCCAAGCGCGTGGCCCCGATCTTCGGGAACACCTCGGTCGGCATGGACCTGGTGTGCAGCGTCTGGGGACACAACGGGACCCGCAAGCCCACACAGATCCACGCCCACGGCGCCGCGCCGATCCTCGTCGTGGGAACCACCGGGGACCCGGCCACCCCGTACGCCTGGTCGAAGTCCCTCGCCGAGCAGCTTGACTCCGGCCAGCTGCTGACCTGGGAGGGCAACGGGCACACCGCCTACGGTGGCGACGCCCCCTGCGTCAACGACGCCATCGACGCTTACCTGCTCTCCGGCACCATGCCCAAGGAGGACCTGACCTGCCACGGCAGCGAGTAGGCGCGTCACCATCGAGTGAGCGGGCGGGCCGAGGTGCACTCGGCCCGCCCGCTGTTGTCACTGAGGGCGTGCGTTCGACGACAGAGGCGCAGGAGTGACTTTCCTCGACGAACGCGCGGCGGCTCAGGCGGCAATGTCGGAGCTTCTCGCTCAGCCCGGGTCCGCTGCAACAAGCATGTGTGTTCCGGTCAGAAACTGTTATCCCCAGTTCCGAAAATTCCGCCATTCGAAATCTTTGCTGAAAGCGGCGAGGTTAAGTGAGAAGGGGAAGAAGTGGAACATCGTTCGTCCTTTCCGGCTACGGTGTTGGTGACGCACTAAGTCTCTTGTATTGAGTGACAGGGTGAATCGCCCGACCGGATAGGCGGATCGGATGAGTCCGATCACACCAGATTGTGCTGCAGGGCGTACACCGCTGCTCCCACCCGGTCTTGAACTCCGAGCTTGGCAATGATGGCGGATACGTGAGTCTTGACCGTGGCCTCGCTGACTCTCAATCGAGTGGCAATCTGCTTGTTGGTCTTGGCGTCGACGACAAGTGTCAGCACCTCCCGTTCTCGTTCTGAGAGGGTGACCCCGTGGGGGAGAGGGGAAGGGGGCTGCTGCGCATGAGTCGGAACCGGGACGGACTCCGAGGGCCGGGCGGAGCCGCTTGCCCACAGTCTGGCCTGGTCGCTGATGATGGCCGATGATGTTGGTGACAGGACGAGATTACCTGCGACCGCCTGGTGGATGGCGCCGGCCAAGGATGAGGCGCCATCCTCCTTGGCAACGAATCCGCGTACCCCCAGTGCCATGGCCTCGTCAACGATGGAGTCGGCTGTAAAAGTCGTCAGGATGAGGATCGCAATATCTGGTTTCTCCTCGAGAAGTGCTTGAGCCAGTGCAAGGCCATCCATCTTGGGCATCTGGACGTCCACGAGAACGGCTTGGACCCTGCTCTCGACCTCCGAGGAGCGGAAGAGGTCGAGGGCCTCCTGGCCGTCCTTGGCTGTCCAAGCAACGACGATGTCGTCGTTCCTGGAGAGAAGATCCGTCAGCGTCTGACGAACCAGGGCGTCGTCGTCCGCAATACCAATACTGATCATGACTCATCCTCGATGACTCGGGTGGGTGGCTGTGAGAGAGGGATGGAGGCGGATGTCAGCCAGGTGCCGTTGTCCATCAACGTATCCAGTGAGCCGCCGACGGTTGAGAGCCTCTCCTTCATACCAAGAATCCCCATCCCGGAGGAAGGAAACCTGTGATGCGAAGAGAGGACCCCATTGGTCACAACCAGGCGAGCCTTGTGAGCGTCTTGACTCAGGGTGATGGTGACCGGTTGATCGTGATCCGCATGTCTCAGAACATTGGAGCTCATCTCCCGAAGCACCCGGGAGAGGATGGCAGCTTGAAGGCGAGTGTAGTGCCCGTCTCCCCTGCACTGGTAGGTCACGGAGTAGCCGGACGCGGAGAGGTCGTCGGCGACGGCGCGCACGGACTCCTCAAGATCCAGCACAACGGTTCCCAATCCGGCGGCGGTGAGTTCATGATCGGTGTGCTCGTCCTCGTTGCTTCTTAGGGCTCGCAGCACGAGGCGCAGCTCGTGAAGCGCGTCGGTCGCAGTGGACTCGATCGCGGCGAACTCCTGCTGAGCGGCGACGGGGTAGGAGGGATCCGCAGCCGCGCGTTGCGCCCGCAAGGCGGTCTGGGACATCGAGTAGGCGACGAGATCATGCATTTCCCGTGCAATTTCGGAGCGGATGGACTTCAGCTTCTCCGTGGCGGTTGATACTTCTTCTCTTAACGATGTCTCCGTGTGACGCAGTATAGATCCGGGAAGAAGGGTGCAGGCTGCGAGGAACAAATAAGAAACTGCATCCGGAAGGGGCCCTGTTGGTATGATAAGCGCAGCTGGGACGACTAATGCGAGAATGAGTGCCACCCGCAGGGGAAGAAATGTCGCCAAGAAGAAAAAGAAGGCGGCGTTGGTGATGGTCATGTCGCTGGCGGGAACGTGTGGAACCTGAAGAAGCACGATCCATAGGGTCAGATAACCGAGAGAACCCCATATGGGGAATATGGGGATCAGGAATAGAGCAACAACTGTTAAGAGAAGAAAAAAGAGGCGCTCTGGGGTAGGTGATGTGACAAGGGTGAGCATGAGCGTCATGTTGATGACGCCAACCATGGCGCCAATGGCGGCATATCGCCGCTGAGTTCGAGTGGCGCTCCGTAGATGCGTGACCGGCCACCAGTGGGAGGGGGGTCTGATGGCATCTAGGAAGTTACTCACCATACTTTAATACCGGATAAATTATTGGTATGTCAAGTGCTATTTATGAACGTGAGTTCGGGGCGATACCGGTTGTCGGTCCGTTGCTGGTGGTAGGCGCTGGGATGGGGTGGGTGAGGGTGGTGTCTGATCAGCCTGCGGTGCCACTCTCCGAACCCTGCAAGCTGTCAGCACTCCCGACGAGGAACTGGGCTGCCGGTGTTCGGACAAGATCGCTTGCCTCAACGATTGTGAAGGCATGGGGGGCGTGGGGTCAGGGGGTGCTCTCGCCCGGGTGTGTCACCGTCGATTGACGGCGCCGAGGGTGACGCTGATGTGGTGGGGCAGGACCGGGTCTGGGGTGGATCGTTGGGTGGCCAGGAAAAGGCCGGCTCCCTTGAGGTCGTTGACGAGGTCCTCGGGTGTGACGAGGTGGTGCTCGGAGACGTGCTCCTGGTCGCGGCAGCGCAGGATGGTGCGTCGCCGGCGACCCACCTGGTCGATCTCCTCGGTGAGGTACGTATCTGGCTGGAGCTGGATGGTGCTGGTTTCAGCCGCCTCTGGGAGTACGTGATCGATGGAGGTGATGAGGGTTCCGCCGATCGCCATGTGGGCGGTCATGCATCGTATGGCTGCTCGTCGCTGCTCAGGATTCAACAGACTGATGGATGCCATGGGGAGGCAGACCGCCTTGAACAACTCCTTGATGTCGAAGGAGACCATGTGCGCCTGCCGGAGTTCGATCCGGTCTGCAGCTCCCGACTGGATGGCCCGCCGTTCCTTCAGCCGATCGGCGAGGAGGTTGAGCACGTCGATGCTGATGTCTGTGGCGAGCACGTGGTGTCCCGCGGCTGCCATGGGCACAGTGGTGCGTCCTGAGCCGCACGCGAGCTCGAGGACTCGCAAACCGGCCAGTGCCGGATCGGGCAGGGTGTCGAGAAAACTGAGGATCGAGGTGATCTCGGTGTTGTCCCGGCGTGCGAGCTCCCAGCGTCGGTGAGCGTCGTCGTCGGCGTAAAGGCTGGGCGTATGGTTCGCTGCTCGTTCGTGAAGCACGGGCTATCACCTCCGGAACTCTGTGGTGGGCATCAGTGGCTCCTTCCCGTTGGAGGAGCGGAGTTCTTTCGATCTCACCATTCAACGATGGTGAGCTCTCTTGGGCATCGGTCGATCGGATGGGTCGACCGGCGGACGCGCCGAGGGAGGCTGTGGGGGAACCCTGGTCGGGTGGGGTGCGAGTCCGATCCGTTCATCGCAACAGATCGAGCATGCTGTGAGGCCTCGAGTTCTCGAGGTCGCCTCGATAGATGATTCGTCGCCTCGCCCGTTGACGTGTCCTCAAAGGCCAGGAACTCTTCATGCCGACGGGTGGGGGCTGTCTCCCCCCATCGGGTACCCCACATGGGCGATCCGCGCCGTTCCTGGCCCTGCCTAAGGTTCACGGGACAAACACGGAGCAGAAGAGGGCTGCCTTCGCCCGCACCTCCTCTTCTTCACGCGAGAAAGGAGCGCCTCATGATCGAGGCACGTGGATTAACGAAGCGCTACGGCGACAAGGTTGCTGTAGACAACATCTCTTTCACCGTCGAGCCGGGCACCGTTACCGGCTTCCTGGGCCCCAACGGCGCAGGCAAGTCCACCACCATGCGCATGATCATGGGCCTGGACAAGCCCACGACCGGCACCGTGACCGTGGCCGGCAAGAAGTACAAGGACCTCAACGCCCCGCTGTGCACCGTCGGTGCCCTGCTGGACGCCAAGGGTCTGCACGGATCGCAAACGGCCCGCACCCACCTGACGCAGCTGGCCGTGTCCAACGGCATCCCCGTCAACCGGGTTGACAAGGTCCTGGACATGACCGGACTCACCTCGGTGGCCAAGAAGCGGGTCAAGGGGTTCAGCCTCGGGATGGGGCAGCGTCTGGGCATCGCCGCCGCCCTCCTGGGAGACCCCGACATCCTCATCTTCGATGAGCCCGTCAACGGTCTGGACCCCGAAGGCGTCATCTGGGTTCGCCAGATCTGCCGCTCCCTGGCGGCCGAGGGACGCATCGTCTTCATCTCCTCCCACCTCATGGGCGAGATGGCCCAAACAGCCGATCGCCTCATCGTCATCGGCCGCGGCCGCATCCTCAGCACCGGTCCCGTGACCGACGTTATCGCCTCGGCCACCTGCGACACCGTGCGCGTCGCCTCCCCCCAGGCCACCGACCTCGCCGACCTCCTGGCCTCCCAGAGGATCGCCGTCGAGACCCCGGAGCGTGGCGTGCTCACCCTGACCGCCGCCCCTGCCGCTCGCATCGGCGAGCTCGCCGCCGCCCACGGCATCGTCCTGCATGAGCTGACCACCATCAAGGCCAGCCTCGAGGACGCCTACCTCGAGCTCACCGGCGGCAACACCGAGTACAACACCAGCATCCCCAGGGGCCAGGCTGACCAGCCGGTCGCCCAGCAGCACGCGTTGCGTTGAGCCTGACCCCGCAGACCTCAAGGAGAACCCCATGACTGCGACCACCGCATCCGGCACGAAGTTACGTGCCCCCCGCATCAACGGCCACCAGACCTTCGGCCGCGCTCTGCGCTCCGAGTGGATCAAGATCCGCTCTCTGCGCTCCACCTGGGTTACCTCTGCCGTCGCCATGGGCGTCATGGTCCTCTTCGGGGCGGCCACCGCCATCGGCTACCACGACATCCCGGAGCAGGTCGATCAGGCCAAGTACCAGATCACGTCCGCCGCGCCCTTCGGCTATATCATCGTCGCCGTCCTCGGCGCACTCCAAGTCACCGGGGAGTACGCCTCCGGTCAGATCCGCTCCAGCCTCACTGCGACCCCCCACCGGGGCCGACTCCTCATGGCCAAGGCCGCGGTCGTCGCAGTCTTCGCCTTCTTCCTGGGACTACTGTCAACCATGGCGACGTGGGCCGTCACCGTCCCCTTCCTCAAGGATGACGCCGGGAGTATCACCGACAGCGAGTACCTGGGTTTCTTCTGGGGCTCCGGACTCGCTTTCGCCGCCATCGCGCTGATGGGTCTTGCCTACGGCTTCCTCCTGCGCTCCACGGCCGGCGCCATCACGACCGTCGTCGTGGTGCTCTTCGTCATCATGGTGCCGTTGCAGATGATGGCCTCGCAGTGGGAGTGGGCCAAAGAGCTCGCGGGTCTGCTCCCGACCTCCGCCGACGCCGCCATCACCGATCCCTTCGCCGTGGCGAACACCTGGGGCGTTGAGGATACGGCGACCTTCCTCTCCCAGGCGCAGACGGCTCTGATATTCCTCGCCTGGACTGTGCTTCCTCTGCCCATCGCGGCGGCAATCTTCCTCACGCGAGACGCCTAAGGGGCACACGCCTCGGGAGGATACGCCTCAGGGGCGCGTAGGCCGGGGCGCCGACATCCTGCGGGGTGTTGGCGCCCCGTCGCGTCTGCAGCCATACGCAGTGCTCGTTCGGGTGCTGGAGGCGCAACACTTCGACCGAATCTTCATAAACGACCCGGAGCCGCGTCGTTTATGAAGATTCGGTCGAAGTG
>ERZ772764.2748-NODE-2748-length-10096-cov-5.215516_pt1 | contig 10096 bp, 18 predicted proteins | sample MGYA00512163_ERZ772764 | MGnify/ENA primary metagenome ERZ772764 (study PRJEB29015, sample SAMEA2737903) | human oral metagenome | biome: human oral; feature: human-associated habitat; material: dental | place: China | collected 2094 ...
CCTCGTAACCAATTCTGTCGGTTTGTGGGTAGCAAGTAATACCGACCGACTTACTGCGAGCGAAAAGAAACAGTTTAAATTATTGCATTTTTAAATGAAAAGAAATAGTAATCTGCACAATATTTTTATAGATACCAATGTATTTATAGGGGCTTGGACTAATAGAGAGAAAGACAAAAAATGCCTGCAATATTTGTTTTCTCTGATTGGTAGGAGATTATATACATCTTCTTTATGTGTGGCACAGTTGATTTCTGTCTTTCAGAAAAGCAAGACTAATGCAGAAATAAAAAATATTGTATCTGAGATAATTAAACATACAACTGTGCTCTCTTGTGATTTAGGAGATATTGTTGCCTCTCTTGGAGACGACAAGGCGGATATCGAAGATTGTATACAATATAATATATCCCAGAAAATGAGATGTGCTATATTTGTAACTAACAATATAAAAGACTATCGTATTTTCCCGAATATACAAGTATACAAACCGGAGAAGATTGGGGCTATAGCTCGATAGATACCCGAAGAATTTTTACTTTTTTTACCCGACGCCGAATTTTTTTCGGCGTTTTTGTTTGCCGTCTCGAAAATATATATTACCTTTGCAACGCAAAACTTTACAGGGCAGGCGATGCCCTATATACGGGGCTTTTTTTATAGCCTGCAAATAAATATATTAAAACGATTTGAGTTCGTCCTGTGCGGTAGCAGTAATGCCCGCGAAATATTCCTTGTGAAGTTTTGCAACAGGTAACGAACTCTTTTATTTTTAATATTTTATACAAAATGTTTTATTCAGAAGCAAAAGAAAAGGCTGGCAACCTACTGCCGAAAGACGACAACGGACGTATGAATTTCGTTGTCAGCGAACCGTCGAGAATGCTCTGTTCTGCGTTATACCAGATAAGAAAGGCGTTCGAAATAGTCAAGAACGACGGCGAGTTAAGCCTCGCACTCGACAATGAGTTTAGCAATGTGATAGGCGAGGTGCAATGCCTTGTGGGCTCGTGTACTGTCTACCAGTTAGACAAAACCAATGGTACCCATATCTAAAAGCGAGGAGGACCCGAAAATGAACGAAGAAGTAAAAGCAGTCGGCTATCAGGAGCCCGACGACTATGGTTTCATCGTAAGTCCCGAGACCGGTAAGCTTATAGAGGTACTCAACGGAGTAGAGTATATCGTCCGATATATCTCCGAACATCACCCGACAGATATCGATATAAGGATCAAGGTAACCGACCTAAAGGATATAGTGCTGTCGATTATCGGCGATAGTATGGTAAAGAACCTCGCCGAGAGCAGAGAGTTAGTTATCTGAAATCCTGTAAAATACGGAGGAAATATGATGAAAAAAAATTGAAAGCCGACATCTATCCAAATCGTGATAAAGGAGTTGGACATATCATATCAAAATTGATAGAAGCACATTTAATTCAATACACGTCGAGAGATAAGATGGATCCACGGGCATTCTTGTATCATCAAGATACAGTAAAGATTTTTGAGTCTCTTATAGATACGAAAATCGGTCTTATGAAATGAGACAGATTAGAACAATAATATTTCTGTCGAAGTAAAGCGAAAACGCCCCCGTTATGGAGGCGTTTTTTGTGTCTACTTCCCGAAATGTTAAAAACAATCGTTTTAACACGAAAAACGACCCGAAACGCCCGTTTTAACAATTGCCGAAAAATTGATTTTTTTCGAGAAAAAAAAATCAGCGATTTTGTCGTTTTTTTTGTAACCAAGTAGAGAAATAGAGTATAAAGTATTGTTTATTATATAGTTATATGGTTACAATAGAAAAATATAGAAAATAAATAAACGTAAGAATATCAGCGTTTTATGCGGTTACAACGATTGTAACCTTTTGTAACCTTTTGTAACCGTTGATTATCAATTAGTTGCTCGTAAGTATTTGGTTATGAGTGGTTACAAATTGTAACCTTTTGTAACCGTTCATTTTCAAGTATATAAAAAAAAGTGCCTTTGTAACCTATTGGCAATGAGTGGTTACAGTGGGTTTACCTCATTGTAACCGCACAACTCTATATAGCTCATAGAGTTAGACCCCAAAAAACGGCGGTTACAAAAAAATGGCATTTTTCATTGTTTTTTTTTCGCTCTATTTTGGAGTAAAAGTATACAAAAATACGGTTGTGTGCATTTTGTTTTCGAAAGTGTTAAAACGGTGTTTTAGTAGTGTGTTTTGCTTTTTATAGTCTGTTAGCGTCGGAGCAGGTAGTAGTTGCATATAAATGATTGCAATTAACGACGTTACGTTTTAAATACAGTATACTGCTCTCGGAGCTCGGAGTACCTTTGCAATCACAAACTAAAATTTTTTTGTCATAGTATGAATATTTTGAAAAACACCACATTTGTAGCTGTCGTTTCGCTTGCTACATTAGTGCTTCTGGCATACGTGGTATTTGGGAAAAAGAGCGAAACGAAGTTGAAGCAACCCGAAGGGGATGCAGGTAAAAAGTAATTATTAATTTAAAAAACAACACGAAAAATGCCAATTGATGTAAATGTATTGTCGAACAATTTCGACGGAGGTGTATCGCATTACGATGGCGACTCTCTGGAGGCAGCCTATCGTCAGCGTAGAGTACAAGCCGAAGCCTTTTTTGATGGCTCCGGTATCGACGCCACAGCGTCTGACCTGAGTGTAACGGTAACCATTAAAAATACCGGTACCTCGGCTGCAAACGTTTGTCTTTTCCCCGGCGACCTCATCTCTAAAGACGAAATCGCCAAAGTAGTAGGACGTACCTGCGACGGTATCGCCGAAGTAGAGACTATCGCAGACGTTAGTGTTGAGTGTAGCACCGCCTTGCGTTATGTGCAGAGATTCGTTGCTCGCAACGCTACTCGCCTGAAAAGCATTGCCTATTCGGTCAATAACGAAGCACAGCTGTCGCAACCTATCGAGTTCACGCAGTCGTCTCCGTTCCGCACGCTCGGTTCGCAGGTTATAATGCCGAAGTCTCACCAACAGGCAAGCGACTCCAACACGAAGCTGGTAAACATTCCTTTCAACCTCACTCACCTCGACGACCAAACTCAGATGTTTGTCCGCGTCGGTGCCGGTCGTTCGGTAGAGATGACCATCTTTATCGATGCCGTTCAAAACTGGGCGAAAGAGTTTATGCAGAAAGACGTCGCTTGGGCTAATGCCACTAAGGCGTAATGTTTCACTTACGTGTGTTGCTGTGGCATTACGTGTAAGTATTGTGATGTTGCAGTAACACATTTTTTTAAAGATTTTTCTATGGAATTGACAGTAAAAGATTTACAACGCTTTGCCCGCGTAACTTTCCCGTACGTCAACAAAACGGAACTCTCTCGTCTGTATCACGATATAGGTTTCGACCGCGTAAGTACCAACTTCGACAATACCGTGATGTTGATGCTCAAAGACCGCGAATTTGCATATCGTTACGGTCTGCTTGTGCGTAAGGCTGTCGAAGGTCGCGAGTTTCAGCAGGCTCTCCGCCTCGGAAAACTCGACTATATGACAGGAGCCGAGGCACTGCGAGAAGCAAGTGGCGTTAGCAGTGGTGCATCGTCTGCTTCGGGGCAGCCCGGTAGTGTCCGCGGTGGTGGTGCACTGGCGTGGCTCAATAGTATTGTAGACCTTATCGGAGCCGGTACCAAGGCATACGATACGGTCAAAGGCACTCCTTCTAACCAAGCCGAGGCGTATCGTCTTATGGCAGAGGCGGAGCTTGCTCGCCAGCAGTCGCGTTCTAATTTGGGTCTGATACTCGGTATAGCCGGGGCTATCGTCGTATTGGTGATAGTAATAGTATTGATGCGTAGAAAATAGTAAGACGTATGCGAGTAGAGTGGAAAGCGATAGGCAACAGTCCGGCAGCCGTAAATACATATTACAGCGTGCTGTATCTGCATCCCGTGCTTTTCAGGAAACTTACGCCGTTTCAGCAGAAGTTTGTCTACTACCACGAGATGGGGCATTACTGCCTCAATACCGACTCCGAAATAGAGGCAGACGCTTATGCTTTCAGTCGTCTTGCCGGTACCGAGTGGCGTTCGCTTCGGCAGTGTCTCGAGTCGCTCTCCGAAGTGCTGAGCCCCGACAATCCGACGCTAAAACCTCGATACGAGGCTCTATATCGGCGTGCTCTGAAGTGGGATTTTGCTCACGGCAACAAGGCAGCCGGCGAGGCTCTTTCCGAGCTCGAACTCGATACTGATATGAACTATTTCACTCTTATCAATACAGAAAATACCGGCGACGCTATCACCAAGGCAATGCAGTCGCTTGTAACCGTGCTGCAGCAGACCGAGTCGGAACGTATAAACGAGACGGCATCGCGTAAGTCGCAGCAGAATTTTTTGGTGCTTATCCTTGTGGCAGTCGGTGTGTATTGGTTTGTATTTAAAGATTAACGAGTGATGGCAGGAATATCATTTTTTGGCGGAGGTTTCAGTTTCGGGACTTTGTGGCAAGAGGCGACTCGTGCCGTCGGCTACATTGTCGACGGACTCACGCAAGGCACCTCCATAGCAGCAACCGAACGAACAATGCGAGATAAGCAGATTCACGAGAATCGGCGACAGAATGCAAAAAACACCTACGAAAGCACTATGCCTACTATCGTCATAGTGGTGATAATATTGATGTTACTCGGATTTACGATTTTCAAAAAAGCAAAGAAAATAAATTAATATGCTTGGAATAGACTTTTATAACAATAATTTTAATGGCGGGTACAACAGTGTACCGTCTGCTGCTGCAGCTCCGTCTGCTCCATCGGCAGAGACATCCGCTCCTGTTGCTCCCAAAGGTAGCGATACTACCGGTACCGATAAGCAGCAGACTCAAATGCCTATACCTAAGGTCAATGGCGATGTAGTCGTTGTGCCTGAGCGTTCGTCGGCTGTGGTGTATGTCCGCAGCGACAAACAGAATTACAAACGTAAGATTCTCGATTTTGCCGAAGAATATTCGAGGCTTTTGGCTGTAACCTTCGGCGTGAGTGCGTTTTTGTTCAATCTCGGAAGCACTACCGTACTCAACAAAAGGTCGCTTATCTGGTCAGGTATGGCTGTTGTAGTCGTGGTTGTGGCATTTCTTGTCTATCACGATAGAGAAAAACTCTTCGGTAACACTCAATTAGCAACCAAGTAGAAGCGATGAAAGGTTTATCTCTGTGGTATGGTATAATATTGTTGTTGCTTGGGGCGGTAGTGTATATGCTTGTCTCCGGACGAAATAAGAATGTAAAGCAACCGTCTAAAGATACGAAAGGCAAGTACAAACTCGCTGCTTTCCCCGACATTTCAGACCTTGTTTTGCCTAAGAAGATTTTTACCGTACCTAAAAAAGAGCTCTCAGTGGCAAATCTGCCTATTCGTATCGCCAATGATAAGCCTGCCGTTGCAGATAAGCCCCGTGTCGATGACCGTGCTGTGGTAGCCGAGCCTTTACCGAGACTGAAAGACGACACCGTACTCATAAAGAATACCGATGTAGTTCTGCCCAAAATAGAGCGTTCGGTAGCTCCTATCGGTACGAAAATAGACGGAGGTGCTATGGTCGATGCTGCTCGGCTCGAATATAATAAACTTAAAAAAGAAATTCGATTGCAATGAATAATATTTTGAAAAACAAATACTTCGTGTATGGTACTGCCCTTGTACTCTTTTTGCTTGTGATGTATCTTTTTTATCGTCGGAAGAAAGGCACGGAAGCCATAGGAGAACAAAATAGTCCTGAGCCTGTTCCCGCTTGGTTGAAAGATATAAAAGGAGTTCCCGATTTTTTGAAGTCTCCGCGTACCCCGGCAGAAGCTGCTTTTGTTGCTGCGTGGAAAAGTGCTGTCTCTACCGACGGTCTCGATGAGCCTAAGAACAAGACCGAACTCGAAGCTCTCAAAAAGTGGAGAGATGCAGTAGTCGAGGAGCACAACTATTACAAAAAAAACGGTGCTACTACTATCGAAGCTCTGAAGAAAGTAGCGGCAGCCCGCGAAGAATATAAACGGTTGCAAGACATCAGAAACGGCTTGCGTAATGAAAACGGCGAACCTATCGACGCTAAAGGTAATCCTATCGTATGAAGAAGATATTTTTATTGGTATTGATACTTGTGGCGGTGCTTGTCTACTCGGCTTATAAGAAAAAAGAAACCGAAGAAGGCAAAAAAGTAGCCGAAGAAGAGGAGAGAAAAAACAAGCAAATTATCGCCAACAATGTGAAGGGCTACGAGACGCTCGACACAGGCAAGTACGGCGTAGTAACCTTTTCTAAAGCGACTTACGACTATCTTGCAGGGGCTGCTAATGCCATTGCTCGCGACCTTATCGAGAAGGGCGGACACTGGGACACGTGGTGGGCGTACGAGTTTGTCGAAAAGCTCAATCAGAGCGACGACCAGCGTAAACTATGGTATCTGGGCTATCTCATCAAAAAGGCAGCCAATATACAGGGGTCGCTCGCCGAGAGAGCCGACCGAGAAAATTGGCGTATGTTCTCTTGGACATACCTCAGTGCTCGCGATGCCGACCGCCTGGCAGAGCTCGGACGTGGTTTCGTGGCTGCAATGGCTCGTGTAGGTATTTAATTTTAAAAACAATACGATTATTATGGACGAAAAAAAGACATTGACAAATATAGGTGTAAAGATAAATATACCTACTAACACATTCATTTACTTGGGGCTTGCTATCGGTGTGCCTCTGGTGGTTTTTGCTATCGTACAGATTTCGCTAAAAAAGATATAACACTCTATGAATATGAATTTTACAAAGACAGTTACTAAAGTAAATTGGGTCAAATTGGCTCTTACCATTGTCGTTATCGGTGTAGTTGGTTGGCTGCTTACGTTTTTGCTACTCAAAGGTATAAGTATGGTGAAAAACAAGATGCTCGAACGCAAACTTGTCGATAAAGCCAATGCCGAAATCAAAGACGGCGATGTAACGCTCACACCTTCGGAACTGAGCAATATGGCAGACCGTCTACACGCTGCTATGGCTGGGTTCGGTACCGACGAGGAGGCAATCTATGCGGTATTTCGTCTGCTTCGTACTCGTAGCGACCTAATGGCTCTGGTAAAAGCTTTCGGTATACGCAAAGGAGAGTCGCTCTCGCAGTGGCTTACGGGCGACCTGAGTCGCAAAGAGATAGAAAAGGTAAACGCTATCTTGGTAAACAACCGTATCAATTACTCTTTTTTCGATGGAGGTGTAGGTAAATGAGTGTGCTTGGTTTTGACCGTAATAAAATCTTCGGCTCCGATGCCGATGTTAATTTTCAGGCAGATTACGTGCGTGCCTTTCCGCGTGTGGGCAACGTGCAAAAGACATATCTCTGCAGGCTCGATAGACAGCGTAAACCGGAGCTCTCTCCCACGCTACCCAATGCCGATATGGTGGGTAAACCTGTGTGGCAAGTGTGTGAGGTACTCACTCGTTTCAATGGCTCCGACGATAGCGATTACTCTGTATTTATCTCGTACCCAAATGGATTGCGAGACTACGCTTTTGAGTGCTCCGACTCGCAGTTACAACTTTATAACTTCTTGTTTGCCTTATGAAAAAACATAATAAACACATACTTATAGCAGGTATTATAATACTTGTGTCGGGGCTGGCAGCTCTCGGCTATTGGCTGTGGAAAGATGGCATCGTGAGTTCTATACTCAAGGGTCGGCAACCGTCGTCGCCGAGTGGCGACGGCGGTAATGCTCCGGACTCTGTCCCGACAGACCTTTTTCCGCTTCACCGTGGTAGTGTCGGCAAAAACGTGAAGACGTTACAGCGGGCTCTGAATGCAGCGATAGCATATTTTATACCGGCACGTCCGTTTGTGTACCGTGGCAAACAGCGGTCGGCTATTGCCGTCGACGGAGTATGGAAAGACGAGACGCAAGCAGCTGTAAACTGGTTCTATATGATTGATAAAAAGCAGATAACCGAGGCAGAACTTCGGCGACTACAAAATATTAAATAAACGTATGGCACTAAAATATAATCCGTTATTTCGTTTAGGTTTCGACGAATTAGGCACCGGTGGCGGTAGCGGTTCGTCGGGCAGTATTACGCCCAACGTCGGCGAAGTCTTTTTTCCTGACGATTATCGTCGGTTTCTCAATTATATAGCCCGCTATTCGAGCGATGAGGAGAGTACTCCCATTGCCGATATGTCGGGGCTGCCTGTTTGGTCTGTTAGGTTTACTCGCCTGAAAACTATCAATAATGGTATGTTTAAGCGTTCGCACCTTCGTACAGGCGAATTTCCTGCAGCCGAGCTCGTGGATATATCGGCGTTTGAAGATACGTCTCTTTTTTACATCAACTCTCCCTCTCCGGATAAAGGAGAGTGGAATACGACGCTACCAAATGTAAAGGAAATCAGAGGTTTTGCTTTTGCCGAATGTAGGTATCTACGTGAGGTATCTTTCCCGAAGGTGGAAAAAGTGGGCACGTATGCTTTTCGCAACTGCACAGGTCTGTATAAGCTGGAGCTTCCTATATGTAAAGACTTTTATTTTAATGCACTGCAAGGCTGCTCTCGGCTCGAGGAGCTCAATCTGCCGATGGCAAACGTGATGTACGGGGTTACTATTACCACAAACAGGCTCTACGGTTGCACAGGTCTGCGGAAAATCTTACTTCCGAATATGTACGAGATAGCCGACAATTGCCGAAATCTGTTTCTCGACTGTGTAGCATTGGAGGAGATAGACATCAACAGTATGAAGTACATACCGCATACTTTTTTCACCAACAAAATACGGCTCGAAAGGGCAAACGTAAGCGATGCCCGTTATATCGGGTATGCTGCATTTTCGGGCTGCCAAAGCCTTACGTGGTTTGTAAACAACAACGCCACCGAGATACATCCCTTCGCTTTCCACAAGTGTACGGCTCTCGAGGAGTTGCGTCTGCCTTCGGCGAATAATCTTGACTATATGGCTATATCCGATATGTACTCGCTCAAAAAACTCGAGCTGCTTGCACCTGGTATTATCGCCTGCGAGTACTCAGCCACTCACGGCTCTATATGCAACAACCCACGCCTTACCGAAATAAAAGTACCGCCGGTTTGGAGCATACCGCCGACAGGTATCTCTTTCGCAAACTGTTCGGCTATATCGGCTCAGAGTGTCATCGATATGGCTGGTGCACTAAAGCCGGCTGCAACACAGACGCCGATAGCATTCGATGCTGCTGTGTGTGATAGGATACCAACAGCAACGACCACGATGCTACAAAGCAAAAATTATAATATCGTAAGACTTTAATAAACACATAAATATGGCTTTACCAAGAGGACTAAAAAACAACAATCCGGGCAACATCGTCAAAGACAGTCAGGTATGGCTTGGCGAGGTAGTGCCGAGCACAGATGTGAGGTTTAAGCAGTTTCGTACGCGGGCACACGGCTATCGGGCTATATTCGTCAATCTTAGCTCGTATATTCGTAAGGGATACAATACTATACAGAAGATAATCACACGCTGGGCTCCGGCGTTTGAGAACAATACGGCGAGCTATATTGCTCACGTATCGGCTATGTCGGGCATAGGCAAAGACACCCCCATATCTGTCGGCGATAATGTGGCTCTCATAGAGCTTGCCAAAGCAATATCGAAGATAGAAAACGGTGTATCGGCAGTAGAAAGCGAAGTTTACGACGGCTTTAATATGTGGCTGTCGGGTGTCGAAAAAAAAAAGTACTGACTCGCATAAGCCTGGGCATTGTAGCCGTGGGACTTATAACGGCAGGTATATATTTGGCTGTAAAGGGTAAGAGAAATGGTAAGTGAATTAGAAATTATTTTGGGCTCGGGAGTGATAGGCGGTGTGTTGTCGCAAATAGGTAGTAAGTTGATAGACAAATTCGTGAGAACACCTAAAGAAACATCGGAGCATCGGCACGACGAAATAGCCAATATAGACGCTATACTCGACGTGAATAACAAGATGATAGAGCAACTCCGCAGTATCATCGAAGACCTTAAAAAAGAGGTCTGTTTTCGCTCTCCGTGCGATATTCGGCTCTCGGGTAACGACTTTCTCGACCTCAAAAGCAAACTTTCTCAAGCAAAAAA
>ERZ772764.2752-NODE-2752-length-10085-cov-3.825324_pt1 | contig 10085 bp, 6 predicted proteins | sample MGYA00512163_ERZ772764 | MGnify/ENA primary metagenome ERZ772764 (study PRJEB29015, sample SAMEA2737903) | human oral metagenome | biome: human oral; feature: human-associated habitat; material: dental | place: China | collected 2094 ...
GTTCTCACGACGAACAAGTACCGTTCTCACGACGAACAAGTACCGTTCTCACGAGGAATAAGTACCGTTCTCGCGGCTGGGTGCGGGCCCTGGACGGGTGGTCCTAGGACGCCCGAGGGGCTGGCCCCGGTCTCCCGGCTGCCAGCCCCTCGTAGACGGCCGCTCAGAAGCCGGGGCCCGCACGACGAAGGTCGCAGCGTGGCCTGCCCGGTGGCGGCGGCGGTGCCGGGGCCCGCACGACAAAGGTCTCAGCGTGCGGTCAGCCCCTCACGGACGGCCCCTCAGACGGCCGCTTAGCCCTGCGGGCGTGCCCTGGCCAGGTCGTCCTGGCTGCCCTCGGTGGTGACGGCGCTGGTCAGGCGGGTCTGGAGGAGGACCCGACCACCACGCACCAGGGCGAGGGTGTCCCGCTCGTCCCCGTCCCAGTCACCGACGTAGACCGTGTCGGAGGCCCGCCCCAGGGAGAGCGTCGCGGCCGGGGAGGCCAGGACCGTGTTCTCGTTGTAGAAGACCACCCGTGTGCCCACGCGCGCGGCGTAGGTCACGGTGCCGTCCCCGTCCCAGTCACCTCGCAGGACCGTGCCCCTGCCGCTGGCCGCCACGGCGGTCACAAAGGCGGGTACGCCCTGGGCAGGTGGCGGGGTGGGTGCGGTGGTGGGCTGCGGTGCCGGGCTGGACGTGGGCCCCGGTGTAGGGGCAGGTGTCGGCTCAGGAGCCGGTGTAGGGGCGGCAGTCGGGCTGGGCTCCGGGGCGGCGGTGGGCCCAGTGGTGGGCTCCGGGCTGGGCCCAGGCGTCGGCCCCACCACCCGGCGAGCCGTGAACTCGGCGCCGGTGGCCCAGTTCCCGTACCAGGCCTGGCCCGTGGAGACGACCCGCACGCAGCGGGCGTCCACCCCGCCCAGGGTGACGGTCCGCGCCTGACGGTCGTGCTCCCAGGTCCCCTGGGCCGCCCGGGTAAAGGTGCCGTCCCCACAGGCCTCGTCGGAGGAGGTCCAGATCTCGTAGTCCTTGATCAGGCCGTTGTCGGTGTTGTGACGCGGGGTCCAGGTCACCGACTCCAGGCGCTCGGTGGCACCCAGGTCAATGGTCACCTGGTGCGGGGGGGTCGGTGTTGGTGGTGGACCAGTCCGAGTGCCAGTAGGTGGTCGGGTCACCGTCCAGGAGGTTGGCCGCGCGCCCGTCCTCCTGGGCCGTCTCCTCGGAGTCGACGGAGACCACGCGCATGCGCTCCTGGGGGATGACGGCGGGGTCGGTCACGGTGAGCGTGGCGGTGGCCGTCATACGGGCGGTACCGGAGGTGACCGTGGCGGTCACGGTGCCGGGGCCGTAGGCCGCGCCGTCGGGCGTGACCCTCACCTCGACCTCACCCGCGCCGCTGAGCTCAGTGACGGCCGGGTCCACGACCCACCCCTGCGGGGCGGTGACCTCCAGGCGGGAGCCCGCGGGCAGGTCGCCGGTGGTGCGCACCCTCAGGGTCACGGGCGTGCCCGGGTCGGCGGTAGCGGCGGACAGGGAGGCGGTCACCGAGGCGGTGGGCACGACGACGTAGACGTGCCCGGCCTGCATCTCCAGGCCCCAGGCCCGGCGGGAGGCGTCCCAGGTGGGGGTCACGGCCGTGTGGGTGGTGGTGTCCACCACGGTGGACAGGCCGTCCAGGGCCGCCGAGCGCAGCAGGCGGGTGCCGTCGCTGTCAGCCACCAGGCGGATCTGGCTGACCGTCCCACCGGCCCAGGTGGCGCCCACGGTCAGGCCGTCGTGGCCGCGCAGGCCGTCCACGCTGCCGTCGGCCCAGGCCGAGGGCAGGGCGGGCAGGAGGCTGGTGACGCCCTCGTCGGACTGGAGGAGCATCTCGGCCACGCCGCTGGTGGCACCGAAGTTGCCGTCGATCTGGAAGGGTGGGTGCTTGTCCCACAGGTTGGAGTAGGTGGACTCCCTCAGGATCTGGCTGAGCATGAGGTGAGCGTGGTCGCCGTCGCCCAGGTTGGCCCAGAAGTTGATCTTCCAGGCCTTGGACCAGCCGGTGCCCCCGTCACCGCGGTCGGTCAGGGTCTGGCGGGCCGCCGCGGCCCAGGAGGCGGTGAGCGGGTCGGCGGAGCGGATCTCGCTGCCGGGGAAGAGCGCGTAGAGCTGGGAGGTGTGCCGGTGGGTGGGCTCGTCCCCGCCCCAGCCCGGCGCGTAGTCCCAGTCCTGGGCCCACTCCTGAAGCTGGCCGCGGCCCCCGACCCTCAGGCCCGGGTCGAGCCGGTCCAGGGTGTCCCTGAGCTGCTGGGTGAAGGCGGCGTCGGTCTCCCCGGCCAGCTCGGCCGCCGTCAGGGTGGTGGACAGCAGGCGGGTCACGATCTGCTGGCTCATGGCCGCGCCCGCCGAGTACTGCCCGTGCTCCGGGGAGTAGGAGGGGGTGACCACCAGGTGCCCGGAGGCGTCGGCGACGAGGAAGTTGAGCCAGAACTGGGCGGCGCCCTTGAGGACCGGGTAGCCGACGTCACGCAGGTGCTGCACGTTGCCGGTGTAGCGGTAGTTCTGCCAGTAGGTGTCCGCCACCCAGGCGGCGGCCTCGGGGAACCAGGCGGCGGTGGGCCAGTCGTACAGGCCGGTGTACCCCCAGGGGGTGGTCTCGTTGAAGACCACCCAGCCCGAGGAGCCCGCCGGGTAGCCGAACAGGGCCTGGGCGCTGGCCCTGCCGGGTGCCACGAGGCTGGAGACGAAGCGCTCGTAGGGCGCGGCGGTCTCGGCCAGGTTGGTGGAGTAGGCGGGCCAGTAGTTCATCTGGAGGTTGATATTGACGTGGTAGTCGGCGTCAGGGGCGTGCCTTTGCTGGGGGCGAGGTGCCCGGGGGCGTGCCTTTGCCTGAGGTGAGACGCCGGGGGCGTGCCTTAGCTGGCGGGGACGTACCTTTAAGGCACGTCCCCGCCGACTAAGGTACGTCCCCGATGGCTAAAGTACGTCCCCGCTAATGGAGAGCTATATTCCCGGCACTTACCGCCGGGCACTGACGTACCAGGTGCAGTTATCGTCGGGCACTGACGTACCGGGCCAGGGCCCGACGTCGTGTCACGACGGCCGCCGTCCCCACCAGCGTCAGGACCCCGGCCAGGGTCAGGGGGACCAGCGGCGAGGCACCTGTGCGGGCCAGGGAGCCGGGGGTGCAGGGCTTGCCCGACGGGGTGCGGCCCACGATCTCCTTGACCATGGGCAGGCCGTTGGGCCCTGTCTCCCCGGTGGGCACGAGCGTGGCCGTCGCGCCGGAGCTCCTGGGCGTCGAGGAGGAGGTAGGCGTGGGGCCAGCAGGCGCCCCGGTGGGGTTGGTGGGCGCCCCGGTGGGCCTGGCGGAGTCCGGGTTCGAGGCCCCCGGTGAGCCCGGGGCCGCCGGTGAGCCCGAGGAGCCGGGCCTGGTGGGACTGCCCGAGGAGCCGGAGGACGAGTCGGGGCCGGTGGCGGCGCCCACGGCGCTGACGCCCACCGGGCTGCCACCGCCCGCGACGCTCCTGACACCACCCGGGGAGGCGGTGCTGGCGCCACCGGGGGCGGTGCTACCGGGTGCTGCCGGGCTGGTGGGCGCGGCCGGGCCGCTGGGCGCAGGGCTCGAGCCGCCGGACCCGCCGGGCGCGGGACTGGTGGGCGCCGTGGGGCCCGGGGTCGCCGGGCTGGTAGCGCCCCCGGGGCCGGTGGGCGCGGGGCTGGCACTGGTGGCACCTCCCACGGAGCCCGTGAGCTCCCCGCTGACGGGGGTGACCTTCATGGCGATGGTCAGCTTGTAGGTGCCGGGCTCGGTGAACATCCAGTTCTGCAGCCCCCGGGCCCCGTGGGGCAGCGTGTAGCCGGAGCCCTCCTTGTCAAAGAACAGGACGGGCTTGCCGTCCTTGTCGCGGGCGACGGCGCCGCCCAGGAAGCCGGGGCTGTAGACCCCGACCTTGCCCTTGTCGGGCCCGGAGACGGACAGCAGGGTGAACTCGACCCCGCCGGTAGTCCCGCTGACGAGGTTCTTGTGCCTGGCGCTCAATCCAAGCGACAGCGAGCCCGCGCCGCCCCTAGAGGAGATGGCCCAGACCGTGGAGCCCTCGGCGGCCACGGAGGACACGTCTCCCGGCGCCTTGGTCCTGGCCGCGCCCCCTAGGGCAAAGGTCATGCTGCTGGGATCCACCCACTTGTCGTCGTCGTTCCTGACCCGGGCCAGGACGGTGCCGTTCTCCACCACGGGACCCAGGTCGAAGCCGCCCTTGTCAACGCCCCCGGCCGCGGGGGCGCCGTCGCCCACCTTGAAGGTCAGGGTGGTCACGGCCGTGTTGGCCACCGGGGTCGGGGCGGGTGCCGTCGTCTTGGGCGAGATGCCCAGGCGCCTGGCCTCCTCGGCGGTGGCCTCACGGGTAACGGTCGTGGCCAGGCAGGTCTCTGGCGGGGTGGTCGCCGAGCGCCCGCTACCGGGTGTCGTCCCCGAGCTGCGCCCCGGGCCGGGCGTGACGGCGGTACCGGGCCTGGAGGCGGTGCCGTTACCGGTACCACCCGAGGCGGAGCCCCCGGCGCCGTTGGATGACGTGGACTGCTGGCTGCCCTGAGGCGAGGCGGGGTTGGTCGGCCGGGTGTCCGAGGCGCTGGCCCCGTCCGTGGGCGTCTGCGCGCTAGAGGCAGTCCCCTGCTGCTCCGGTGCCAGCTTCTGCTCGTTCAAGGCCGACCCGTCCGGGGGCGAGGCAGGCTGGTCCCCGGGGGACGTCTCCGGCATCTCGGTGGCCGGACCGGGCTGCTCGGCCGGGGCAGGCTGTCCGACCGGGCCGGGCTGGGCCTCGGGGCCCGCCCCCGACCCGGGCTGGGCGCCCCCACCCTGGCCGACGGCGTCACCGACCGTGACGGTGTAGTCCACGGCCTCCTGGGAGGCGGCCTCGTCGCCCTGCCCCTTGGGCGTCACGTGCAGGGTGTAGGTGCCGGGCTTGGTAAAGGCCCAGGTGGTGGCGCTCCCGGTGGGGCGTACGACGGCGGAGCCATTGGGGCTGACCAGGTAGCCTCTCCCGTCCTCCAGGACGGAGCCCGGCGTCCTGCCCCGACCGGTGACCTCCTGCCCGGCCCCCTCGTCCTGACCGGGCTCGTCCGGGGTGGGCTGGGTGGCCTGGGTGGTGCCGTGCGGAGCGACCTGAGTAGCGGCGTCCTGGGCGGCGCCATCCTGAGTGGCCTGAGTAGCGGCGTCCTGTGTTGCCTGGTCCGCGCCGTCCGGGGCGGGCTGGGTAGAGGCGTCCTGACTGGCGCTGTCCGGGGTGGGCTGGGTGGTGCCGTGCGGGGCGCTACCGGGGGCGACGCCGCCCTGGCCGTCCCTGTCCAGGTCGGACCAGGCGTAGATCTTCCCGTCCTTGGAGCCGTCCTCGCCCTGGTGGGTGTACCTGACGGTCACGGACTCGCTGGCGACAGACCGCACCCTCCAGCCCGGCACCGCCTCGGCGTCGCCGGGCTGGAGGGTGCGGAGGTAGCCCTGCTGGCCCTCGGCGACCGCCGGGGGGAGGGCCTGGGCGGGCCCGGGGATGCTCAGGGCCGCACGCCCCGTGCCGTCGGGCGCGCCGGTGGGGGACGCGGTGGAGCCGTCCTGGGCGGGGCCGGAGGCGACCGGGGAGACGGAGGCGGGGTCAGCAGGAGCGGCGGCGACCGGACTCGGGGGGAGCACCAGGCCCGCCAGCGCCAGGCCGGTGACGACCAGCACGGATAAGGGGTGCGGCAGCACGTGGAAACGGGTCATAGGGGAACCTCTCCAAGGACGAGAACCATTTGCGCACCCGTACCCCGCCGCCTTCGCTGACGTGTGCAGGTCGAGAAGTCACGACGGGCGCAGCAGCCCGTGGCTGGCGGCCAGCCTACCACGGTCGCGTAATGCCTCCGTGACCCGCTCGGGGTGCGGGTCCCTGCTGTCATGGTGCGCTTTCTGACCGGTCTTCTGCGCCCCCGGGGCAGGGCGCAGGGACCCGCGGCTAGCTCCCTGCGCCCCCGGAACGAGCCATAGAACCCCGTTGCGGGGGCGTGCTCGAGGGTGGGTCTCAGCGGGCAATAGCTTTGACGCATCCTGCCGTCGTACACAGACGACACTAGCGCCTCACCCGCCTGCGCGCCAGGAGCCCGTGACGAGGAGCGACCAGCCAGGCGGCCACGAACCCGGCCGTGAGGACCAGGACGATCGTCCCCCCGGTCGGCAGGTCAATGGACCAGGACAGGTAGAGCCCCACCACGCTCGCCAGCGCCCCCACGAGCGGCCCCAGCCACATCATGGTACCCAGGCGGTCGGTCAGCAGCCGGGCAGTAGCAGCCGGGGTGACCAGGAGGGCCAGGACCAGCACATTGCCAATGGTCTGCACGGAGATGACCACCGCCAGGCTCACGGCCACGGAGAGCAGCACGTCCAGGAGGAGGACCGGCAACCCGGCCGCGCGGGCCGTCTCCCGGTCCAGGCTCACGGCCACGATCTGGGGGTGGAGGGCCGCCACCATTGCCAGCACCACCGCCCCGCCCGCGAGCGCCACCGGCACGTCACTGGCCGGCACGCCGGTGATGGAGCCGAACAGGAAGTCCTGGAGGCTGCCGGCGTAGCCCGGCGCCCGGGAGATAACGACCACCCCCAGGGCGAAGGCCCCCACGAAGAGAACCCCGATGACCGAGTCCTCCTTCAGGCGCCGGTTCTGGCTCAGCAGGGCCACGAGGACGGCCGTGGTCACCCCCGCGACGGCCCCGCCCAGGACCAGGGATCCCGAGACGAGGAAGGCCACCGCCAGACCGGGGAAGACCGAGTGGGCCACGGCGTCGCCTATGAAGGCCGGCCATGCCGCGCAGGACCACGTGGGTGCCCACCACCCCGCAGACCACGGCGGACAGGACCACCATGAGCAGGGCCCGCGGGAGGAAGGCGAGGGTGGGGTTGAACAGGTCGGTCAGGAAGTCGATCGGGGTGAGCACGAGGTGTCCTTCAGCTGGTCAGGGCGGGAGCGGTGCCGGGGGCCGGGTCAGGGGCCGCGGCGGCCTGCCCACGGGCCTGGCGCCCCAGCCCCAGGGCGGCCAGGAGGGGGTTGCCGGCGCGGACCTGGAAGGTGCGGATCCACGGGTCGGGGTCGGACAGGGCGGCGGGGGTGCCTGAGGCGACGACCGTGCGGTTGACCAGGACGAGGCGGTCGCACTCGGAGCGGGCGGCCACCAGGTCGTGGGTGGTCATGAGCAGGGCCTCACCCTCGCCGACCAGGGTGCGGAACAGGTCGGTGAGCACCTCCTGGGTGGGCATGTCCAGGCCGGTGAAGGGCTCGTCCAGGAGGAGGAGCTCGGGACGCAGGGCCAGGGCGCGGGCCACCAGGACCCGCTGGCGCTGGCCGCCGGAGAGCTCGCCCACGGGCCGGGTGGCCAGGTCGTCCATGCCGGCGCGGACCAGGGCCTGCTCGACGGCGCGCTGGTGCTCCAGGCGGGGGCGGCGCAGCCACCCCAGTGAGCCGGTCAGGCCGCTCAGGACGGCGTCGCGCACGCTGACGGGGAAGTCCCAGGCGAACTCGTGGCGCTGGGGGACGTAGCCGATCCGGCGGGAGTCCACCGGGTGCCCGCAGACCGTGACCGCCCCGGCCCGACGGCGGACCAGCCCCAGGACGGCGCGCAGGAGGGTGGTCTTCCCGGCGCCGTTGGGGCCGATGAGGCCGACGAGCTCCCCGGCACCCACCGTGAGGTCCACGTCACTGAGCACCCGGCGGCCACCGAGGTCCACGGCCAGGCCGCTGACGCTCAGGGCCGGTGGACGGGGGCTCACTCCCGCCCTCCCCGGGGCTGGGCGGTCCCGGTGGGTCCCTCGGCCGTGGGTCCGACGCCGGTCTTAGCCTCTGCCCCGGTACCGGCTGTAGTCCCAGCGCGCACCTCAGTCGTGGGCCCGGTCCCGGCCTCCCGGTCAGCACGCACCTCGGCCTGGGCCCGGGCGCGCTCGCGGGCGGTGGCCCGGGCCCGCAGGAGGATCCAGGCGCCGCCGACCAGGGCCAGGACCACGACCCCGCCGCCTACGAGCAGGGTGGTTCGGCTACCGGACCCGGGAGCCGGGGAGGCTTCCTGCGTGGTGGCCGGGGTGCTGGTGGTCGTCCCCGCGGCACCGGCGTCCAGGACCGCGGAGGCGTCCAGGGCCAGGGCGTCCTGGGTGGAGGTGGCGCTGCCTACGGCGAAGCGCAGGACGGTGGTGGCGCTCACGTGCCTGCCGTCGAGCGTGTCCGCGCTGAAGGTGAGGCGGGCGAGGTAGGTGCCGGGGGCGCTAAAGACCCAGTTGGCGTGGACGTGGGTGTTGACGTCCACCCACACGTCCTGGGGCGCCCCCGTCTGGGAGTCCATGAGGGGCAGGGGCTTGCCGAAGGTGCCGTTCTGGAGGAACATCCAGGCGCGCCCGGGGCCGCTGACGGGGCCGATGCTCATGGTGGCGCCCCGCTGCACGGTCCGGGTGACGCCGGGGTCCTGGGTGTTCCAGCCCAGCCAGACGACGTCGGGGTTCTGGGTCTGGGGGACGACGTACCAGCGCTCGCCGGCCCTGCCGCCCATAAAGTCGTAGGCGGGGTCGGTGGGCGCGTCCATGAGGGCGGCGTCGGTGACGTGCAGGACGGTCCGGGCGGGGTCGCGCCACACCGGGGCAGGACCGGAGTCGTCACGGGCCATGACCTGCCACTGGCCGCCTACCACGCGCGGGCCGACGTCCACGTGGCCGACGTCAATGACGGCGGGGTCGCTGGCGGCGGCCTCGTCAGGGGCGACGCTCTGGGCCAGGGCGGGGTCGTCCGGGGGCGGGGTGGGGGCAGCCCCCGCCGTGCCCGAGCCCAGGACGGCGGCCAGGAGGGCCAGGACGGCGGCCAGGCGCCGGGGACGCAGGCGGGTATGACACGGTCGCATTATCGTCTCCAATATAGTGTGGGACAGTCTTTGACTAGGGGAAGTTTCTTGACATTATGATGTGTGATCCTGGTGTGCGTCGGCAGGTCCTGTGGACCCGGTGGGCCCAACAGGCCCTGCGAATCCGACAGACCCAGCGGCCAGCGGACCAGGTGAGCCCGCCAGCCCCAGCGGACCAGACGGACCCGGCATGCCCGGCAGACCAGGTGAGCCCGGCAGACCAGACGGACCCAGCAGGCCCTGGTAGCCCCGGGCCGAGCCCGCTGACCCTGGCGCCCGGAGGACCCGACCGGTAGTGACGCAGCCCATGTGGCGGTGACGCCGGCCCCGGGACGCCCTCCAGGGGGTGCCGGACCACCAGCCGGGCTGGGCACCGGCCCCGGGAGGCACCCAACCCGCCTGCCGACGGCCCAGCACCTCGGCTACCCGCCGGGGGTACCACCCAGGCACCGGGCCAGAGAGTTGGCGTTGAAGCGCATCATGTCCAGGTAGGTCGGGGCGCCCTCGTCCAGGGTGTCGCCGTAGAGCGGGCACACCTGCACCCCGGCATCGGCGGCCACGGTGCGCAGCGTGGAGCGGGTGCGCGACAGGTTGGGCTCCAGGAAGACGGCGGGCACGTGCAGGTCGGCCAGGGTGGCGGCGAGCCTGCGGCGGTCGGCCAGGGAGGGCTCGGTGGCCGGGTTGGGGGCCACGAACCCGGCTACGCTCAGGCCGTAGGCGTGCGCCAGGTAGGCGTAGGCGTCGTTGGTGGTCACCAGCTGGCGCCGTTCGGGCGGGATGGTGGAGATGGTGGAGCTCACCTCGGCGTCGACCTGGTCGAGTCGGGCCAGGTAGGACGCGGCGTTGGCCCGGTAGGTGGCCTCACCGCCGGGGTCGACCTGGATGAGGCGGTCACGGATGACGCGCACGTAGGCGGCGGCGTTGTGGGCTTCGTGCCACAGGTGGGGGTCGATCTCCCCGTGGACGTGCTTGCCCAGGACCGCCTGGGGCAGCAGGTAGACCTGGCTGCCGGGGGTGCCCAGGAAGCGGTAGCCGCTGGTGGCGGGCACCTCGGCCAGGGTGCGGCTGGGCACGGAGATGACGACGTCGTCCAGGCTCCTGGCCTCCAGGCCGGGCACCGAGGCCAGCCGGAGAGGGGCCGGCCGGGGCAGGGCCGGTAGCCGGGGTGGGACCGGCGACCGGAGAGGGGCTGGCCGAGGCGGGGCCGGGAGCGGGGACGGGGG
>ERZ772764.2753-NODE-2753-length-10084-cov-27.442118_pt1 | contig 10084 bp, 10 predicted proteins | sample MGYA00512163_ERZ772764 | MGnify/ENA primary metagenome ERZ772764 (study PRJEB29015, sample SAMEA2737903) | human oral metagenome | biome: human oral; feature: human-associated habitat; material: dental | place: China | collected 2094 ...
TGCGTCCATAAAAAGGATCTTTTAGGATTGTTATCCACCTGAATTTTATCACTTGAAAGGCTAAAGTGGTATTTTGAAATGAGCTTATAGACACCATCAAATTCAGCAAAGGTTAAAGATACATAGCCCATACTACCATTTTTCGATTTCCAGATAAGGCGAATATGTTTTTGAACTTTATGATTTGGCAAAAAATCAATCCAAGCCCCACCTTGAACTGGTTTCCCAAATTCCTTTAAAACATCTTCCAAGACGGCTCCGCCCTTGTATTTGTTCATGGGAAGCGCGACTGCCTTTTCAACTGTCCAAAGAAAGGGACCGCTTTTTTCTGGAGAAACGATAAGACTTTTAGCGAATTGTTCTGCTTCAGCTTTCTCATCTTCCAAACTATTTGATGACGAACTAATCTGGCTAGACGGAGTTGGCGTCTGCTTGGCTTTGCTTTTTCCTGATAGAGAAAGTGTTAAAAAAAACTGTTCCAATAATAGAAAATACAACAATAGCTACTACCATGAATGGTAAAAACTTAGATTTATAGGTTTGCTTTTCTAACTCGAAAGCAATATCTTCAAACGAATCTTCTTGTCTCTTCATCACTGCTCCTTATCAGTCTAAAAACTCATCATATCATGAATAGATCGAGATTGCAAAATGTACTTCAGTCTGTTTATACAGAAGAAAGCCCAAATTCCCCGTCTTTTCTGCTTGCTTTGGCTACCTAAGGAGACCATCAATCTCCCTATCTTTCTCTTCTATCGATATGACTAGTAACTGTCGTCAACCGAAAGAGGCCATCTTCTTGACGGTGTAAAATTAGATGAACCCATTCATTATTATATCTTTCATCTGAAGTTAAGTATTGGAGTTCCAAGCCAATATGCTGCCTATCAGCCGCATCCAAGTGCGAAATAAAAACTTCTGATTCTCTAGGTAGACCAAATAATTGAATGATTTCTTCGTAGGACATGCCAGGATTGCCTGTGCTCTCGTCACGAACTTGTAAACCAGCAATCTCATCCTTTGTCCAGAGATGGGGACTATTTCCCTGAGGCAAAGTTGGATAAGCCTCATCAAGAATATTCGCGCTCTTTCTAATTAGATGATATCCTGCTCCATCTTTTTCAAATGTTAAACTTAGATGACTATGACGGCCTTGAATAATCTCACTTGTATAGTCTAATTCAATATTCCCATTGCTCTCAGTATAAAAAAAGCTTGAAGCCTTGCCATGCTTTTCAAGGATTTGATCCAGAGAAGCTCCGTTTTGACCAGCAGCGGTATCCTTAATTTGCAGATTAACGATGTCATCAGTTGTCCATGTAAAACGATGGTTTCCTCTCTCTAAAACTTTCTCTTCTAACAGAAGCTCCTCTGATGACTTTTGACGAACAGATGAAGACATGCTGCTTCGCCCAAGTCCCTCATAAGCAGATTTAAGCCCCCACATGATCATCACCTTTCCAAGTGGAATCATTAAGCAAATTGTCAGAAATACTATAAAAATAGTAATGGGTAGTCCTACCAAACGATTTTTATAGTCATCATCTTTGGCCATATCGCCCTCCTTATTTCCTTCATTTTAGCATAGGAAACTTTAGCAGGCAAACATTTTCTAAACTTCTGATTTATCAGGAAAAAATCCCCAGTTTGTGATAAAATAGACCTATGAGAATTCAACAATTACACTACATTATCAAAATCGTCGAGACAGGCAGCATGAACGAGGCTGCCAAGCAACTTTTTATCACCCAGCCTAGCTTGTCCAACGCTGTGCGAGATTTGGAAAATGAAATGGGCATCGAGATTTTCATTCGCAATCCTAAAGGAATCACCTTGACCAAAGACGGCATGGAGTTTCTTTCTTATGCCCGGCAGGTGGTTGAGCAGACTCAGCTTCTAGAAGAGCGATACAAAAACCCTGTCGCCCACCGTGAGCTTTTTAGCGTGTCTGCCCAGCACTATGCCTTTGTGGTCAATGCTTTTGTTTCCCTGCTTAAAAAAAGCGATATGGAGAAATACGAGCTTTTCCTGCGTGAAACTAGGACTTGGGAGATCATTGACGACGTAAAAAACTTCCGCAGCGAAATTGGCGTCCTCTTTCTCAATAGCTACAACCGTGATGTTCTCTCTAAAATGCTGGATGATAGCCATCTGATTGCGACCCACCTCTTCACAGCACAGCCCCATATCTTTGTCAGCAAGTCCAATCCGCTGGCCAAGAAAAAGCTGGTACAACTGTCAGACTTGGAAGATTTCCCTTATCTCAGCTATGACCAAGGGACTCACAATTCCTTCTACTTTTCTGAGGAAATTCTCTCTCAGGAGCACCATAAAAAATCTATCGTAGTCAGCGACCGTGCAACCCTCTTTAATCTTTTGATCGGTCTGGACGGCTACACGATTGCGACCGGTATTCTCAACAGCAACCTCAACGGAGACAATATCGTCTCCATCCCTCTGGATATCGATGACCCAATCGAGCTGGTCTATATCCAGCACGAAAAAGCCAGCCTATCTAAGATGGGCGAGCGCTTTATCGAGTATCTGATTGAGGAAGTACAGTTTGATAAATAAGCCCAGATACTATAATAAAACAAGAAGCAAGGAGAAGGAATGAAATCAAAGCATACAGTTAAGATAGTTTTAACATTTCTTATCCTTACATTCATTGTCTATTTCAATATTCATCCTATCCCTACTTTGATTAAGTCTGTCCCAACTATCGCTATTATTGATAGCAACAGTGGCTTGTCTAACACTGAAAATTCTGTGAAAAGCTTAGAAGAAGCTGGAGATAGTTACTATGTGAAATTTAATATAAAGGAAAATGACCTTTATTCTGGAGTAGATTTTGAGTTGTATGATGACAAAGGTTCACAAATACCTATTAAAGAATTCAAAAAGAACTCGGATGGGACTTGCGAGGTCTGGTTTTTAGGAGAAGCAGCAAAAAAATATCAACTTGTATATAACAACCAAACTAACGATAAGGAATACAGTGTTGACTTTCATACTCCTACCCAGAATTCAGACACTGAAAATCCAAGCCAAGTTGTTGAAACATATATAAAGAAACACCTACAAGACAATGTTACAGCAGCACTCTACGATAATATTATCGACCAATCCTCTCTCACCACTGATATATTTTCCAACGTAAAACCATACTACACCCCTTCAGATGAGGAGAAGAAAGCCATTTTTCAAGCCTTTTGGGATACTTATATAAAGGATTGGAAAGATTGGAAAGTTGAAATGACCGAAGCTGGTTCTTCTAGCCATTCTTTCACGATCACTTATCATTGGGATGAACCAAACATGGAAGAACTAAATAGAAAAATTGATGAAAGAGAAAATCAATTAAAAAAAGAGCTTGGTAATAATTACAAAGCAGTATTTCAGAAAATAATTGCTGAAATACCAACGATTATAAAAAATACCCCTCCTGAAAAAAATAAGGAGAAAAAAACTAATCGTATATACTTATATAAAGATGAGTTGCAGAATCTCAGAAATGGCACATATTACCGTGGAACTCTATGGATCCCTAATGAATTCAAGGAAACTCTATCAAAACTATATCCTTAAAGCGAAAAAATCCAGATGCTTGTTTAAGCTATCTGGATTCTTTTTAAATTTGATTTAAAACTTCAGTTATGTATTCCGCTTTATTTTTATCTGTATAGGTTTTTGAAGTTGACTTAACCTTATAGTCCTTGTTGTCAATACGTTCGACTATATAAGAATGCGTAATGGTCATTTTAAACTGGCTCCCCGTCGTGCTAACACTTAGAGGCAGGTTAGTCAAGTCATCTGAGTAAAATATCCTGGAGTAAGAACGATGGGATTTATGAGTTAACCGATTGTTATAAAGATTATGATAGTATCTATCCCAGTAGTTACCCCTAGATCGCTTTTGATAATCTTCAAAAAAATCTAATTCGTTATCTGAATCTTTTTTCGAACTAGTAAAAAAAATTGGAGTCCAACTAAAATCAGGTTTATTCCCATATTCATAATAGGTCTGCATTTCACCTGTTTTAGGATTTTTTAACTGATAAGAAATCTCACTGCTAGCTTCTGGAACCTGATAAAGAGTATCCCCCGCATAAAGAAACAATAATCTATCAATGACTTTTCTAGTTTCTTTGATATTATGTGACTTAAATTCTGGAAAACGAAAGCTTAACTTTTGATAAATGGAATCATTTAACAAATTATTACTAAATGATGGACCAATTCCAATAGGCTCTCTTAACGGAATATCAGATTTACTACCGTCGGTAAAAGTAACATGCAAAATTTGTTGTTCATTGTACTCATCCCAATTCGATAAGATTCCCTCGGTCCACTCTTGACCTTGAGGTAGCTCTTCATTTCCTTTATGTACAAATTCAATATTCAAATCCTTAATCACTTTTTTCTTAGGTTGAATATGCTTTACTTTATAGTTATATACTGGATAATAAGTATTTCCCCAATCAAACCACCCTAGTTTGAGATAATAACGCAAACCAAGATATGAAACTAAGATACAAGCTATTACAATCAGAATTAACTGGTGCTTTTTCTTTAATCTTTTCATTAAAACCTCCTGAGTTCTATATCTTATTATAGCATAGTCAAAGGATTTTATATAGAAGCTTCCTATCGCTCTAATGCAGAAAACATCTGATAAAGCTTTTGCAGCCCTTCTCAGGTGTTCTTTTATCATCGTAATTTTCCCAAAACTTCCCCAATCTTGCCCTCGATGATGAGGTCAGCTTGCTTATCCTGCGGAATGCTGGTCTTGTTGATGACGACCAGATTCTTACCTGTAAAGTACTGAATGAGGCTAGCAGCGGGATAGACGACTAAGGAAGTGCCCCCGATGATTAGCAGGTCGGCTTGATGAATGGCCTGCGCGGCTTGCTGGAAAGTCTCCATATCCAAGGGCTCTTCATAGAGGGTCACATCGGGCTTGATCACGCCACCACAATCAGGGCAGTAAGGCACCGTTCCAGGCAGAGCTAGAAATGTCTTCAAATCGTAAAATCGCTGACAGTTTAGACAGAAATTTCTATCCGCACTGCCGTGCAACTTGAGGACATTTTTTGAACCAGCCATTTCGTGCAGGCTATCAATATTTTGCGTCACGACAGCCTTGAGCTTGCCGGTCTTCTCCAGATGAGCCAGATAGGCGTGAGCCGCATTGGGCTTGGCATCTGGATAGAGCAGGTATTTCTTGTAAAAGTCGAAAAACTCCTGTGGATAGCGCTCAAACATGGTATGCGAAACTAGCTGCTCTGCTGTAAAATGCCGACCCAGCTTGACACTATAAATCCCATCCGAACTACGAAAGTCAGGGATATTAGACTCGGTCGAGACACCCGCCCCACCGAAAAAGACGATATTCTGACTTTGGTCAATCATGTCTTGCAACTGCTGTATTTTATCCATTTTCCTCTCCTATCAATAAAGCTCTAACCAAGCGGTTTGCCTCATCAAAATAAAAATGTTCCCGATCGTAGACAATACCTGTGAAACGTGCCAAGTCCACCAAAATCTCCATGAAATACTGGGATGAAAAGCCAGTTGTCCGATATAATTCCGCCTCATCAAAGGGCTTAATCAGATGAGCCAGCGGATTTCGGACTGACTTCTCCAACTCCCGCAGCTGTCTGACCTCTTCCTTGACAGACTCTGGCAGATCCAAATGCAAAATCAGCTCTGTCAAACTGGATGAATTGACTGTGCTCTCTGCATGAAAATCATGCAAGGCAGCATAATCCGACTCCCGCATCCGTTCAAACTTCCAGCGGTCATAGCTGGCTTCACGAGAATTATGGATAAAGTGCTCAATATCAGGAATTTCCAGCTTGATCAAGCGCATGAAAATCCGATAAATCGCTGGGCTGACCGCCCGAACGAAGTCAATAATCTGCTCATTGCGCAGCTTGGCTTCTAAATCATAGAGATAGTTGGCCAGCTGCTCATCAGCTAAATCGGTATGACAAAAAAGCTGAAAACCGCTTTGCGTCTGCAAGGCAGTCTTCAACTCTTCATCCATAGCTGGCAGAATATTGAGCTCTCTGCGCTCTGCCAGAATAGCCAATAGGCTGGTTACAATTGAGGAACTTCCCATCAACTTCTGCGCCAGTTTATAGGCATAAGCATAGTCATAACGGGAAATCGCAAAGAGAATTTCCTCTTTTAAATCTAGATTCATGCTTAATCAATCAAGGTTTCCAAACCAACCTTCATCATATCGGTGAAGGTGTTTTGGCGTTCCTCTGCTGTCGTATCTTCGTCAGGATTGACCAAGCTATCAGAAATGGTCATGATAGCTAGAGCATCTACTTTGTGCTGGGCAGCCAGATAGTAAAGTGCCGCAGCTTCCATTTCAACAGCTTTTACGCCCCATTTGCCCAGCTCGATATTTTTCTCAAAATAGTTCGAATAGAAAACATCTGACGACAAAACATTTCCGACATGGGTCGTCATGCCTAAGTCTTTAGCAATATGATAAGCCTTGTCCAGCAAATCAAAGCTGGCAATCTGCGGGAAATCATACTGAGGCCAGTCATTGCGGATAATGTTTGAGTTGGTCGCAGCCGCTTGCGCCAGAACCAATTCACGAACGTGAACATCTGCATTGAGCGAGCCAGCCGTCCCCACACGAATCAGCTTTTTCACACCGTAGTCCACAATCAGCTCACGCGCGTAGATCGAAATGGATGGCATTCCCATGCCCGTTCCCATGACAGAAACCCGCTGACCCTTGTAAGTACCAGTGTAACCAAACATGTTCCGCACTTCGTTAAAACAAACAGCATCTTCAAGGAAATTCTCCGCAATAAACTTAGCACGAAGCGGATCACCCGGCAAGAGAATTTTATCAGCAATCTCACCTTGTTTAGCAGCAATATGGATAGACATAATTTATGATACAAAGAGCGACAAGAAAACGACTGAAAATTAGGAATCTGACGAGAAATCCTGATTTCTCGTCAGATTATCTATTTTCCAAGTTTTCCGCTCGTGTTCAAATCTGAACACTTCACTCTACCTTTCTTTTTTTATTTTTATATTTCATGGCTAGGAAAAATCGTATTCAATCATGACTCCGATAAGCCTACTTCATTTTTATTTCAAACAGTTATTGATAAACTGACAATAGTTTTTAATCTTTTAAGATAAATCCTTGATTAGAAGAAACGGGCATTTCCTACCTAATTACTTTATTCTTTGACATCTTACACAGTATACTAGCCCAAGGAAAGCGGTCTAACACTTTTGCAAAACCATAAGCTAGGAAAGCTGTTACTAAGAGATACGGAAGAGAATCTAAACCTAACCCAGTGAAACCTATTACTAATCCAGTTGCAGACCAGGGCGCCCTCAAGGTCACAGATAAAAAGCAAACCGATCCCAAAAGTAAAATGCTTGGCTGGCTGTCCAAACCTAGAATCTTGCCCAAGAGAGCAGCTTCAGCCATCCCCAAGGCAAAAGATGGCGTAAGAGTACCACCATAGGCCCCTGCCCAAAGGATAATAAGAACGACCACTGCTTTTAGGAAAAACATGAGAAGCACTGTTTTACTATCGCTACCATTTAAAATTTCCTGAGCCATCATGCGTCCATTGCCAAGTAGATGTGGAAAGTAACTTGCCAGACCAATAAGAAACAGAAAAGCTGAGGGCAAAGTGAGAAGTATTCGTTGATCTTTTATCTTGTTTGAAGACACTTCTTTACTTAAGCGACCAAAAAGCCATGCTAGGGGAGTTAAGAAAAGAAGTAATAAAGGGACAATCCAAACTTCCTTTAATGACCATGCGATAGCTGGAAGCTGGTAAAGAGCATGATCTGAAATAACCAAGCCTGCTATATAGGTAGACACATAAGTAGTCAAACCTACTAAGACAAATCGCTTGATAGATAAAGTAATTCCTAGAGTCTCAAAAACGAAGAAAACACTTGTTAATGGAACCTGATAGACAGCTGCTAAACCAGCACCAGCACCACAAGCAAGGAGAAAGATACGATCCTTCATAGACAGTATACATATTTTTCCAATTGGACCTGCAAATAGGGCTCCAATCTCTCGTGGTGCAGCTTCTTTACCAATAGGTGCTCCCCCTCCAACTGCAATAATCTGCCAAATTGAATGAAATAGCTGTTTTAAAAAATGAAGCTTATATTGTAAAGTCTCATCCTTCATCTGAGCTTTGATGGAATAAATCTTCGACCTTTTTTGCAAGAAGTACCAGACTAAGGACGAGCTAAGACCCACGATTATTAAACTTAGTCCTATCCGTGAGGAGGAAACTCCATCTGTCAAAAATCCATTATGATGCTCTGACTGACCAAAAGCTAGCCCCTCCGCCATCTCTAAAAGATAATGGAGAAATATACCAGATAAACCCGAAACTATTCCTTGCAGAATTACTGCTATGAATAATCTAAAATTATAAGGGATTTTTCGAAAAATTCTCCTCAATTCTATTAACATGATTACAATTCAGCAAGAATGGCTTTAAGTAATCGTTTGAAATCACCTTTGACACGCTCTGTCACTTCAACCACTTCCTCGTGATTAAGCTCTTCTTGGAATCCAGCAGCATGATTGGTAATGCATGAAATACCGAGGACTTTCAATCCTGAGTGGGCAGCCACGATCACTTCGGGAACAGTAGACATGCCGACTGCATCCGCCCCAAGCGTCTTATAAGCGCGGATTTCTGCTGGTGTTTCATAAGTCGGTCCAGTTACACCGATATAGACACCCTCATCCAGCTTGATACCAAGCTTATCAGCAACTTTGTGAGCGACGGCACGGTATTCTGGAGTGTAAGATTTTGACATATCAGGGAAACGTGGACCAAATTCATCCAAGTTTTCACCAATCAAAGGATTTTGGCCAGTCATATTGATGTGGTCAGTGATTGCCATCAGTGTACCAGGACCATAGCCAATACCACCGGCAGCATTGGTAACAATGACACCTGTCGCACCGAGAGCCTTCATCACGCGCACTGGGAAAGTAACGACTTCCAGAGGATTTCCTTCGTAGAAATGGAAACGACCTTGCAGTGCCAAGACTTTGCGGCCTGCCAAGTCTCCATAGACTAATTTTCCAGCGTGGCCAACGACAGTTGAGCGACCCCAGTTTGGAATATCCGCATAGTCAAGACTAACGGCATTTTCGATTTCAGAAGCCAATTCTCCCAAACCAGATCCCAGGATCAAGCCGAATTCAGGCTCTGTCATACCTTTTTCTTTCAGAAAGGCTGCCGTTGCTCTGATTTTCTCAGATAATGTTGTCATTAAATATTTTCCTCACTCTCTTATGATTATACCAATTTGTCCAAGAAGCTTTCACCAATCATGGCCTTGTCGACACCGAAGTTGTCAGCGATGGTTGCTGAAATGTCCGCAAAGTGTCCGACAGGCAAGTGACCATTCCCCTTGAGGGATTTACCAAAAACCAAGAGCGGAATGTACTCACGAGTATGGTCCGTTCCGGCATAGGTCGGATCGTTACCGTGGTCAGCGGTAATCATGAGCAAGTCGTCTTCCCGCATATTTTCAATGATTTCTGGCAAACGAGCGTCAAACTCCTGCAGACAATCACGGTAGCCATGCGGGTCACGACGGTGACCATAAAGAGCATCGAAGTCTACCAAGTTGGTAAATGAGAAGCCGTACTTGAAGTCCTCAGACTGGATAGCCTTAACCAGATTGTCTACGCCATGATTATTGGACTGGTTATGCCCCATGTCGTGGTTGATACCTGCACCGTTGAAGATGTCGTTAATCTTACCAACTGAATAAGTATCAATACCAGCTTCATTGAGCTTGTCCAAAACAGTTGGCTCAAATGGAGAAACTGCATAGTCGTGACGGTTGGCTGTGCGAGTGAAGTTACCTGGCTCACCCACATAAGGGCGAGCGATGATACGGCCTAGAAGTGCAGGGCGTTCCAAGGTAATTGAGCGAGCGTATTCGCAGATACGATAGAGCTCTTCCAAAGGAATCACTTCTTCATGTGCCGCGATTTGCAATACTGGGTCAGCAGAGGTGTAGATAATCAGCTCGCCTGTTT
>ERZ772764.2756-NODE-2756-length-10081-cov-5.795631_pt1 | contig 10081 bp, 9 predicted proteins | sample MGYA00512163_ERZ772764 | MGnify/ENA primary metagenome ERZ772764 (study PRJEB29015, sample SAMEA2737903) | human oral metagenome | biome: human oral; feature: human-associated habitat; material: dental | place: China | collected 2094 ...
CCTTGAGGCCGAGCTCGCGGTGGGGCATGGCCCGCTCGGGCGTGGCGGCGGCGTCCTGGACGGTGTCGGGGTGCTCGGCGGGCCGGCCCCGGTCGGCGGAGGGCGCGGGCGGCGCAGAACTCGTGGGCGCAGTGGATTCCGCAGCGATTTCAGCGGATTCGGCGGACTCAGCGGATTCGGCGGCCATGAATGCTCCTGGGATGCTCCTGGGCGGGGACGGAGTGGGACCCCGCATGAGGATACCCGTGCCGGCGACACGGACGCGCGCGGCGCGGCGAACGCACGGTGGCGCCCCTCCCCGCGGGGAGGGGCGCCACCGTCATCGGGGTCGGGCGAGTTCGGCAACCGACCCGCGCGCGTCACCCGACCCGCGCGAGCCGACGGCGCCTCACTGGAGCGTGCCGTCCTTGGAGACGAGGATCATGATGAACTCGACGAACGCCCAGATCCAGTCGGCCGTGGCGGTCAGCCAGACGACAATGCCGCCGAGGCTCAGGCTTGCGGCCGCGCTATCGGTCATCTGCCCGGTGCTCGCAGTGTTCACCGCTGCGGCGATGAGGAAGACGTAGCCGATGACGAAGATGAGGAACAGGGCGAGGTGGCCGAAGCCGCGGCCCTTCTGACCACGGTAGAAGTTGTGAACGCCGAGGCCTCCCAGGAAGAAGGCCAGCAGTGCGGCGGTCGTCTTGGACTTGGGAGCGACGCCGGTGCCGTAGGCGGGCTGACCGTAGCCGGCACCGGGGTATCCAGGCTGACCGTAAGGGGGCGGGGTACTCATTCAGGTCCTCCAGCTGATTGCGGGCCGTCGGAATCGGCCCTGGGATGACACTGCATCATGACTCGTCCGCGGACGCAACGCAAACCAGTGCCACCGGCCGTCGGCGGCCGCGTCCTCAGACCACGCGACACACGCTCTCGAAAGTGCCTCGCATCACACGCATGTAGGGCAGGATCGGTCCATGAGAAGCATTGACGTAGCCCCCCTGCCCATCCCGGAGCTCGAGAGCCATCTGGACGAGGTCGCCGGACATCGGCTGAAGAGCGGCATCAAGGCCGCCCGTACCCTGCTCGAGGGGCGCACCGTGTGGACGGTGACGCCGTCGGCCGCCGCAGGGGCGGGGCCCGCGGAGACGGTCGCCCCCCTGGTGGGCTACGCGCTCGGGCTGGGTGTGACGGCGCGGTGGCTCGCGCTGGACGCGCCCGCCGACTTCGTGCGCGTGGCGGCACGGCTCCACGCCGGCATCCACGGCGACCGGGGCGACGGCGGCAAGCTCGGCGAGAAGCAGCGCGACCTCTACGAGCACGTGCTGGCCTCGAACGCCGAGAACGTCGTCGACGACGTCCGCGAGGGCGACGTCGTCATCCTGCACGACCCACCCACCGCGGGCCTGGCTCGGGCCTTCCAACGGGCCGGCGCCGCGGTCGTCTGGCGCTGCCACCTGGGCGGCGGCCGTTCCGGGGAGGCGGCGGAGCGCGCCTGGGCCTTCCTCGACCGGTACCTGGAGGACGTCGACCTCGTCGTCGTCTCCCGGGAGGAGTACCGCCCGCCCTTCATCGAGCCGGAGCGCTGCGCCGTCGTCAAGCCCTCGATCAACCCCGACTCCCCCAAGAACCGGGTTCTCGACCTCGACGAGGCCTGGTCCGTGGCGCGCCTGGCGGGGATCTTCGACGGCGAGCCGCCCTTCGACGCGGTCCCCTTCGTCCACGAGGACGGCCGCCCCGACGCCATTCGACGAATGCCCTCCCTGGCCGGTGCGGGCCTGCCGGTGCCGACGGGGGTGCGCACGATCGTGCAGGTGGGCCGTTGGGACCGCCTCAAGGGCGCCCGGGAACTCATCGGGGCCTTCGCCTCGAACCTCGCCGTCCTCCCCGAGGACGCCCACCTGCTGATCGTCGGCCCGGACCCGGACCCGAACCGCGACGAGGCCTCCGCCGAGGTGCTCGGCGAGGTCCTCGACCGCTGGGACCTCCTGCCGGAGTCGGTGGCGGGCCGGGTCCACATCGCCGCGGTGCCAATGCACGACCGGGAGGTCAATGCGACGGTGGTCAACGCCGTCCAGCGCGTCGCCGACGTCGTCACCCAGCGCTCGCTCGTGGAGGCCTTCGGACTGCCCGTGGCGGAGGCCATGTGGAAGAAGGCGGCCGTGGTCGCCTCCGCGGTCGGGGGCATCCAGGACCAGATCGTCGACGGAGTCGACGGCGTGCTGGTCGATTCGGTCGAGGCGGGCGCGTGGGCGGAGGCCACCGCCGACCTGCTGCGCTTCCCGGCCAGAGCTCGCGAGATGGGGCTGGCGGCTCACGAGTCCGTGCGACGCGAGTTCCTCCCCGACCGGCACTTGAGCGAGATCGTCGGTGCCATCGACCGCGCCCTGGAGCTCCGCGCGGACTGAGGGGCTTGACGGCCCGCGGCGGACCGACGATGCGCCGCTCCCGGAGCCCCGCGCGGACCGAGGGGCTGCTGCGGCTCCGCTGAGGGGCCGGAGCGGATCCCACCCGCCCGGCGACATCCGCTCGCCCCGCGCCGACCGCGTTATCCACAGGGTGAATCCACAGGCTTGTGCGCGCGCACGGCGGAGCGACGCCGTGATGCGATCGACACCTTGGTGGCTCGATGAGAGGACAAACCTGCCGAGCCGAGCAGGTCCCGGACCGAGGGACGCCTCACTCGCAACCTTCATTAAACCAACGAGTCCATTGCGTCAAATCGTTGGCAGCAGGGGCCAATCCTGTGACCGACCGACCGGCGGGGACACGAGATCCGCACCACGGCGCGCCATGATCGTTATCCAACCGTGATCTTCAATGCGTGCGAGCGGCTCGGTCGCCCCTCGCTGCGTTCGCCGATGGCGGAGACTCCTCACCGCCATCGTCCACAGTTATCCACAACTGTCCACATGGCCGGGGAGTCTTCCACAGGCCCGATGAGACGGAGCGAGAAGGTGGGCTCGTCGGTGCTGTCCGGGCCGGAGAAGCAGCGGGGCCGTCCGCCCGGAGCGTCGGGCCCCTTCACGACACGACATTCCGCGAATTGACGCGGGGCCGTCCGACCCGGAGCCTCAGGCCCCCACCAGCGAGTCGATGGCGGATCGGAAGAGCCGCAGACCGTCCACGCCGGTGCGCGGGCCCGCCGCGGAGTCGGGGCCGAAGCCGGGCTCGACGGCGTGCTCGGGGTGGGGCATGAGGCCGACGACGGTGCCCCGCTCGTTGCGCACACCGGCGATGTCACGAGCCGACCCGTTCGGGTTCCCGCCGACGTACCGGAAGACGACGCGTCCCTCCCCCTCGAGGCGGTCGAGCTCGTCGGGCGGGGCGATGAAGCTCCCCTCCCCGTTCTTGAGCGGGACGGTGATCTCCTCGCCGTCCTCGAACAGTCGCGTCCACGCAGTCGAGGTCGACTCGATGCGCAGGCGCTGCTCGCGGCAGATGAACCTCTGGTGGTCGTTGCGGATGAGCGCGCCGGGCAGCAGGTGCGCCTCGGTGAGGACCTGGAAGCCGTTGCAGATGCCCAGGACGGGCATGCCCTCGCCCGCGGCCCGGACCACCTCGCTCATGACGGGGGCGAAGCGGGCGATGGCGCCGCAGCGCAGGTAGTCGCCGTAGGAGAAGCCGCCGGGGACGACGACGGCGTCGACGGCCTTGAGGTCGGCGTCCTTGTGCCACAGGGCCACGGAGTCGGCACCGGCCAGGCGCACGGCGCGGGCGGCGTCGACGTCGTCGAGGGTCCCCGGGAAGGTGATGACGCCGATGCGAGTCATCGGGTCTCCTCGTCGGCGCGCACGGAGACGACGTCCTCGATGATCGGGTTGGACAGCAGCGTCGAGGCGGCCTCCGCGGCGGCGGCCAGGTGGGCGTCGGTGACCGGGCCGTCCACCGTCAGCTCGAAGCGGCGGCCCTGGCGCACCGCGGTGAACTGGTCGAACCCGAGGCGCGGGAGGCTTCCGACGACCGCCTTGCCCTGCGGGTCGAGGATCTCGGGTTTGGGCATGACCTCGACGACGATGCGTCCCATCGGTCCTCCTGAGTGCGGTGCGGGAAGCGTCCAGGACGCAGAGTACCCGGGCGCCCGGCGCTACGGCGAGAGGACCGCGCCGATCCTCCCATCGGGATCGACCGGCGGCTCGCCGGCATCGGGCTCGCCCGCCAGCGCGGCCCGGCAAACCCGTCAGGCCCGTCAGACATGGCCCAGCCAGTCGCCGGCCAGGCGGATGGCGAGCGCACCGCCGATCGCCAAGGACACTGTTCCCAGCAACCACGCCGCGCCCAGCACGAGGGCGAGGATCGCGCACACCACGGCCGCCGCCAGCATGAAGCCGCCGACGGCGCCGGCCACGCCCGCGGGGGCGTGGGCGGACTGATCGAGGGTGGAGCCGCCCATGAGCGGTGCGGGCCCGGAGTCCAGCGCCGCGCGAGACGGCCCCGCGCACCCCTCTCCCGGCGCACTGCCGCCGGTGGCGCTCCCGGTGGCGCTGGCGGTACCGACGACACCGGGCGGCGGCTGGGGCGAGGAGGCGCCCTGGCGGCCGACCAGGAGACGCTGGGCGTCGACGACGTCGACCGTTCCCACGGTCAGGCCCGCGGCCGCATCCAGCACGGTCGGCGTCCAGCGCTCGCCCTCCCGGCGCACAGCAGTGCCCCCGGCCCACGCCAGGTACCCGGCGGCGGAGACGAGTCCCGCCCCCGCCAGGACGACGACGAGCCACGGCGGGATCCACAGGCGCCCGGCCTCGGCGTTGGTCGCCAGGTTCATCGCCGACCAGGTCGCCAGAGCCAGCCCCACCAGGGCGAAGGCGATCCCCGCCAGGCGCTGGCGCCGCACGGCCACCGGCCAGGGACTGCGCGCCCGCTGCCCGGGCGTCGGCTCGCTCGGCGCGGCACCGCGACCCACGCCCCAGTCGACGGGACCGCGCTCCGTCGCCGGACGCCGGTCCCCGCCCGACGGGGTCACGAGAGCACCTGCCGCAGGATCGAGGCCAGTCCCAGCGCCATCAGGAGGAACCCGAGGGAGCCGGCCAGCAGCTGCGCCACACGGGCGAGTCCCTCGCCCGCCGTCGTCCCGGCGAGGCGCTCATCGGCGACCCGCCCGATCGTGGAGGTCGCCAGGGCGGTCGAGAAGGGGCCGGAGACGACGTCGAGAGTGGTCAGCTCGCGCCGACCGGTCGATTCCGGGATCGCGATGTCGGTGCCGGGGACGGTCAGGGCGAGCGCCAGGTCACGCCCGGGCGTCGCGGCGCCTCCGGTGCCGGGCGAGTCGTGTCCGGTGCGCCGCCCGGTCCCGGAGGGATCGCGGGTGTCACGGGCATCGCGGGCGTCACGACTACGACGTCGGGCGAAGCGCGCGCGGTTGCGCTCCAGCCGCAGACGCGGCGCATTGACGACGAGCGAGCGCGCCGGTACGCGCAGCAGGGCGAGCAGGCCAGCGCCGACCGCCACCAGCGCGATGCCGCCCAGGACGCCGGAGGTCCCGCGGGCGCCGAGCGCCGCCGCGACGGCCGCCGCGAGCATCAGCACGACCACGAGGGAGGTGATGGCGACGGCGACGGCGAAGCCCGGCCCGGGGCGGAAGGTTCGGGTCGTCGACCGCTGGGAGGCGGTCGGGCCCGCCGGGTCCGCGGGGCCGGAGGCGGTCATCGCGGCCCCGCCGTCGGCGCTGTCGGGCTTGCCGGTGCTACCGGCTCCACCGGTACTGCCGGTGCTGCTGGCCCCGTCGAGGCCATCGGACCCGTCGGCGCCGTCCGCCCCACCGGCTCTACCGGTGCCCGCGCCGTCGGCGCTGACGGTGGCGCCGACTCCACCGGTCCTGTTGATGCTGCCCGCGCCGTCGACTCCGCCCGCGCCCCCGGAGCCGGCAGCGGGGAGCCGGTGAGGCGCTCGTAGGCCTCGAGGTAGCGGGCCCGGGTGCGCTCGACGACATCGGCGGGCAGGGCGGGGGGTACCTGCCTCGAGGAGCGGTCCCATCCCGACGCCGGCGAGGCGAGCCAGTCGCGCACGTACTGCTTGTCGAAGGAGGGGGTGACCCGGCCGGGAACCCACTGGTCGGCGGGCCAGAATCGGGAGGAGTCCGGGGTGAGGACCTCGTCGCCGAGGACGAGCCCGCCGCTCGGGCCGACGCCGAACTCGAACTTGGTGTCGGCGAGGATGATGCCGCGATCACGGGCGATGGCCGCGGCGCGCGCGTACAGGGCGAGGGAGGTCTCGCGCAGCGCGGCGGCCGGCTCCTCGCCGATCATCGCGACCACACGGGAGAAGGGGATGTTCTCATCGTGATCGCCGAGCTCGGCCTTGGCGGCGGGGGTGAAGACGGGCTCGGGCAGTCGGGAGGCCTCGGTGAGTCCCTCCGGCAGCGCAACACCGCACACGCGCCGGTTCTCGCGGTACTCGGCCAGGCCCGAGCCGGTGAGGTAGCCGCGAACCACGCACTCGACGGGGTGCATCCTCAGGCGGCGGCAGATCATGGCGCGGCCGGAGACGGCGTCGGGCACGTCGAGGCTGACGAGATGGTTGGCAACGATGTCGTCCAGCTGCTCGAACCACCAGGCGGACAGGGCGGTGAGGACCCTCCCCTTGTCCGGCACGGGTGTGGGCAGGACGTGGTCGTAGGCGCTGATGCGGTCCGAGGCGACGACGAGCAGCACGTCCCGACCGGCCCACGGGGAGTCGGTGGTGGGGGCGTAGACGTCGCGGACCTTGCCGCTGGACACGTGCGTCCAGCCGGGGACGTCGGGGGCCGGGGGCAGGGAGAGGCTCATGGGCTCATCCTGCCACCACGGCGACGTCTCCTTTGCATGACCTGCATGACCTGCGAGACCACGGCGTACGACCGAGGTCCAGGGTTGAGGCGAACCGGCAATAGCGCTACCATAAGTTGCGTTTGCCATGTTCTGAATGCCCTCTGAATACCCTGAGTGTTTTCGGCGTTTCGCGCTGCTCAGGATGTCTCCTCACCGTCCTCTCACTGTCCCTGCACCCTTCGGAAGGCGTGCGGCAATGACCGCGAATATCCACATCATTAACGGCGACCTGGAGGTGGCGGCCGCCTCGATCGACTCGATTCGCAACGGTTTCCACAGCCTCGACGCCATCGGAGCCATGAACGGCGCCGAGTCGGCGATGCCCGCCTCCGCGAGCTCGGGGGCGGCGAGCGGGGCCGCCGCGGCCCTGAACGACCTGACGGCCGCCCTGGCCGGCCGGTACGGGAGGACGAGCAGCGGCACGCGGCTGGAGGAGTCCGCGGAGAGTCTGAGGACAATGCACGGCACGCTGACGCACCTGTGCGAGGACGCCCAGCTGACGCTCGCGCGGATCGCATCCCGGGGCGAGGCCGTGGACGCGGCGCGTGCGGCGCTGCGCACGTGCATCACCTCTCATGGGGAGCACATCGACGTGGTGGCTCCCCTCATGACGGCCACCCGCGAAGCCGGAGACGGGGTCGTGGCTGTCAGGCGGAAGGCGCTCGCCTGCCTGAACTACGCCGACGCCCACCCTCAGCTGACGCTCGGCCCGGACGGGGCGGTCACCCAGGAAGGCGCCCCCTACCCCGCGGACATGGGCCACCTGGACGACATCCTGTCCATCGGCAAGGGCCACCAACTGCCCGACAACGCCCAAGCGCTCTCAGTGGACCCCGCCACCAACTTCGCCAAAGATATGCCAGGCGGCTGGGGCTACATCATCGCCTTCACCGCCACCGACCAGGCCATCCGCGACTACGTCACCACCTACACCGGCTATCTCGGGAAGAATATCGAGATATTCCCACAATCAAGACCCGACAATATGAGCCTGGAGGACGTCGACCTGTCGACCATCACCAACCCCTGGAACACGGGCTTCGATGACACCACCCTCCTCCTCGAGCGCCCCCTGGGACGCGGCTGGCTCATCATCCGCGGCGGATCCCGATAACGCCCAACGCTGTCACCGACCAGCGGCAATGTCCGTGCGGTACTGGCCGCCGTCGAGGTGGATGCGGGAGATGGCCTCGTAGGCGCGCTCCCGGGCGGTCTGGACCGAGGACCCGAGCGCGACCACGGACAGGACGCGCCCTCCGGCAGCGACCAACCGACCGTCGTCGTCGAGGCTGGTACCGGCATGCAGGATGTGAATACCGGGAAGAGCCTCGGCCTCCTCGACTCCGGCGATGAGGCCGGCAGCGAGGTCAGCAGAGCCAGCGGTTTCAGCGGCTTCGGCAGTCCCGGCAGAACCAGTGGACCCGGCGGAGCCGGACGGCACCGATACAGCACCGGGGTAGCCGGGAGCCGCCAGGACCAGGTCGACGGCGGCCTGCTCCGACCAGGTCGGCGCGGACGCCTCGGCGAGGCGGCCGGTCGCGGCGTGGTGCAGCAGTTCGGGCAGGGAGGAGGTCAGACGCGCCAGGACGACCTGGGCCTCGGGATCGCCGAAGCGCACGTTGAACTCGACGACGTGCGGGCCTTCAGCGGTCAGCGCCAGCCCGCAGTAGAGCAGGCCGATGAAGGCGGTGCCGCGCCGGGCCATCTCATCGACGATGGGCTGGGCGATCTCGCGCACGACCTGCTCGGTCAACTCCTCGGGAGCCCAGGTCAGCGGCGAGTAGGCGCCCATGCCGCCGGTGTTGGGGCCGACATCGCCGTCGCCCAGGCGCTTGAAGTCCTGCGCGGGGGCGAGCGGACGGACGGTGGCGCCGTCGCATACGCAGAAGACGGAGACCTCCGGACCGTCGAGGTAGTCCTCGACGAGGACGGAGCCGTGCCCCTCGGCGAGGCGGACCCGGCCATGATCCATGGCGGCGGCGCGATCGGAGGTGACGACGACGCCCTTGCCGGCCGCCAGACCGTCCTCCTTGACCACGTACGGAGGGCCGAAACGGTCCAGGGCCGCGTCCAGCTCGGCCTCGGTGGTGCACACGACGGCCTCGGCGGTGGGCACGTCGGCGGCGGCCATGACCTCCTTGGCAAAGGCCTTGGACCCCTCGAGACGGGCGGCCTCCGCGCCGGGGCCGAAGACGGGGATACCGGCCTCGCGCACGGCGTCGGCCACGCCCGCCACGAGTGGCGCCTCCGGACCGACGACGACGAGCTCGGCACCCATCTGGGTGGCGAGCTCGACGACTTCCGTGGGACTGGTCGGATCGATGGCGAGGTTGGTGGCGATCTCGGCGGTACCGGGGTTGCCCGGGGCGACGACGAGCTCGCTGGTGGCTGGGTCTGAGGCGAGGCACCGGGCCAGAGCGTGCTCTCGCGCGCCGGAACCGAGAAGCAGGATCTTCACGTCCCCAGGTTAGCGGCACCGTCGCCCGTGGTCGCGTCCACTCGGATCGTGACACAGCGGTGGACCGCACGCGCCCCGGCCGCTTCGCCGAGATCGGTCCGGTTCCGGCTCGAGATCGGTCCGGTTCCATCTTTCGTTGGATCGCTCACGCATCTCATCGGCCCAGAGATTCACTGATGAGTGACTCGGGCGGGAGAATCCGCCCCTGCGTCCCCTCCGAAATTATTCGAATGCGGAGCTCGTGTGCCACGAGTCGACCGTGCTGCGATCCTGCGGGGCCGAGGTTGATTGCGACATCGCCGTCTTCCCTTCCGACCTCTCGCCAGACAAATGATACCGAGTTCATCATCGATGTAACGGCGCACGTTGGCCGCATCCTTCCCCGCGCAGCGAGGCTCATCCCCGGACGGTACCCAGACCTTCGCACGCTCCACCCACGCCCTCTTCATCGGCTTTCCGGACTTCCCCGATTTCCTCCACCGATTTCACCAACACCTCAAGGGGCTCCGCGTGTCCGACGAAAAGCCAGGAAACCTAATTATCGCGCCTTCAGAAATCACGATACCCTCAATCGGGAGCGGCGTCGTGGGACACCCGGTCGCGTACGGTTTTCCCGCGTAACCAAACCGATCTCCATGCGGAACCGGACCGATCTCAACGAAGAGGGGATCCCCGTAGGAGCGGCAGTCGGCCACGATGTCGCCGTCCGACCAAGAGCACAGCCCGGCCGGAGTCACAGCCCGCGGACCCCTCAGCGAGGTGTGACTCCGCCAGGGTAGCCCCGTTACCTTGTTGGTGGTCCCGGGTGGTCCGGGGCTGGGCCAGCTGCTGTGGG
>ERZ772764.2758-NODE-2758-length-10079-cov-2.111034_pt1 | contig 10079 bp, 7 predicted proteins | sample MGYA00512163_ERZ772764 | MGnify/ENA primary metagenome ERZ772764 (study PRJEB29015, sample SAMEA2737903) | human oral metagenome | biome: human oral; feature: human-associated habitat; material: dental | place: China | collected 2094 ...
AGGATCTCCGTCTCCGGATACTCTCCGCAGAGCCTGATAAACTGCGGGAGGGAGCGAAGCTCCCGGAGCTTTTTTTGATAGAGCACAGAAATAAGATAAAAGCTCTCCATCCTTCCCCCCCCCGCTCAAAAGATCCGAAGCAGCACAGCGAGGCGAAAGAGAAAATTCCTCTTTCGGTAGGCGGTTCGGATCCTCCTGTCGAAGAGAAGCCGGAGCGCCGCGCCGGGACTCCTCCGATAGAAGGCGGCCTCCTCCGAGAGCTCCCTCTTGAGCGGACTCATATCGCGGGAAAAGGCGCGGAGGAGCTCCCCCGCCATCTCACTGTGAATCCGGTCGGGATGGAGCAGGGAATGGAGATAGCGCTTAAGCACCGCTCTCTCGGAGCTCTGGCAGCCCACCGCGTTGTTCCCATGCTGCCGGTAGAGAATCGGCGTATCTTCATCAAAGATAAGCCTCCCTCCGATCGCAAGACAGCCCTTGTGGATCCACTCATCATGCATCGTGATCTTCTCCGTATCCGGCTCCGAGCGGTTGATCTTAAGAAGAAGCGCCCGTGTAAAGAGCATCGTGCAGCCCGTAGAATTGCTCTTTATGAGGGCCGATGCAAAATCAAGCATCCTCTCCCTCGCGTCCCTCCGAAGCGGCAGGGGACGAAGCTCCGCATCCACCAGGCGGGGAAGCCCATAATAGAGCGCGGCCTCCTCTCTTCCCGTCCCAAAGAGGAGAGAGAGAGCCCTCGAGACCTTATCCGGGAGCCAGACATCATCCTGATCGCAGAGCGCATAATAAGTACGTGCCTCCGCTCTCTCCTCCCCCCATTCATAGTGCTCCGCCCTCTTCATGAGAGAGAGGAAGCTCCCGGCCGGACCCAGATTTCTCTCCCCGCGGTAAAAAGAAAGTCTTCCCTCCTCCTCGTATTCCCGAAGTATCGCTGTCGTGCCGTCCGAAGAGCCATCGTCCCGCACAAGGATGCGAAGCTCTGTCCCCTCGGGGAGCTCCTGGGAAAAGAGACTTGCAAGCTGCTCCCTGAGATAACGCTCTCCGTTATAGGTCGACAACAGGACCAGCACCCGCTCCATTATGACTCCATCCTCCTCTTTCCTCGTCCGACTCTTCCCCTGCTCACAGAAAGGCAAATAAGCCAGTGCGCATAGCTGCAGCCCGCCGCTCGCAGCTCAGCTCTTCCCCCGCTCGCGGAAAGACCAATAAGCCATCACGCATAGCTGCAGGCTGCCGATTTCCGCCCGGCTCTTCCCCTGTTCATAGAAAGACGAATAGCCCTGGCGCGAAGGCTGCAGGCCGCCTGCCCCTGCCGGGGCCTGCTCCCCGCCCGCAGAGAGCATCCGGCGGAAAGAAGCATTCGGAAGAGGCAGAACCGTTCATCCCTTTCCGTTTCCTCTCTTTAGAAGATAGCGCCAGAGCTTCCCGAAGGCCTTCAGAGAGCGCACGAGGTCCGCCGGGTCCTTTAGCCCCATCCACAGGCGGTGCAGGATGTAACGCGGTCTCAGATAGTAGCGCCTTCTCGCTCTGTCGCAGAAGTTCACCATTTCCTCGGCACTCAACTCCGGGAGATCCAGCACGGTATTGTGTGTGCCGTCCCGCTTGCAGTAATCCTCATAGCTCGATGCCCTGAGCCAGCCGTTTTTCTTCGCAAGCCGATAGACTTCTGTCCCCGGATAAGGGATCAGAGGAAAGAACTGCGCCGTATCCGTATTCAGACGGAGCGCAAGGCGAAGGGTCTCCTCTATCGTCTCTCGATTTTCCCCGGGATTTCCCACCATATAGCAGGCGTGAACCAAAAGTCCCGCCTTTCTGCTGTCCTCGATGTAGCGCTGCACCTGGCTGAGTGTCGTCCCCTTCTTGATGGCATCCAAAATTCCCTGGTTTCCGCTCTCGATCCCGGGGATCAGCAGACGGCAGCCTGCCTTTTTCATGAGCTTCATGGTATTAAGGTCCAGGGTATTGACTCTCGCATTGCAAAGCCAGCGGAAGCGCTTCTGAAGCCCCCGCTCGATGAGGAGCCTGCAAATCGCTTCCACCCTCCTCCTGTCGATCGTAAAGGTGTCGTCCTCCAGCACAATTTCCCGTACATCCGGGAAATTTTCCGCAATATAGGAGAACTCCGAGACGACATTCTCCGGAGAGCGAAGGCGGTAGCGATGCCCGTGCATGGTCTGCGGATAGACGCAAAAGGGACAGGGGCAGCCCCGCCCCGTGAAGATCTGAATCTCCGGATACTCCGAGGCCGGGAAGAAATAATCCCGGTAGTTTAAGCGCCGTCGGATAAACTCCGCGGCCATCGGGATCTCGTCCAGCTTCTCGATATAGGGGGCGTCCGGATTGTGATGGATCAGCCCCGCCCCGTCCCGAAAGCTTATCCCCAAAATCCCGGAGAGCCCGGAGAGCGCCTCCTCCCGGGAGGCACTCCCCTCGATAAGAGAGGCGAGTCGGCTGATCGTAAAGTCGTACTCCCTCCTCGCGACGAGATCGATCCCGGGCCCAAGCCGAAGTGTCTCCTCCGGCACAGCCGTCGGATGCGTCCCCACAAGGGCGATAAAGGCCTCCGGATAGCGGGCCTTCAGCGCCTCTCCAAAGGCGATATCCCGGTAAATGGAGGGCGTGCTGGTATCCAGGACAAAGAGGCGGCAGCCCTCCGCCCTCTCCCGGATGAGAGAGAGGGACTCCGCCTCGTTGAGAGGCTTCGCGGGCGCATCCAGAAATTCCACGCTGTGCCCCTGCTTTTCCGCCCAGACCGCCGCATAGATCAGCCAGAGCGGGTAATAGAGCGCGCCGCTCTTCGTCACGGCAGGACTCCTCGACTCTCTGGAGAACTTCCCGTATTCCGCCCGAAATGGCGGGTTGATAAAATAGATCTTCATTCCTGTCTGTCCTCTGTCCGGACTCCCTCTGCGCTCTCCCTCTGAAAAAGAATCTGGACCGTCTTAAGGAGAATCTCCATATCCATCATCAGACTTCCGTTCTGGATATACATGAGGTCCAGCTTCAGCTTATCATAGGCCGTCGTATTGTACTTTCCGTAGACCTGGGCATAGCCCGTGAGTCCCGCCTTCACCTTCAGGCGATAGGAAAACTCCGGGATCTCCTTCTCATAGGCCGCCGCGATGTCCGGCCTCTCCGGCCGGGGCCCGACGAGGCTCATCTCCCCGAGGAGAATGTTCCATAGCTGGGGGAGCTCATCCAGGCGAAACGGCCGGATGAAGCGGCCGACGGCGGTGATCCTCTCATCATCCTTTTCTGCGAGGCGCGCCCTCCCGTCCCGCTCCGCATCCTCCCGCATGCTCCGAAACTTATAGATGTGAAAATGCCTGCCGTCCTTCGTGAGCCTCTCCTGCTGATAGATCACGGGCCCCCGGTCCTCGAAGCGGATGAAAAGCGCGATCAAAAGCATGATGGGCGAGAAGAAAAGCAGCCCGAGCGCGGAGATCAGGATATCCGTCAGCCTCTTAAAGAATGCCCTCTCGATGGTGAGGCTTGAGTTTCTGCAAAGATAAAGAGGAGTATCGAAGAGATGCTGATTCTCCGCACTTCGGATCAGGATATCGGAGAGCTTCGGCGTGAGATAACAGCGGATTCCCCTGCGGTAGCATTGCTTTAGGATATAATTTCTCTCCCGGGAGGGGATATCGTAGATGAGGACACAGCTGTACTGCTCCATCTCCCGCAGCACGGCCTCCATCCCTTCCCTCAGGCTGATTTCCGCTGCCAGGCTGATCCGGTCCCCCCGGCTTTTCAGCTTATCGAGGAGGTATCGGTCCGGCTTCTCCTCATAGATCAGAAGAACCCGGTGCGGGGGATAGGCCATCCGGTAGAGCCTCGTGCAGACGATGGACCAGACCAGGGAGATCAGCATCTCCAGCACGAAAAGGCAGGAGAGGGGAAGGACGGAGACCATCTTCTTGGTCAGCGCCACGATCTCGATATAGCTAAGCACATTCGCGATCAGAAGTCCCAGCGCATGGGAGGAAATCAGGTTCACAATCCTGTGATAGCCCGCCTTCCATCCGCCGTAGATCCCGATAAAAGCAAAGAGGAAGATCAGATAGAGGGAGAGCACCAGCCAGTGTCCCCTCCGAAAAAAGACAGTCTCCATCAGGGGACTGTAGTAATGCATCCAGACATAGCGAAAGAGCCTTCCATCCAAAAAAAGGAGAACAGCACAGAAGGCCGCACGGATCACCTTTTGATACTGCTCTCTCTCTCTCATCTAAGCTCCTGCCCTCCGGGCGGACAGCTGCCGCCCCGCTTCCCTTCCTTCACTTCACCGCACTGTATCATCATATCGAATGGGAAAGCTCTTGTCAAATCAAGGGAGCAAGGCTTTCATCGCAGAGCAGGGAACAGGAGCCCCGCCCCGTTCAAAGGCAAAGCGAAAATGCGGGAGCTCAGTTTGAGGGCGAAAAAGGAAAGCTCTCCCCGGCCTTCACCTCGATCTCGCGATCCGCGCTCCCGCTTTGACGGATCACGATGTGGACGCCGTATTTCTCAAATACGCCGCCGAAGTTCTCGTTATCCGGCTCGCTGTATCGAAAATCCTGTGTTCTCGCCGCATTTCCCACTGCCTTCATCAGCTCCGACAGAAAGAGATCCAGAGCCTCCTCCGAGACATTCTCCATGATCTCGATCCGGATGAGAAACTCCTTCTTCTCATTGTCCCCGCTGAGATCCAGATCCTTCACGAAATCGTAGCCGTCATCATTCAGAGCATCCACCACATCGCTGTGAATCTGATCGAAGTCGAGGCGAATCTCCTTCGACTCCGGAGCCGTCGTCAGGGCGGGGGACTCCAGCTTCGTCTGATAAGTCGGTTTGCACGCCGAAAGAGACAGGGCTCCCGCAAGAACGCAGAGCCCCGCCAAACGAATTCCTCTGACTCTCATACTATAAAATCCTCCGGCGGACAGCCCCGAGTCCATCTCAGTCCCTCGCCGTCCGCACGCAAAGAGCGCCGGGTGTAAACCCGGCGCCCCGAGAAGTAATTCCGCAGAATCCGAAATTACTCCGTGTAGACCTTCTTGCCGTTCGGAAGCGTGATCTCATTCTCGTGATCCTTGCTCTTGCTGTTGTAGGTCTTCTTGTCGCCAGCGTAAAGGATGACGCCGTCCTTATCGGTCAGATAGTAGACATCGTTGCTGTCCTTCACATTGGTCTTCTTCTCCTGCACAGCACCGGCAGCGTTCACGAGGACATGGTTGCCGTCCGCGATGTTCGCAGTGCCATAGTACTCGACGTTCCTTCCGACGAGCTTCTTGCGGTTAGCGCTGTCTACCTGGACGCCGGCGAGGTTGGACTCCTCGTTGTCAGCCTTCAGGACCACACCGTAAGCAACATACTTCTTGATCTTGGAGACATAGTTGTTCTCCGCCTCACCGTTGGTCTTGAAGTACATCTGATAGCTATCGTCGTCGAACTCGACGTTCTGGTAGCCGGACTTCCTGGAGCCGTCCTTCTTCTCGTCGCTGGAGAAGTAGTAGAGCTTCTGATCCGCGCCAAGGCTGGCAGCCTGGTCAAGGTAAGCATCCTTGGAGAGATCAAGCCACTTGTCCTTGCCGTTGTATTTGTTGGTGTAGTGTCCGTCGACAACGCTGACAATGCCGGAGAGCATACGGCCCTTCTCGTCGAAGGCATAGCTCTTGCCCTTGATCTTCCGGATGCCGTCCTTGAAGATCTTGCCGTTGCCCTGCGCCCACCACCAGCTGTAGGAGTCGTCGTCGTAGTCGTCCTTGTCGTAGTCCTCGCTCGGAACAGCCCAGACCCACTGATTCTTTCTGGCAGCTCCGTCCGCGTTGGTGTAGACAATGCTGTCCGTCGCGTTCGCCGGAGTATCGAAGCCGTCCGCGCCGTTCTTGGTAGCGGTGGACCAATCCTCGATCATACGGCCATACTTATCGAAGTAGAAGGTGTAGCCGTTGATATTCTTCTTCTTGTTGCTCTGCTTCTTTCCGTTGTTGTCGAAGTAGAACCAGAAGGTATCGCTGCCGTCGCCGTCGCCGCTTCTCACGGAGTCGGTGTTGACCGTCAGCTGAACCCAGCCGTTCTGAGCGGAGCCATCGTTCCAGCCGCCGAAGTAGTAGTCCGCGTCAACCCAAGCATCATCGCCGGTCTTGATGGTGTTGCTGTCCTTGTCGATCCAGCCGTAGAGCATCTTGCCGTCCTGATCGAAGGCATACTTCTTGCCGTTGATGGTCTTGAGATCGGAGACAGTCACCTGCTCGTTGTGATCTCTGTAGGCCTTTCCGTCAGAGCCGAAGTAGAACCATCTGTACTCCGCGCTGCTGTCGTCGTCGGTAGCAAGGGCAACCCACTGGTTGCTGACCATCGCGCCGTCCCCGTTGACATAGTAGTAGTCATCGCCGTCCTGGATCAGCTTATCGGTAGCCATGCTTCCGTCGGAATCGAGATAGAACCAGTAATCTCCGGACTTTCTCCATGCATCGGTAACAGCGCTGCCGTTGTTATCGAGATACTGCCAAGCTCCGGTGGAGTTGTCCCAGCCAGCTGCGAAGGTCACAGCGGAGGCACCAAGAGCGAGTAAAGCGGTTGCAGAAAGAGCTGCAACGATTTTCGTCTGCTTTCTCATAATAAATGCACTCTCCTTTTTGATTGATGGATTCAATATCCAAAGTTACGGGACTATTATACCTTCCGAGCTTAAATTATTCAAGTCCTTTTCTTAAATAACGCTTAGCTGCGGTAAATGTATGAATTAAGAGATATAATGCCCGCTGCCTTCCTTATACTACCTCATAAATCCCTCAAAGTACATAACAAAGATTCAACGAATTATTACAAAAAGCTGAACCTAAGAATTAAGGAATCCATAAGGATTGTTCGTATTATATCGACTCTCCGGAAAATGTCAAGTCTTTTTTTGATTCCCGGGGCTCTCCAGGCGGCAGATCAGGACGCTTCCCGGAGTCCGCGCGCGGCGGAAAGCCCGGTGAAGAGGATGACGAGAACCAGCGGCAGGACGATCGGCACCGCGATGTTGACGCTCGCCTGCACGAGGTAGACGAGGAAGGAGAAGCCGACGGCGGCGCACCAGTCCGATGGGAAGGATCTGTCCTCCAGCTTCTTCCCGAGCTCTCCGAAGAGGATGCGGAGCGAGCGGACGCAGAATATGAGATAAAAGAGAAGCCCGAGGATCCCGATCGTGACGAGATAGTTCAGATATTCGTTGTGCGCCGCGTCGAAGACGCCGTACTCCGCCTCTACCATCTGCTGGAAGAAATTGTCCATCGTGACTGCATAATAGCTCTCCGGCCCCATCCCGATGAGCTTTTGAAGAAGGTCCATCTTCTTGATAAAATACTGCATCCCGAACTTCCAGTTCATCCCTCTTCCGGTTCCCCAGGTGTCGCTGAGCACCAGGACATTCCGGTACGGCTCCAGCACGCCGAGCGGTCTCCCGCTGTTTGCGATATAGAGGAGGATCATAAAGGAGAGGATGGAGAGAAGGAGTAGGATGCCCCAGATCCGAACGAGAAGCCTCCCGCCCGGAAGCGCCTGCTTAAAGCAGGCGAGATATTCCTTCTCTCCCATGCTCCCTCCCGTTTTCCGGATCCCCTGCCTGAGGAAAAGGTAGTACATGAGACCGATGAGAAAGAGAAGAAGGAAAATGGCGATCGGGAGCATCTTGCTGTCCAGCGCGATGCGGAGCAAAATTCCATTCTCATAGATATTTCCGATATGAGGGATCGTCTCGCTCTTTGTGAGAAAGCCCAGCATCCACATACAGGAGAGGAAAACGAGGATCGACTCCCAGTAGCGGAGGAAGCTCCCCTTCCACCTCCAGGCGTAGAGGGGGAGGAGGGCAAAAAGCACCGCGAAGGAAAGGGCCACGTTGTCGGACTTTCCCATGAAGCAGGCCATATAGGAGATCAGCATGCCCGCGAAATAAAAAAGGCGGAGCCAGTTCTTCTCCTCCCTCAGGTGAAGAACCGTAAAGAGAGCCATATAGACCGCGGTCAGGCTGGTGTAGCTGTTGATATTCCCCACGCTCGAGGCGAAGGTCTCCCAGTAGACCGGAGCCACGCCGTCGAAAAAGTGGAAGAGATTCATCTTGAAAAAGTCCGTAATCCCCCAGAGGCAGACGAGTATCCCCGTGAAAAGTCCCAGGAGGATATGCCAGAGCTTGGCCCGGTAGATCCGGCTCAGCATGAAATAGGCGAGAAAGATCATAAACCACGTGAGAAAGCCCATGCATCTCCCGCCTCCGCTTTTCCCCTCCTGGGCGCCCCAGATGCCCCAGAAGGTCTCATAGAGATAGCCGGAGCGGAGCATGGAGACCAGGTAAACCACGATCAGAAGGAGCATGGGGAGGTCTGTCGAAAGAGGCTTTTTTACGATGCCGGTCTCCCGAAGCGCTTTTTCCAGGTCCTCAAAAAAGAGCCTGCATGCCGGGAAAAAAGCGCTTATTCTTTCTCTCAGACCGCGCGGCCCGGGAGAGGGTTTTTTCTCCTCCTTCTTCGCTCCCCTTTTCGCTGCGCGGCGGCGATATAGGAAATCCCCCTCAAAGAAGAAGCGATATAAAAAAACGAGAAGGAGGAAGACAGCCGCCCCGCCTGTCAAGATACAAAAGGCCTTAAAGCGGTCCTTGAGAATATCCCGGTAGCCCCTGAGAGTGAAGAGCGGAAAAAAACACAGCATCAAAAGGACATAGGCGTCCATGATCCGCTCTGCATATCGGTCTTTTGTATTCATCGATGAGCCTGCCTTTCTCTTCGCGCATACATGTATTTGCACCGGCAGAGGAAAACGCCGGTGCAAAATTCAATCTCTTTCCTGCTGATTTATTCTCGGTGGAATCCGACTTTCTCTAGTTTCCCGAATCCCCGCCGGGGCCCGGCTCCGGACTCACGGAAGCATCATTCCCCGGCTTTACGGGGCTGTCCGTCTGCACAGGGGAATCATCCTTCTTCGTGCTCTCCTGCGCCTTTGTGCTCTTGGTTTCCTTTCCGGGGGAGTCGTCCTGCTCCGTCGTCGTCTCACGGGACTTCTGCCCCTCGGAGGAACGGCTGCTCTCCTGCGTCCTGCCCTCGGTCTGGCTCGGACCCGCATTTCCGTCCTGCGTACTGCTCTCCGATCGGTTCTTGCCTGAGCCCTTGCTCTCCGTATCCTGCGAAGAGCTGCTGCTCTTTGCGGAGCTCTCGGAGGAGCCGTTCTTTTCCGAGCTCTTTCCTCCGGAGTCCTTCGCAGCATCCGTCTTCCGGCTCTCTGACTCTCCGCTTCCCTTTCGGCTGCGGCTTCCGTTTTTATCGTTTTTATCGGTCTCGGAGGTGCTTTCCCCGCTGCTCCGGCTTTTTGTCTCCCCGCTGTCCTCCGTGCTTTGCTTCTTTTTGTTCTTCCGGTAGACCTGCTCCGTCTCCTCCTCGTCCCTTCCGGCGCCGGATTTCCGCCTGTCCTCCTTCGGCGTGCCGCCGCTCCGATAGGTTCCGCTGTCCTCCCCGATTCGCTTGCTGTAGGTCCAGACCGCATCGGAGGGATTATAATCGTTGTCTCCGAAGAGGAAAGAGTGCGCCCAGGTGACGTTAGAAGCGAGGCTCGTTGGTATGACACAGTCTTTCCCATCATCTGTGTCTTTAAATCCTTCGGGAAGCCCTCGGAGCCGACGATATTGTAGCGGGAAATTCCCTTTGCCAGCTGCACGAGATCTCCGGCGTTGATATTGAAGGCGAGCTGCGGAAGGACGGTGTCGATAATGGAGGTCAATGTCACAAGATCCGCCTTCTTCGCCTTTTCCAGCACCTGGGAGATCACCTCCCTCTGTCTCCTCGTCCTGCTGAAATCATCGTCCATATAGCGGAGTCTGGCATAGGCCACGGCCTGCAGTCCGTCCAGATGCTGCTTCCCCGGTCCCTTGATGTACTCCGCCGCGGGATTATCGGTGATCTTTCCCTTTACGCCGGTCTCGGTAATATAGGCATTCATATAAAATGCCTCTTTTTCCGTGAGATCCACATCCACGCCGCCGATCATGCTGATCGCGTCCGCGACAGCCTTCCAGTTAAAGGTCGCGTAATGCTCGATATTAAGGTCCAGGTTTTTATTCAGGGCGGCGA
>ERZ772764.2759-NODE-2759-length-10077-cov-2.511874_pt1 | contig 10077 bp, 9 predicted proteins | sample MGYA00512163_ERZ772764 | MGnify/ENA primary metagenome ERZ772764 (study PRJEB29015, sample SAMEA2737903) | human oral metagenome | biome: human oral; feature: human-associated habitat; material: dental | place: China | collected 2094 ...
TCCAGGCACCCCCTCTGAAACCCGCGTGGATAGGGCATTTCCGGGCACCCCCTTCGGAGATGCCCTGTTTACAAGGGCTTCAGGGCAGCACTTCCAGAATGCGTTCCAGCGGGCGGCCGAGACGCGCTCCCTTGGGCGTGACGAGGATGGGGCGGTTGATGAGCACCGGCGTAGCCAGCATGGCATCCAGTAATTGCGCTTCGCTTAGTGCCGGGTTATCCAGTCCCTGCGCCAGATATTCAGGCTGCTTGGTTCGTAGCAGGGAACGCACGCGCATTTCCGGCGGGCCGTCCATCGCAGCGGCGATGGCCGCCAATTCTGCACGGCTGGGCGGCGTTTTCAGGTATTCGACGATGACCGGCTCGATGCCGCGTTCGCGCAGCAGCGCCAGTGCCTTGCACGAAGTGCTGCATTTGGGGTTGTGGTACAGGGTAATGGTGTTCATGGGCGAAAACTCATAGGGGTTGGCGGGGTGATCTATGCCTTGATCTTTGCCTTGTAAGGGGCATTTTGACAACCGTTGCAGGCATCTTGCAGCCGGTGGATTGCTGGAAAAACCGGCTTCGTCTGGCCCTCCGGCGCATGGGGCGGGAGTGCTTTGCTTGATTCGGGTTCATTCGGGCCGGCGTAAGGCGAGGCTGTTTTGCAAGGTGTCGATGGTGGCGTCGGTGATGCGGGCGGTGGTAATGTCCAGGCTGAATCGCTCGGGCGCCAGCAGCCATTGGTGCGTCAGTCCGAAGACGGTGGATTTGAAATACACGGTCGCCAGATCGACATCAAGATTTTTGGGCAACGAACCCTGTGCGACGCAAAGCTTCAGGGCGTCGTGGATGAGTTGCCGCCACATCTGCTGGTAACGGCGCATCAGCGTAATGATGCTCTCGTTCTGCACGGTGTGCTCGCACATCAGGTGCAGAATATGGCAAAACTTGCGGTGGTTTTCATTGTGCAGAATGCGCTCGAAGTGATTGATCAGCGCCAGGCGCACATTTTCCAGCATATTGGGTGTGCTGTGGCGAATATCGGCATCGAGTCTTTGCCCCAAGTCGTCAAAAAGATGCTGAAAAAGCGCCTCGAATAACGCTTCCTTGTTCTTGAAATGCCAGTACAGCGCGCCGCGCGTCATGCCGGCCGCTTGCGCAATTTCGTTCAGCGATGCGCGTGAGACGCCGTGGCGATGGAAGACGTCAAGGGCGGCCAACATCAGATGCTCTCGGGTCTGCAAGGCCTGGGCTTTGGTTCGTTTCATAGCGTCTCGTGTGTGGCTTTTTCCTGTAAAAAACGCCGTGATTATAGAAAAGAATGTACGCAACATACAAGCATGAATGTATAATTGCGACCATTTGAAAAAATGATCGCCTCGTCGTATGTTGTTTGCGGAGTTCCGATATGCCTGCATTTTTCAGTGAATTCTGTCTTGGAATTCGGGTCTGCAAAGCGTGATGGACGGCGCGCATTGGCCGTATCGGTTCTGCGGGATGCTTGTCCGGCGGACAGCTGATTACGAAATATGGATTGATGGATTGGAGACAAGAAAAATGAATTTGCATGCTTCCCGGACGCTCTGTGCGGCGGTGCTGGCTGTTGCGGCGGCACTGGCTTTGTCGGCCTGCGGTAAGGACGGAGGTTCCGCGCAGCAGGCGGGCGGCGGCCACGGCGGCGATGGTCAAGCGCCCGTGGTCGGGGTGGTGACGGTGCATCCGCAGGAGATTCTCGTCAGCGCCGATCTGCCGGGGCGTCTGGAATCCTTCCGTTCTGCCGATGTGCGCGCGCAGGTTGGCGGCATCCTCAAAAAACGCTTGTTCAAGGAAGGCAGCTACGTTCAGGCGGGGCAGGCGCTGTACCAGCTGGAAGATGCCACCTATCTCGCCAGCCTGGAAAGCGCCCGCGCACAGTTAGCCAGCGCGCAGGCATCGCTGGCCAAGGCCGATGCCGACATATCGCGTTACAAACCGCTGGTCGAGGCGGATGCCATCAGCAAACAGGAATACGATGCGGCGGTCGCGACCAAGCGTTCTGCCGAAGCGGCCGTCAAATCGGCCAATGCGGCCGTCAAATCGGCGCAGATCAATGTGAATTACTCGCGCATTTCCGCGCCGATTTCCGGTTACATCGGTCAGTCCAAGGTTTCCGAAGGGGCGCTGGTCAGCGCGAACAGCGCGACGGTGCTGGCCAACATCCAGCAAACGAGTCCGATGTACGTTAACCTGACGCAGTCGGCTAACGACGTGATGCAACTGCGCCAGGATGTGGCGGACGGAAAAATGAAAGCGGTCGATGGCGGCGTGGAGGTCAGCATCAAGCTGGAAAACGGCAAAGAATACGCCCATAAAGGGCGATTGCTGTTTGCCGATCCGACGGTGGATGAGTCGACCGGACAGGTAACGCTGCGTGCCGAAGTGCCTAATCCTGATAACGTGCTGCTGCCGGGACTCTACGTGCGCGTCAGCCTGCCGCAGGCGAGCATTGCCAATGCCTTCTCGGTGCCGCAAAAGGCGGTTACGCGCGGCCAGAAAGATACCGTGCTGATCGTCAATGCCGAAGGCGGCATGGAGCCGCGCGTGGTCAAAATCTCGCAGCAGCAGGGGAACAACTGGATCATTTCCGACGGCCTCAAGGATGGCGACAAGGTGATTGTCGATGGAACCATGATTGCCGGCATGATGGGCGCGAAAAAGGTGACGCCGAAGGAATGGACGCCGACGGGAACACCGGCTGCCGCGCCGGCGGGTGCGGCTGACTCGGCTCACGCCGGTTCGTCCGGTGGGGCGGCCGGTTCTACCGAGGCCTCTTCTAAAAAACAATAAGAAACATAAGATAAGGAAGGATGCGCTAAATGGCCAGATTTTTTATTGACCGCCCGATTTTTGCCTGGGTGGTTGCCATCTTTATTATGATTGCCGGCGGGCTGGGCATCGCCAAACTGCCGATCGCCCAGTATCCCAAGGTGTCTGCGCCGACCATTACGCTGACTGCGACGTACCCCGGGGCTTCCGCACAGGTGATGGAAGACAGCGTGCTGGCGGTCATTGAACGCAATATGTTCGGCGTGGATGGACTTGATTACATGTCGACGTCCGCCGATTCGAGCGGGCGCGGCACGGTGACGCTGACCTTTACGCCGGAAACCAACGAAGACCTGGCGCAGGTGGATGTGCAGAACAAGCTGTCGGAAGTCACGCCGCTTTTGCCGTCCATCGTGCAGCAATACGGCGTGACCGTCGCCAAGGCGCGCTCCAACTTCCTGATGATCATCATGCTCTCTTCCGATACGCAGAGCGTGGCGGACATGCTGGATTACGCCCAGCGCAACGTCGTTCCCGAGATGCAGCGCATTGACGGTGTGGGCGACGTCAACCTGTTCGGTGCGCAGCGCGCCATGCGCGTGTGGGTCGATCCGCAAAAGCTGAAAAATTACAACCTGTCATTTGCCGATGTTTCTTCGGCGATTTCCGCACAAAACGCGCAGATCTCGGCCGGTTCGCTGGGTGCACAGCCCGCCCATACCGGGCAACAGATCGCCGCGACCATTACGGTGGAAGGGCAATTGAAAACGCCTGAAGAATTCGGCGAGATCATGCTGCGTTCGACGGCGGGAGGCGCCAACGTCTATCTGAAAGACGTGGCCCGTATCGAGCTGGGCAGTCAGGCTTACGGAGCCTCTTCGCGCCTGAACGGCAAGCCGAATGCGGGGATGGCTATTTTGCTATCCAACAGCGGCAATGCGCTGGCGACGGCAAAAGCGGTGGAAACCAGAATGAATGAACTGAAGCCCTTCTTTCCGGAAGGGGTGGAATGGACATCGCCCTACAACACCTCGCAGTTCGTGGCGCTCTCTATCGAAAAAGTGGTCAGTACGCTGTTTGAGGCTGTCGGACTGGTGTTCATCGTGATGTTCGTCTTCTTGCAGAATTTCCGCTACACCATCATCCCGACCATCGTGGTGCCGATCTCGCTGCTTGGCGCATTCGCCGCCATCTCTTCCCTGGGTATGTCGATCAACGTGATGACCATGTTCGCTATGGTGCTGGTCATCGGCATCGTCGTGGATGATGCCATCGTGGTCGTGGAAAACGTCGAGCGGATTATGTCTGAGGAAGGACTGCCGCCTAAAGAAGCAACCAAGAAGGCGATGGGGCAGATTTCCGGTGCGGTGGTCGGCATCACGGCGGTGCTGATTTCCGTCTTCGTGCCGATGGCGATGTTCAGCGGTGCGACCGGCAACATTTATCGCCAGTTTTCGCTGACGATGGCGTTTGCCATCGGATTTTCCGCTTTTCTGGCGCTGTCGCTGACGCCGGCCTTGTGCGCGACCCTGCTCAAGCCGGTCGCCAAAGGCCATCATGAAGAAAAGAAGGGGTTTTTCGGCTGGTTCAACCGCGTTTTCGGAAAAAGCACGCATGGCTACTCATCGACGGTCGGCAAGGTGGTGCGCAAAGCGTTTTCGATGAGCCTGATATATATCGCTCTGACAGCGGGCGCGGTGCTCCTCGTCATGCGTTTGCCGACCGCCTTCCTGCCGGGAGAAGATCAGGGATTCATCATGGTCAGCGTGCAGTTGCCGGCCGGCGCGACGAAAGAACGTACTGATGCCACGCTGGATGGCCTGACCAAGGTCGCGCTCTCCATGCCGGAAGTCAAGGACATCATCACCGTGTCGGGATTTAGCTTCTCGGGGAATGGCCAGAACATGGCGATGGGATTTGCCATGCTCAAGAACTGGGATGAACGCACGGCGCCGGGCAGCGATGCGCAGTCGGTGGCCGGCAAACTGACCGGTGCGCTGATGGGGACGCTGCGCGATGGTTTTGCATTTGCCATCAATCCCCCGCCAATCATGGAACTGGGGAACGATTCAGGGTTTAGTTTTTATCTACAGGACCGCAACAGCCAGGGGCATGAAGCCTTGCTTGCCAAACGCAACGAACTGCTGGGCAAGATGCGCGCCAATTCCGCCATGTTTGATCCGCAGAACACGCGCGCCAGCGGGCTGGAAGATGCGCCGCAGCTGAAGATCGAGATTGATCGCCCGACCGCCGCTGCGCAGGGCATCAGTTTTGCCAGTATCCGTTCCGTACTGGCGACGGCGCTGGGGTCCTCGTATATCAATGACTTCCCGAACAAAGGCCGCTTGCAGCGCGTGATCGTACAGGCCGAAGCCGGGGCGCGTATGCAGCCTGAGGATGTGCTGGCCTTGACCGTGCCGAACAGCCAGGGCGTTGCCGTGCCGCTGTCTACCATCGCCAGCGTCTCCTGGGCGCTCGGAGTCGAGCAAAGCGAGCGCTTTAACGGCTATCCGGCCATGAAGATCACCGGCGCGCCAGCGGCTGGCAAATCGACGGGAGAAGCGATGGCCGAGGTAAAACGTCTGGTCGACGAAATGAAGGGCTACAGCCTGGAATGGGGCGGCCAGTCGCGTGAAGAGGCGAAAGGCTCTTCGCAGACGGTGATGCTCTACGCTTTCGCCGCCGTGGCCGTATTTCTTGTGTTGGCGGCACTGTATGAAAGCTGGTCGATTCCGTTCGCCGTGATTTTGGTCGTGCCGCTGGGCATTCTCGGCGTTGGGCTGGGCGCGTTGATGCGCGGTTACAGCAATGACATCTACTTCACCATCGGGATGGTGACGGTGATGGGGTTGAGTGCAAAAAATGCCATTCTGATCATCGAGTTCGCCAAGGATTTGCAGACCGAAGGCAAGAGCGCCATCGAAGCGGCGCTGGAGGCCGCGCACCTGCGCTTCCGCCCGATCCTGATGACTTCGTTCGCCTTCATTCTCGGCGTAGTGCCGCTGTATATCGCGACGGGCGCCAGTTCCGCCAGCCAGCGTGCCATCGGTACGGCCGTGTTTTGGGGCATGTTGGTCGGCACATTGCTGTCGATCTTCCTGGTGCCGCTTTTCTACGTGGTCGTGCGCAAATTCTTCAAACCCAGCCAGCACGAGCTGGAATTTGCCGCCGAGCACGGATCGCGCGTCCATAACACGAAGCCTTCGCCGATGACACGGCAGGTGCGGGTGGCAGTGAAACGCCTGAGAAACAGGCTGAAATATTCTAAAAACCAGGAATCTTGACGCTCAGCGCAGCCAGAGGATACGAACAATGAAAACCGTTAAATTCAAACCCGTGGCCAGGCCTGTTGCAACGCGGCTGACTGGCCTGGCATTGCCGCTGATGCTGCCTGTATTTCTGTCGGCCTGCACGATGATTCCGGCCTACGAGCAGCCGAAAGTGAACGTGCCGGAAACCTTCAAGTACGACACTTACCCGGGCGAGGGCATTCAGGCGGCTTCTTTGGGCTGGCAGGATTACTTTGCCGACCCGCGCCTGCATCGCCTGATCGAACTGGCTTTAGAACGCAATACCGATTTGCGTAGCGCCGCCCTGAATGCAGAGGCCGTGCGCAAGCAGTACATGATCGCCCGTGCCGACCTGCTCCCCGCCGTCAATGCCTCCGGCAGCGGCACGCGGGCGCGGGTAGCGCGCGACCTGAGCGCGACCGGCAAATCGTATGTTGCCCAGTCCTACACCGTCGGGCTGGGCATTACCGGCTACGAGCTGGATCTGTTCGGCCGTGTTCGCAGCATGGCGGAGGCCGCATTGCAGAGCTATTTCAATAGCGCGGCAACCCGCGACGCCACTCATCTGTCCTTGGTGGGCAGTGTGGCAAAAGCCTATTTCAATGTGCGCTATGCCGAAGAAAAGATGAATCTGGCGCAGAACGTACTTAAAACGCGCGAACAGACCTACGAACTCTCGCGCCTGAAACACCAGGCGGGCGTGGCTTCCGCCGTCGATCTGCACCAGCAGGAAGCCTTGATCGAGTCGGCCAAGGCCGACTATGCGGCGGCCGTGCAGGCCCGGGAGCAGGCGGCCAATGCGCTGGCGGTATTGATCAACCAGCCGCTGCCCGACGATTTGCCCGAGGGGCTGCCGCTGGATAAGCAGTTCAAGCTCGATCACCTGCCCGCCGGGCTGAGTTCCGAGGTCATGCTCCAGCGCCCCGACATCCGGGCGGCCGAACATGCCTTGAAGCAGGCCAACGCCAATATCGGGGCGGCGCGCGCCGCGTTCTTTCCGAGCATCAGCCTGACCGGAACGATCGGCACGGGATCGACGGAGCTAAACCGCCTGTTCACGGGCGGCAACCGCACCTGGTCGTTCGCGCCCAGCATCAACCTGCCGATTTTCAGTTGGGGCAGCCAGGTCGCCAATCTCGACGCGGCCTGGCTTCGCCAGCAGATTCAAATCGTCAATTATGAAGCCGCGGTGCAGGCGGCTTTCCGCGATGTTTCCAATGCGCTTGTCGCACGCGAGCAGCTGGATAAACGCTACGACGCGACGCTCAAGCAAAGCCGCGCCTACGCCGAAACCCTGCGTCTGGTACGCCTGCGTTACCGGCACGGCGTATCCAGTGCGCTGGATTTGCTCGATGCCGAGCGCAGCAGCTACAGCGCCGATACGGCACTGCTCGCCAACCAGCTGACCCGTCTGGAAAATCTGGCTGATCTGTACAAGGCGCTGGGCGGCGGCCTCAAGCGCCAGACGGCGGCGGAGGAGACGAAAGCGGATGCGCAAGCGGATACACAGGCAGCGGAGGCAGCAGGGCGTGCGACAAATGCTCAGGCGCCGGAAGCAAAGCAAGCGGCCGGAACGCAAGAATAAAGCCCCCTGCGCTGTGGTGGCGGCAGCGTCGGGCGTGCGGCGCCGCATGCGCAGATTTGCCGGCGACCGGTGAGGGGTGAGGGCGCGCCGTGGGGTATTACATCGTCAAAATCTTCGTTTCCGCGCTGCTGATCGTAGTCATCTCGGAAATTGCCAAGCGGCACAGTGCGCTCGCCGCGTTACTGGCCGCTTTGCCTGTGACAACCCTGCTGGCGTTCATCTGGATGTATCTCGAAACAGGAAAAACCGAGCCGATCGCCACCTTGTCCGGCCAGGTTTTCTGGCTGGTCATTCCTTCCCTGGCGCTTTTTCTGAGCCTGCCTGTTTTTCTCTCCCGCGGCTGGGGCTTCTGGCCGTCGTTGCTGGCCTCGTGCGCGCTGACCTCCGGAACGTATTTGCTCATGTTGCCGCTCCTGCATCGCCTGGGCATTGCCCTCTGAGCGCGCTTGCAGATGCGAGCGGGCTTTCCGGATCCGGCGTGCTTGCCGCATATTTCAGCATGTTAGAATTCCCGGCATGGAAATTTCACTTAATGGCGAACCTCGCCGGTTTGCTTCTCCCATAAGCGTTGCCGTGCTGATTGACCAGCTGGGTTATACCGGCAAACGCATCGCTGTCGAGCGCAATGGCGAAATCGTGCCGCGCAGCCGTCATGCGGAAACGCTGCTTGATGATGGCGACAGGTTGGAAATCGTCGTTGCCGTTGGCGGCGGTTGATGGCCGGCAAGCGATTGGCCGCCACCTAGCCTTTCATTCATACCATGGACACGAACCCTCATACCCTGACGATTGCCGGTAAAACTTACCGTTCGCGCTTGCTGGTCGGTACCGGAAAATACAAGGATTTTGCCGAAACGCGCGCCGCGGTCGACGCTTCCGGTGCGCAGATCGTAACCGTTGCCATCCGGCGCATGAATATCGGCCAAAACCCAAATGAACCCAATCTGCTCGATGCGCTCCCGCCTGCGCAATTTACCATCTTGCCCAATACCGCAGGCTGCTATACGGCCGAAGAGGCGGTGCGCACGCTGCGTCTGGCGCGCGAACTGCTCGAAGGGCACCCGCTGTGCAAACTGGAAGTGCTGGGCGACCCGCAGACCCTGTTTCCGAATATACCGGAAACGCTGAAGGCGGCGCAAACGCTCGTCAAAGAAGGTTTTCAGGTGATGGTGTATTGCGCCGACGACCCGATCCAGGCAAAGATGCTCGAAGAGATCGGCTGCGTCGCAGTCATGCCGCTGGCCTCGCTGATCGGCTCGGGCATGGGCATTGTCAATCCCTGGAACCTGCGCCTGATCATCGACAACGCCAAAGTGCCCGTGCTTGTCGATGCCGGCGTCGGCACGGCCTCGGATGCGGCGGTGGCGATGGAGCTAGGCTGCGATGGCGTGCTGATGAATACGGCCATTGCTCACGCCAAAAATCCCGTATTGATGGCGAGCGCCATGAGAAAGGCGGTCGAAGCGGGGCGTGAGGCTTTCTTCGCCGGACGCATGCCGCGCAAATACTATTCGGCCGACCCCTCCTCGCCGACCGGCGGCCTGATCGGTTCCTGAATGGACGAGGCGCATGGCGATCGCGCGGCCTCAGCCCGCGCGGCAGGCGGAATGCCGGTGAGCGAGCCGCAAGAAGAACAGGTAACACAGGTGCGGCAGACCGCCCCGGCGCAGGATGGCCTCCGCCGCCGCTCCATCCGCAGCTTCGTACTGCGCCAGGGGCGCGTCTCCAACGCCCAGCAGCGCTATTACGACGAAATGATGCCGAAAGTTGGCATTCCCTATGCCGATGCGCCGCTCGATCTTGATGCCATCTTCGGGCGCATCGCGCCAAAGATTCTCGAAATTGGCTTTGGCATGGGCGAAACGAGCGCCGCCATTGCGGCCGCACATCCGGAAAACGACTACCTCGGCATCGAAGTGCATGCTCCGGGGGTCGGCAGCCTGTGCAAGCAGATTGCAGAAAAAGGCCTGACTAACCTACGCATCATTCGACACGACGCAGTCGAAATCTTGCACACGATGATTGCGCCGGCGTCGCTGGCGGGCGTGCACATTTTCTTTCCCGATCCCTGGCCGAAGGTGCGTCATCACAAACGCCGCCTCATCCAGCCGCCGCTTGTCGCGCTGCTCGCTGGCCGGCTGCAAACAGGGGGCTATTTGCACTGCGCCACCGATTGGGAGGATTACGCCATGCAGATGCTCGCCGTACTTTCCGCCGAACCGCTGTTGGAGAATACGGCGGACGGCTATGCGCCGCGCCCCGATTATCGGCCGCTGACCAAGTTTGAACAACGTGGCTTACGGCTTGGGCATGGGGTGTGGGATGTGATCTTCCGGCGCAAGGTCATCGATACGCAAACGTAACCCGCGCCAGGGATCAGGCGTTCCCATTTCCCGCTGCACTTGCGAGAGTTTCT
>ERZ772764.2762-NODE-2762-length-10067-cov-6.583400_pt1 | contig 10067 bp, 8 predicted proteins | sample MGYA00512163_ERZ772764 | MGnify/ENA primary metagenome ERZ772764 (study PRJEB29015, sample SAMEA2737903) | human oral metagenome | biome: human oral; feature: human-associated habitat; material: dental | place: China | collected 2094 ...
ACTGGGTGGTGAGCAACATCTTCTCCATCGCCCAGCAGTGGGTCATCACCCGCCAGATCGAAGGCAAGCCCATCTTCGGCCGGGCCGCCTGATCAACAGCTCCGTGTTTCACCCCTTGGCCTGGACCCCCGTTCAGGCCATTTTTTTTGGATAGACGCCGTGCAGGACAAACGCCCCATCTGCGCCATTGCCACCGCCCCTGGCCAGGGCGCCATCGGTGTCGTGCGCGTCTCGGCGCCCGAGCCGGACATCATCACCGCCCTGGCCGCCGACATCCTCGGCCCCGAGCGCCGCCTTGTCGCCCGCAAGGCCGCCTATGGCCCCTTCCTGGCGGCCGATGCCCAGCCCATCGACTACGGCCTGGCACTCTGGTTCCCTGCCCCCCATTCCTACACCGGCGAACACATCCTGGAGCTGCAGGGCCACGGCGGCCCCGTCGTCCAGCAGATCCTGCTGCGCCGCGTGCTGCAGGTAGGCGCTGCCTTCGGCATCCGCCTGGCCGAGCCCGGCGAGTTCACCGAACGCGCCTTCCTGAACGACAAGCTCGACCTCGTGCAGGCCGAGGCCGTCGCCGACCTCATCGAAGCCAGTACCGAGCAGGCCGCCCGATCCGCCACCCGATCGCTTCAGGGTGTCTTCTCGCGGCAGATCGACGACCTGGCCGAACAGCTGCTCACCCTGCGCATGCTGGTCGAGGCCACCCTCGACTTTCCCGAAGAGGAAATCGACTTCCTGCAGAAAGCCGACGCTGCCGGGCGCCTGGCGCGCATCGACGACACCCTGCAGCGTCTCTTCGACACCGCCCAGAGCGGTGCCCGCCTGCGCCAGGGCCTGAACGTCGTGCTCACCGGCGCACCCAACGTCGGCAAGTCCAGCCTGCTCAATGCCCTGGCCGGTGCTGAAGTCGCCATCGTCACCCCCATCGCCGGCACCACCCGCGACCGCGTCATCGAGCAGATCAGCATCGAAGGCGTGCCCATCAACCTCATCGACACCGCTGGCCTGCGCGATACCGACGACCCCGTCGAGAAGATCGGCATCCAGCGCACCTGGGCCGAGATCGAGAAGGCCGATGTCGTCGTTCACCTGCGCGCGGCTGACGAGCTGGCGCGGGAGGACGAGAATCAGACACCTGGCGCGACAGGGCGCCACAACGGGAAGAAAGCCGTTCCGGCGAGCATTCCGGACGCCGAGACAGGTTCTTCACCTGACCAACGATCCGGACAGGCGCAGACAGGGAATGCCCCGCTCGATATCAGTCGCCTGGAGGCTGCCATTGAGGCTCGCGTACCTGCCAGCGCCCGACGCCTGACCGTCATCAACAAGATCGACCTGGTGCAAGGGGGAGGGCAGCTTGCGTCCGGGATGTCGGATGAGGCGCCTCACGCGCAATCGTCAGCCACCGAGATACTGCGCCTGTCCGCCCGCACAGGGCAGGGCATCGAAGCTTTCCGCCGCAAGCTTCTGGACATCGCCGGCTTCCAGCCCGGCCAGGAAGGCGTCTTCATCGCCCGCGAGCGCCATCTTCAGGCGCTTTCCGAAGCGCTGACCCACCTTCAGAACGCCCGCCAGCATGTGTCCCTGGGCGACCAGGCGCTGGACCTCTTTGCCGAAGAACTGCGCCTGGCCCATCAGGCCCTGGGCCGCATCACCGGCGCCGTCACCGCCGACGACCTGCTGGGGGTCATCTTCAGCCGGTTCTGCATCGGGAAGTGAGGTGGGGTCCATGTCTCTCACAGATACCGCACTCAAGGCGCTCAAACCAAAGGATGCCTCTTACATCGTCAGCGATGATCGCGGGCTGTACGTAGAAGTGCTGCCGAGTGGCAGCATCGTCTGGCGTTATCGCTACCGGCTGGATGGCAAACGCGAGAAGCTGACGCTGGGCAAATACCCCGCGCTGACGCTGAAGAACGCTCGCCTGAAACGGGATGAGGCGGCTCACCAAGTGGCGATGGGAGAGTCGCCGGCAAAGAAAAAGCAGCAGGAGAAAGTGTCTGGGGCAGAAAACACCACTGTGGTCGACTTCGCCGAACGCTTCTTCAAGGATATCCAATCACGCGACCGCAAGGACGTGACCATGCCCCGGCGCTACCTGGAAAAGGACATCCTGCCGCACATCGGCAGCAAGCCAGTCCGGGACATTACCGCCGAGGACGTGCGCAACGTCATCTGGCGCAAGAAGGAACAAGGCTTCGATGCCGCCGCCGGCCAGGTACGCGGCCTGCTCAAGCGCATGTTCGACTACGCGCTGACCTGCGGCCTGATCCAGGCCAACCCGGTCATGGCCCTGCCAATGCGGCACGTCTACCGCGCCGCCGCCCGCGACCGAGCGCTGACGCCGGACGAAATCAAGCTGTTCCTGCGCGCCATGCAGACCTCCAACATTCGCCGCCAGTTCAAGATCGCCTTCCAGTTGATCCTGATGACCCTGGTGCGCAAGTCCGAGCTGATGCTGGCGCAGTGGAAGGACGTGCATGTGAACGAAGGCGAATGGCACATCCCGGTGGAAAACTCCAAGACCGGCAAGCCGCACATCGTTTACCTGTCCACCCAGGCGCAGACGCTGTTCAAGGAGCTCAAGCCGCTGGCCAGCAGCAGCGACTGGGTATTGCCCGGCCGTGGCACCCTGGCCAAGCCTTTCGCCAACAATGCACTGAACCAGGCGCTGAAGGTGTCATTGCAGGGACAGGAGATCCCTGCCTTCACCATTCACGACCTGCGGCGGACTGCTTCAACTCTGCTGCATGAGCAGGGCTGGCCTTCGGATGTAGTGGAAAAGGCGCTGAACCACACCATCGGCGGCGTGCGCGGTGTCTACAACCGGGCGGAATACGCCGAGCAGCGACGGGAAATGCTGCAGGCGTGGGCGGACTACATCGACGGGTTGGCACCGTCGACCAATTTGGTGGTGTGAGTCCGACTGGGGCGCTGGTGGCCTTTTCCCTTTTTGGGTAGGGCCGTTGACCCTTGATTACCCTTCCCTTGCCCTTGCCCTTGCCCTTGCCCTTGCCCTTGCCTTTTCCCTTGTGGCAGGCATTTAGGATCGACGATGATTATCAGACACTGATACAATTTTGAATAAACGTGTCATTGGATTTGCGATCATGAAGCGCTGCATTGTGGGTATCCGACAGCCAGAAGGCTCGCCACCAAAGGGAAGCGAAACGCCCAGCATTTGGTTTCCGTCTCTGGCATCACTGGCAGCGGTGCTGTCGGACGACAACCGCCGCCTGCTGCGCCTGATCCACGACAAACAACCCAAGTCCCTGACCGAACTGGCCGAACTCAGTGGACGCAAGGTGCCGAACCTGTCGCGCACCCTGCGGATGATGTCGGATTACGGACTGGTTTCGCTGCAGCGCAATGTTCGGGATGTTCAGCCGACAGCGCTGGCGACTGAGTTTCTGGTGGTGCTGGATTGATGGCTACGAATAAGAGAGGGAATGCAATGGCACGGATGTGGATGGTGCGAGGCGAAGGCGGAAGCTTGTATGACGCCTTTCGAGAGCGGGGTGTGGCGGCTGTAGGCTGGAACCAATTGGCAGCCCACGCTAAACCCGGTGTCGGCCGCAAGCAGTTGATCGCCCTGTACCGATCCGCCGAGCCCCAGGTAAAGCAAGGCACGGTGGTGTCGGGCGCATCCCAGGTCTGGCGCTTCGTCAACGACATTCAGGATGGTGATTGGATCGTCACCTATTCGCCAGCCAATCGCTTGTACTCGATCGGCAAGGTCACGGGGCCAGCCGAACACCACCCTGAGTGGGCCGAACAAGGCATGCCACTGGCGCGCAAGGTACAGTGGCAAACGCAGGAATTGCCACGCGACAGCTTGGGCACCAGCACAAAGAACAGCCTGGGTTCGACCCTGACCCTGTTCGAGGTGCCGTCCAGCGCGGCAGCCGAAGTGCTGGCGGCGCTGAAGGGTAAACCAGCTCCAGCCGTGGAAGATGAAGCCGAGGACGTCATCGCTGATCCACTGGCCGACATCGAGTCCCAGGCGCTGGAGCGCATCAAGGACCGGGTCAACGAACTCGACTGGGACGACATGCAGCAGTTGGTCGCCGGCATCCTGCGAGCCATGGGCTACAAGACCCAGGTCTCGCCCCCGGGAGCAGATCGGGGAAAGGACATCGTCGCCTCGCCAGACGGCTTTGGCTTCGAACACCCGCGCATCGTCGTGGAGGTCAAGCACCGCAAGGGCCAAATGGGCAGTCAGGAGATTCGTAGCTTTCTCGGTGGCCGCCACAAGGACGATCGCGGGCTATACGTCAGTACCGGCGGCTTCACTAAGGACGCTCAGTACGAAGCAGACCGGGCGTCCATTCCGCTGGCCATGTGGACGCTGGATCATGTGGTGCGCGCCCTGATCGAGCATTACGACGCCACCGACGCTGAAACCAAACGAATCGTGCCGTTGAAGCGGTTGTACTGGCCTGCTTGAATTATCAACGCAGACATGTGCTTGACAGCCCCTGAAAAAACGCCCATTCGGAGTACGACAATGCCACCTAAATCCTTCATCAAGGTGAACACATATGGCACAAGCTGATACCTTGGTCGCCCTGGTAAAAGCAGCCAGTAGCGGCGACCAACCTTCTTTTCGGAAGTCGACCGAAGCCTTGATTCAAGAAGAACGTGGCAAGGGGCACCGAATCCTAGCCGACCGACTGGAAAAGGCATTACGAGCGCCAGCCCATCAGCCGACCTTATTCCAGCCTTCTGCAGCAGCGACGCGACCAGCCCAAACTGGGGGCATCGCGCAGAAAGATCTGATTGCCGAGTTGACACCAGAGCGTTCGCTGGAAAGTTTGGTACTTAACGATAGTATTCGCGGGCAGTTACGAGAAGTTGTCGAAGAACAGCATCGTGCTGAGTTGCTGCATGCTCACGGCTTAAGCCCAAGGCATCGAATCCTACTAGCTGGGGCGCCAGGGAACGGTAAAACATCGGTTGCTGAAGCGTTGGCATTTGAGTTGATGGTGCCGCTGATCGTTGTGCGCTATGAGTCGTTAATTGGCAGCTACCTGGGCGAAACTTCTATCCGCTTGAAAGCCTTGCTTGACTACGCTCGAACACGGCGCTGCGTGTTGTTCTTTGACGAGTTCGAAACATTGGGCAAAGAGCGAGGTGACACTCATGAAACGGGGGAGATAAAGCGTGTCGTTAGCTCTTTGCTGCTTCAACTCGACGATCTTCCAGATTATGTCGTTGTCGTTGCTGCTAGCAATCACCCAGAACTTTTGGATAGGGCCGTTTGGCGGCGCTTTCAGGTTCGACTGGAACTCCCTCTTCCTACACGTGCACAGTTGACCGCGTTCGTCGCCTCTATCAGTGAACGCAGCAAGGTCAACTTTGGCTTGGCCAATGAGACTGTCGCAAAAAGACTTTTAGGCCTCAGTTTTTCAGAGGTGGAAGAGTTCTGCTTGGGAGTAGTCCGGAGAGCGGTACTAGATCAGAAGGTGGATGACGCCAGAACCATCGTCTCTTCCAGGTTGGAACAATGGAAGAAGCGGTTGAAACCTGCCAATAAAGAAGTATCAGACGAATAAGGCACAAGGAGGGGGATATGCCTGATGAGTACTTGCCATTACTGGTTTTTCCTGAAAAGCGAATTCTCCAGCCAGAAAAGGGCAACGGTTTTCCTCCGGGAAAACAGAGTTTGCCCGGCCATGGTGCCCAGGTAGCCCGTATTGGAAGACAGATCGAACATCTGAAAGAAGACTTCGCACGCTATCAGGCCAGCCTGACTGGTGCTCTGGCTGGGCTCGAACCTGAAATGGTCCTAGTCATCGAGATCGTTGGACGTCTGGACGACTTCCGACAAGCCGTTGAAGCGGCTGGCTTAGAGTGGCTAGGGGAGACGGAAATCGACGACCTGGAGGCTGAGGATGAAGGCTTCCATGAGCGAGATGCTGCCGGTCAACCTGCGGTTAAGCCGCTGAGCGGTCGCATGTTTCTGGCCATGAGCAACATGGCTGGCTTGCAAGAGATTCTCACGCTTTGGGAGCAATGGAAAGCCAATAGAAGCCTGCCCCACGGAAAAACAAAGTGGAAAGCCGTTTTCGAGCAATTGAACGTGCTGAGGCGCTGGGGCATTGAGGAGACATTGGTCGAAACAGGAATGATCGACCGCTGGCAGGACCTGCTTGGACCTCTTGACCTCGAAGAGAAGGTCAGATTTCAGATTGAGCTTTTCTACCGCAAGAGGGTTGAGAAGCGTCGAAATAATGAAGCAGCAATTCGTTCATTGCTTGAAGGCCTCGGAGGCCAAACGCTTTCGGCGTTCCTTGATATGCCTCAGATCGCATTCCATGCGGTCAAGGCCGAATTGCCTGCTCACGCCATTCAGTCGCTGCTCGATCAAGTAGCTGCAGATGGAGCTGATATCGACATCGAACTGTTCAAATTCGCCGGCATCATGTATTTCCGCCCTACCGGGCAAAGCCTGGCGGTTTCTGAGGAGGGCGAGGGAGAGCCGGCTGCGTTCCCCGAAAGTGTCAGTGACCTTCCTCCTGTCGCAGCGCTCCTTGATGGCGCTCCCTTGCAATTGCATGAAGCGCTGAAAGATCGACTGCTGGTTGATGACACCTTTGGCTTGGAGTCCACTTATCAACCTGGCGAGCGCAAGCATGGCACTGCCATGGCTTCCTTGATTCTTCATGGGGATCGCAGCAATCCCGATTCCGAACCGCTACCGCACAAACTGTATTGCATCCCGGTGATGCAGCCTGACCATCAGACATGCGAACATGATGAACATATGCCGGATGAGGTTTTCTTTGAAGACCGCATCCATATAGCTGTTCGGCGCATGTTTGAAGGCTCTGGCGACGTCCCCGCGCAAGCGCCTACAGTCAAGGTCATCAATCTTTCCATTGGTGATACAGCGCGGGAATTTATCCATACGCCAAGTCCTTGGGCACGGTTACTCGACTGGTTGGCCTACCGCCACCGCGTGCTGTTCTGCGTCAGCGCGGGCAACTACTGCGACGAGATTGATATCGGACTCAATCAGCAGCGGTTCGCCGCTCTTTCTGATGGAGAGAAGATAAGCGCCACCGTAAAAGCGATATCAAATAGCCTTACCTCCCGGCGGCTGCTTTCGCCGGCAGAAGCGATGAACGCCATTACGGTAGGCGCTGCTCACGCCGATGATTCTGGAGATGCATATCCGCAATTTGGCCAGCGTGTCGATGTGCTGCCTTCGCAAACTCTGTTCAGTCCTGCCACCCGTCTGGGTTTTGGTTTTAAACGCTCCATAAAACCTGACATCCTCATGCCCGGAGGGCGGCAACTCTACAACGCCCCTGTACTAGCTAGATCTACCCTGTACAGCGTCGACAACTCCATCGTCGGACCAGGTCAGAAAGTTGCGCTGGACAGCATAAAGCAAGGCGTTTTGAACAACGAAGCCTTCTGGCGTGGCACCAGCAATGCGACGGCGCTGGCCACACGAGGTGCGGTGCGGCTGTACGACATGCTGAACAGACTACGCAACGAGGAGGGGGAGGATATTCCCGAGACGTTGATGTCGGTGCTGATGAAGGCGCTACTGGTACATGGCGCTAAGCAAGACGAAGCTGGCAAGCAACACATCGAACAAGCGTTGAAAGACGCGCGCAACTCTCGTCAGTTCAAGCAGGTAATCACGCGCTACCTTGGCTATGGAGCCGTGGATATCGAGCGTGTGCTGACCTGCACTGCCCAGCGAGCAACCGTCCTAGGCTGTGGAGAGATACGGGAAAACGAGGTGCATGAGTATGCCTTTCCGATCCCTCCCGGCTTCTCTTCCCAAAAGATTTGGCGGCGGCTGGTAGTGACCTTAGCTTGGCTGACACCAATCAATCCGGACCACCGCAATCTTCGAGAAGCCAAGCTGACGCTAGAACCCGGCGGGGGAAATTGGTCCAGTCAGATCCTTAAACTGGATCGTCAAGACGGTGACCACAATCAGGTGGAGCGTGGCACCGTGCAGCATGAAGTGCTGGAAGGCAAGAAGCAGATCCAGGCCTTCGAGGATGGTGAGACCTTGCGCATTCGCGTCACCTGCAAAAAGGACGCAACTGCACGCCTTGATGCTGTCATTCCCTACGGGCTCGCTGTGACTTTGGAAGCGAAGGAAGACATTCCGATCTACCAGCAAGTCCGCGCCCGTATCAAGCAGCCGGTGCGTATTGCACCAAGCGTGGGGCGATGATCGCATAACGGTATGAAACATATAGAACAAGGCATTTGTACATGAAACCCATAGAACAACAATTCGTCGGCCCTGCAAAATCCTGAATCAGCAACAAGTAGGCAGTGCGGCCGGCCCCGGCCGCCTGATCGCTACTGACAACAGCAATCCCTGCAGCAGCGCACAAAGCGCAAAAAACCACCCCAGCCCCAGACGGGCCACCGCCCGCAGCAGCCAGCGCAGGTTGTAGCCCGCCGCGCACAGCACCGCGTGCAGGGCATCACCCTCTGCCCCCTTCAGCCAGCACCTGTCCAGTCGATGATCGGCCTTCAGATGACCTATCAGCGGCTCGATTGCCTGTCGGCGCCGGACCCATTTGCGCTGGCGTTTCGTCATCGACTTGCTGCGTCCACGGTGCAGGATCTTCACGTCCGGGTTGTCCTGATCCACGCCCCGGTAGCCCAGGTCCACGATCACTTCACAGGGCCGCCGGCCCACATCCTGCAGCAGGATGCCGGTCTGCTCCAGCTGTGCGTTGAGTACGTGCCCGTCATACGGGTTGCCTGCGAAGGTGCGCGCTCCCACCACCAGCCCCCGACGGTGCGTGCAGACGATGCTGGTCTTGACGCCAAACTCGTAGCGCTGCCGCGCCTTGCCCTTGCTGATGCACTCGACCTCGGGGGCATGCATCGCATAGAGCTTGTTCTTGCCCTTGGGCTTTTGCCGGTGCAGGATGTCGGCGCGTTCGAGCACCGTCTCGAGCTTGTGCAGCAGCTTCTCACTAATCTCGCCCACGCCAGGCAACTTGCGCTGCACCTCCCGTATCAGCCGCCCCAGCACCGTGCGCTGCCGGCGCAGCGCAGCACCTTGCGCATCCGTTTGAACTGCCGTGCATGGGCGTATCCGCCGGCCTTGCGCCGCAGCTGGCCGCCCTCACGCGCAAAGGTCTGCTTCAGCGCGATGCCGGCTGCCTTGGCCGCCTTCACCACCTGGTGGCGCGCAATCTCCAGCAATCGGGCATCCACCGGATACGCAATGGCCTTGGGCTGCACCGTGCTGTCGACGATCACCCGCTCGAATTCAGCCGGCCGGATGGCCTTCATCGCCACCGCTGCTTCGATGGTCGTCTTCAGCAGCTCTTCCACACCCGCTTCCCCCAGCGCCTTGCGAAAGCGCCCGATCTGCGTGGCATCGCACGGCCGCCGGTGCTCGTAGTACTTGCGCCCGCTGAAGTATTGCCATAGCACGTTCTCGCTCCAGCGTTCCAGCAGCGCCTCGTCACTGAGGTTGAACGCATGCTTGAGATACAGCAGCGACACCATCAACCGGATCGGCAACCGCGGCCGGCCCGCATTGCTCACGCCTGCGCCTGCCACTTCCAGGCTTGGGCCGAACAGCCCGGGCTGCTGTGTGACCCGGCCCTGGCGATCACGATGCGCAAAGACCGGCGCCAGCGTCTTCTCCAGTTCACCCCACGGCATGCGCCGCGCGAGCACCGCCAGCGGGTGCGACAGGTCGATCATCTGGTCGATCCGAGCCCTGAAGAAGTCGTCCGTGGCCATCGGCTGCGCCTCCGTTTCTTCCAGTTTCTGATGACCCCCATTTTAGTTTCCGGGAGTTCCCGGGCCCCGCCATGCCCCTTCGATCAAGCATTCATGCGGGTTGGCAGGGTTTTGCAGGGCCGACTCAATAAACCCTTCCGCATCGGGAAGTGATGCTTGGATCGCGCGCTTGACCCCCATCCGCACCGGAGAATCGGCCGGATCGTCACGTCGGGTATGGTGAAATGGGCGGCACGCATCGCCGGATGGTTCATCGCGCCGGATCCTTCGCCATGTCCTCTTCACTGCACAGGTTCATCCCCCTTGATCTGCCTTCTGACCCGGCG
>ERZ772764.2764-NODE-2764-length-10067-cov-5.215541_pt1 | contig 10067 bp, 7 predicted proteins | sample MGYA00512163_ERZ772764 | MGnify/ENA primary metagenome ERZ772764 (study PRJEB29015, sample SAMEA2737903) | human oral metagenome | biome: human oral; feature: human-associated habitat; material: dental | place: China | collected 2094 ...
TGAATGGGGTTTCCACCTACACCGGTGAGGTTGATGTTCCTGCGTGTGTGACTCCTGTTGTTCCGAGGATTGATGTTGGCACCTGTCCTGCGGATTCGTTGACGCCGACGCCTCCTACAGCGGTGTTTGATCCGGTGGAGGGTTTGGAGTTTTCTGAGCCGAGGATTGAGGTCAGGGATGGGAAGGTGACTGTTACGGCGACTGCTACGGCGAAGCAGGGTTTCCAGATTGGTGGTGTTCTGCCGGAGGGTTGGACCCGGGTTGATGAGACCACCGCGACCTTCACTGCGGTGAAGGATCAGCCGGTGTGTCAGGCCAAGAAGGTGGTTCCGGTTGCGCCTGTGGTTTCGGCGAGTGTTTGCAGGGTTGGTTCTACTGCGCCTAGTGAGCCTGAGGTCACGTTGCCGACCACGGAGGGCATCACTTATGCGGTGACCAGTCGTGAGATTGTGGGTGGGAAGTTCCGGTATACCGTTACTGCTGCTCCGGCTGGTGAGGTGTTTGTGATTGATGCTGACAAGCTTGGTGCGGGTTGGGGTGCTCCTGTGAATGGGGTTTCCACCTACACCGGTGAGGTTGATGTTCCTGCGTGTGTGACTCCCGTCGCCCCGAAGATCGATGTGGGTACCTGCCCGGTCGGGGCAACCACCCCGACACCTCCGAGTGCCTCGTTTGATCCGGTGGAGGGTTTGGAGTTCTCCGAGCCCAAGATTGAGGTCAAGGACGGGAAGGTGACCGTTACGGCGACTGCTACGGCGAAGCCTGGTTTCCAGATTGGTGGTGTCCTGCCTGAGGGCTGGACCCGGGTTGACGAAACCACCGCGGAGTTCTCTGCTACTAGGGATCAGCCGGTGTGCGACACGCCGCCGACGCCGACGGTTCCTCCGTCGGTGACCCCGACCCCGGCGCCGACGACCACCGTCACCCCGAAGCCGGTCAAACCGGGCCTGCCCAAGACCGGCGCCTGACCCCGGATACCCAATGGGCTGGGCCCCGATCCCGCGGGATCGGGGCCCAGCCCTCGTCCGCGTCGCCGTAGACTCGTCCCATGGACGACACCCCAGCGTTCAGGAGGCTCCGGGAACTCGGGGTGGAGCACACCGAGGTGCGGCACGGGCCCGTCGGTTCGGTCGCGGAGGCGGCGGCGGTGCGTGGCATCGAGGTGCGTGACCTCGTCAAGACCATCGTCGTGCGTCGCGGCGCCGGCGACTACGTTTTCGTTCTGGTGCCCGGGGACCGCGAGTTCTCCTGGCCGAAGCTGCGGACCCTGCTCGGGGTCTCCCGGCTGTCGATGCCCGACGCTGCCGAGGCGAAACAGGCAACCGGATACGAACGAGGCACCATCACACCCTTCGGAGCGTCCCATCCCTGGCCGGTGCTCGCCGACTCCTCCATCCTCGGCCGGTCCATCTCCATGAGCGGCGGAACCCACGGAACAGGGGGTGGCTACACCGGTCGCGGTGCGGAACCAGTCTCCTACATCACCCAGATTGGTCACTGGTCAAGCCTAGAACCATGAGCCGGCCGGGGATCCGGGTCGCCGGCCGAACCTGCGAACCAAACCTCCGATACCCTGACTTGGGAATCTGGCGGGTGACGTCGCCCGTCACGGTTTCCCCACGAACGACAGGAGATGGCGTGGAGCCCAGATACAGGCAGCCCGGGGCGCCGGGTGGTTTCAACCCCCAATGGCATCCCCAGCCCGCGATGATGCGCACCCCTCCCCCACAACCCATGCGACCCTTCCCACCGCAGTACGCCGCACCGGGACAGGTCCACCCGAGGCAGTTCCCGCCAGGGAACGTGTCGCCTTACTACGGGACGACGTTGCGACCCGCCTGGCAGCAGCCGAACTTCCGCCGCCCGAACCGGGGGCCGCAGCTTCCAGTCGTCCTGGTGTGTCTGCTGCTACCAGCCCTGCTGATCATCGGGGTGGGGACGATCGTGAACAGCTCGTCCCGGGACACGTCCAGCGCCCCCTACACAACATCGGAGCCCCGGAGCACCCCGGGGCGGACCACCGCCCCGGAAAGGACCGCCACCCCGGAAAGGACCGCCGCTCCTGGGACGAGGCCATCGTCGCAACCGACCGTCTCCTTTCCTCAGGTCGAGGTGCCGTCGCTGCCGTCCTGGCTTCCGTCACGCGACTGGGAGGACCTGCCGACCAGCAGCAACAAGGCACCCGCCGGGTTGGTTGATCACCCGATTTACAAGGCGAACTATCCCGTCGGGAACTGCCCTGCCCCGCCGAAGGGATTCAGGAACCGCGAGAGTCACACCGCCTACTACGAATCCGTGATCGCCTGCCTCCAGGAGGTGTGGCGCCCCTACCTGACGGCTCTTGGCATTGAACAGAAGCCCGTCGACCTGGTCGCCTACGACTCGGACGTCAATACCCCGTGCGGCTCCGACAACCAAGATCTCACGGCTTTCTACTGTCCCAGCAGCACCACCATTTACGTGTCGCGGAAGAAATACGAGTTCGATGCGAAAGCCGGGCCTTACGCCGCCATGACCGCCATTCACGAGCACTTCCACCATCTGCAGAACCAGCTGGGAATCCTCGGTATGAGTAGAAAGTTCGATGCGGACGCGATGGAGGTCAGCCGCCGCATCGAGCTCCAGGACATCTGCTCGACCTCACGCCTCCAGCTGACCCTGAACCTGGGCATTGGCGCCGACGACTACAAGAGCTTCTTGAAAACCCCGCTGGGTGACCAGGAACACGGCGCCCGGGAAACGATCATCCGCTGGATCGACCGGGGCTTCTACATGACGACGCTGCAGGGCTGCAACACATGGGGGGTGTCCCCTCGGAGGACGTGGCCTGACCGGGACCCGGTCGCACCACTGCCGCCCCGCAGTACCGAAAGGGAATTGGCGAAAGATCTCGGCAAACACCGGCGGGCTGGACGATCGGTGTTTTTCGTCGCGATGAGCGTTAACCTTGGGCACTATCTGATTTACGGGTCGTCGGAAAGAGGTTGGTGACATAGAATTCCCTGACATAAGGAGGGGAAATGTTGAAAACAGTCAAAGTTCGCGGAATAGGAAGACCATTGGCGTTCTTCCTCGCATTTCTGCTCGGCCTGTTCGGGATTGTTGCCACGAGTTCCGAGGCCAGGGCGGCTGAGATCCCCGCGATCGACGTTTCCAGTATCAGGATCACGAAACTGACCGCCGAGGAAGCAGCGATCTACAAATGGAGCGTCGCCCGGATCGATGCGAACTGGAGCGTCCCGGACGGCACGGGGAAGGCCGGCGACACCTTCAGGCTCGCGCTGCCCAAGGAGCTCGGGGCGTTCGCGGACACCTTCGATCTGAGGGACGAGGATGACGAATCGCTCACCTATGGAAGATGCGAAGCCACCCTCGCGGAGGTCGTGTGCATTCTCAACGAGAATGTTGAAAACAGACACGACGTCAACGGATCACTCTGGGTGAGGACCCAGGTGAAGGAATTGACGACGGCCAATACGCTTGAGTTTGAAACGAACAATGGGGTTAAGGTTCAGGTTCCGCTTCCCGACGGCCAGCGGGGAATTGGATACAACCCCGTCCTCCCGATCGAGACCAGCAAGTCCGGGTGGTTCCCCGGGACCGACCGGACCGCCGTGTACTGGCGCGTCGTGATCCCCGGCGCCAAGATCTCCGGGCATTCCAGCGTGACAATCGTCGACGAGTACGGACAGGCGGGCGCCACCCTGACCGTGTCCTAGGGGTACCCCAAGATCTTCTGGGTCCCCGCGACACCGGAGTGCTGGGGAGAACTCAGCAGCTCGGCGTGCCGCCATGACCTGGACGGCACCAGCGTGCCGTCGGCCGCGGTCACCATCGACGAGAACAGGGATCAGGTCAGGGTCACCCTCGACAACAAGGGCCAGAACTTCCAGGCCGACCGGATCTACGTGTTCGACCTGGAGCTGAGGACCGGCGGGGACATCCCCATTGGGTCCAAGTACGTCAACCGGGCCACCGTGAGCGACAAGCAGCTCCTGGGCAGTGCCGAGAAGAACCACTCGTGCGCGGGCAGCGGGACCGGTGAGGTCGTCGGACACATCGGGGTGAAGAAGGTCGTCACCGGTGGCACGGTTGACCCCGGGGTCGCCTACCCGGTGACCTGGTCCTACCAACACGGGGGCGTCACCCGCAGCGGCGAGTTGTCGCTGAAGGGCGACGGGACCGTGGAAACCCTCAACAACATCCCTGACGGGGCCGTCGTGACGCTCACGGAGAAGGTGCCCTCCGTGGCGGGGGTCAGCTTCGGCGATCCCGCTTTCTCCGGGGATGGCGTTACCGACAACACCCCGGACGCGAACAGCGCGCAGGTGACGGTCGCCGGCCTGAAGACCCTCGAGGTGACCCTCACCAACCCGGTGGGTGTCCTCGCGGGCGATCAAGTGGTCCCGGAAGCGGTCGACGTGGTCCTGGGAGCTGTCGAGGTGGAGGCCGGGAAGTGTTCCGTGAGTGGCACCGAGCCGACGGAACCGACGGTCAGGATCACCCCCACCGAGGGGATCGTCTACTCCGAGCCGAGGATCACCAAGAACGGAAACCGCGCGACGATCCAGGTCACCGCAACTGCCGAGGCGGGCAGAACCATTGATGGGCAGAACCTGCCGGAGGGGTGGGCCGCTGCGGAGAACGGTTCCTTCGTGTTCACCCGGACGGTCGCGATACCCACGTGCGGGAAGGCCGTGAAACCCGGCCTGCCCAGAACCGGCGCCTGAGGTACGCGCAGATCTCGCGAAATGGACAGGACCCTTGACCTGATCGTGTCGGGGTCCTGTCCTCCTTTTGGCCGGGAGGCCGATTCGCTGCGATCCCGGAAAAGCTCGCTGACTAGGAGCTCCGTCGTCGAGGTGGCCCTGGTGACCGCAGAACCCAATCCGGGGCGGCGTCGTCGAGGGGGTGTCGGCTGTCGGTGAAGGGCGAGGCCATAGTAGCTTCATGCTTCCGGCGAACACGGCGCGCAGGCGAGGAGTTAGCAGATTGGGCTGGCTCTCCGCAAGGGACTAGCCTAGTTACTGTTCGGGCATTGACTTTAGGTCAGGCGAAACTCTCTCGACAGGAAGGAGACCCATGAAGTCGCCCTACTGGGACGTCATCATCACGGGTAGAAGTGATGCGACTGTCAATGGGGTGCAGGTCGAGATGGTGGTGCCCAGCAACGTCTACTCGTCGGTCTTCCAGCACCTCGCCGCCGAGGCGCGCCAGGCCGGTCGCCCCGTGCTCGCCCGCGGTGTGGACGAGACCCGGGGCGGTCGGGTGTCGTGGTTCACGGTGGATGCCGATGGGCAGGCAGCCGCGGCGCAGCCTCCTGCGGCGATGGCCAACAACACCAGGCGCTCGGCCCCCAGCAGGGCGGCCCTGCCGACGCCGCGACGCGCCCCTGCCCCGCAAACGGAAGCCGAGAACGAGGCCCCCGCGCCGTCGGCGGAACCGTCGCCCGCCCGGGCCCTGGCCAAGCCGGAGTCGCAGACCTCCAGCCCCAGGGCCTCGGCCTCTCCCGCGCGGGCGCGAATGCCCGAACCGCAGGAGGGCAGCGTCTCCCCGGTGCCGCCGGACGCGCCTCCGCCACCCGAACCTCCCCGGCAGGCGACCGCCCCCGGTCGCTCCGAACCTCCCCGACAGCTGGAGGGCCCCAAGCCGCAGGTGCCGCCCAAGGCGCCGCCGCGCGCGGTTCCGCCGACCCCACCGAGACAGGCCCCGCAACCCCAGGGGCCCCCGCGACCGAACCCGCAGGACAGACCGCAGAAACCGCCGGGCGGCCCCCCGAGGCAAGGACCCCCGAGGCCGAAACCGCAGGAGATCTCCCCACCCGCGGCTTCCCCGGACGTGCCGTTCCGATCGATCTCCATGAACGTGCCGGCACCGCAGGTCCCCGCCGTGCCGGACTCGGCGCCGTCATCGCTGCTCGTGCGTCCCCCGAAGGCCGTGCCGCAGGGAGGGTTCCGCGGCGCGATGTACCGGCTGACGTCGGGGCGCGTGAACTTCGGCCCCAGCCAGACCCAGATCCGTCTCGCGGAGCGGGACTCCCGGATCTCCCGGTCGCTAGAACGCCCTTACAGCACCGTGTTTCTCTCTTTCAAGGGTGGCATCGGCAAAACCTCGACGGCGGTAGGGGTGGGCCTGGCCCTCGCCCAGGCGCGGGGCGTGCCTCCCATCGCCATCGACGCCGACCCGGACTCGGGCGACCTGGCCGAACGACTGCTCGGCGAGGACGAGATGCTGCGGCTGCAACCGCGCAGCATCACCGACCTGGTGCGCAACATTCCGCGAGTCAAGACGTGGACGGACCTGTCCGGCTACATCACGCAGGTCGACCGGCTGCACGTCGTCGCGGGCGAACAGGACCCGGCGGTGTCGGACAGCCTCACCGCCGACGGCTACCGGCGCGTCCACGAGCTCGTGCAGAACTTCTTCTCCGTGGTCCTCACCGACTGCGGCACCGGAGTGACCCACAACGCCATGAGCGGGATCCTCGCCAAGGCCGACAGCGTGGTGATCGCCACCGGCTACGCCTTCTCCGGCGTCAAACGGGCCGTCAGCACCGTCGACTGGCTCGCGAACCACGGCTACGAGAAGCTGGCCCAGGAAGCGATCATCGTCCTCACCGACAAGGACAACGTGTCCATCCGGGTGCAGAAGGACATGGTGCGCACCCACCTGGCAAGCCACAGCCGGCAGGTGTTCGTGGTGCCGAACGACCAGACCGTCGCCGACGGCGACCGCATCAGCCTGGAGCGGGTCCACCCCCGCACCAGGGAGGCATGGGCGGAGGTCGCCGCGGCCCTGATCGACGGCTACCAGTAGCCGTCGTGTGAGAAAAAGTCTCAGCGAAGACCTTCTTTCGGGGCGCCGTCCGGATCCGGGGAGGAGGGCGAACCGGATGAGTAGGGCTACCCTACTGTCATCCAAACGGTTTGATTCCCGAGGGAGAACCATGCGTCATGTCGTCGTGCCCTTACGCTGCAAACCCAGAACCGGCGGATGACCATGGGAGATGGTAAAGAACTCGATGCAGCAGCTCTCCGCAAAATGTACAAGGGGTACCCGACGACACTGAATGCGCTGCTTGCGGCACTGGACCGGGGGTGGAGGGTGTGCAAATCGGGGCACGGCGTCAAGGTGTTCTGCCCCTTGGCCACGCGGGACGGGTGCATGCGCTCGGTGGCCGGGACCCCGCGCAGCGACGGCAACGAGGGGAAACGCCTCCGTCGCTTTCTGGAGAGCTGTATCCATGAACCGGATTCCGGAACTGACTGATCTACGGGTAAGGTTGACTGTGGTCAACCGGTGGTTGTGAAGTGACAGCCGAGGACAGGAGAAGCTCATGCAGCGCGACTACGTCGTGAAGTTTCTGGTCGAGGACGTACCTCGGGACGTTGAGGAAGCACTGCTGTCCGACGGGCGTTTCGCCGTCTCGCGACGGTGCGGTCGGACCGTGATCGAGGGCGAGGACTCCGCGGCCGATGCCGTCGCCGCAGCCAAGGCCATGGCCGAGCACCTGCGACTCAGCCGCGTGAGCATACGCTCAGTCATGCCGGAGCTGGTCACGATGGCCGACATCCATCGCCGGGCGGGTGTGTCCAAGCAGGCCGTGTCGAAATGGGTGAACAACCCGAGGGACAACGAGTTCCCGGAGCCCTACTGCTTCACCGACAGCTCGCCGTTGTGGCTGTGGCAGCTCGTCAACGAATGGCTGCGGGCCAAGGGGCATCGGCACGACGACTGGGACGTCCCGACGGAAGGGGAGGTGGCGCAGATCAACGAATGGCTTGCCGGGTCCCTTGACCCGAGGCGCCCCGCGGATCATCGCCCGAGCATCGTCAGGCAGGGAGAACCGCGCATGGCCACCACGCGGCCGTACAGGTATGACAGTGTCTCGGTCTGAGAAGCGGATGAAGTTCGTCCTGCACCTGTGCTCGTTCGCCCAGGAGGCAAACGGGCTGCTCACGATCGTGGGTGCCGGAACCAACACGCACGTGCCCGGAGCGCCCCTGTACCTCGCGGGCTTCATCCATGGCACGCCTACCCAGCTCTGCGCTTCCGACCTGGTCGTCGAGGTGAACGGTCCGAATCACCGAAGTGAGCTGTTGCGCGTGCCGCCACCACCCCCGGAGGCTTTCGAGGATGCGGGCGAGGACGAGGAAGTGCGCATTACCTTGGCACTCGACATGCGTCAATGGAATGTGACGGACCTTCAACCGGGAGAATACGAGGTCCGCGTGAGCATTGGAGAAGAAGTGGAGGCGATGCGCCTGCTCTTCAAACACAGGCAGGGAATGGAGACGTAGCTGTGGCCGGGCGGCTTGGGGATCGCGGTCCGGCGGAATGGCCGCGGTGATTCCCTGATCATCCGTCTTCCCCCGTGACTCGCTTGCCTTGCGGTCGTTTGCTTGCGCTGTAGCGCTGGTGTTTGTCCGTAAGGCAAGCGTTCCCGTAGGGAGGGCAGGCGTTTATCCACAAGGCAAGTGCGCCCGTTGGTGCGGGGCCCACACCCTCGTCGGCGGATGGCTTTGATCAGCTTTCGCCCGTTTCCGTCACCTGGTCGGGTTGGTTCACGATCTGTACCGTTCGCACCGGTTGTCCAGAATGCAACAACATGGCGCGGCCGATCGGTAGGGCGCGTGGCCTTTGGTTGCCGAGCAGCATGCCCTCGGAGCGGTCTCCGGAGAACATGAACCCGGCGGCTCCGGAGTCGCGCATCGTGTTGACCAGGGGGTCGTACATGGCCCGGCCCGCGCCGGTCATCCGCCTGGTCAGCACGACAGACAACCCGACCTCGTTGCCCATCGGGACAAATGGCATCAACGCCTTGAACGGCCCGGCACCCGATCCCAGGGCGTCGTAGTCGTCGATGAGAATAACGATGTGCGGTGTTGGGGGCGCCACCTCGACGGATGAGTCCACGCTGCGCGGCACCCTGGCCTCGAGTTCCGGCACGATGGCGGTCACCAGTTTCTGTGCCAGGACGGCACTGGTGGCAGTTCCGCCTAGATAACCCTCCGGAACGACGCCGGTCAGGGAACGCCGGGGATCGAAGACCGCGAAAACCAGTTCGTCGGAGCTGTGAGTGCGAACCAGTTCAGTGACCACCCGCCTCAGCATCGTGGTGCGTCCGGTCCCGGAGTCACCAAAGATGATGAGGTGTCTGTCGGGTCCGTTCATGTCCAGCACCGTGGTCGAGAGGTCGGTTTCGTCCAGACCTAGAGCCACCAACGCCCTGCTTTCGGGAAGTTCGACTCCGTCGGGGGAGAGATTTGCCGGGAGCAGCCTGACCGGCACGGCCCGCTCGGTTGCGCCGACCGCAACCGCTTCCGAGAGATGCTGCAACCCGTCGGAGACGTCCTCGGCGGAATCAACCCCGTCGATCCTGGGAAGTGCGACATGCGTGAACAGACCGTCGGTGACCAAAGCGCGGCCGGGACGATCCGCGGGTAGGGTTTCCGCTAGGCGTCTGCCGTGCGCGGACTCAGTCGGGTCAGTCAGCCTGAACTCGATTCTGGTACCGAAAAAACTCTGCTGCGCCAGACGGATCTCGTTCCAGCGGGTTGTGGTGGCTATGACATGGATGCCGTGCGCGGCGCCGCGGCGTAGCAGGTCGAACACGATGTCGGTAAGCTCCTCGAATTCCTCCGAGAGCTGTCCGTAGCCGTCGATGAGCAGCACGACCTCCGCGAGATTGAGCGAGGGATCGTCGGTGATGTTGCGTAATGTCGCCAAGGAATCAAGCCGAAGCTGCTGGAAGATCAGCTCACGTTGATTCAACAGTCCCCGCAGCTCCTCCAAGGTGCGTCGCACCACCTCGTGGTCGGCGCGGACGGCCACTCCGCCCACGTTGATCAGGTCGCGCAGGTTCAGCAGCGATGAGCCGAGCAAGTCCAAGACGTAGACGCTGACCAACGACGGCGGATGGGTTAGCGCCAGCGATGCAGCGATGGTGCGCAGCAGGGTCGTCTTTCCGCTTCCCGGTCCTCCCGCGACCTGGGTGTGGCCGCCGGAAGTGAGAAGATCCAGTTCCCACGTGTCCTGCCATTGGCGGGCTGGGTCGTCGATGATTC
>ERZ772764.2767-NODE-2767-length-10065-cov-13.848052_pt1 | contig 10065 bp, 7 predicted proteins | sample MGYA00512163_ERZ772764 | MGnify/ENA primary metagenome ERZ772764 (study PRJEB29015, sample SAMEA2737903) | human oral metagenome | biome: human oral; feature: human-associated habitat; material: dental | place: China | collected 2094 ...
TGAAGGTGCCGTTTTCGCCCTTGATTTCGACGGTGGGCTTGGCGGTTTCCTTCAGGCCGACATTCTTATCGCCGGTCAGGTACTTGTACAGCGCCTCGACCCGTTTGCCCGTCGCCTCGTCGGCGCCGTTCAGACCAGTGTAGTTGAAGTCGTTTGTGAAGTGCCAGATGGCTGCCTGGGTGGCGGTGATGGCGTCCGCCGCGGACAGATCCTTGATGCCAGCGGCTTTGGCGACCTCGGCCAAGTCGACCTCCGGGTAACTGCGTTGGGCGATCCATGCGACCTTGGCCTGGATACCCGGGTTGTCCTTGAACTTGTTCGTGCCCGGGAAGTCTTTCCAGGCGCCGACCTTCAGATCAGATTCGTACTTGACATTGACCTCAAGCTCGATGCAGTAGGCCCTGATATTACCTTCTTTGGCCGGGCTGGTGTGGACCGTGAACAGCGTGGTGGCTACGTGGGTGTCCTTGTATTTCAGGCTGTGGCCGCGCTCGGCCTCGTCTTTCGTGCCGAGTTTCGGGTAACCCTCAGGGTAGGTGAAGTCGTCCGCGTGCGCGGTCGGGGTGCCGAAGGCAAGGATGGCCGCCAGCGAGGTGGCGGCGAGTGCCAGGAACTTGCGCGTCCTGGTCCGCGATGAAGCAGCCTTCATAGGTTTCCTCAATTCTTTAGGGGTTCACGGCCTGCGAACAGGCCGCTCACGGCCTCCCCACAGGGTCGCTTCGCGAACTATAACCCATGTGGCTGCACTTTAGGGAGGGAGGGTGAACATTGTACTTCCCGATCGGCATCATGCCTAGTCGGAGCGCCTTTGCTTTAGTTAATTGAATCATTCACTGTTTACGTCCGGGCGTGTCGCGGTCGGGGTTGCGGGCTTTTGACTAGCAGCTTCGGCCGAAAGTACTACAGAAAATTTTCAACTATCGATCCCTCGGTTCTGGGTCGGCGGGTGACGGAGGGTCGGGTGGACGTGAGAAGGGGCCGGGCAATGCCCGGCCCCTTCCTCCGTATCTGGGGGTTTGCTGATCAGTCGCCGGTCCTCGGCAGGCCCGGCTTGCGAACGACCGGGGGATCAGCCGACTTGGTGACGGTCACGGTGCTCGTGGCGGTCGTCGATGGCTGAGTCGGGGTGATCGGCTGACTCGTCGGGGGTGCCGAAGTCGGCGGGGGTGCCGAGGTCGGCGGCTGACTCGTCGGGGGTGCCGAGGTCGTCGGAGGTGCCGAGGTCGGCGGAGGTGCCGAGGTCGGCGGCTGACTCGGCGGAGGTGCCGAGGTCGGCGGCTGACTCGTCGGGGGTGCCGAGGTCGGCGGCTGACTCGTCGGAGGTGCCGAGGTCGGCGGCTGACTCGTCGGGGGTGCCGGAGGGGTCTGCTGGGGGGCGGACCACGTGACCTTGCCCTGGCCGTCGGCCGGGATCTCATCGGTGGAGACGGTGATGATGGTCTGGCCGTGCTTGCCGCTCTTGGTGATGAACAGCTTGCCCGCCTGGACGGTGCTGGTGACGGAGGCCGTGAACTCCTGCTCGCCCGAGGTCTTGTCGGCCGGCACCTTGAGGTACAGGTCGGTGCCGGTGGGAATGGCATTCCTGTCGACCGCCTTGCCGTCCTTGCCGACCAGCTCGTACTTGAGTTCGCTGGTCAGCTTGGCGGTGGGCTGGTTGGACTCGAAGCGGATCGGCCCGACCTTGCCCTCGGTCTTGGCGTCGTTGAGGGCGAAGGGAAGGTCGCCACCCTTGATTCCGATGGTGGGGTGGGCGGGCTCCTTCAGTCCACCGTTCTTCTCGCCGAGCAGGTAGTCGTACAGCTTCCCGGTGCGGTCCTTCGTCGCCTGGTCGCCTTCCGCCAGGTCCAGCGACGGGGTTTCGTCGGGGTTGGTGAGGTGCCAGATGGCCGCCTGGGTGGCGGTGATGGCTTCCCTCTCGGTCAGGCCGGCGATGCCAGTGGTCTGGGTGACCTTGGCCAGGTCGGTCTGGGGGTAGCTGTTCTGGGCGATCCAGGCGACCTTGGCTTGGACATCCGGGTTGTCCTTGAACTTGTTCGTGCCCGGGAAGTCCTTCCAGCCGCCGATGCGCAGGCTGGAGCCGTAGATGACGTCGATCTCGATCTCGATGCAGTAGGCCTTGATGACCCCCTTCTCGGTGTGCACGGTGAACAGGTGAGGCGTGACATGGTTGGGCTGTGGTTTGCCGTCCTCAATCTTCTTGACGTTCAGACGGTAGCCGGGCACGCTCTCGCTGCTCGTCCCGATCTTCGGGTAGCCGCTGTCTGGGGGGTCGTCGGCGTGTGCCGGCGACATACTGAAGGTCAGGGTTGCCGCGAGGGCCGCGGCGACTGATGCCAGGAGCTTCCGCGCCCTGGCGCATGATGAAGCAGCTTTCATAAACTTCCTCAATTCTTTAGGATTTTACAACCCGCGGTTGGGGTTAGCTGCCCGCCCAAGGGGATGCTCTGTGAAGCATAACCCACGAGGATGAACTTTTGGGAGGGGAAACGCATGGATCTGGACTTTCTGGCGTCGCCCCTAGTGAGGCTGCACTCGCCTTGGTTAAATAAAACCCCTACTCTTTGTCAGCCATAAATCCAGAAGGGCCCCGGGAGGCGACGGCGGGACGGGTCGGAGACGTGACGACAAAGGGGTCGCGGTCCCCACTGGAAATGGAATATTCAACTTCCAAGTGGAATCGCGACCCTTGTAATTCTGGGTCATTCACCCCCGTCACGAGGGACCTGGCAGACGAGGGCCTCGTAGGGTTCCATGGGGCCCGAGCGGTCCTTGGCGGTGCCCGCGACGATCTCGAGGTTCCGTTCGCGGTGGCGCCGCCGCAGGGGGTGGCCCGACAGGTTCACCTCGATGAACCAACGCTCGCCGTTGTGCTCCCGGAACCAGGCGAAGTAGTCCTTGACGTCGGCGTCGATGAAACGGATCGAACCCAGGCTCAGCGTCGGGTTGGAGCGACGCAGCCAGATCAGGCGGCGGTAGTAGCGCAGCACCGAATCGGGGTTGTGCTCCTGGGCGGCGACGGAGTAGCCCACCGAGTCGTCGAAGGCTTTGATCCAAGGGGTTGCGCGCGTGAACCCCCAGTGCTCGTCGCGATCCCAGCGCATCGGGACGCGGGCGTGGTCGCGGGAACCGGCCATGATCTTCCCCCAGGCCCCGGGGCCCTCGGCGGCCAGGAGGTTCAGGGATTCCACGTCGCGCAGCGCCGACTCGTCGGGGAAGTCCTGGTTGACGGCCCCGATCTCCTGTCCCTGGAAGATGAACGGGGTGCCGCGCATGGTCAGCAGGATCGTCGCGAGGGCCTTGCCCAGCTGGTCTCGGAACCGGGGGTCGGGGTTGACCTTGGAGATCATGCGCGGGTTGTCGTGGTTCTCGAAGAACAGACTCATCCAGTCGTCGGAGCCCAGCCGGGACTGGTAGTCGATGTAGTAGTGCTTCAGGAAGTTCAGGTCGTAGGCGTACTCGTCCCAGCGCACGTGCCCCGGGGTCTCCAGGTGGTCGAAACTGAAGATCAGGTCCAGTTCGTCCCGCTGGGAGCTGGTCAGCAGCCGGGCCACCTCGACGCCGGCCCCCGGGGTCTCTCCGATCATGATGGGCCGGGCATCGGCACCCGGCGCCTCGTGGCCCGGTTCCACGTCCGTCCGGGTGAAGGCCTCGCGGCGCAGCTCGGCCAGGTGGTCGTGCAGGTGCGGGCCGTGGAAGTAGTGCTCCACGCCCGTGAAACCCATCACCTGTCCGACTGTGGCGTTGCCGTCGGGCAGGCCGTCGCGTTTGGAGATGTAGTTGATCACGTCCAGGCGGAACCCGTCGACGCCCTCAGCCAGCCAGAACCGCACGATGTCGGCCACCTCGCGGCGCACCGCGGGGTTGTCCCAGTTGAGGTCCGGCTGTTCGGGGGCGAACAGGTGCAGCGCCCACTTCTCGCCGATGCGGCGCCAGGCGGGGCCGGAGAAGAACGACGTCCAGTTGTTGGGTGGGGTCTCGGGGTCGCCGTCGCGCAGGAAGTAGTAGTCGCCGTGCGCGCCCTCCGGGTCGGCCAAGGCGTCCTTGAACCACGGGTGCTCGTCGGAGGTGTGGTTGGCCACCAGGTCGAGGATGATGCGCATTCCGCGTTCGTGACAGGCGGCGATCAGGCGTCGCAGGTCGTCGATGGTGCCCATCTCGGCCATGACGGAACGGTAGTCGGCGATGTCGTAGCCCATGTCCTTGTTCGGCGAGGTGAAGATGGGCGAGAGCCACAGGCAGTCGATGCCCAGGTCGTCCAGGTAGGGAAGTTTCGCCAGGATGCCGGGCAGGTCGCCGATGCCGTCTCCGTTGCTGTCCGCGAAGGAACGCGGGTAGATCTGGTAGAACACCGCCCGCTTCCACCACGTCGCGGCGATGGGTCCGTCGAGGCGGGGAGGCGACTCGGGGCAGTCGGCCAGCAGATCGACGAGGGTGTCGACGAAACCGGGGCCGAACATGCGCCCCAGGAACTTGTCGAGCTGTCGCAGCCGCAACCGCGATACCAGGGGATTGCGCACCCAGGTGGCGCTGCGCCCGGTCTGCAGCAGTATCTTGTCGATGATGTCGCGTCCGAGCGGATGGGCGTAGACCTCGGCGACGGTGGCGTTGCGATCTGGTTTCACGGGTCAATGGTGCCGTGTTCCGCTGCGGGCGGGAAGGGTTTTCACGGGAAACCCGCCCGGGCGCCGCAAATTTGGGGGATCCCGCATTCCGGGAAAGGCCGGAGGGTAGGTTTCAGCCATGATGAAACTACGCAGAATCGGCATCGTCGCCTTGATCCTGCCTCTTGTCCTGGCGCTCAGTTCCTGTGTCCGGATGCGTCAGGAGATCAACGTGAGCAGCCGGGACAGGATCGAGGTCAAGGTTGACTTCGGGGTGCTGAAGGAACGGGCGGAATCGGGTGGCATCAAGGATCCCAGCGAGGTTTGCCAGCGCGGAAAGAGCTCGTCGAAACTCCCCGGCGACCTCAAACAGGAGGGCTACCAGGACGACAGGTACGTCGGCTGCCGGCTCTCCGGCACCACCAAGCTCACCGAGAACGGCTACCTCGGCTTCGACGAGTCCAGCAAGCAGTGGACCTTTCACATGCCGGGCGGCAATTTGCAGGGGATCAGCGCGACCATGATCACCGACTTCGAGGTCAAGGTGACCTTCCCGGGCAAGGTCCTCACCGCCAGCGGCAAGGGGGAGATCTCCGGCAACACCGTCACGTGGAAGGACCCCTCCGATCTGGCCGACTCCGAGGGCCTGAAGGCGACCGCCAGCAACGATCCCGATCTGACATGGCTGTGGATCGTGCTCGGGGTCGTCGTGGTTGGCGGCGGCGCGGTCGCAGTCATCCTGGTGCAGCGCGGCAAGGCGAAGGCCGCTCGTCCCGGTCCCGGGCAGCCCGGCCCGCAGGGCGGATTCCAGGGCCCGGTCAATTTCCAGCAGCCCGGTCAACAGGGCCGTCCTGGTTACCCGGGTCAGCCCGGTTATCCGGGTCAGCCCGGTCAGCAGGGTTACCCGGGTCAGCCCGGTCAGCCGGGCCAGAACCCCTGGCGGTGAGAGGCCGTGGTGAGGGGCCGTCCGGCCCCTTTCCGTCGGTGGCGGTTGTTAGGGTCTCGGCCATGACTGAACTGAACGCCCAGCCCGATGGGCTGAGAATCCCCGAAGAACTGCTCGGGGGCGTGGTTGATCCCGAACTCGAGGAGTACATCCGCGACATGATCTGGACGCAACTCGTGAGGGGGAATGACAGCGTCAACGACCATGCCTACGAGATCGCCTGCGCCGTGGAGGACGAGAAGGACGAGGAGAGCGACGGCGGCACGCTGTCCGAGGCGCAGTGCCGCGCCATCGCCCAGTACCTGATCGATGCGCGCCGCACCCAGCAGGCGGGATTCGGGGAGGTGCCCGCCAGCAAGCTGGACCGCGCCTTCGAGGCGCTGCGGAGGGCCCATGTCGTCGCGGAGCAGGACTTCTCCTGTTGCAACACCTGCGGGCATGCGGAGATCGAGGGCGATCAGGACGACCTGGGGTACGTGTTCTTCCACCAGCAGGACACCGAGAGTCTCGCGGAGAGCGGCAGCACCTACCTCAGCTACGGCATCTTCTGGCCCGCCCACATCAGCGAGGAGGAATACAAGGCTTTGAGCAGCTCCCAGCGCGAGGAGCTCTACGACGCCACGACCATCAAACTGATGAAGACCGTGGTCATCCCGATCCTCCAGGAACACGGGATAGGCGTCAGCTGGGAAGGAAACGTGGACACCCGCATCCTTCTCACAGACGTCGAGTGGTACGCCCCGCTGCCTCCGGTGGAGGAGGGCTGAGGACGGGACCGCTCAGCCGGGGAAGGGCCCCACGGGTTCAGGGCGAAGCTTCTCCGCCAGGGCAGGTGGCAGGGCCAGCAGCTCCGGCTGGTTGAGCTCCCCGGGCATGATCCACGGGGTCCTGCCGGTGCGTGGCTGGGTGGTGCGGCGGAGCCTCTCGCCGTCGCTGACCAGCCAGTTCGTCCAGGCCCGCCCCACCAGGCCGGCCAGCTCCAGGGCGCGGTCCTGGCAGGTTTCTGGCCAGTTCTCCGGGAGCTGCGGTTCCGCGGGGAAGGTGGGTTCCACCAGCTTCTGGCCCTTGCGGGAGGCCGCGTAGGAACGCACGGCCTCGACGATGGCGCGCTGGTGGGTGCGGGTGGCGTCGATGAACTCCCCGAGCAGCGCCGTCGGATGCCCGTCGCTGATCGGCAGGCCGGTCAGGTCGCTGCCGGGGGTGGCGATGACGACGCGCTCGCGGGTCAGCGAGTGCACCTTCTTCAGGGCGTGTTCGTCGGCCAGATCCACCACGACGGCGTTCGTGCTGGACGCCTCGGTGGGGTCCGTGCGGCTGACCAGCCAGATCGCCACCGTCTCCGAGCGCCGATCAACCGCGGCGAAACCGAGCATGTTGCCTCCTGGGGTTTGTGCGCCAACCCTAGTCCGCAGGGGTGCGCGGTCGCGAAATCGGGACGGTTCAAGCCAATCGTTGGACACGGCCATGGTTCTTGGCGACGGTCTCTGACAAACTGGCACCGTGAGCTCAAACCCCTTGACCTCGGAGGACCTGCTCCGGTGCCGTCGCGTCCTGGACGAGGCACTGGCCGCTGACAAGCTGGATTCCGCGCAGTACCGGACGCGTATCCGAGCGATGGTGGTTGCGGTGGACAAGGGGGATCTGTACGCCCTGATCCGGGATCTGGTTCCCGCGGCCGGGGAACCGGGTTTCACCGACGAGGGCCACGAGGTTCCAACGGTTTTCTCCTCGGTACCGGCCAGCCCTGTCCCCCGGCCGGAGGAGGAAACCACCCGGGCGGTCCGGGCAACCGGGGCCGATGCGTACGCCGGACCGGCCCCGATCGACTCGTTTCCCTCGTTCCCGGACGACGACCCCTACACCGACGAGGACGATCCGTTTCCGGACGAGAACTATTTCCACCTGGGCGACGAGGACTCACTTCCGGGAGAGGAAGACCCCTACCCCGACGAGGAGGACTCGTTTCCGGGAGTGGAGGCTCACCATCTGGACCAGGACGTGCCGGCCCCGGTGACGCAGAACTCCCCGGAGTCCTTGGAAGTGGACGACCCGGTGACCCGCGTGGTCCCGGTCATACAGCCCGGGACGCCCGCCGGGCCCGTCCCCGGGGAACTGGTTCCGGTCAGGCAGTGGTCGGCCGAGGTGTCTCCCCGGGAGCAGGCCCCGGCGTCGTCGGAACTGTCTCCCCGGGAGCAGGCCCCGGCATCGTCGGAACTGTCTCCCCGGGGGCAGGCCCCGACCTCGACGGAGTTGTCCCCGGTCGGGCAGCGGTCGGCCGAGATGTCCCCGCTCGAACCGCCGCCGGGCACGGCACTCTCCCCGGCGGAGCAGGACGACGACGATTCGGTGAACCGGGTGGTCGTGGTCATGGTGCCCTCCGCGCCCTCCCCGGACGAACCCGGCGTGATCAGATCCGTCTGGGACGAACTACCCTCACCTGAACCGCCCTCGCCCGAACCGGAGCTGCCCGAGCCGGAGCTGCCCGAACCGGAACCGGTTGAACCGGAACCGGCCGCACCGTCCCCGGCGGACCGGGCCCCGGTCGAACCAGAAACGGAGGACGACGAGCCGGTGACCCGTATCTCCGCCCCAGTGGGGTTCGACGACTCCGAGGCCCCCACCCAGGTGCTGGACGCCGTCAAGGACCTGTCCATCTTCAGGGATGAGGCGACCGAGAAAATCTCCGAACCACCGCAACCGGTGCTTCCGTATTCCATGAACCAGGGTTTCTCCAGCACCCCGGCCGATCCCATGGCGCAGGCGACCACCGCCCCCTCCACGGAATACGCGGTCCCTCCGATGCCGCCCCCGGTTCCCGAGCCTTCCGCCGAGGCCTTGGCGTCCATGCCCCCGCCGGTCCCTCCGTCGGCGAACCCGCCGCAGGATCCCTGGGCGCCCTACGGGCAGATGCCCCCGCCGGATCCGGCCGCGATGGCGCCCCCGCCGATGAGTGATTCCGGCTATGGCGCCGTTCCCTCAGCCCCGTACTACGGATCCCCGCAGCCCTACGGCCAGTACATGCCCCCGCCGAGCGCTCCCTACCAGCCCCCGGCCCCGGTCTACAGCATGGAACCCGCCCAGGACCAGGCCCCGAAGCGTCGCAGCACCTGGGCGTGGGTGGTGGTGACGATGATGGTGCTGGCCCTTCTGGTGTGGGTTGCCTACCTGGTGATCTTCCGGCAGGGCAGGCATGCCGCCCCCGAGATCTCCTCGCAGATCCAGGTCTCGGCCGCCGTCGCCACCAGCGCGTCTCCCGTGACCGGTGGCCAGTAGGCCCAGGGCCAGCCGGCGCCGCAAATCACATCGGTGTAGTTTTACCCCGGTTGTGGAAAACTCTGTGGGAAAAACTGGTGGCGTCCTTTCTCACCAGAGATCGCGGTAGCTGAAGTCGCCGGTCGCGAGCCGGCGCCGCCGTTTCTTCTCATCCACGCGCATCGCCGCGAGAACCACCGTGGTGCCGACGACGAAAACCCCGACAGGAAGCCCGGGAAGGTCGAGCAGGAAGATCGTGAAGGGCAGGCTCAGTGCCACGGCCATGCCCGCGACCAGGAAACGGGACGGGGGAAGATGACTGCCGTGGCGTCTGCGGCCCCTGAACACCGCCACCACGGCGATCAGGGTCATGACCCCGACCGCGATCGGCCAGCACTGCTCCGTCACGCTCCACAACACCAGCCCGATCAGCACGGAGACGAGAACGTGTGTCCGCAGGGGGATGGGCGAGGAATCCGGGGCCGCGTGGAGCGTCGACGCGGCGTAATACGCTGCGGGTCTTGGGGACATCCCGACACCCTAGTAACCGGCATCGGGGTATTGTCCAGTCCCCGGAGACCGCGGAACCCGGGCATTGCGCGGAGCTGGGCGGCGTGTCGCCGTCGCCTGTCGGTCAATCGGATGACGCGACGGGTGAACCGAGGTGTATGGGAAATCCGTTCCGATTGTGAGGCGGCCGCTGTGTTCGCGAGAGACGGAGCGGGGCGGGGAGAGCCACCGGAATCACAGCCGTGTAGTTCTACCCAGGCTGTGGAAAAGTCTGTGGAACAAAACCTTTCTGGATGACATGACTGGGTGGGGTGGGAGCGACGGGGTCAGGGGGACAGCGGCGACTCGGGGACGCTCAGGACCGGCAGCCGCATGGTGAACTTCGCCCCGGCCCCCTGCTGGTTCCCGGCCCGGACCGAGCCGCCGTGGGCCTCGACGGTGTGGGTGACGATTGCCAGGCCGAGACCGGTGCCGGGGGTGTTGCGTGCCCGGTCGGAGCGGTAGAACCGGTCGAAGATGTGCGGCAGGTCATCGTCGGCGATCCCCGGGCCCGAATCGACGATCGTCAGCACCCCGGCCGAGGTCAACTCCACCCAGATCTCGCCGTCGCTGGGAGAGAACTTCACCGCGTTGTCCAGCAGGTTCGTGATGGCGCGTTCCAGCGTGGAGGCATCGCCCAGGATCGGCACCGGCTCCAGGCGCGTGTGGAAGGTGATGTTCGGTCCGCGACGGGCCGCCCGGGCCAGCGCCGCCTCC
>ERZ772764.2770-NODE-2770-length-10053-cov-4.468994_pt1 | contig 10053 bp, 7 predicted proteins | sample MGYA00512163_ERZ772764 | MGnify/ENA primary metagenome ERZ772764 (study PRJEB29015, sample SAMEA2737903) | human oral metagenome | biome: human oral; feature: human-associated habitat; material: dental | place: China | collected 2094 ...
AGAAGGAAGCTATTCTCCAAGTCATGCACAGGAATCTTACCATATTGCTAAATCAAACTATGGGCGGAAAACGATACTTGAAATAGATCACAATGTAAGCAATACCGTCAAACATCTATTTCTCGATTATCAATGGTCTCCTGAAGAAATAGAAGGTCGGTTGCGATTAGAGTATGGAAAATCTGTTATTAGTTATCAAACAATCTATAGAGCCATCTATCGGGCTCACTTTGACGATAAGCTTTCACATGGTGCTCGTAGTGTCATTCACAAGCTCCGTCATCGTGGGGAAACGTCATCCGAAAGGTTATGTCGAAAATAGAGGGAGAATTCCTATTTCTCATACCATTCATGAAAGGCCCGAAGAAGCAAACAAGCCAGCTAGAATCGATGATTGGGAAGCAGATACGGTTGCAGGGAAAACTGGAAAAGCTTGCTTAGTGACTCTAACTGACAGATATTCTCGTTTTCTAAAAATCCAGAAGATAGCTGTCAAGAAAAGCAAGTGGGTGATAGAAGCTATGGTAAAAATGTTAGAACTCTTGACAAAGCATACACTAACTCCCGATAGAGGGAAAGAATTTACCTATCATCAGAAATTGAGTGATCAATTGAAAATTGAAGTCTATTTTCCCGACCCGCATGCCCCATGGCAACGAGGGACTAATGAGAATACCAATGGACTACTAAGAGAATATTTTCCAAAAAGAAGTGAGCTAACATTGATTGATGATCAAACCATTCAGCTGTGGGAGAACAAACTTAATAATAGGCCTCGAAAATTTCTTAACTGGAAAACACCTTATGAAGTTTTCTATGAAGAAAATGTGCACTTAATTTGACAATTAAAGAGATAAAAGACCTACCCAATGCACTGCCCATGAAAAATTGAACAGTATAGTTAAGTTAAGAATAAAGTTCAGCGTTATGCTAGACAGCATATCGTTTTTTTATTTTCTGCTTGAAGATTTTCTAATTCTTTCATTTAAGCCCAACTTATCTTTGGATATGTCCCATTTTAGATAGTATTCCTCTTCTTTTAGAAGCAATAGTATAGGCGTTTTTCTCATATTGTGGCAGACAAGGCGGAAGCATTTCACGATTCGTAACATCAAATTCAATCCAAACACTCAGTTGCGAACAGCCTTCAACCAGAAGATTCGAAAGAATAAAGCTATATTTTTCTATAAGTCGATTAAATCTAGTTCCTTTTATCCTTAGCTAATAGATATGGACTTTAGACTCATAAATTACGGCATCAGAAAACACCCCAAAAGTTAGACACAAATAATCTAACTTTTGAGGTGCTGTTCAATAAAATAATTCCAATTTTATTTTAAAAATCAAGTTCCACCCAGCTGAGAGGTGTATAACCTAGGAGTTCAACACCATCAAACTCTACTGTTTTAACGATTTCTTGAATATTTGTTTTCAATTCTTCCATAACAGAGTTATCTGGGCCATCCAAGACTAGTTCATCTTCTACGACAAACAATGCTTTTTGGTAACGGTCATATAGACTATTCATAACCAAACGAAGACCAACTGGATCAGCTGATTTTTTAGTTCTAGTCTCAGCTACATACTTATCAGCAAAAACTTCTTCAGAGTTATTAGAGGCATGATAGCTAAAGCTTATAAAATCAACTGTACCTCTATTCAAGCTAGAAAGATCTTCATCTGAAATATCCAAAACAATCTGCTCACGTTCCAAACGACGCAAGAAGTGGTTCGGATAGTAACCGCGAACTTGAATATCCGTAAATACATAGTTTTCACGATTCTTAACTTCAGCTTCCATAGCATCTATAGCATTATCAATTTGCTGGCTATAGTTTTGACTGACGACAAGCATTCCACCAAACTGAAACTCTGGATTGATTGTTTTTCCTAGTTGAACGACACGAGCAGATGCAACTAATTGATAATGAGCCGCTTGCCAGATTAACTGTTCACGATTATCTCTATTTTCAAATAACAAGCCTCCACCCAAAAATGGTAAATGGTGCAAAATATTAAACTCATTGAATGTAATCCAGTATCTCACCTTGTCTTTAAAATAATGGAAAACAGCTTCTGCGTAGCGCTCAAAGAGTTCAATCATCTGGCGACTTCTCCAGGCACCATACTTTTCATGTAGTTTAAGAGGGATATCAAAATGACTGAGCGTAACAATTGGTTCGATATCTTTCTTCAGAACTTCGTCAATGATCGTTTCATAGTACTTCAATCCTTCTTCACTTGGCTCTAACTCTTCTCCAGTTGGAAATAGGCGAGCCCAAGAGATAGAGATACGATAGGCATTAAAGCCCATAGATTGAATCAAATTCAAATCCTCAATATAGTTTCTTGAACTAATCGGTTTAGATTGTCCTAGTAAATCGTAAAAACCTAGTGGTACTGTTTTATAGTCGATTTTCCCGTGCAATACTCCTCCACGAAATTCACCAACTGGAAGAACATCTGTTGTTCCTAAACCTTTCCCACTATTTGACAAAAAATTTCTAATCATGGCGACTCCTTTTATTTTTTTCTTTATACATTAGATTGTTATTATTCAAAAATATCATTAGCTATTGAATGATTCTTTCCGCCCTTGTTATGAATAATAGAGCTCAAACCAGATAATCCACTTACGACATTTTTAAACTCACGAGATAGCTGCTGAGAATCTGATTGCTGCAAGTCTTCTTCCTTCTCTTGCCCTATCCCTGAATTCCCATTCTCAGAATCCTCCCATGGCTGAGTTTCTTGAATACTTGCCTCATACACAAACTCGCCCACATTAACTGAAGCTTCTACTAAATTAACTAGATGTTTCGAATCTACTTCATCTGAATCATTTTCTGAGACAAATTCTGAAACACTTTCAGAAATTGATTCTGAGTCTAAACTGCTTGAGGCTTCACTTTCTGAGATGAAGTCTGATGTCCTGATTGAATCAGAGTCGATAACTTGTTCCAATTCTGATTCACTGTGACTCTCGCTTTCTGGGACAAAGTCTGAAACACTTTCAGAAATTGATTCTGAGTCTAAAACGCTTGGGGCTTCACTTTCTGAGACAAAGTCTGATGTGATGATGGAAACAGAGTCGATGTCTTGTTGGAATTCCGATTCACTGTGACTCTCGCTTGCTGAGATAAAGTCTGAAGAAATTTCAGAAATTGATTCTGAGTCTAAACTGCTTGGGGCTTCACTTTCTGAAACAGAGTCAATGACTGACAAGGACTGCGAAATGCTAAGCGATTTTGACTCAGATACACTAGAGCTTTGGCTAGACGAAAGATTCTCTGAATCAGGTTCACTTTGATTCAAAACTTCACTAGAATCAGTATGACTAGCAATACTTTCACTACTTGATAGCATGCTCATACTCACCGAATCAGAAACATATAAGCTATGGCTCACAGATTCTTGAGTAGAAGTAGCCGTAAGCGATTCTGACACCGAAACAAACTCACTGAGTGAATTAGCCTCAGACATTGAATTACGCAGAGAATAGCCTTTTTCAGAAATACTTTGACTATAAGATTCACTGTAGGAAACCGCGATGAAGTCGCTAAGAGAAGCGAGCGCACTAGTTGATAAACTCTGGCTAACATTTTTTATCAATTCAGCCATGTTTAAACTATTTTTCTCCTGAAAAGCTTCTAAAACTTCCATAACCGAAACAGACTCTAGTGGTAATTCAAAGTCCTCACTGGCCTTCCTCACCATTTCTTTCTGTTCCTTCATCTTTTTGCTAACAGGTTTCAGTTCGACTGCATCAGAATGATGATCATCATAATCATTATCTTCCTCATTGACCAATCGCTTAATCTTCGATAACAGGCGTTGAAATCCTGATAACTCTTCTTTTTTGCTCATTATATTATTTTTTCTCCCAAAAACTATTTATCACTACTATTATAAGGGTTGAAGTTCAATCTGTCAAAGCATTACTCAGAAAAGACCGCTAATTTTCTTTTGTTGTCCATATCAATATAGAATTAACTCTCATTTTATACAATGAATAGCATTCTGTTTCTGTTTTTTCACTCACAAAATTCATCAAATCCTTTCAACATCAAAAGGTGAAAATTGTCGTGACAATCTGAACTCTAATTTTTATATTGACTACATTTTGCTAAGATTTGTCATACACAGATTAGACTTTCCTACGGGTTTTCAGGACAAGTGATTCATAGAAAGACATTCTTAAGTTACATTTTTCCTCATCCACTCTTCAGTTGTCTCTAGATTTATATTTTTCAACAAAGCCGACTGATCTAGCAGATAGACAAAATTAGATAATCCCTGAGATTCCATCTTCAACCTTCCATATTCTTTAACTCTTGTTGAATCAAAGCGATATAGCAATAAATCCCTAAAAATCGGATAATTCACTCGTTTTCGATGACGTTCCAGTAAGCGATGATAGTCTAATTCAGCTAGAAAACTATCTGTCACTAAAGCATAGGAAGTTGAAAATTGTTTTGAGTAAAACAGGGCCGCAATATTTGAAATGGGTCCATAGCCAATAAAAGCTACTTTTTCAAAAGAATACTGTCTTGATAGGCTTTCAATTTTATCGAGTAAGATTCCAAAAAACTCTTTTTCCATGTATAAAAGTGAACTTTTGTAGGAAGAGTTCACCATTACCAAATTTGGAAAATGTTCCTGCACTCTTTCTGGAACAAAACCTGTCCGATTGAACTCAGGCTCTGTAAAGCAAACGTAAATGGTATTCTTCTCATTGTCCCTATGAAGCAAATCTGAAATCCAATAGCGATTAACTGTATAGTCTGCCACACCTTCTTGGGCAATATAAATCCCCTCAAACAAGAAGCGCTGACAGCCTCCACTGACCAATTGAATTTTATAGTGATGAGTGTCAGTTGGTACATAAACACTAGCTGTCTCCTCTGGTTTCAGACTATGAGAAAAAATTTCCTCATTAGCCGAATCCATAAAGATAACTTTTAAGTAAGTTGAATTCTCAGGAAGAGTTTCTAGATAGCTTCCAATGACATATTTCTCTCCCCGCTTCAAATCAGGAAGTTGACTTGTATTTCTCAGATCCTGATAATTGGCTTTCGAGTACCATTCGTGAATAACTGTCCCAGATGGCATAAATTGATTCTCATATAAAACTCGACCATCCTCTAAGACCCTGACAGATGAACCATATAAATACTGAGATACACTTTGCATATCCCAATAAGCAAAATAGACTTCCTCCTTATATCTCACGAATTAAACTTCCTTTCAAAACTATTCATTAGTAGTGCTATGTATTGATTAAAAAACCATCCGACGACACCCTGTGTATCATCATTATGTCGTCCCTCAAAGCCCTTGCTGATCAAGCTAACCTTATCATTACGATTTTCGAGCTCTTCCTCCAAGGTAGAATAAGCACGGCCATCATAATCATCTTGACACATATAAGCCATAATAAATTTTGTCCTTGAAAAATCAGCAGCTCTAAAGGCTTTCCAAAAATACTCATTTAGTTTTGTTGCTGTTTCATCAGATAGCTTGCCCATCGTACGATAAAGGAGGTCCAAAGACGTTGGGAATCCGCCAGGACGAAGGGAAGACTCATTTACAGCAATATCACCTAAATTTACCAAGGGTTTACCGACAATAACGGCGTGAGGTTCTAGTTTAGAAGCATAGTACAGGGCACCAAATGTTCCCATTGATAAGCCAGACAAAACTAGCTGATCGGCTGTAAATTCTAATTCATCCAAACAGTGGCGAATCACTTGAATGAGCTTTTGTTCTAACTCATCCGATCCAAGATAAAAGCCACCGCCCTCTGAGCGCGGATCTCCAATCAATAAAAAGGGAGCTCCCATACCAGCCATCATATCGAATCCTTCAAAGCCTTCTGCTTGACGATAACCTGAAAAATATACATTGAGAGGTGGTTTCAAATCACCTGGATGAAAGAAATAAATCAGTTCTTCCCTATGTTTATCGATAATACGATTTCCACCAATTAACAAATCACCATAGCCTAGGTGAGAGTGTCGATAGTGAAGGGGACCAATCTTCACGACACCTTGGCCTTTGGCTTGAATGCTGATACTTAGATAATAGGATTCATGGGTGTCTAAAACTAGAGGTTTGTCATAGACTGTTTCATCATAAATCCATTCTTGCATTGGCAAAAGCGCGACAGGATACCCTTTGATGACATATCGGACTGAGCAGTCTCCAGAAATCCTAAATTCTGGCCACAAATCCAAAGGAGTAGCTGCATCCAGATAGATATTATACTGATAGTTCGCTAGGATTTGATAATCCTCTCCAAATTCCCCAGCCAAACTGAGATAATTACTTCCTTCATAGTTAATCTGTCCTCTAAATAGAGGATGAACTGCTAAATGATTTACTTTGAGCTTGGAACCACTTTGCTGAGAAAAAAAAGCACGAGAAAAACAACAGGAATATATGGATGACCTCAGAGAAGAAACCTCTCGTGAAAAAATAGAAAAAGTTTTAGGTACAAAATCTGCTCAGGATTTTCAAATTGAGATTTGACTGCTTTCTTACGAAACAAGAATGTTTCCAAATCTTTCGTAGTAATCTGGCAACGCTCATGGTAAAACAAACGATAAGGCTGAATCACGCTATCCAGAACAGTGATGTATTCGAAATGTTCTAGCGTATCCACCAATATAAGGTCATAAATATTTGCAAGCCTTGCCCTATCTTCTCTGCCTCCACTCAACATCTCAATATCAGTAGGTACAAGCGACACCATATTCTCTGGCTTAACAAATGTCCACCTTATATTACTAGGAATATCATATTGCTCCTGCCAGTTCTCATCAGCAATTTGTAGAACACTAATCTCTCTCATTTTCCCTTAATTCCTTTATTGAGTTTTTCCACATTTCGACAATTTCTCCCCTTTTGTACTGCTCCATCCTACTCAAAGAATGAGCCTTGCATTTATATGCTGACTCTATATCCGTCAAATAATACAATATTACATTTTTAAGATTAGAAATGTCAGTTATAATCGAACCATTTTCTGCATGCTTGACATAAGAGGAACTATATAAATTAATCTGGGGAATGCCCCCACTTAGCCCTGCAATTTGCACAAGCATATCTGCTGGATTTCCCAAATCAAGAAGGACACGAACCTCCTTCAAAATTTTTGCTAATTCAGTAGAACTGCGATGTGTCTTAATCTCCATTCTCTCTCTGAGAGTTTTTTCTTGTTCCAAAAGAGCCTTACTCTCCTTAGGCTTTATATCTTCATGGATCTGTGCTTTTTCTTCTGAACCTAGCTGATACGATAAATACTCTTTGAGAAATTGTCTGATAAATACTGCTCTTTCAGACTTCAAACTCTGAGTACCAATCAGTAACTTCATCCATTCCTTCTCTAGCATCATATCAAATATGGTCCTAAAGACAGTTTGAAGATGCTCTTCAGGTAAAGTATCAACATTGACATAGACAGTTGCTGGCTTTTCCTGCTGGCTTTCTTCTGCCTGCAGACGAATGTCATAAGGAGCCACCTCATAATAAGGGGGAAGCTGGGCTTTGTCGATCAGTTCATACATCTTTTGAACCTTACTGAAACTATCAACAATAAAGAATGGTGTACCTTGCAAATCCTCTAGGATTTCTTCTCTGTTCTCAATTGGGTAGCGTTCAGCAAAGAAAGAGAAGGCAAGATTGTAATGCCTCTTAGCCTTGTGGAAAAGATGGTTATGTTGAGGATCTGCTGAAACAATAAGCATATCATCTCTTGTTAGGGCAGAAGATAAATACTGGTCCAGTTTTTCCTTGATTAGCTCCTCAATGTCACTATAAACATTCTTTGCGAATGCTTCTTGGACTTCAGGATTGACAAGCACTTGATGATTATCTCTTGTCAAGAATTCCCTAAACTGCCACTGACCTTGTGGATTCAGATAATCTTGATGGTCTGGCTGATTATTTTCAAAATAAATCACACTAGAAACTATGCCTCGATCATCAAAGACCAAACGGTGATCCATCTGATTATTTTTAAAATAGATAATATCGAAAATATTGCCAGTCTGAGAAAAATTAATCTGGGTATAGTGGTTCTGATTTAAATAAACATCTACAAGAAAGGGAGTATAAAAGAATTCCGCTCCCTGTGGCCATTTCAAATCATCCAAACCGAGCTTTCGAGGCAAAACATCTGTCAAACCTTGTAGATTATCAAATAGATTCCACATCCCAGCTGGTTCGATTTTCTCCTGATAACAGAGGGTTCGAATATGAGGCGAATAGTTCAACACTAGAAGCCTACTATCTTTTCCAGCAGGTTGAAACATCTGTAATAAATTCATGGTATCATCAAACATCATCTGTTTTGATGAACAATAAAAAGGCAAAGCAGTGGAATACCATTTCCTACCTTGACAATACCAAGATGGTACAAAGTAAAACATTTCCCTCTATCTCCTTAGCATTCAAATTTTCATTGTAGACAGTTCCAATTCACAAAATAAATCCCTTAATTGTCAAGTGTTTTCATCTAAGAAATGATATAAAAGTCTCTGAAAGACGACCTATTTTTGTTAGATCTATTTCTTCTTTTCCCTGAGTGAATCGTTCTATAAAAATCCACTAATTCCCTTTAGTATAGCATATTTAGCGACTTTCTTCAAACATCACTTAGCTCTTTAAAGCTACGCCGATGGCAGAGTTAGCAGAATCATTCGCAGTTCATCTTCTTATTTTAAGCCAGCAAACAGAATCACAAGAAATCTCCACAACTTTATTAAAACAACAGATAGAAAGACCAGAGCATCACTCTGGTCTTCTACTGTCCCGTTTAGTTTCTAACTAAACTTAGTCTTCTTTTTTACGCATAGATGCTACAAGTCCTGTACCTAAGCCTAAGAGAGCCAATCCTGCTGCTAATATTGACATAGAGGACTCACTTCCTGTATTTGGAAGATGGTCTTTTCCAGTCTGACTAGCTTTTTCTTTTTGCGATTTTGGTTCCATCTGTTCCTGTTCACGCTCATCTGGCTTAACAGGTGCTTGAGGTTCTGGTTTCTCTTGTGCTACTGCAGTTCCGACTTCCACGATACGATCTTGTGCTACTATCTTATCAAAGGTTTCTTTCAGTGTACGCTTACCATTTCCGACTTCTACTAGATGAATACGAACACCCTTTTGACCTTCTTGAAGGACACGGGTTTGACCTAGTGGGAGTTTATCGTTTTTACGTTCTTGCACCTGGAAGTCAATGTTCTCTTCTTCCACTAGAAGTTCTGGTTTTTCATGAACTAAAGCTGCAACACCATTAAGTGGTTGGACTGTACCTCCCTTGGTTCCAACTTCCACGATACGATCTTGCGCAACTATCTTATCAAAAGTTTCTTTCAATGTACGCTTACCGTTTTCGACTTCTACTAGATGAATACGAACACCCTTTTGACCTTCTTGAAGAACACGACTTTCACCCAAATAAAGTTTGTCAGTCTTACGTTCTTGAACTTTGAAATCAATTACCTCTTCTTCCACTAGGAGTTCTGGTTTGTGATGAACCAAATCTCTGACACCATCAAGTGGTCGAGCCGTACCACGTTTAGTTCCAACGAGAAGAACCCGGTTAACAGGAGCCTGGATCACTTCACGGAGTTTCTCTTCACGAGTTCCGTCTGGGCTAACAGATGTAAGAATACGTTCCTTACCAACTTGTCCTTCTTGTTCTACACGGCTTTCACCTACATATAGACTTGAATCTTCTTTTTCAACAGTCTGGAAGGCAAGTTCTTTTTCGACAACCTCAAGACTTGGATTTTCTTCTTGAATAGCAGGGGCTGCTTTCTCAGAAACTGGTTTTTCCTTGATCAACTGTATACGGTATTCCTTAACTTGTTTTCCACTTTCTGAAACGAGGCGAACAAGAACTGGAAGGCCATCATCTCCGCTATCTACAACTGTTGAAGCCACTTGATTGCTTTCTTGAACGGTCACTTTTGGACGTTGACCTTTATAGGTGATTTGATAGTCTTGACGGTTTTCAGCGAAATCAGGAAGTTCTTTTCCATCTACAAG
>ERZ772764.2771-NODE-2771-length-10053-cov-3.311962_pt1 | contig 10053 bp, 8 predicted proteins | sample MGYA00512163_ERZ772764 | MGnify/ENA primary metagenome ERZ772764 (study PRJEB29015, sample SAMEA2737903) | human oral metagenome | biome: human oral; feature: human-associated habitat; material: dental | place: China | collected 2094 ...
AAGTCGTAATTGATCAGATTCAATTTATTTGGATCAAACGCGGTCGGAGATTGTTCTGCAGTGGTGTTGGTTAAGATTTGTAAGGATTCACCTTGTTTCCATGCCAATTCCTGCCCTTCTTTGGATAACGCCCAATCCACGAATAATTTTGCATTATCAAGATTACGTGCACCTTTTAAGATGCTCACACCACCTAATTCATACCCGGTACCTTCACAAGGAACCACTAGCTCTAACGGTGCGCCATTACGTTTTTCAAGGGCGTAATCATGTAAGAAGCCGATACCAATGGCCGTTTCGCCGCGTGCCGCATTACGAGACGGAGTGACGCCGGATTTAGTGTATTGGGAAACATTCGGATGTAAGGCTTTTAAGTAATCAAAGGCTTGATTTTCACCCCAAAGTTCTACAAAAGTTGCTAAGGCGGTGTAAGCCGTACCGGCGCTTTGTGGATCTGCAATTTGCACTTCGCCTTTTAAGCGCGGATCAGTTAAGTCTTTCCAGCATTTCGGCACCTCTTTAATGCCTAATTTTTCAAGACGTTCCGTGTTCACACCGAAACCTAAAATTCCCATATAAATGGCGGAAACATAGTGACCTTTGGTTTTTGCCGGGTCGCGGAAGCGTTCTACGATTTCATCAATATGTTTAGATTTGTACGGCTCGATTAAACCGAGCTCGGCAGCTTGGGCCTGAGGGTCAAACGTGCCACCAAACCAAACGTCCGCTTGAGGGTTATTTTTTTCTGCTTCCACTTTGGCGAAAGTGCTGCCGGAACCGTTACGAATAAAAGAGGTTTTGACATCATATTTTTCGCCAAAAGCTTTGGTGGTAGTTTCACATAAAATATTTGTGGCACTACAATACACCACTAAACGACCTTGCGCATTTGCTGCAGTGGAAGACAATAAACCGGCAGCTAAAAACGCGGTTGAAATTGAAAGAGAAATTTTGTTGAACTTCATAATACACACTCCTGTTGGATTAAAACGCCTAGATACTACTCGAAAACAAAAAACAATACCGTGATAACTCTCACAATTTTGAAAAGTAATCCCGAAAATAAAGATGAAATAGACCGTGCTTTTCTTTATAATTCAACAAATTTTTACTTCTTCTATCAGGTTAAATTTATGCCGGATTCATCTTGTATCATCATTGCCATTACCGGCGCTTCCGCTTCCGGAAAAAGTTCCATTGCTTCCACTGTACACAAGGAACTGTGTAACGAATTAGGTTGCGAAGAAATCGGTATTATTGCGGAAGATAGTTACTATAAAGATCAAAGCCATTTAGCAATGAACGAGCGCATAAAAACCAATTATGACCATCCAAACTCGATGGATCGCGATTTACTGATTAAACATTTGCAAGATTTGAAAGCCGGCAAAGCGGTAGATGTACCGGTTTATAGTTATGTCGAACATACTCGAATGAACGAAACTACCCACTTCACACCGAAAAAAATCGTAATTTTAGAAGGTATTCTATTGCTCACGGACGAACGAATACGTCAACAAGCAGATATTTCCGTATTTGTGGATACCCCGTTAGATATTTGTTTTATTCGTCGTTTACAACGCGATATGGAAGAGCGCGGTCGCTCACTCCAATCCGTCATTGAACAATACCGCGCGACTGTTCGCCCGATGTTCTTGCAATTTATTGAGCCGTCAAAACAATATGCGGATATTATTATTCCGCGCGGCGGCAAGAACCGCATTGCAATTAATATGTTAAAGGCTCAAATCTTACATCTACTGGATCAAAAATAGGAGAAATCATGCGTCTTTGCGACACCGATATTGAACGCTACTTGAATGATGGCATTATTTCTTTAACGCCGCGTCCGGATAACGACAAAATCAATGGTGCTACCATTGATGTACGTTTGGGAAATTCCTTTCGCGTGTTTCGTGAACATTCCGCACCTTACATTGATTTAAGCGGTCCGAAAGATGAAGTGTCGGCGCAGCTGGAATCGGTAATGAGCGATGAAATTATTATCGGTGACGATGAAGCCTTTTTCTTACACCCCGGCGTGTTGGCGCTTGCCACCACTTTGGAATCGGTAAAACTACCGGCGAATATTATCGGTTGGCTAGACGGGCGTTCTTCTTTAGCACGTCTCGGCTTAATGGTACATGTCACAGCGCACCGCATTGACCCGGGTTGGGAAGGAAAAATCGTATTAGAGTTTTACAATTCCGGTAAACTGCCGCTAGCTTTACGCCCAAATATGATCATCGGGGCGCTGAGCTTTGAAGTATTAAGCGGAGCGGCCGCGCGTCCGTACAGCAGCCGTAAAGATGCCAAATACAAAAATCAACAAAATGCTGTCGCCAGCCGTATCGGCGAGGACAAATAAATGAAAAAGATCGCACTAAGCCTATCGATCGTGGTGGCTGCGATCTTTGCGTTTTTTTATGTTCAACTTCAACAAGCTAAAAGCTTACTCCTTGAACAACTTGCACAACACGATATTTCGGTAAAATCCCTTAAAGTCGGTTTAATTCCACAGCCTCATTTTTCCATCGAACAATTAAATTATCACACGTTTTCCTTAACACAAACCGAAGGGAAAGTAGCGTTTTTACCTTTGTTTGCGGGCGACGTAAAACTTGAAGAGCTCACCATCGCACAAGCAAAATTAACTCAAAACGCAACAAACAGCGCCAAAATAATGATGCGTTTTACTAATATTTCTCTAAATAAATTATTCACAAAAGAAATTCTGTTTAGTGGTGCGAATCTTATTTCGGTTGAACTGGCAAAACCAATTTACGGCAAAACGACAAAATATACTTTTACCTTTAATAAAGCCAATCTCGCCCTTCATCAAGATCGTGAATCGCTGTTGCAAATTGACGGAGTAAAACTAAACGAACAGGCGCTCGACTATATCGAAATTCACGCCGATTTTTCTAAACCGCAAAAAGTATTAATCGGCTATATCAAGCCGATTTGCACAACGAATTGCCTTGCGGTATTGAAATTCAACGGTATCGCGCAACAAAGTACGGTTAATTTTTCCGGTAAAAATTTTCCGACAGAACGGTTGCTCACATTACTTAATTTACCCAAAGCACTCACCGGCACAACGGATTTTAACATTCGACTGGCATTTAATAATTCGGAATTAATCCAAGGAACATTTGATTTTAATGCGCGTGATGGCGAAATTTTAGGTATGAACTTATTAGACTTAGCCACGCAATATTGGCCCATAAACTACCGCGACGATTTATCGAAGAGACGAATGAGCACCGCATTCGAACGGCTTGATTCTCAACTTTCCTTGGACAACAATTTGCTGCGCGTGAATAAATTTAATCTAATAACACCCGAGCTTTTAGGCCGAGGAAACGGTTTGATTAATTTACATACTATGCAATGCGATGCAATATTAAACTTATCATCTGCCGATGAAAAATATAAAGATTTCATCTTGCCAATTCGTTTTTTCGACAGTTGTTATTCCCCACAATATAAAATCGAATTTAACAAATTTTTTAGAAAGCAATTAAAAGATTTACTTAAAGAGAAATTAAATTAATGTTTAAAAAAATCGAATCCATTCAATATTGGCGTGTAGCGGTAATGGCTTGCGCCGCTTTTATTTTTAATACCACGGAATTCGTACCGGTTGCGTTATTAACCGATATTGCACAAAGTTTCGAGATGCAGACCTCGGAAGTCGGATTGATGATTACGGTTTATGCTTGGACAGTGTTGCTCACGTCATTACCGGGAATGCTGTTTACCGGAAAAATGGAACGTAAGAGCTTGCTAATTAAGCTTTTTGTAATTTTTATTATCGGGCATCTCGTTTCGATTATAGCGTGGAATTTTTGGATTTTGCTCATTGCGCGAATGTGCATTGCATTAGCACACGCCATATTTTGGTCGATTACGGCTTCTTTGGTCATGCGCATCGCACCGAAAAATAAGAAAACCCAAGCTCTCGGTATGCTTGCCATCGGTTCTTCGCTGGCCACGATTTTAGGCCTACCGCTGGGCCGCATAATCGGCCAATTCGTTGGATGGCGTGTCACTTTTGCTGTAATTGGCATGTTAGCGTTAGCTGCGATGTTCTTAATTATTCGCCTTTTGCCGAATTTACCAAGCAAAAATGCCGGTTCCTTGGCAAGTTTACCGTTATTGGCGAAACGCCCGTTATTGATCGGGATTTATATTACCACCCTCATCCTTGTCGCGGCGCACTTTACCGCCTACACCTATATCGAGCCGTTCATGATTCAAATCGGGCAATTGGATCCTAATCTCGCAACCATAATCTTGCTCGTTTTCGGCGTTTCCGGCGTGATCGCCAGCTTACTATTTAATCGCCTATATCGCTTCGGTCCGACTCAATTTATTCTCGGTGCGATGAGCTTATTAGTCGTTTCGCTCGCGCTATTGCTTGTCTCGGCGGATTACAAACTCACAATGTTTACGCTCGCTTTTATTTGGGGAATCGGCATCGCTTGCATCGGACTTTCGCTACAAATGCGCGTACTGCAATTTGCACCCGATGCGACAGATGTGGCCACGGCTATTTATTCGGGCATTTTTAATGCAGGGATCGGTGGCGGCGCCTTGCTTGGCAGCCAAATGATGCGCCACATCGGACTTGAATATATCGGCTTTGCCGGTGCGCTCACAGCCATCGTCGGACTCGCCGTCTTTGTGTTCGTTAATGTACGTTATCACGAACAAAATGGCTACAAATCCCCAGCATGAAACACATGAAGCAAATGCGCAACATGCCCGTATCGAGGCTTTGACGAATCGTTCGCCAAATATAAATTTCACTCTCCAAAATAGCACCGCATTGGAACAGCTTCCAATGCGGTGCTATTTCAATACGGCGCCATTTTTAAACAAGAGTAGCAATAAAAAGAATAACAATGAAAAAGCCGTAATAACAACTGCCGCGCCTGTATCAAGCGACCCGATTAGAAACCTTTTAGCGGTCAACATGAAAACAAGCTATCAATTTGCCGTCCGGATATTGCTCCAATTTCGGTTGTGCTTCCCGACATTTTTCTGTGGCTTTCCAACAGCGCGGATTAAAAGCGCAACCTTGCGGTGGATTAATCGGGCTAGGCAATTCACCGGTTAATTTTATGCGTTTGCGGCGTAAATGCGGTGATAAACGCGGCGTGGCGGAAAGCAAAGCCTGCGTGTAAGGATGCTGCGGATTTGCAAAAATTTGCTCGCTCGAGCCCTGTTCCACACAACGTCCCAGATACATCACCATCACTTCGTCGGCAATATGTTCCACTACGGAAAGATCGTGTGAAATGAACACATAAGAAAGTCCGAGTTCAGACTGCAAATCCATCATCAAATTTAGCACTTGCGCACGCACGGACACATCCAGTGCGGAAACCGGTTCGTCCGCCACCACGATATCCGGCTCAAGCATTAAGCCGCGCGCAATAGCGATTCTTTGCCGTTGACCGCCGGAAAACATATGCGGATAACGGTCATAAAATTCCGGCCGCAAACCGACTTTTGCCATCATCAACAGGACTTTTTCTTTGCGTTCTTTAGCAGAAAGTTTGCTGTTAATAATAAGCGGTTCTTCTAAAATTGAGCCGATTTTTTTACGCGGATTAAGCGATGCATAAGGATTCTGGAAGACAATTTGAATTTTTTTGCGGCGCAAGGCTTTTGTCGCCTTATCTTTTTCTAAAAAATTATGCCCGTTGTAATAAAGCTCACCTTCCGTTGGCTCTTCAATCATGGTGAGTAAGCGCCCGAGTGTCGATTTTCCACAACCGGACTCCCCGACAATAGCAAGGGTTTTACCTCGTTCCAACCGGAATGAAATGCCATCTAAAGCCTTCACTTGTTGCGGTTTGGCAAACAAGCCTTTTTTTACCGGATAATACTTTTTTAAGCCGACGGCACGTAAAAGCGGCATCTCGGACAATGGCGCATTTCCTTTGATTTCGATCGTCATCGTTTATTCTCCTTGATACTCCACCGGTTTGCCTTGCGCATTCAACGGCGTATGGCACTTCACTTTGCGCATTCCAATGCGGTGCTGTTTCGGCTCTACGCGACGACAATGCTCGGTGGCATACGGACAACGCGGGTTAAGCAAACAACCGGTCGGGCGATCATAACGTCCGGGTACCACGCCGGGAAGCGATGCCAAACGCGCCTTGCCTTCGGCAAATTCCGGCAAGGAATGCAACAACGCTTGCGTGTAAGGATGTTTCGGTTCACGGAAAATCTCTTCCGCACGACCTTCTTCCACCACTTGTCCGGCATACATCACAATAATGCGATGCGCGGCTTCAGCCACGAGCGCTAAATCGTGGGTAATTAAAATCAACGACATACATTCTTTTTTCTGTAAATCGAGCAATAAATCCATAATTTGCGCTTGAATTGTCACATCCAAGGCGGTGGTCGGTTCATCGGCGATCAATAATTTAGGCTTGCACGCAATCGCCATCGCGATCATCACGCGCTGGCTCATGCCGCCGGACAATTGATGCGGATACGCATCAATACGGGATTCCGGATCAGGAATGCCGACTAAACGTAACAACGCCAAAGTACGTTCGCGTCTGGTTTTTCGGCTCCCCCCCTCATGCGCTTGCAAGGCTTCCATAATTTGAAAACCGATGGTGTAAGCGGGATTAAGGCTGGTCATCGGGTCTTGAAAAATCATTGCTACGTCGGCACCAATCAGCTGACGTCTTGCTTTATCGTTAAGCTTAAGCAAATCTTGATTTTCAAAAGTTAATTCTTCAGCGAACACTCGTCCGGGGAAATCAATTAACCCCATAATTGCCAAGGAACTTACCGATTTACCCGAACCTGACTCGCCGACAATACCCAGCACTTCGCCTTGTTCCACCTGATAACTAATGCGATCCACCGCTTTAAAAGGTGCGTTTTTATCGCCGAAATGAACAGAAAGTTCTTTTACATCTAATAATGCCATTCTGTTTTCCTATTGTTTAAGTTTTGGATCAAGCGCATCGCGTAAGCCGTCGCCCATTAAGTTAAAAGCCAGTACAAGAGATAAAATCACCAAGCCGGGAATCGTTACCAGCCAGTTCGCCGCCTGCATAAAACTGCGCGCTTCAGATAGCATCGTGCCGAGTTCCGGTGTCGGCGGTTTCGCCCCGATGCCCAAAAAGCCAAGTGTCGCTAATTCTAAAATCGCGTTGGAAATCCCCATCGTCATTTGTACGATTAACGGCGCCAGACAGTTCGGCAAAATCACAATAAACATTAACCGTAAAACGCCTGCACCTGCGACTTTAGAAGAAATCACATAATCGCGATTTTTTTCATTCATTACCGCCGCACGGGTTAGGCGCACATAACTAGGAATGGAAACCACTGCAATGGCCAAGGTGGCATTTGCTAATGAAGGCTCTAAAATCGAAACCACGACAATCGTCAACAGCAAATTCGGAATAGCGAGCATAATATCGATCAGACGCACAATCACCGTATCCAACACACCGCCGTAATAACCGGCAAATAAGCCAAGGCTGGTACCTAAAATACAGGACAGCAGCACAATCACAAGACCGGCAAAAACGGAAATCCGCGTACCATAAATAATGCGCGAAAAAATATCGCGACCGATATCGTCGGTACCGAGCAAATATGCGGGATTGCCGCCCTCATACCAGGCGGGCGGCAGTAGCAATGCGGTGCGATTTTGTTCCGCCGGATCAAAAGGCGCGATGTACGGCGCGAAAATACTGATGAGCGCGATGAAAAGAATAAAAATTAAACCGATTAATGCTCCGCGATTTTGTTTAAAATAAAACCAAAATTCCTGCAAAGGCGTTCTTGGCGTTAAAATTGAAGTCGTGTCTGCCATCATTTCTCCCAATTAATGACGAATACGCGGATTCACCACGCCGTAAAGTAAATCAATAGTCAAATTCACCGCAATAATAATAGTGGCAATAATCAATACCGAACCTTGCAACACCGGATAATCGCGCGCGTGAATCGCATCAATAATCCATTTACCAATACCCGGCCAAGAAAAGATCGTTTCCGTCAGCACCGCACCGGAAAGCAGTTGCCCGACAATCAGTCCGACTACCGTCACCACCGGAATCAACGCATTCCGCAAAGCGTGCACAATCACGATACGGGAGTAACTTAAACCTTTCGCTTTGGCCGTGCGAATATAATCTTCGCCCAATACTTCAAGCATCGCCGAACGGGTCATGCGAGTAATAATCGCAAGCGGAATCGTACCAAGCACAATGGCCGGAAGAATTAACGATTTCAGCGCATTTTCAAACGCGCCGGGCACACCGGAAAGCCAAGTATCAATCAGCATAAAACCAGTCGGCGTATCGATCCAAAAATCATTTTCTAAGCGTCCGCCTTGCGGCAAACCCAAGAGCGGCGAAACGTATAAAATCAGAATCAACCCCCACCAGAAAATCGGCATGGAATAACCGGTCAGTGATACAGCCGTTACCGTATGTGAAATCCAGCTCTCTTTTTTTATCGCCGCAAAAGTGCCGAAAATAATGCCACCCAGTAACGACCAAAACAGCGCAAAAAACGCCAATTCCGCCGTTGCCGGAAAAAGCGTAAAGAATTCCGAAATGACAGGTTGCTGAGTGCGAAAAGACGAACCGAAATCTCCTCGAATCACATTGCCGATGTAATTGAAATATTGCTGATACAAAGGCAGATCAAGGCCAAGTTGATGCATCATTTGCTGATGAACTTCCGGCGTTAAACCGCGCTCGCCCATCATAATCTCCACCGGATCGCCGGGAATAAAATGAACAAGGGCAAAGGTGATAAAAGTAATCGCAATGAAAGTAGGAATCACCATTAAAATACGTTTGAAAATAAATTTAAACATTCAATCACTCAACAAATAACAAAAAATGCGGTTAAAAATTGACCGCACTTTTCTCTTCAACATCAATGGGAAACATTAAAAACCGCCAGATTCTACCGTACTTGTCGGTATTTTTCCAAATTACCTCTTGTTATCAATCATTCCTTTTCGGCATATCGTAACGCCGGAATAAGCGGTATTACGTAATCAATATGAAGTCGATTAGTGCAGCGATTAATCAGAGAATTGACGGGCGATTATAGGTCGGCTGAAGGCTCGAAGGATTCGTTGAAAGGTAAAAATAGCACCGCATTGAAAGCGCCTCCAATGCGGTGCTGTTTCCGCCAAAAACCGACAAGCGGGTTAAAATTATTTCACGTTAGCCGGAACAAGCATGATTTAATACAGGGTAAAATTACCGCACTTTTTCCAATTTCGCCAAATGCGCAATCAACCACTTAATTCCCTGCGCTTGGAATGCGATTTGCAGACGCGTGTTATTATCCGAACCTTCCACATTAATCACCGTGCCGAAGCCGAATTTCTCATGTTTCACTTTTTGTCCCATTTTCCATTCGTTTTCGTTTGGATTTGAATGAGACAGCGAACCGACTTTCGCCAAATTCATCGCACGTGTCACCGTGCCACGTAAACGAATTTCTTGAATACATTCCTGCGGTAACTCGGCAATAAAACGCGACGGCAAATGGCGTTCTTCTTTCGCATATAAACGACGACTTTCGGCATAAGAAATCGTCAATTTTTGTTTTGCGCGCGTAATCCCCACGTAAGCCAAACGGCGCTCTTCTTCCAAACGACCCGGCTCTTCAAAAGAACGAAAACTCGGGAACAGGCCTTCTTCCACCCCCACCATAAACACGCGTGGAAACTCTAATCCTTTTGCCGAATGCAACGTCATCATTTCCACGCTGGATTGATGCGGTGACGCTTGCTCTTCGCCCGCTTCAAGGGAGGCGTGGGTTAAAAAGGCGGTGAGATCCGTCATTTCTTCGGCTTCATCAGGTTTTACAAATTCACGGGTTGCACTCACCAACTCTTCCAAGTTTTCAATCCGCACTTCTCCCTTTTCGCCTTTTTCTTGCTGATACATATCGTATAAACCGGAATGTTTAATCACAAAATCCGTTTGGGCAAAAAGCTCCAGCCCCATGGCCGCCAGGCTTGTGCGGGCCAGC